>Ga0187770_10000005_pt1 | contig 107919 bp, 102 predicted proteins | sample 0116_SJ02_MP02_2_FD_133154 | JGI IMG/M metagenome (GOLD analysis project Ga0187770, IMG submission 133154) | Tropical peat soil microbial communities from peatlands in Department of Meta, Colombia - 0116_SJ02_MP02_20_MG | ecosystem: Environmental > Terrestrial > Soil > Wetlands > Peat...
ATGTTCCGCTGCTCTATGCCGCCATCGCGTATGCGATCGTGTGGATCAGCGGACTCGGCGGATTTCCCAACCGCGATTTCATGGCGTCGTTGGCCGCACGCATGGGACTGCGCGCTTCACCCGCTGTATCGACGGTTGTCTACGTCTTGCTGGCGGGAAGTTTCGGCATGGTGCGCAGTCTTTCGAGCGCGCTGGGAGAGGAAATCGGCTGGCGCGGCTTCCTGGTTCCTGAGCTGTCGAAAACTCTGAGCTTCACCGGGACTGCTCTCGTCAGCGGCATCGTATGGTCGCTGTGGCACTATCCCATTCTGATTTTTGCCGATTACAACGCCGGCACCGCGACCTGGTACGCGCTGACCTGCTTCACGGTCATGGTTGTTTCCATTTCGTTCGTATTTGCGTGGCTGCGCCTGAAGTCCGGCAGCCTGTGGACCGGCGCCCTGCTGCACGCCAGCCACAATCTCTACGTGCAAAACATCTTCACACCACTGACGAAGGATACTGGCAAGACCGCCTGGTATATCGATGAATTCGGCGCTGTGCTGCCGCTGGTGGCGGTTGCGTTTGCCATCTACTTCTGGAGGCGACGAGGGGAGCTGGTCTCGTCGCAGCAGGCGTCGGGCGAGATGGCGCCCGTTGTGGCGGGCGCTGCCGATTAGGACGAAAAGCGATCCTGGATCCTCCCTAAACAAGTTCTCATTTTTCCTTCCAATTTAGACGCAGTTTTGCGGAATTCAGCCTGGCGCAAGAACTTCTTCACGCTTTCGGATTTACTGCCGATATTAGAAAACGTGGGAAACGTCTCTTTTGGACAAGCCGCCGGGCAAGCTGCCGCACAAGCGCCCGTGAAAGCAAGCAAACCGCTGCGCTACGTGGCGCGGCAACCCATCTTCGACCGCGAAGAAAAAGTCTTCGGATACGAACTGCTGTTCCGCGACGGACTGGAGAATGTGTTCACCGGCGACTCGGATGAGGCGTCGCGGGCAACTCTGGATCGTTCTCTGCTGATGGGGCTGGACGTGCTATGCGATGGGCGAAGAGCCTTCGTCAATTGCACGCGCGACACATTGATCAAGGGGCTGGTCATGCTGTTGCCCTCCACCACCACCGTGGTGGAGGTGCTGGAGAATGTGCCGGCGGATTCGGAAGTAATCGCCGCGTGCCAGAGCTTGAAGGAGGCTGGATACCTGATCGCGCTGGATGACTATGTAGCCGACGATCAGCGGGAAGCCCTCGCCGAAATCGCCGACATTATCAAGGTGGACCTACAGCTGACGACTGAGGAGCAAAGGTCGGCTCTGATCGCGCGCTATGGGCCATGGCGCTGCCGGATGCTGGCGGAGAAGATCGAAACGCAGGTCGATTTTCACCGCGCGCGAGAGCAGGGGTTCGTGTATTTCCAGGGATACTTCTTTCGCCGTCCGGAAATGATGAACACGCGCGACCTGCCAGCCAACCGGCTGCACTTTCTGAGGATGCTGCATGAGGTGTCGCAGCCGGAGCTGAATGTGCCCGGCCTCGAGAAACTGATCAAAGCGGAAGCTGCGGTCTGCTACCGGCTGCTGCGCTATCTCAATTCCGCGGTGTTTGGACTGAAGAGCGAAATCCATTCAGTAAGGCACGCGTTATCGATGCTGGGCGAGCGCGAAGTGCGACGCTGGGTGCGCCTGGTGGCCGCAGTGGGCGCCGGCCAAGAGAAAAGCAGCGATCTGGTATTGTCGGCTCTGGTGCGCGGGCGCTTTGGCGAATTGCTGGCGCCGCGCGTGCCGCACGGAGAATCGGATCTGTTTCTGTTGGGGCTGTTATCGCTGATCGATGCCATGCTCGAAGTGCCGATGTCGGAAGTGCTCGAGAAAATCCCGCTCGATCATGAGACCAAGGCCGTGCTGCTCGGCCAAGCGAGCGTTCTGCGCCCTGTCTACCAACTGATGCTGGCGCATGAAAGCGGGGAGTGGGACGCCGCCGCCAATCTGTGCCAGGGTCTGCGTCTGGACGCCGAAGAAGTTGCCAGCTACTATTGGCAAGCCCAGCAATGGGCGCGTCAGGTCTCGGCCGGGATCTGAGCACGCGAACAAACTTCCAGTCATGTCCTCCTGTGCAAAAGGCGGCCGGGAGGGGGCCTTGCGCCGCAAGGCCGGGGCGAGTACCATAACTGTGTTCTCATTTGTTAGGCCTCGTTCCCGCGCAGGCCTTCCGCGCCAGCCGTTCCGAGGCGGCGCCCACGGATCCGATAAACGGAAAACCGAAACTGAATGCGTGATTTCGTTCTCGAGTAATCAAGTACGTTTCAGGGATTGGGGTTCGTTTCAGCGTGTGTCCAGCCGCAATCGCAGGTGCGCAGACCCCGGAGGAGCTTTGCTTCTTCCACTCGCGTCACTGAGACTGCGCGCGTCATGAGGGCCTTGCCGATACGAAAGATTTTGTTCGCAGCATTGAACAGCTTGAGAGGACTATGAACGCAGGACCAGGGAAAGCCTCCGGAGGCGGAGGAAGAAGGCGGCGGCGCGGACGGCGTCCGCACAACCAGCGCCACGGTCACGGGCAGAATCGCCAGAACCCAGACGGAATCTACACCGCGCCGATGGACCACAGCTATCGCGCGGCTCTGGCCGGGAACAACAACAACGGCCGCGGCGGGCGGCAGCGGCCCGGCTTCGCCCCGCAGTATGCCCAGCCGGAACCGGAGCCATTGCCGGCGAGCGAGGACGCCAACTCGCGCATCTATGCCTTTGTTGAGGACCTTTTCTTCCTGGCGAAAATTCAGGAGACCGCGCGCAAACTCAACGTCAAGGTTGAGTTCGTGAAGAACGACAAGGATTGGGCGGAGAAGATGGAGCAGAACGGCGAAGACAAGCCGTCGCTGATCATTTTCGATTTGAACAATAACGGCGCCAAACCGCTGACGCTGATCCCGAAGCTGAAAAGCAAGCTCAAGAAAGGCACGTCGATCATCGGATTTCTGTCGCACGTGCAGGGCGACCTGAAGCAGAAGGCGCATGAGGTGGGCTGCGATATGGTGCTGCCGCGGTCAGCGTTCTCCCAGAACCTGCCGCAGCTGCTGCGGCGCCACGGCGCACCCGAGGATCAGGAACCGACGGTGCACTAACTTCCCGCAGCTTCCCCGCGGACTAAGAAGCAAACGAGCAAATGAAATCAGCCGCTTTATCCCGGCGGCCAGGTGAGGCTGCGCCCACCGAGAAGGTGCACGTGCAGATGGAAGACCGACTGCCCCGCGCCTGGGCCGACGTTGAGCACGGTGCGATAACCGTTTTCAATCTTGCGCTGGCGGGCGATCAGAGCGGCTGCGAGATGGCACCGGCCGATGATTTCTGCGTCCGACGCCTGGGCTTCCTTTAATCCAGCAAAATGCTTCTTGGGAATCACGAGCACATGCGTTGGCGCTTTAGGGGCAATGTCCTCGAAAGCGTAGACCTGATTGTCTTCGTAAACTTTCTTGGACGGAATTTCGCCGCGCATGATGCGGCAAAACAGGCAAGTCGCAGTTTCGTCAGGCATGACTTCGAAACGATAGCATCAGATGCGGGGGAAAGTCAGCAGAAGCGGAGGTCGGGGGCGGCCGTAACCACATAGCTCTCTTGCATGCAGATGCTGCGGGTATCATGCTGAATGAGCGGCCCGTCGACGGCCTCAGAGGATTGCATTGAACTTCCTGATTGCGGTGATGCGGGCCATCCTGATCGCGACCGGCATCACGCCGCCCACGCCTGAAAACGAGCGCAAGGTTCTGCTGATCCTGGTTGTAATTCTTCTTGGGCTGGTAATGGGGAGCTGGCTGACCTTCAAGTACCTGGTTCCGATGTGGGCGGGATAGACTCTTTTCCACTCAACGCACGACCCGCCGGCAGCTAATCCAGCCTCACCACAAACACCGCGCCTTCCGGGGTTTCCGTCTCTTGGGCGAGTTGCTGTGCGCGGTCGTGATCGTCGTCGAGCACGCGGACGCGAATCCACCAGTCCCCGGCGGGACTGGCGAAGCGCAGGACCTTGGCGGTGTGATAGCGGTGCGTGAGGTGATCGGCGAGTTTGGCGGCGACGTCCTCGTCGGAAAATCCGCCGATCTGCACCGCCCATTTTCCGCCGGAATCGGGCGGCGCAGGAGACTGCATCAATTCGACCTTGACTTCGGCCACGCCGGGCTGGACAACGTCGAGTTTGCGCGCGGCGGCGAGCGAAAGATCGACCACGCGGCCGGGAATGAATGGCCCCCGGTCGGTGATGCGCACCAGCGCGCTGGCGCCTGTCTTCACGTTGGTGACGCGCACGATCGATCCCAGCGGAAAAGTGCGGTGGGCCGCGGTCATGGCGTGCATGTTGTAGACTTCGCCGTTCGATCCGCGGCGATTGTGATACGGCGGCCCGTACCAGCTGGCGAGTCCGGTCTCGGCCGCGAGTGGCTTCGTTCCGGCGGGGAGAGTGGGCTCGGCAAATTCGGCATCTTCTTTGGGATTTGCACCACGTTTACTCAAAGGCGGAATATTTGCTGTCGGTTGAGTCGGTGCTGCTCCGGCTTCTGCCGGCGGCGGAGGCGGCGGGACGTTGACGTGAGCCTCCTTGGGATGGCCGCAGGCCGCGAGTAACAGAATCGTAAGCAGCAGGATCAGGCTCATTGCGTTAACCGTCGGCGAAAAGATGGCTGCCGACGAAAAGTGGACTGACGAACGGTGACGCTCCGGCGCTTGGATGCAGCCCGCCGGCACAAGGACTACTTCGGCGGATGCTGCTCCATGTAATCGGCCAGGTCTTTCAGCTTTTGCGAAGCGGTGCGCAAGGCTTTGGTCGAGTGCGAGCGCACGGCGGGAACGACCTCTTCGTTCAGGTACTTGATCAATTCTGGAATCTCTTTTTCCAGGCGCTGGGCCGCGTCGTTGATCGTCTGACTGACGCGCGCCGACGCGTCTTCCACCTTGCGGTTGAAGTCGTTCATGCTGCTCCTCGCGAGACTGTGGCGTGAGAAGGCTCACGCGCGGGATGCGGATGCCAGGCCCGGATATTATTTCGCGCCCGGAGAGCGGGGTCAATGGCGAGCGGCTGATGTTGGTGGTTCGGACAGCTATGGTTCGGGCACCCTAAGCGGCAGCGTTGGCTTGGGGTTCGTGCTTGTACAATGCGATCTTCAGCTCCCGCGATGAACTTCCAGTCGAATGAAAACGGTGCCGGTGTGCGGGCGTTTCGGTCTTGTCTCCTTGTCTGGTACGACGCGCATGCGCGGGAGTTGCCGTGGCGGCGCGATAAGGATCCTTACCGCGTGTGGGTGTCGGAGATCATGCTGCAGCAGACTCGCGTGGCGGCGGTGATTGAGCACTATCACGAGTTTCTGCGGCGATTTCCAACCGTGCAAAAGCTGGCGAAGGCACGCGAGGCAAGAGTGTTGGCCGCGTGGAGCGGGCTCGGCTATTACCGCCGGGCGCGCATGCTGCACGCCGCCGCAAGAATCGTCGTGCGGGACGGCAGATTTCCAACGACTGCCCCGGGATGGCGCGAACTGCCGGGGATTGGACGCTACACGGCGGCGGCCATCGCCAGCATTGCCTTCGATGAGCCGGTCGCGGTGGTGGATGGGAACGTCGAGCGCGTGCTGCGACGGGCATCGGGCAAGCGGATGGCCGGGGAAGATTTGTGGCGAGTGGCCGAGGAGTTGCTGGATCGCGGGCGGCCGGGAGATTTCAATCAGGCCGTGATGGAGTTGGGAGCGACCGTCTGCACGCCGCGCGCCCCGGCTTGTTTGACGTGTCCGGTCGTCGAGTTGTGTGCCACGCGCGGAGAGATGAAGAGTACGACGAACCTGCCGCGGCAGAAAAAGCGCGAGATCGATTATGCGCTCGATCTTCGTGACGGCGCGGTTTTTCTGGTGCAGCGGGCACGGGATGCGCGGCTGATGGCCGGGATGTGGGAGCTGCCGGAGATTGCCTTGGGGGATAAATCCCCGTCTATCACAGCGCTGAAGCGCTGCGCCACCCCAAAGCAGGTTCCCCCCACGCTCTCGCCGCATGCGCGTCTGCGAACGGGTCGGAATGACAAGAGCATTGAAAGTGGGATGCCGCTGTTTACGGTGAAGCATTCGATCACGGTGACGAACTACACGGTACGAGTGTGGAAGCAGGCTGTCCCGCGGGGAGTTCGCGGAGAGTGGGTTGCGGTAGAGCGGTTGACGAAGCTGCCGCTGACGGGTCTGGCGCGCAAGATTCTTCGCAAGGCGGCCTTGCTAGGTGAAAGTAAGCTGCGCAAACGATCGGCCAAGATTTAAACTACCAGCGTGAACGGTTGGCCAATGTTCGCCGCATTTCTTCTGGTTGGCCTGGCTGCCACGAAACCGGCAGTCGCACAAAATACATCAGGAGTCGAGTCACCAAACGGCGTCGTGTTGGTCAAGCTGGCGCCTTTGATCTATCCGCCGTTGGCGCGGCAGGCGCACATCATGGGGGACGTGAAGGTGAGTGTCTATGTTCGTGCGGATGGAACTGTTTCCTCGGTCGAATTGTTGAGCGGCCATCCCATGTTGGCTCCGGCCGCGGTCGAGAATGCCAAGAAATCGGAATACGAGTGCAGGAAATGCACCGGCGAAACGGAATATACGCTGACCTACACGTTTGGCTTCATTGAGGATTTATCGCCGTACGCCAAGATAGAGGAGCGGCGTGTGCCTACAGGCAAATGCCTGTATCTGTGGAAGTGTGGCGTGCTGCGCGTCAACACCTTCGATGTATGTGCTACGCATCTCCCGCCAGAGATCAGTCAATCCTCTGGCCGCGTAAGAATTCTGGCGTTTCCCGAATGCCTGAACACGATGAATTCGAGCGCAGCTTCTCGTTAAGTTTCGAGCTCGTGCGCACGCTTCCGACGATCGTGAACCCGGCTTACCCTCCGAGTCATCAAGTAAAATAAACAGGCATTTCCTGAAGGAGAGATGAATGACTGCGCTCGCAACGGGAACGAAAGCTCCCCAGTTTGAACTGAAGACCTTGAATGGCAAGCAATTTTCCCTGCAGGTCGAACTGGCGCGCGGGCCCGTGGTGCTGGCGTTCTTCAAAGTGTCATGCCCGGTCTGTCAGTTTGCCTTTCCCTACCTGGAGCGCCTGCACAAGGCATACAAGCAGTCGGGATACACGCTGGTGGGCGTCTCGCAGAATGACGCTAAGGAAACGGCGGCCTTCAACCAGGAATTTGGCGTGACGTTTCCGGTGTTGCTCGACGACACCAACAAGTATCCGGTCTCGAATGCCTACGGGCTGACCAACGTGCCGACCGAGTTCTGGATCGCGCAGGACGGCGAGATTGAGCTTTCCAGCGTGGGATGGTTGAAGGCTGACTTTGAAGAGTTCAATCGCCGGATGAGCGACGCGGGGAAGATCAAACTGATGCCCTTGTTTACAGCCGGTGAGAGCGTGCCCGATTTCCGCGCCGGTTGAAGCTCGAAAAACTAGCCGCCGGTCCGGCGGTTGAAAACCAAAAAAACCACAGGGAACACAGAGGAACGCAGGGTAGTACCATCCGGACACGTCCGGATGGTCACCAATTCCCAGGGTGTTTGCACTCTCGTGCATCCGAGAACTCCTAACTTCTCGTACAACCGCGCGTTTCCGTCCGTTACAATCCATTCAGACTTTCACAAATAAAGCTGGCTTACGGCGAGCGCCGTTTCGTTGGGGGAGAGACCTGTCCATGAAGGAACCGTCCGAGAACGGAATGGTAAGGGGTATTTCTGCGTTCCTGGCCTTGAGCCTGGCGTTGTGCCTCGGCGAGCCCGTGTGGGCTGAAGGCGCCGCCGCTGGCTCGAGGTCCGGAAAGACTGCGCCGTCGATCCGCCTGCCGGGGGCTGCTTATAACGCGCTGGAGACGATCAATCCCGAACATATTCGCTGGCACGTGCGCTATTTGTCGCACGATCTGCTGGAGGGTCGTGGCACGGGACAGCGTGGGGGCGACATCGCCGCCGAATACATGGCCACGCAGTTTGCGGAAGCCGGATTGAAGCCGGCCGGCGATCACGGAACTTTCATGCAAAAGGTTCCGCTGGTTGGTATCACGACTCTGCCCGACACCCAGTTTTCGCTCGTGCCTAGGCAGGGCGAAACCATGAACCTGAAGCCGCTCGACGAATACGTTGCCTACGATCAAACCCAGCAGCCGCAATCCGATGTCGACGCCGAAATTGTGTACGTGGGTTACGGCATTGAGGCTCCCGAATACAACTGGGACGACTACAAAGGCGCCGACGTTCACGGAAAAGTCTTGCTGATGCTGGTGAACGAGCCGCCCTCGGACGACCCGAAATTCTTCAAGGGCAAGGCGCTCACCTACTACGGGCGCTGGACTTACAAGTATGAAGAAGCCGTCCGCAAAGGTGCGGTGGGAGTGATTCTGGTGCACCAGACGGAGATGGCGAGCTATCCGTGGGAAGTGGTGCGGAATTCAAACTCCGGGGAGAAATCGTATCTGAAGCTGGAAGGCCCGGCGCTGAAGGTCGCGTCGTGGGTTCACTTCGACGTGGCGAAACGGCTGGCCTTGGCCTCGGGGATGAATCTCGACAAGATGATGCAAGATGCGCGGACCCGGGATTTTCACCCCGTGGTGCTTGGCGCTCGGCTGAAGGCGCACATGGTGAGCAAGGTCCGGAGCTTCGAGTCGAACAATGTTCTGGCTATTTTGCCAGGATCAGATAAAAGAGTTGCCGATGAGGCCGTGATCTACACGGCGCATTACGACCATTTCGGCATTCGTCCCGATATGCCGGGCGACAACATTTTCAACGGCGCCAACGACAACGCCACCGGCTGCGGAATTCTGCTGGAGCTTGCCCGTGCTTTCGGAACGGCGGCATCGCGCCCGCGGCGTTCGATTCTCTTTGCGGCGGTCACTGCAGAGGAGCAGGGACTGCTGGGCTCGGAATACTTGGGGAAGCACCCGCCGATTCCGGCGGGGAAAATCTCTCTTGATTTGAACTACGACGACGTGAAGCCGCTGGGAGCGCCCGAGGAAGTGGAAGTTTCCGGCGCGGAGCGGACTACGTTTTATCCCATCGTGGAGGCGATGGCGAAAGAATTCCGGCTGGCGATTCGGCCCGATGCCCGGCCCGAAGCCGGACACTTCTACCGCTCCGACCATTTCAGCCTGGCGCGCGTCGGGATTCCATCATTCTCCATCAATGAGGGCATGAAGTATAAGGGCCACACCGAAGCCTGGGGCCTGCAGCAGGAGAAGGAGTTCGTAGAGAAGCACTACCACCAGCCCAGTGACGAATATCATCCAGAGATGGATTTCGTCGGCGACTCGGCGATGGCGCGCTTCGGATTTGCCCTGGGATGGGAGGCCGCCAGCCTGCCCAAACTGATTGGCTGGCAGCACGGCGACGAATTCGAGCCGGCGAGAGTCAAAAGCCAGCAGTAAGTCCTCAATACCCCGTAACCTAGGTAACTTTAGCCCTCCACGGCCTCGTGCTAGCCTCGATATGTAGGTGTGTAATCAGCAACTTCCCAACAGAATCCTGTCTGAAGAATGCCGCGATTACCCATATTTCGCCTGGGCGGGACGCCGGAGAAGCCTGAGCTGCCGGAACTGGCGGCGTCGGCGCCCAGCATCTCGCTGGAAGGCCTGTCGCTCGGCGTGGACAATGTGCGCCACGACGTGGTGCTGAGTCTGCGATTTGTCGAGGTGGCACGGGCGCAGATCGCGCGGCTCGTCGCCCGGCACGGGGAACTAGAGGGGTTGCTCGCTGCCGATGCCGGGCCAGTGGCTCAGGGGCCGTCGTGGATGCGGCACGTTGCTGGAAAGATTGCCAAGCCCAAGACGGACCCCGGCGAGTGGAAGTCCCTGCTGACCGAGCTGCAGGTGGCCTCGCTTAATCGGGCAAAGAAGGAATCGCGCCTGGCGGTCGACATGCTGGCGCGCCTGGCCATCGTCAAATTTCTGCGCGTGGAGCTGAGCCAGCAATTTGCCCAGGTGGTGGAGCGCTGCCGCGTCCTGCTGAAAACCTACGACAACGTGCGCCAGCAGAAAGCGCTCGAGTACCGCGAAAAACTGGCGACATTCCAGGTGCGCAAGAAAATCATTCTACGCAAGGTCGGGCAGGAGATTTTTGAAACCCTGCGCGAGGTCGAAAAGAGCACGCTGGCGCGCACGCGCCGCTCGCTGTTCGGAGCCGACGCGGGCGAGGGCCTGGCCTCGTATCCGTTGTTCGTGAACCGGCTGCTGTTTTCCGAAGACGGCCGCGACGACTACCTGTGCGCCGAGCACTACGTCATGCTGGGCAACTGGGACCGCGATCCCGACCGCTATAGCCGGTTGCGGGATGTCGCGTCTGCTTTTCTGCGCTCGCTGTACGGCGAAGAAGTCATCGCCGGCACGATCGATGCCTGGATGAGCGTTCCGGAAAACGCGCGCCTGCTGGTCGGAACCGGCACGCCCGAAGATTCCCCGGAAGGATTGGCGCAGCAGGAGCGGCTGGCGGCCTGGGTGCGCCTGCTCGAGGATGAGCACGTGATGGAGAACGTGATCGCCTCCTATCACGTGGTACCGCTGCTCAACGAATATGCGCCGCGGATCAATCCGCAGCAGCTGAAGAATGCACTCATCGACCGCACCGAATGCGACCGCGTGGAGCGGATGATTCAGGAGTACGGCAAGCTATCTCCGACCAGCCTTTACGCTGCGGTGTCGAAAGTGGCGAGCTGCCGGGGAGCTGAGCGTTCCAAAGTCGCCGCGCGGTTCCTCGCCGATTTCTTCCACTATCACCGCGATTTGCGCCGTCTCGAAACGGTGAGCGCAGCATTAGACACCGTGAACCTGGCGGTCAACGAACGGTTGCAGGAATTGTCGCGCGTGAACGGTACGCTGTATGAATTTTTGCTTCCCGAGGAACAGCAGCAGGAGGAATCGGACCGCGTCTTGCGCCACGTGGTGCTGAAGGCCGACGTGCGCGACTCAACCCGCCTCACGCAGACGATGATGGAGAAAGGGCTTAATCCGGCGTCGTACTTCAGTTTGAATTTCTACGATCCGGTCAACAAGCTGCTGGAAAAATACGGGGCGCAGAAGGTCTTCCTCGAGGGCGACGCCATTATTCTCGCCATTCTCGAGCGCGAGGCCGCGCCAGGATTGTGCGTGAGCCACATGTGCGTGCTGGCGCGGGAGATCATCGAGATCGTGCGCGGATATAACGAGCTCATGCAACGCTCCGGCATGCCCCAGCTGGAACTCGGCGTGGGCATCACATTGCAGGAGTCGGCCCCACTCTATCTGATGGATGGCGAGCACCAGATCATGATTTCCGAGGCATTGAACGAGAGCGACCGGTTGTCCTCCTGCAACAAGCGCGCGCGCAAGGTGATGGAGCCGCAGGCCGGACCATTCCACGTTTACGCCTTTCAGTCGGACGAACTCGACGAAGATGGAAACGCCGAGGACGTGATTCTCAATTTCAACCTGGGCGGAATCCGCATGAATGAAGCCGCATTCCGCAAGCTGCAGCAGGAGATCACGCTGGAACCGCTGAAAGTGAAGCTGCCGCCGCAGCTGGCATCGTCCGACAAAGGCGAGTACAAGCTATTCAGCGCCACCGTGCCCGTGGACCGCGACATCTTCCGCAAGATCGTGGTGCGCGAGAGCCGCATTCCGCGCGTCGACCCGTTGGATTTTTCGCTCAAGGGGTGGACCGAGCGGCCTTACTACGAAGTGTGCACGGATTCGGCGATTTATGCCGCGCTTGAGAAGCGCAAGGGCGCGGGTGGATAGCAGTGATGACTTCCCTGTAGGGCTGCAGGCATGAAGCCTGCCGGTTGCCAGTGATGCCAATTGGAGAACAGAATCTCGTACTACGGCCGACGTTGTCTGCCTTCGTGATGCTTGGGTCCATTTTTGGCTTAATGTCGCTCTTGACGGGGATAATGGCGGGTTCAGGGAAGAATATGATGCCAGCCTTTGCCGCTTGCATCATCGCCTGGGTACTCGTTTACCTTTGGCTGTTTAGCTTGCGGCTCGTGGTATCTGCCGACTCACTCAGCTACACAAGTCTCTTCCGTGGGAGGCGTACCTTTAAGTTTTCCGAGATTAAGAGAGTATCCGTCGAATGCGGAATCAGGGAATGCTCAGACCGTTTCAAGCCATTTGTGAGGCTTGTGGTGGCCCCGACAGACCGCCTTGAGGACCCCATCTATGCGAACCTGAAGGTTTTTAGCAGGAGAGATTTGCAGCTGTTGTTTGGTGCCTTGCGAGACGCGTTTAACAGGATCGACAGGCCGGACGTTGTGAGAGGTCTGTAGAAGATACGCCGGGCGCCACGGCTCGCCTCGTCTCTGAAGATCCCGCAAAGCGGAGCTCTTGCCCCGCCGTACCTCAGCGGCTGAAGCCGCTTCACTTGGCTGATCACCACCGCAGCGCTGAAGCGCTGCGCCACCCAAAGTCCATCAGAACCTGTCCAGCGGCAACGGTTTGAACGGAATCTGGAACGTGGCCTCGACTTCCACCGGGACGCCGTTCCTCATAGCGGGCTGAAACTGCCACTGCGCAACGGCATTGCTGGCCAGCCGTTCGAGGCGCGGGTCGACACTGCTCAGCACGCGCACGCTTCCGACGCTCCCGTCGGCGCGAATGATCGCGTAGAGAATCACTGTGCCCGCCACATTCTCCCGCATCAGCTGCAAGGGATAGCCAGGATCAACCTTGAGCGTGGCCACCGGCGCGGAAAGCTCACCAGATGTGTTCGGATCGGGATGCAGCTCGGCAAAGCGCACCACCCAGCTTCCGCCGGCCGAGTTCAGGTTCGGCATGTTGAGCGTCAGGGAATAGAACCTGCGGCCGAGAAATATGCCGCGCTCGGCGTCCGACAGTTTGACCGCGCTTTCTGAGTGAAGGGATGCCGGCGGCGCGCCATTGGCGTGCGGCATGTTTACGCTGGCCACGACCACCGGATCATGGGTGACACCGCCTGACGCCGCGTTGCCAGACGGATCACCCGCGACCGAAGAAGTCTTTTTCGAAGCGGGTGCGCTGCCCACGTAAAGTCCCACCGGAAGATCGCTGTTTTCGTTACCGTTCGTTCCATTCCCGTTCGCCCCTCCCACACCGCCCTTCGACGAGGAAGCAGGTGAGCCTGATGCGCCGGGATGGCCTTCCGGAGTCGCCGCGAATGCGCCGCGGCGGTTGCCCGCAGGCGGGTCTGGAGGCGCATCCACCGCAGGGTGCAGATTCAGAGCGACGACGCGGCCCGGCGATCCGATGGAATCAGCGGCTGACGCGGATGCAGCCAGCGCCGGCGGCGGAGGCACGACTTGCGGCGTTCCGGCCGTTCCGTCTCGGGGAAGGACGCGCTGTTCTTCGACTGCGAGTTGCGGCGCGGGAGCAATCACCGAGCTGTGCCCGATGTTGATGTCTCCAATCGTTCGGCCGACCATTGGTGTTGAATCAACGCTGGGCGGAGGAGCGATAACTGCGGGCTGAGGTGCCATGGCGACCGGACCTGAAGCTGCGTGAACCTCCGGTGGCGGCGCGACGACAGAGGCTTGCAGCGTAGGCGAAGCGATCCGCGAAAGCTCGGCGGCCGGCGTCAGCGGAGCAGCGGGGATGGCCAGCCGCGGCTTCTGCCCGGCGTCCGACCACGCGACGATATTCGGCAGCGCCACGTCGTGCTTCAGCTTGACATTAGGCGGAGTGACGACGGTCTGCGAGCGGTTATCGGCCTCAGGCGGAAGCGAAATGATGGGCTGGCGCGAAAACTCCGGGTCGGCTTGCGTGGTTTCATGAGAATTAGGCTTTTCAATGGTCGGCTGATCGGAGCTCGGAGGGTCCGCCTGCGCGACTCTGGTATCGAGCGGCGGCAAATATTCCTCCGCCGAGTAGTAGATGACCTGGGACTGACTGAAAACGAGCTGTGGCAGGGGCTGTGGCTGCAGCGCGAGAAATTGGATGACCTCCACCAGCAACAAAAACGCCGCGCAATGGCAGGCACAGGACTGGAGAAATCCGAACCAGGGGAGGCCGCGCCGCACAAAAACGTCCGGCCAGAAAGGGGCGGGCGCAGAACGCAGATCGAGTCGGGCCAGGCGGCGCGGAAAAATCAGATCCCGCAGATTGCCGAAGAAAACTCGCGGACGGGACGGCAACTCGACCAGCAGGCGCGGAACAGCCGTCGGCTGCAGCGTTTCGGCCGAAACTCGGGCTGCGGTCATTCTGCCTATAGTAGATGCCGGCGGACGAGTTGGGTAGGCCGAGTAAGATCGAAAGGGCACGGCCTTCCCGTTCCGGGCAGGCCCGGGTTTTCGCGAAAGATGTTTATAATCAGAGATTCAGCATTCAAGCGCATTCCTACTGTAAGGATTCAGCTTTGCTCGATTTTCTGGGAGATTTACGACGCACGCACATGTGCGGCACACTGCGCGCCTCGGACGCCGGCAAGAAAGCCGTGCTGATGGGATGGGTCAACAAGCGCCGCGACCACGGCAGCCTGCTCTTCATCGACCTGCGCGACCGGAGTGGCATCATGCAGGTTGTGGTCAACGCCGAGCGCAACGCTGCCATCCATGAAAAGGCCGAACTCCTGCGCAACGAGTACGTCATTGCAGCAATCGGCACCGTGAAGTTGCGCGACGCCAACACCATCAATCCCAACATGCCCACGGGTGAAGTCGAGCTGGTCACGGACGAGATTCGCATTCTGAACGAATCGAAGCTGCCGCCGTTTCTGCCCTCCGACACGGCGCTAACCAACGAAGAGACGCGGCTGAAGTACCGCTACATTGACCTGCGCCGCGACGTGATGCAGTTCAACATCGAGACGCGGCACAAGGTGGCTAAGGCCATCCGCGACTATCTCTCGTCGCACGGATTTTTCGAGATCGAAACGCCGTTCATGACGCGCTCCACGCCCGAAGGCGCGCGCGACTATCTCGTGCCCAGCCGTGTGCAGCCGGGCACGTTCTACGCCCTGCCGCAGTCGCCGCAGCTGTTCAAACAGATTCTGATGATCTCGGGCTTCGACAAATACTTCCAGATTGTGCGGTGCTTCCGAGATGAGGACCTGCGCGCCGACCGCCAGCCCGAGTTCACCCAGATCGATCTCGAGATGACGTACCCGCAGCCGGAGCAGGTGTGGGAGGTGGTGGAAGGATTCTTGATCGCCGCATTCAAGGCAGCCGGGTTCGAGATCAAAACGCCCTTTCCGCGCATGGACTATGACGAGGCCATCCGCCAGTACGGCATCGATAAACCCGATCTCCGCCTGCCCGCATTCACCGATGTGCGCGACTGCTTCACGACGGAAAATCTGCAGGAGCTGGCCATCAACGCGAATCTGTCGGTGATTGCGATCCGCACGCCGAATGTGGGCGAACTGTCACGCAAGGAGCGCGACGACATCAAGCCGATGTTCCACTCCAAGGGCGGCGCTCGCGTTTACGAGGACTTCAAGCGTATCGGCAACAAGTATCCCGACGCCACGGCGGCGATTGCTAAGAAATGCGGCGCCGAAGAGGGCGATTTGATCGTGCTTGTTGCCGGTTCGGCTCAAGCCGGACCGCAGACTGCCATGCCCGCGCATCGCAAGGTCACGCCGGCGGAGCTTTCAATTTACGCGTCGGCTGGCCTGCTTCGTTTGGCACTCGCTCAGAAGTATGCCGAACGGCACAAATGTTTTCAGCGCGGCGACTTTCGTTTTCTGTGGGTCACGAATTTCCCCATGTTCGAGTGGGACCAGGACGAAGGCCAGTGGATGGCGGCGCACCATCCGTTCACCTCGCCGCACGAAGAGGACATGGGCCTGCTGGAAGCAGGGGTTGAATCAGTTAAAGACCCGCAGTCGCCGCTGAGTGCGGTGCGGGCGCTGGCCTATGACGTGGTGCTGAACGGCACCGAACTGGGTTCGGGCTCGATTCGTATTCATCGGCAGGATATTCAGCGCAAGATTTTCCGTGCGCTCGGGATGACGGAAGAAGAAGCCAAGTCGCGGTTTGGATTTTTCCTGGAAGCGCTGGAATACGGCACGCCTCCGCACGGAGGCATTGCGCTCGGCCTCGACCGCATCGTCATGATTCTGGCCGGCGCCGAAAGTCTGCGGGAAGTGATTCCATTCCCCAAAACCGCCCGCGCCGTGGATTTGATGGTGGATGCGCCGACGCCCGTGAGCGAGAAGCAGTTAAGGGAGTTGGGGATCCAGGTGAAGAAGTAAGAAGTAATAGAGGTTGAGTTTTAGGGTGGCGCAGGCCTTTAGATCTGCGATCCAGCTTGCCAGAATTCCGCGGGGCCTTAGCCCCTGAGGGAAGCGGCCAAACCCGATTGTCTCTGCGGCCGCTCTATCGCAGCGCTGAAAGCGCTGCGCCACCTAAAAGCGCTTTTGTAAAGAACGCTTTTTCGATTTGACCCTGCTCCGGCCGCGCCTGTGCTAGTCTGCCTGCTATGTCTGAAAGCACCACCGCAGGCACCACCGTCACCCACCGAAAGCACTTTCTGAGCGACAGAGTTGCGCATTTCACTGAGTCGGTGATCCGTGAGATGACGCGGCAGGCCATGCTGCATGGCGCCGTCAATCTCGCCCAGGGATTTCCCGATTTCCCCGCTCCCGCCGAGATCAAACAGGCCGCGCAGCAAGCCATCGCGGCCGATGTGAATCAGTACGCCATCACCTGGGGCGCAAAGAATCTCCGCAACGCGATCGCGCGACAGATGCGCACGGCGCACGGCATGGAGATTGATCCTGAGAAAGAAATTACAGTTTGCTGCGGTTCGACCGAGGCGATGATTTCAACCCTCCTCGCTTGCTGCAACGCGGGCGACGAAGTTGTGATCTTCGAGCCGTTCTACGAGAACTACGGACCCGATTCGGTGCTGAGCGGGGCGAAGCCGAAGTTCGTGAAGCTGCGCCCGCCGACAGATCAAAACGGCGAATGGACATTCGACGAGAAGGAATTGCACCGCGCTTTCGACAAACACACGAAAGCGATCATCGTGAATACGCCCAACAACCCGACCGGCAAGGTTTTCACGCGGGCCGAACTCGAACTGATTCGCGACTTGTGCGTCGAGTTCGACGTGCTGGCGATTACCGATGAGATTTACGAGCACATTCTCTACGACGGGACGAGACATATTTCGATGGCGTCGCTCGACGGCATGCGCGAGCGCACGGTGACCATCAACGGCATGTCGAAAACCTACAGCGTGACGGGATGGCGTGTGGGTTGGACCGTCGCCCCGGAAAAGATCACGAACGCCATCCGAAAAGTGCACGACTTTCTGACCGTGGGCGCGCCTGCGCCACTGCAGGAGGCGGGCGCATCGGCGCTTAGCCTTCCCGCTGAATATTATGCGAGGCTCGCCGAGGGATACCGCGTGCGCCGCGATCACCTGGTTCCGGCGCTGGCCGCGGCGGGGTTCCGGTGTTTCCTGCCGCGCGGAGCGTATTACGTGATGAGCGACATTTCCGCCTTCGGTTATCCAGACGACATTTCGTTCGCACGCTATCTGGTGCAGGAAATTGGCGTGGCGACGGTGCCGGGATCGAGTTTCTACCGCGATCCGCGGGACGGAGCGCAACAGATACGATTCGCGTTCTGCAAGAAGCCGGAAACGCTGGACGAGGCGGTGAGACGGCTGGCGAAGCTGCGCGTGAGGTGACGCCGGGGCTAAAGCCCCGCCAAATTCTTGATCCGCTTACGCGGCCCCTTCGACGCGCTGCGCTTGCTCAGGGCAGGCTCTGAAGGGCCGCTCTTCCACGGTCGCGCGAGGAGTCTACTTTGTGATCACCCCACAGGCGATGCGGTCTCCGGAATTGCCTGACGGATCGGTCTTGTAATCGTCGGCCCTGGCATGGACCACAATCGCTGCGCCGTTGGTGAGCAGCGAATGCGGGCCGTCCTTGAGCGTAACGTCGGCGTCTTCCATCCTGCCTTCCGCCTTGCCTTCGGCACTCACGGTGAAGTTCTTCATATCGCCGGCGTGGTGGCCCTCGGGATTGTCGAAGCCGTGCTTCTTGCTCTCGGGATTGAAGTGCCCGCCTGCGGATTTGAAATCGGGCGCTTCACAGTTGGGCGTCTGGTGGAAATGAATCGCGTGTTCTCCTGGAGGCAGATCGTGCAAATGGAGTTCAAGCCCCACGCCGGGGCCTTGATCCCAAATGATCACGTTGCCGACAGACTTCCCTTGGGCATCTTTGAGTTCCACGTTGGTTTTGGCTGCGCTCAGCGACACGAGCATGAGCAGCGTTACAAGCAATGCAAACGGGAATCGGGAAACGCGCTTCATGGGTTGATCCTCCTCATCCAAGACGATGATCCAAGGCGATAGCACCGATTATAGCTAACCGTTCTTCCTGTCGGCTTCGTCAAAGCATTTGCGGCTGAACCGGCCAGCGATACCTTTGGGCCAGTTCTCCACAAAAATCTGGAGTATACTGCGAGAAAGTTCCCGAAATGGGGTCAGGAAGAGTGCACTTATGGCGTTGAATGCAGTCGAGCAGGTGGCAGACCAGGTTCCCGCGGACGATTTTCAGGCTCTGGAAGAGAAGGTTTATCGCACCATAGAAATGTACAAGGCGGCGCGGCAATCGCAGGCCGCGGCGGAACGCGATGCGCAGCGTCTGCGGCAGCAACTGGAAGAGCGCGAGGAGGAACTGATTACGCTGCGGCGGGAGGCGGTCCAGCTGAAAAAGGAGAGGGAAGTTATCCGCGGGCGCGTCGAGAAAATGTTACAGCAGATCGAATCGATTGCCGAAGCCAGCTGATGCGAGGAGAGTTGTGGCTACAGCGACGAAAAATCAGGCGGTGAAGGACGCACAGAATGCCAGCGTGCGCGTGGAGATCTTCGACCAGGCTTACAACCTGCGCGGGACCGACCCCGAATACATTCTGAAGCTCGCCGAGTATGTCGACTCCAAGATGCGGGCCGTAGCCGAAGCGACCAACACGATTGACACGGTGCGGCTGGCGGTACTGGCGGCGCTTAATATTGCCGACGAATATCACCTGCTCAAACGAAAACAGGACAGTGGAGCAACCGATTACCAGAAGCGCGCGCATCTATTAGCAGATGCGCTGGATAAAGTGCTGGGCGACGACCGCAAGGCGGGATAAACTGCGCGCCGCGGCATTTCTCTTCCTTATACTGCTTACCGGCAGCATGCTTTCCCCGGAAGCAAGCTCGCAGGAAACGACTCTCCGTAGTCAATCCAATGTGGTGCTGATTCCGGCGCTGGTGAAAGATCAGCGAGGCGGAATCGTATACGGTCTTGCAGCCAGCGATTTCGCAGTCGAAGACGATGGAGTCGAGCAGACCGTGCGGCTTGACGAAGTACCCGAAGGGCAGCCGATTTCACTGGTCGTCGCGATTCAGCGCGGCCGCCGCGCCTATTACGAATACCCCCGTATGCGGGGCTTGAAGTCCATGCTGGAACCGCTGTTCAGCCTGGGAACGGCGCGGGTGGCGCTGGTCGAATTCGACCGCGAGGTTGACCTGACGCGGACTTTACGAACAACGGCAGTCTGATCACATCCGACCTGGACCATCTGCAGCCTGGGAATGAGGGCGTGGCAATTCTCGATGCCATCAATTATTCGGTAGGCCTGCTCAGGAAGGAACCAGAGGAGCGGGAACGAGTTCTCCTGCTGGTCAGCGAGACTCGGGACCATGGCAGCATCCTCGGGAACAAGCTGGACGCCGTCATAGCGGCGGTGGGCGGAAGCAACACGCTGGTTTATACGCTCACATTTTCGCCGTCCCTCTCGAACATTCTCGACACGGAGCGGGGCACGAACATGAACGAGATGAATCCCTCGCCCGACCTGCTCGGTCCGTTGCTGATGGCGGTGCAGGCGATGCGGAAAAATATTCCCAAAACCGTAGCCGAATTGACGGGCGGGGAGTACGAGATGTTCGAAACCAGAAAGAAATTCGACGTGCGCATGAACGACTTCACCAACCACCTGCACAGCCGCTACCTGCTGAGTGTTGCGCCGAAGAATCCGCATCCCGGGCTGCATCAGATTCGAGTGCGGCTGAAAGATGCGCGAAATAGAACCGTGCTTGCACGCAGCAGCTATTGGGCTGAGGGGAACCGCTAGAGGTTCTTTTACGGGGTGCGCTCACTCTGGTAAGTCGCTGCGGGGGCATCAAGCACTTCGCGCACTTTGGCGATCAGAGCCGAGAGAGTGAAAGGCTTGGGCAGAAACCACAGTCCTTCATCGAGCACGCCAAAGTGGGCGATGGCGTTGTTCGTGTAACCGGAAATATAAAGCACGCGCGTTTTCGGAGAAATCTGCAGAATGTTTTCCGCCAGCTGACGTCCGTTCATGGTCGGCATGATCACGTCGGTGACGAGCAGGCGCAGGGCACGATGGTTCGATTGGGCGATGGTGAGCGCTTCTTCAGGCCCGCCAGCGACCAGAATCCTATATCCGCAATGAGCCAGGACCGAAGAACTGAGCTGGCGAAGCTGCGGATCGTCTTCCACCAGCAGAATGGTTTCAGTGCCGCGCTGCACGCCGCTCGGCCGTCTGTCTGATCCAAGTGAATGCGCCGCCTGATCCACGCGGGGAAAATAAATCTTGAAACTAGTTCCACGGCCGGGCTCGCTGTAAACCCAGATGTAGCCGCCGCTCTGCTTGATGATCCCGTACACGGTCGAAAGGCCGAGACCGGTTCCCTTGCCCACTTCCTTGGTCGTGAAAAACGGTTCGAAAACGCGAGCTTGCACCTCCGGGGTCATGCCATGGCCGTTGTCGCTCACGACCAGCATCACATAATGCCCTGGGCCGATCGGTTGATGTTCACCGGCGTAGGCCTCATCCAGATGAACGTTGGCAGTCTCCAAAGTCAGCTTGCCGCCCTGCGGCATAGCGTCGCGTGCGTTCAGGGCCAGATTCATCAGGACCTGCTCAATTTGCCCAGGATCGGCTCGGACTGAGCCCAGGTCGTCGGCGGGCATGGTAATTACTTCCACGTCTTCGCCAATGAGGCGGCGCAGCAGCGAGTCGAGGTTCAGCATGATGTCATTCAGGTTGATGATGCGAGGCGAGAGCACCTGTTTCCGGCTGAAGGCGAGCAACTGGCGGGTGATGCCGGCAGCACGGTCGGCAGCCGATTTGATCTGCGCGGCGCTCTCCGCCAGCCGGCTGCCGGAGGGGACGCCATCGGCCAGAATTTGGGTGTAGCCAATGATGACAGTCAGCAGGTTGTTGAAGTCGTGAGCTACGCCGCCGGCCAACCGTCCGACGGCCTCCATCTTTTGTGACTGCCGCAGTCTTTCTTCCAGCCCCACGCGTTCGCTCACGTCCTGCACGAGCGAAGCGACGCCGAGCACTCGTCCCGCGTCGTCAATCAGCGGCGTATTGTACCACTCGCAGGAGATCAGGCGACCGTCTTTAGTGAGGTTGTCGTTGGCGCTGCCCCGCTTCCCGCCTTTCTTTGTCGTCAGCAGCTCTTGCCAGACGCGATCCACGGCGGGTCGAACGTCGGGCGGAACAATGAAATGACCATGCTGGCCGATCGCCTCCGCGCGCGTGTAGCCGAAGATGCGCTCAGCAGCGGGATTCCATGCGACGACTCGGAAATCGAGATCCCATTCCACGACTGCAAGGGGTGTGTGCTCGATGTGCGTTTGAAGTTTCTGTTGCGACTGGCGTATCTCCTCCTCCGCTCGTCTCTGATCGGTAATGTCGCGGCAGATGCCGAGCAGGCCAACGACTCGGCCGCTGGGATCGTGAAGCGGTCCTTTGGTAGCGGAGTACAGCCGGGTAAGGCCGGCGGCAGTGGCGAATTCGTCGTACGTTTGAGTAACTCCAGACCGAATCACCTGCTGGTCGCGCTTCATAATTTCGCGGCCAACTTCGGGAACAAAAACCTCGGCGTCATTCCTGCCGATAACCTCATCCACGGTGAGTCCCAGGATGCGGGCGCCGGCGGAATTTATCATCAGATAGCGGCCTTCGAGATCCTTCACGAAGACGGCATCCGTAGTGCCTTCAGTGATGCCCCGCAACAGCACGAGGTTCTTCTCCAGTTCTCGCGAACTCACCAGCATCTGGCTCTGCACCACGAACAGGCGGGCGCTGGCCGCGACGAAGGATGCGGTCACCAGAATCACCGACCACCCAAACTGCTCCTGGGCGATGTGCAGGGCCAGGGGAAACACAAGCGCGGGGATGAGCAAGGGGAAGAATTGGGACAGAAGTTGTCCGCTGCGCGACATGGGAGGGACGCTTTCAGTTTGGTCACGGTCGGGATCGTTCCAGGTGGCTGCAATCACCGTGAGGAGACAGAAAGTGATGGTCCACAACAAGTCCGGCCAGGTTCCCTGCTTGTAGTTCCTCGCGGCATAACCGTACAGAGTGGTGTTGGTGGTAATGGCAGCGGCGAAGAAAAAAATGGCAAGGCGGAGAAAGAGTTTGCGGGCGGCCCGGAAGCCAGCCAGCAGTCCACGCGCCAGGAAACTGATGGCCAGAAGACCGAAGAAGAGCAGGCCGGCGTAAAACGTCCGAACCTCCATGCTGTGCGGTGCACTTTGCCAGCGCGAGGGAAGATACAACTGTGAAATCTCTAAGCTGACAACCAGCGCGCAGACCTGAACGAAATCGCAAAAACGCAACCAGCGGAACCCGCTGTTGGGATCGCGCGGGCTGAGAAAAAGCGCCATCATGGCCGGGACGGGCCAGAGAAAAACCAGGACGTCACTTGGCCAGACAGCTGCGGGGCTTTTGAGATAGTCGTAAAAGTAGGTGTATATGACGCCGGCGATCGCGACCAGGAATAGCGACAAAGAGACCAATCGCCAAACCCGGCGGCAGTAAGAACCCGAATCGCGGGCCGCAAACCATGCGGCAACCGACGCCAAGAGGGGTGCTACCGCGGCGCCGATTACGTCGCCCCAAAGCGATGCAGCCGCCGTGCCGTACTGAACGATCAGCACGAAGACGTGCGCACCGACAAGCGCCACCACCGCCGCCAGCACGAACGCTCGAATTTTTGACATCTGTGAGACTTCTCCGCGTCTCGCCGGCCGCGGCAAGACACACTTTCAGGCCCGATAATTGTTTCCAGAGTATACACGCACAGTCCAGCAACCGAATCAATTACTTCCAGGGTCCACAGGCGAAATCGGGCGCCGTGGGTGCAGTGTTTGCCAGGATTCGCAAGTGCTTCTTGTAAACGCAGCATTACTTTGGTTGCAAACTGCCTGCCAACTTTTTGTGCTCATCCACTTGCCAATCCCGCGCGATTTGCCTAGCATCCGAATTGAAAGCCGGCCTGCCAGGTTGGTGATGGCGGGTCACCGATATTTGAACCAATGCAGAATGAACGGGTGCTTGACTCGAACTAGGATCCGGTGAGCGACGCTGCGCCATGCGCAGATGCCTAAAGGGTCTCGGCGGGCGCCCAACGTCTACCGACGGGTTCATTCTCGGCCCCGTCACACGGCACAGTGGGTCGGCTTGATTTTTTGGAAGTTGAGGTGACTGAGACATGAAGAAACGACTCTCGCTGTTCGTCGCCGTCTTCTTCTGTCTCACTGCTTTTGCAATCTACTCTGCGCAGAGGGCTTCTCACCGCGGGGAACTGATGTTGTCCCTGGTTCTGATGGTCGCTGCCCTGCTCTTCTGGAGAAGACTACAGAGAAACTCCTAAATCCAAGCCCAGCCATCCGCCCATGTTCCGAAGTCCTGTGGCTTTTCCTGCTAGACTGATCCTGTAGCAAATCCCGCTACCCGCATCCAATCTACTGTGCATCCGCAACTTTTTCATATCGGCCGCTTCTTCCTTCCCACCTACGGATTTCTGGTTTCCCTGGGGGTGCTGATCGGTCTGTGGATCAGCGTGCGCAACTCCGAAAAATTAGGGATGAACGGCGACAAGGCCTGGAACCTGGGAATTCTCGTGGTGCTGTGCGGCATTCTGGGCGCCAAGGTGCTCTATGTCATCAACGACTGGAGCTACTACACGGCGCATCCGGGAGAGATTTTCAGCATTGCGACTTTACAGGCAGGCGGGGTCTTTTCCGGCGGACTGCTGGCGGCATTTGTCGCAGCCGCGTGGTACGTCTGGAAAAATCACATGCCGCCGCTCGGCACCTGCGACGCCTTCGCCCCGGGATTGGCGATGGGCCACGCTATCGGACGGCTTGGCTGTTTCGCCGCCGGCTGCTGCTATGGCAAGCCGACTCACCACTGGTGGGGCGTGACCTTCACCAATCCGCTCGCCCAGCAGATCACGGGGACACCGTTGAACATTCCGCTGGAGCCGACGCAACTGTTCGAGTCGGCGGTGGAGTTCGCAAACTTTTTGCTTTGCATGTGGCTGCTGAAGCGCAGAAAATTCGACGGCCAGGTCATCGGCGCCTTCATGTTTGTCTACGGCGTTGCCAGATTCTTCCTTGAATACATTCGCGACGATCCCGGCCGCGGTTCGGTATTTAACGGTGCCATGACCGGCACGCAGTTAATCGCCATCGGCCTGGTACTCGCCGGCGGCGTGATCTGGTGGCTGCGGCCGGGTGCGAAACGCGTTGCTCCGCAGGCGGTAAGTGCGACGCGTTAAGCTGACCCACCTTGCTATCCCCTGCCGTATTCTGGATTGGCCGATGTCGAAGCCATCATACAGATTGATCTCGGTCGTGCCTGGTAACGCCGGTCAGCGTCTCGACCAGTTCCTCACCTCGCGTCTTGACGTCAGCCGCGCGCGCGTGCAGGAACTCATCCGCGCAGGAAAGATTCTAGTGGATGATGCGGCTGCGAAGGCTTCCTTCAAATTAAGCGGCGGCGAGCGCATTACCGTTCTCGGTCCAGCTGCGCGGCCGCCGTTGCGCGCGATCGCCGAAGAAATTCCTCTCGAAATTCTCTATGAAGACGACGACCTTGCCATCATCAACAAGCCCGCCGGTATGATGGTCCACGCCGGCGCGGGCGCGACCGATGCTCGCACAAATGAAGACGCGCGCAATCGCGGAACGCTCGTGAATGCGCTGCTGCATCATTTCGCCAAACTCTCGGCCGTCGGTGGCGAGTTGCGGCCGGGCATCGTGCATCGTCTCGACAAAGACACCAGCGGCCTGATCGTGGTCGCGAAGAATGATGAATCGCATCGCAAGCTGGCCGCGCAATTCGCACGCCGCGAAGTGAAGAAGACCTATATCGCGTTGGTGCACGGCTGGATCAAGCAGGATTCCGGAACCATTGCTGCTGGCATCAGCCGCGACCGCGTGTGCCGCACGCGGATGACCACGCGGCAGGCGGGCGGACGAGACGCCATCTCGCATTACCGCGTGCTGCGCCGCCTGGACACGGCTTTCGGCAAGTTCACGCTCCTGGAAGTGAAGATCGATACGGGAAGAACTCATCAGATTCGCGTTCACCTCGCGTCCCTGGGGCATCCAGTCGTGGGGGACAGATTGTATGGAGCGCCGGGGGAATTGCGTCCGCAGATTCGAGCCGGAAAACGTGACAAAACTATCGCCCTGCCGCGGAATTTTCTGCACGCGGCGCAACTCGAACTCGCCCATCCACGGACGGGCAAAAGGATTTCCCTCCACAGTCCTCTTTCGGCCGAATTGCAGGCGTTTCTGGCGACGATGGAAAAAGGGCACGCAGGCACCGGACCTGCAAGTAGCACATGAACCAGGGACTCACACGACCGCCGTCGCGCCCAAGGGCGGATACAAGCGGCTATAATGTGAGCAGCAGAGGGACAACTTGGGGATGAGATTCCTGCTCCAATCAGCCAGAGCCGCGTTGCTCGTGCTCCTTGCAGCGGCTGCGATCGCACAGTCGCCAACCCCGGCTTCGGCGCCGCCCGCCGCAGGGGCACAACCAACACAGGCATCATCTGGCAACAATCCTCCTGCAAGTCCAGCGATGGATCAGCCCAAGCCGGCTGCTGGCGGCACCGACGCGGTCGAACCGGCCACTACCATCAAGCTGACCACCAACGAAGTGAACGTCGTGTTCATCGTGACCGACAAGCATGGCAAGCGCATCACCGACATGAAGCAGAACGAGTTCCGCGTGGTCGACGACAACAAGCCGCCGGAGGAAGTCCGCAGCTTCCACGCGGAGACGAATTTGCCTCTTCAGGTCGCCCTGCTCATTGACGCCAGCAACTCGGTGCGCGATCGCTTCAAGTTCGAGCAGGAGTCCGCAATTGAATTTCTCAACCAGACCGTGCGCCCGCGCTACGACCAGGCCTTGGTCGTGGGCTTCGACGTGACGCCGGAGGTCACGCAAGACTTCACCGACAACGCGGAATTGCTTGATCGTGGAGTGCGCGAGTTGCGGCCGGGCGGCGGAACGGCGATGTACGATGCTCTCTATTACGCCTGCCGCGAGCGGTTGCTGAAGGCTCCTAAAGGCACGCCGGTGCGCCGCGCCGTCATTCTGTTGAGCGATGGCGAGGACAACCAGAGCCACGTCACGCGCGAAGAAGCGATCGAGATGGCGCAGCGTGCCGAGGCGATTGTCTACACCATCAGCACGAACGTCAGTGGCACAAAGGGCGCTGGCGACAAGGTGCTTGAGCGCATTGCGGACGCCACGGGCGGCCGCGCATTCTTCCCGTTCCAGATTCGCGATGTCGCCAACGCTTTTGCCGAAATCCAGGACGAACTGCGCAGCCAGTACGCCGTTTCCTATAAGCCCGCGGACTTCAAGGCCGACGGCCACTACCGCACCATTGAAATCGTCGCCAACAATCGGAAGGATCTCCGCGTGAGGGCGCGCCGCGGATATTACTCGCCCGTCCAGTAGATCGCCTTACACTCCAGTAATTGATTTCGGGTAAGATGCTTCAACCATGCCCGGATATTCAGGTACACCCCTGCCGAAGAAACTGGGAATCAAAGACGGATTTCGCGTCTGTCTGGTCAAGGCGCCGTCCGACGTGCTGGCGGAATTGAAGTCGCCGCTGACCGCGTGTGAGGTTGTCCGCGACGGCAAAGGCCCGCTCGACTTCGCGATTCTTTTCACGACTGCAAAGGTGGAGCTGGCGAAGGAATTCAAGCGCATGGCGAGGTCGCTCGCGCCCGCCGGTATGTTGTGGGTGAGCTGGCCGAAGAAAAGCTCCGGTGTGGCCAGCGATTTGGACGAGAACGTGGTGCGCGGGATCGGCCTCGCCGCCGGGCTCGTGGACGTGAAGGTGTGCGCCGTCACCGACGTTTGGTCTGGGCTGAAATTTGTGCGGCGCCTGAAGGACCGCTGAAGAGTCTCCCAGATTTTAGGAGCGGCTCGTTTTGGGAAGGGCACGGCTTCAGCCGTGCCGCTAGAACCGCCAATAATCAAGGGGCTTTAGCCCCTGGGGAACAATGATCCGAGTCGGACTGATTGGCTTCGGGCTGGCCGGGCAGGCGTTTCATGCGCCCGTGATCCGCGGCGTTGCGGGAATGGAACTGGCCTGCATTCTCGAGCGCCACACTTCCAAGGCGAAGGAAAGATATCCGCAAGTTCGCATCGCCCGCACGCTCGGTGAACTACTGTCTGACAAAACGATCAGCTTGTGCGCGGTGGCGACGCCGAACGACTCACACTTCTCTTATGCGAAAGCATGCCTCGAGGCCGGCCGCCACGTGGTGGTCGACAAGCCCTTCACGCCCACCATGGCCGAGGCCGAGCAGCTCGTGCGTCTGGCCGCCGACCGCGGACGCCTGCTTACGGTTTTTCAGGACCGCCGCTTCGACGGCATTTTTCACACGATCAAAAAGCTCGTGGCCTCGGGCGCGCTGGGCACAATCTCCGAATATGAAGCGCGTTTCGACCGCTTCCGCCTTCAGGCCAAGCCGAACGCCTGGCGCGAAAAAGCAGATTTTCCCGCGGCCGGCGTTCTCTGGGATCTCGGCCCGCACTTGATCGATGAAGCGCTGGTTCTGTTCGGCGAGCCGGAAACGATTTACGCCGCGGCACTCCGCCAGCGCGTAACGTCGCAGGTAGACGACGCGTTCGACGTGATCATGCAGTATCCGCGCCTGCGGGCGACGCTGCGCGCCCGCATCATCGCATACGCCCCCGGGCCGCATTTGCTGCTGCACGGGACTGAGGGGTCGTTTATCAAATATGGCATGGATCCACAGGAGGAAATTCTCCGCAACCATCCCCCCGACGGCCTCGATTGGGGCGCAAACTGGGGTGAGGAACCGGAGGGGCGTTGGGGCACACTGAGGCGCGTAAACGAGCCGCCGCGCAAAGTGAAGACCGAGCGTGGAGACTATCGCGGTTTCTATGCCAACGCTCGCGACGCCATCGAAAAAGGATCACCCCTGGAAGTGCCGCCGGAGCAGGCTTTGCGCACCATGCGCGCTCTCCTGCTCGCGCACAAGAGCAGCCTGGAAACACGAGTGGTGAAATGGACCGAAGCCGTTGAGTGAATCTCTCCACACTTTTTTGACATTCCGTTGACAACCGGACTCGCTTCGCGTGCCAACATTCCTTCTCCAAGTCTTCGGGCAAGGAGTTCGCCATGAACGCGCCCTCCCGTTCAGTTCTTGTCGTCCCGCTACTCGCGACTCTGGTTTCCATCTCTGCCGCTCAAACTTCTTACACTCTGACTGACCTTGGAGTGCTCAGCAAGAAGGGCTTCAGCGTGGCGCACGCCGTCAATGCGAACGGTGAAGCCACCGGCTCGGAAGGCGCGGATAACAGCAACCTCAGTAATGTTTTTCTGTACAGCGACGGCACGATGACCAGCCTGGGCACACTGGGAGGAAATTCCGGCGTAGGCAATGGAATTAATTCCTCCGGCGAAATAGCCGGATATTCCCAGAATTCCTCCGGCGCGTACCGTGCATTTCTGGCTAGCGATGGCAAACTGACCGACCTCGGTGACCTTGGCGGCGGCTCGGCCGTCGCGTATGGCATTAACGACGCCGGGCAGGTCGTCGGCTCGGCGGTGACCTTCGACGGCAGCAACCATCCTTTTCTCTACAGCAATGGAACCATGACCGATCTCGGCACGCTGGGCTCGCCCGCGGGTACTGACTATTGGAACAGCGCGCAGGGCATCAACAACTCCGGCGTCGTGGCCGGAACTTCGTACAACCCGAAGGGCAATTTCCGCGGCTTTGTCTGGAGCAGCGGCAAAATGATTCAGATGGGCACACTCGGCGGCGCCTGGAGTCAAGCCTACGCCATCAACAACAAAGGCCAGATCACCGGCATCGCGTACACGACCAATGATCTGGAGGCCCATGCATTCCTGGCGAATTGTGGTACCTGCCAACTGAAAGATCTCGGCACGATCGAAGGAAAGACGAGCACGACCTGGGGCTTCGGAATCAACGACGCCGGCGTGGTCGTCGGCCAGTCTACTGCAACTTCCGGAGCTGGTTACGTCGCCTTCATCTACAGCAACGGAAAAATGCAGGATCTGAACAAGCTGATTCCGGCTGGGTCAGGCTGGGTGCTGATCGAAGCGGACGGCATCAACAATGCGGGACAGATTGTCGGCACCATGATGCGCAATGGCAGTGGCGAAGAGCACGGATATTTGCTGACGCCGCAGTAGGCATTGGCGAAAACCCCACTTCTGGCAAAACCGGCCAGAAGTGGGGCACCCGCGGATGTCAGGCTTTCATCACCTTCTGGAATGCAGCCTGGAAGCGTTCCATTTCTCCCTGCGTGCCGACGGTGACGCGCACGTACGTTGGCATCACGGGCCAGATCCGGCCGACCAGCACATTTTCCTTCGCCATCGCCTCTCTCACTTGTTGGCCCGGCCGCTTAGTGTCGAGCATAAAGCAGTTTGACTCGGACGGAATGTAGGAGAAGCCATTGCGGTCGAGCCACTGGAAGGTCTGCTGACGAATCTCGCTGTTGATGCGACGACGTTCGGGAATCAGTTGCGCATCGTTCAGGCTGGCCATGGCTGCGACGACGCCGGTTACCGGCATCGGGTTCCAGCCGTTGCGGGTCATGACTTTTTGCATCAGGTCGGGGCGCGCGATGATGAATCCGCAGCGCAGGCCGGCCATGCCATAAATTTTCGAGAACGTCCGCAGCACGATCACGTCTTTGCCCGCCTTCACCAGATCGATCGCGGATTGCGCCGTTTCGGCGAAATGAATGTAGGCTTCGTCCACCAGAACGATCGAATCTTTTGGCTTGTTCGCCACCAGGTATTCAATGTCCGAATGCGGAGTGAGCGTGCCCGTGGGATTGTTCGGACTCGCGATATAGAAAAGCCCAGCATCCGGCGCCGCGGCGAGCATGGCTTTTACATCGTGCGCATAGGTCGACGTGAGCGGAACTTTCACCACGCGCACGCCAACGCTCGCGGCGAGGTTCATTCCCTGCTCGTATCCTGGATCCGCTGTCACATAGCTTCGCTTCGAAGAAGTGAAAGCAAGAACCGTCAGGCCCAGCGGCGGAGTCGAGCCGACGGCCGGCCATACCCATTCATGGTCGAGGCCCTCGGTTCGCGCAAAGAGCGTGGCGAGATCGTTCGTCAGATTGAACTGGTAGCGGCCGCCCTGTGGAATCATGCCGGTAACCGCATCTCGCGCGGCTTGGCACGGGCCTAGCGGATTTTCATTCGAGTCGATGATGACCGCATTAGCGGAGTGCACTGCCGGCCTCGCTGCTGCAGCCATCTGCGCCTCACCCACGCCGCGAAAAACAGCTGCGGCCGAGGCAACTGCTGACAATTGCATGAATGAACGGCGGGAGAAGCGAGCCATGGCAGACCTCCGGGGCAAGAGTCTACAGCCCAAAAGTGTATCAGGGGAAGTCCCGAAGGTCAGCGGTGACTTTCTCGACTCTGTTCCGACTCGCTGGAAGCGCAAGCTCTACCAGCCAGGCAGCTAGTCCTGCGAGGCGATTGCGTAGTATCCGGCGCGGGCCTGGATTTTATAGCTCTGCTTGTTCTTGATTTCCAGCTTGCGGTAGCTGCCATCGAGCTTCGTGTTGGTCGGCGTGTAGCCAATGTTGTACTGGCTGCGCAATTCGGCGGCGATCTGATCGAAAGCCTCGCGCAGTTTGTCGAACTTATTGCCCACGTTGATTACCCGGCCGCCGACCTGCTCGGTGAGCTTGCGCATTTCGCTTTCGCCGCTGTAGCCCATGCCGTAGCCGCCATAAAACCCTCGATCAGCACACAGCAGCACGTAAATCATCGCATCCGCCTTTTGCGCGGCTTCGATGGCGTCCTTGATCTTGAGCTTGCTGCCCTCGTCCTCACCGTCGGTGAGCAGGATCATGGCCTTGCGCCCGACTTCCTTCGCGAGCATGTCGTGAGAGGAAAGATAAACCGCGTCGTAGAGCAGGGTTCCGACGTTTAGACCTGAAGTCGGCACCGGTCCGCCGCCTGCGCCCGGCATAGGGCCGCCGCCATAATTCGTATTGATTCTCACTCCGTTCAACGCTTTTTGCAGCCGGTGCACGTCGCGGGTGAAATCCTGCAGCAGGTCCACGCTGACGTCGAAGCTGATCACGTAGGCTTCGTCTTTGTCGGTGAGAATCTGCTTCAGGAACGCGCCGCCAACTTCCTTTTCCATGTCGAGGACGTTGCGCTGGCTGTAGCTGGTGTCAATCATGATCCCCAAAGTCAGAGGCAGATTCGATTCGGCGGCGAAGTATTTGATCGTCTGCGGCTTGCTGTCTTCGGCGACCTCAAAGTCGTCCTTGGTCAGGTTGGGAACCAGAGTGCCGTGCTTGTCCTTCACGTTGAAGAAGAGCTGCACCACATTGACATTCGCCTTTAGCGTCGTGACCGGTTCCTGGGACTGATCTCCGGAAGGAGGCCCAGCCGAGGACTGGTCGGCAGGCTTCTGGGAGCTGGGACCCGTTTGCTGGCCGGAAGCCGGTTGCTGATTTTGAGCTGGCTGTGCGGCGCTCCCCTGCTGAGCCGCCAAATGCTGAGCGGCCGTGAGTTGGCCCGCTAGAACAACGATCAGGGGGAGAACAGGCAGGTTTCTGGACGAGAACAAGGAAAGTTTAGGCATCCAAAGTTTAGGCATCCCGGGATTCTCTCTCGATTCTTTGTTAGTCTAATCCTGTAGCTTAGATGCACCAAATGGGCGAGATCGGGCATCCCAAAGAGGGGCGTATTTTGAGGAGTAAGGATTCTGCAACGATGGGCAAGAGTCGAAGAGGATGGAAAGTCGGGTCAGCGCCAGCCGTTCTGGCGCTTATCTTAACTGTTGGCCTGCTGCTGCCGGCATTGCAGGCGCAATCGGGGGCGAGTCCGGCGCAATCGCAGCCTGCTGCCACGCAGGACCAGAATATCCCCGACGCCCCCTCGACCGTGCAGCCGCCGCCCAAAATTGATCCGCAGGCATCGGAGGAATCGAGCAGCCATCCCCAGCCGAATCAACCTCAGGCGGGTCAGGGAGCTTCTGGTCAAACTCCAGCGGCCACACCGCCGCCAATGCCGCCCATCGAAACTTTGCCTCCAGGGACGCCGATCCCAGGGGCTGCACCGCGGAACCAGATCGATTCGGCGGAAGGCCTGTACAAATTCGTCGTTGTCACGAACTTCGTGCAGGTTCCGGTGACGGTGAAAACCGCTGACGGCGCCCCCGTGTATGGCTTGCTCCCCAAGGACTTCACGGTGAAGGAGAACGGCAAGATCCAGACCCTGAGGTTTTTCACCAGCGATCCTTATCCGCTTTCTGTAGCGATCTTGCTCGACGTGGGAATGCCCGACGTCGACCTGCAGAGGGTGCACGAGACCTACTCGGCCCTCGTTGGAGCCTTCAGCGCTTACGACGAGGTCGCACTGTATACCTACAGCAGCATTGTCAGCCAAGTGACCGATTTCACCCGCCATAGCGAGAGGCTAACTGCCGCTCTGAATGAAATAAAGCTGGACCGCGGTGGCAACGGAGGGCAGTATTGGGGCGGGCCCCTGGCCAGCGGACCTACCGTGAACGGAATGCCGGCAGGGGGAGAGGTACCGCCGGTCCAGGTTCCGCCTAAGGAATATCACGTCCTAAACGACGCTATCCTGCGCGCGGCTGTGGACCTGGGAAAGCGCGAGAAGGATCGCCGGAAGGTGATCTTCGTCATCAGCGACGGCCGCGAATTCGGCAGTAAGGCCAGCTATCGCGACGTATTGAAAGTGCTGCAGACGCGCGACATCGAGGTCAAAGGAGTCGTGCTCGACGTCGGAACGCTGCCGGTCGTCCACTGGATCGAAGACCGGCATCTCAAAGGCCAAGGCTATAGCGATCTTGTCGACAGATACGCGAAAGCGACCGGCGGCGGACAAGTCTACGGAGAACTCACGCGTAACACCATCGAAAAGGCCTATGTGGAGATCGCTTCTGACGCACGGAATCAGTACACCTTGGGATACGTTCCTCAGGCCGTCGGTGGCAGTTCGGCCTATCGCAGCGTCGAAGTCATTGTCCACAAGAAGGGCCTGAAAGTGAGCGCCAAGGACGGCTATTACGCTGTTCCGACCAAGCGGTAAGCCTGTCTTCGAAAACGTCCGCGGAGCGTTTTCCAATGACCTCAACGATTTACGAGGCCTGGCCCCGGTGGGGGGTCACGTGAGTAACCTGCCTTCGATGTGCTCCGTGTGATATAAAAGCGGCGAGCCTCCGAAAGGACATTGGTGTGCGCGGAAGCGCCCGCGAGGGTGTGCCCGCCTTTGAGGAAAGCCTTTGAGTTTCATCAACTTCGCAGCCCGCGAGATCAATTGCAAGATCGTGTACTATGGCGCCGGACTGGGCGGCAAGACCACGAATCTGCAGGTGATTTACCAGAAGACGGCGGACCAGCAGAAGGGCAAGATGATCTCGCTGGCGACCGAGACCGAACGTACTCTGTTCTTCGATTTTTTGCCTCTTGACCTCGGCTCGGTGCGCGGTTTTAAAACCCGCATCCACCTGTACACCGTGCCTGGCCAGGTTTTTTACGATGCCAGCCGCAAGCTGATTCTGCGCGGGGTGGATGGGATTGTCTTCGTCGCCGACTCGCAGGAGCAGCGCCAGGACGCCAATGTCGAAGCGCTCGACAACCTGATGGCCAACCTGAAGGAACACGGCTACGACTTCAACAAGATTCCCTACGTGCTGCAGCTGAACAAACGCGACCTGCCCAATATTCTTCCCGTTGACCTGCTCACGACCGAACTGCGCAAGAAGAACGAACCGGTCGTCGAAGCGGTCGCGTTCCAGGGCGTCGGCGTATTCGAAACCCTGAAAGAGATCGCCAAGCAGGTACTGAACGAGTTGAAAGCCGGCGGGTAGGATCACCCCTTCGCGTTTCCGTTCGGGATGGCGAGTCAATCGCTGTTTAACATCCAACAAGGGCGATAGGATAGTCATCGAGAAAATGGAGGCGGTCCTGCGCACTCCACTCTTCTGTCAGGTCGAAGCTGAAGTTCTAAATAGTCGTTGGCGTCAATGAGCCCTAGCACTACGCGCACGAAGGGCGGGAATCGTTGCCGTGATCGATCGTGCACCAGGACTGGATGAGTAAGCTGATGTAAGACCCCGCGAGTCTCAAGGTCGCACGTGCCAGCCGCTATCACGTTGGCAACCCATCCGCTGTCCCGCCCGTAGGTGAGTGCGATCAAGAATCCATTCTCTTGCCGGAAGACATTGACCGGTGTCCGGTAGATTTTTCCGGACATTCGACCGACGGTGCTAATGACGGCAAAACCCGGTAGTCGGGCAGCGAATCCGCCAAGGATGCGATTCGTAACTGCTCGATGAAAGGCGGCCAACGGTCTCTTGAAAAAACGAACTAACAGAATGAGCGCAACCGGAACGGCCAAAAATAGAGATACGTACTCGATGATTGAAATCATTGGCGAGACACACGCTAACTCTTCAGCCGCAAGTGCCAAACGAACAGCCCGACGTAGCTGGCCGCAAGCCACAAAAAGAGCAATGTCAGAAGAATGTGTCCCATTGTAAAAGCTCGTCCCTCGGGCCAATCCGCGTGTGAAAAGTAAACGGCGTCGACCACGATTCTCGCCGTCCAATAGATTCCGATAAAGCATATGAGCGCCAGCGCGGCGCGATCCCCTCGCAGCATTTCTTTATGAAGGACGAGTGTGAGCGTTCCAAAAGCAACGATCGTCAGGACCGTAAACCCGCCTTGCACCCAAAGCAGCTTCCTGTTGAAAGGCATCAACTGCTCTAGATCCCTCTTCCAGTCAAGCCGATAAGGGACCTGGAAGCTGGCGAAAAGAACTGCAAAGTGCGCCACGCCCACAATCCAAAGATCGAGATCAAACAATCGCCGCACAACTTCAGTGCTCATAAGGCGCGAATGGCTCGCATGAACGGAAGTATGACACGCAACACGAACCAGGGATGAAAGAGCCAAAACACCGGGATAACCAGAAACAGAATCATGAAACACCAACCGCGCACTGGCTGTCCCAGGCCCATCAACTTTCCGAGGCCGGAACGTTCGATCATCACACCCACACCCTGAACGACAAAGTAAAACGTCGGAAGTCCGTAACCGCCACGAGCGGGAAGCGAGATTACTAAATCATGGATCAGCCCGGAGGCCACGAAGACAAGAAAGCTGGCAGCACCTGCGCCTAGCCTGCGGTAGGTTGGGCGAAATATCTGTTCGTGGGAGAGTTGCCGAAACCCGAGATTCCAACGCTTTCCCCAAAACTCTGCAAGGGACGCAGAACGGAGCGGCGCCTGCATGATGGGTTCCGCCTGAACCCCAAGACGTTGCCATGACAAAGCCGCGATATGGAACAGGCCGAAGTGCAAAACCAGAATCAGGCCCACCATTCCTATCCAGCCCTGTGCCAAAGCGTCACGTTGCGGAACCGCCCGCGCCACCACCCAGAGCAGGATCGCGCCAAGAGTTGTCTTTCCAATCGCCCAGAGCCAGTTCGATGGTCCTGGCGATAGAATGTTGTGACCGGCGTCCAGGAACGCCTCCGCATCCATCCCTGGCCAGGCGAGCAGATACGCTACCGAGCGCCATGCCGGATGGGCAATCACGCATCTTGCATGCCACCAAGTCAGCCACTTCAGGCTGAAATAAATGGCCAACGAAAGAGCCCACATGAAACCCCAAGGGGATAACAGATGGCCGCAAGCGATCGTCGTCGCTGGCAAAACCAAAAGCGGAATCCAGCCGCCCGCCTGCGCCGCGGCGTCGTTTCTGGTTGTTGCCATCACGTCGATGTTGTATCAGATAGGCTATCTGCAGAACAGTACCGTCGTGAGGGTTTGGAAAAATCCCGGCGACAGTCATTGAAGTCCTGATGAGGAAGCGGATTACACCCCACTTCACGCCCCTGTCACGAGAACTGTCCAGCACCGCCGTCTTCATCGCAAACCTTTTGTCGCGTCTTCGTCTAAAATATCCGCGGCACTCATCGAGCCTTACGCTGGTGTTGAAATCAGCTCCGGGAAAAGGAACTTATGCGTACTCTCAAAGTGTGGTGCTTGGCATTAGCCTGCATGCTTCTGTTCTCGGCCTCGTTCTTGTTGGCGCAGAGCGGCGCTCTGCACGGCGTTGATCTCCGCGATCTCAACCGCAAAGCCGAGCCTTGTGACGATTTTTACGAGTATGCGAATGGCACCTGGCGGGCGAACAATCCCATCCCTCCTTCGCAGACAAAATGGAGCAAACGCTGGCAGGCGGGGGAGACCGCCAAAGACAAGCTGCGCGACATTCTGGAAGCGGCTGCTGCCGACAAAACCGCTCCCAAAGGCAGCAACGAACAAATCATCGGCGATTATTACGGCGCCTGCATGGATGAAGCACGCGCCAACACCCGCGGCCTGGAACCGGTCAAACCCTGGTTCGCCAAGATCGACAATGCACGCGATATGGCGGCGTTGCAGGAAGTGATCGTGGAGTTGCACGATATCATCGTGAACGCTCCCTTTGCCTTCGGCAGCCAGCAGGACTTCCACAAGCCGTCGTGGGTGCTGGCCGACGTGGCCGCCAGTGGTCTCAGCCTGCCCGATCGCGACTATTACCTGAAGCCCGAGCCGCGCTTTAAGGAAGCGCGCGAAAAATATATCGAGCACGTCACGGCGATGCTGAAGCTAGCAGGATGGGACCAGAAATCGGCGGCTGCCGCGGCCCAGACGATCATGGGGATGGAAACGAAATTTGCCGAGGCCTCGCTCGACAACGTCGCCTTGCGCGATCCCGCCAACAGCGATCACAACACGACTTTCGCTCAACTGCAGGCCATGGCGCCGCATTTCGACTGGGTTGGGTACTTCAAACACAAGAACATTCCCACCGACGTGGACATGAACGTCGACCAGCCCAAGTTCATGGAGGAAGTCGACCGCCAGCTGCAGCAGACTTCTCTCGCCGACTGGAAGACTTATTTGAAATGGCAGCTGCTGAATTCGGTGGCGAGTTTTCTTTCGACGCCCTTCGTCGAAGAAGATTTTGCTTTCAACCACAAGTACCTGAGCGGAACAACGGAGATGAAGCCGCGCTGGAAGCGTTGTGTCGAATCCACCGATCAGTTGCTTGGAGAAGCGCTCGGGCAGAAATATGTCGAGAAATACTTTCCGCCCGCGGCCAAGGTCCGCATGCAGGAGATGGTGCGCAATCTGCTCGCGGCGATGCGCGACGACATCCTCAGCCGTCCCTGGATGAGCGACGACACCAAAGAAAAAGCCATGGCGAAGATCGCCACCTTCAATCCGAAGATCGGATATCCCGACAAGTGGAAGGATTACAGCCATGTCGAGATTCGCCGGGACGCGTTCTTTGAAGGCATGATCGCCGGCCGCAAGTTCGTGGAACTGGACGACCGCCTGCTGATCGGCAAGCCCGTCGATCGCGGCCGCTGGGGCATGACGCCGCCCACGTCCGACGCCTACTACAACCCGCTCATGAACGAGATCGTCTTCCCGGCCGGCATTCTGCAGCCGCCGGCTTTCGACATGAACGCGGTGGATGCGGTGAATTACGGCGCAATCGGCGTGGTCATCGGCCACGAGATTTCGCACGGCTTCGACGACGAAGGTGCGCAATTCGACTTTCTCGGGCGTTTCCGCAACTGGTGGACTGATGCCGACCTGAAAGATTTTCAGAGCCGTGCTGCCTGCGTGGTGGATCAGTTCGACCATTACTACATCGACAAGGACATTCACCACAACGGGAAGCTGGTGCTGGGCGAAAGCATCGGCGACCTGGGCGGCGCCAAGATCGCATACCTTGCTTTTGAGAAGTCGCTCGAGGGCAAGTCACGCCCTGAGATTGACGGCTTCAGCGAGGAGCAGCAGTTCTTCATTGCGTGGGGACAATTCCGCGGCGACGAGACTCGGCCCGAAACGCAGCGTTTGATGATGCAGACCGATCCACACCCCGTGGCGAAATTCCGCGTGATCGGTCCGCTGTCGAATCTGCCGCAATTCCAGAAGGCGTGGAGCTGCAAGGCGGACGCGCCCATGGTGCGGCCCGCCGACAAGCGCTGCGACGTGTGGTAGTCACGCGCGAATGCGCCAGGACTTGGGCATGTGGTTCTCAATTGGACTTCTGGGGCGGAGTGTCTTAATCTCCGCCCCGTACGCTCCAATTACCAACGTAAGCGCCTACAGGCGTTTTCTGCTGCTCCAGCACAGGTGCGTCCGCTAGCCTGAGCACGGGGCGACGTGTCGATTTGGCGTGTCGAATCGAACATCGACCCGAACGTGTTTCGCGCCGTCGGACGCCGCCATGATCCTTACGATTCTTGCTCTTCTGAAACAGCGCTCGGACCCCGGCACATTGTTCTTTGTGTGTGCCATCGGCTTCGGGCTCGGGATCATGCTCTTCATCCGTGGATTCCGGCTGTTGCAGCGCCGGCGGCTGATCCTCGACACGCCATCTTCCAAGATTCGCAGCGCTTCGATGGGCCTGGTGGAAATCAACGGGCTTGCTGTCGGTCCCTACACGATGATCGCACCAATTACGGCGCGCCCCTGCTACTACTACCGCACGCTGGTCTGGGAGTACAAGCAGGAGGGCAAGAATAAGCAATGGGTGAAGATCGCGGGCGAAAGCATGCACGTGCCCTTCTACGTTGACGACAACACGGGACGTATGTTGGTCGATCCGCGCGGCGCCGATCTCGAACTGCATCGCGACTTTCAGCAAGAGTTCAACGGGTCGTTTTTCTCCAGCCGCGACAACGCGCCCGCCAACGTGATCCAATTCATGGCGCGACACGGTGTCGCCACCAGCAACAAAATCAAGGTCGAGGAGTTCTGCATCAAGCCGAAGAACTCGCTGTTCGTGCTGGGCACGCTGGCTGAGAATCCCGGCGTAGAGGTCACACCGCGCCCGGTCCAGGACCACGAAGTCCTGGGCAAGACGGCGACCTTCTCCGGCGGATCGTTTTCTCTCTCGTTCAGCTTGGGCGGCGGCAGGTCAGAAGAGGCAGCGTTTGCCCGCCAGTTTGCGCCCGCGCCGGCGGTGCCTCGTCCGCAGGTGATTCAACTGTCGAGCAATCTCGGCCCCACCCAGGCAGCTGATATGACACAGCAACAGAAGGTCGCCGCCGCGCTGGTAAAAGCGGGCATCTCGAACCCCGCTGCGTGGTCGGCTGCCAGCGTGAATGCGTCTGACGTCAGCGCCCCCGGCGTGCAGGTGGTCGAAGATGCACCTGCCATGGGCCCATCCGCTCAGAGCGACGTTTCCAACACCGAATCAGCCGCGGGAACGAGCGGTTTTGATCCCCATCCGCCGGTGGTGCTCATGAAGGGTGCGAACAACAAGGCTTTCCTCATCTCCTGGCGCAGCCAGCGCGAAGTCGCCCAAACGCTCGCATGGCAGTGCACGCTGATGATCTGGGGAGGGCCCCTGCTGGCGATGCTGTGCCTCTATCTGTTTCTGAATGCCCAGCATCTGGTCTAGGCGCGCTCGCGGGACCGTATCCCGTTGTATCCTCGCTCTGCCGCACCATGCTTCTAAACCCGGTCGTGCGCGCTGTCAATGTCCCGAAGACCTCGTCTAGTACAATCAACGCGTGAGCGCCGCCGTCCGCATCGGAATTCTGGGCGATTTCGACGCCAAATCCCGCTCCCACAAGGCCATCAACGACGCGTTGCAGCATGCCGCCCGCAAACTGAAGATGACGGTCGAGTCGGAGTGGCTGCCGACGCCGTCGCTCATGGGCGCCGGGGCGGAGGAAAAACTCGGCGGCTTCGACGGGCTTTGGGGAGCACCGGGCAGTCCTTTCAAGAGTTTCGAAGGCGTGCTCAAGGGGATTGAGTTCGCTCGCCGCCGCGATTGGCCCTACCTCGGCACTTGCGCGGGATTCCAATACGCCTTCATCGAGTTTGCGCGCAATGTCCTCGGCATCAAAGATGCCGACAGCGCTGAAAACAATTCCGGGTCGAAAAACATCATCGTTTACCCCGTCGCTTGCGCCGTCCCTGGCCGCAAAGGCGATGCGCCCAAGCTTTCCGGCGTCGTTCCAGAGATTCGCCTGCGTCCCGGCTCATATCTGCAGTCTTTCTATGGCAAAGGCCAGGAAGTCGTGAGCGAAGAGTTCTTCTGTAACTTCGAGATCAATCCGGAGTTCGAGTGGGCCGCCATGGAAGCCGGATTCCCCGTGGTCGCGCGCGGGCCGCAAGGGGAAATTCGCGCGATCGAGTCGCCCACCCACCGGTTTTATCTGGCCACGCTGTTTCAGCCGCAGTTGTCGTCGACGGAGAAGAAGCCGCACCCGATCGTGCTGGCCTTCGTGCAAGCCGCCGCGGATTGGGGCAAGAAGAAACTCGACGACAGCGTGCTGGAGTAGTTCAGTTTCCTGGAAGCCACGCAAAAAAGACGGGGGGCGATAACCCCAATCATTCCAACGCCGCCGTTACTAAAGTCCCGGTCCCTTCAAGCTGCGTCTCCCCACACCATACGCATCTGGAGCGACCGAGGGTCCCTCGTCTAGACTCAGCCGCATCGGTCGCCCTCCCCAAATTGCGTCCGCAGGAGCAGTGGTCTCTATGCACATGCAGACGGTGAATTCATTTCGCCTTCCATTCACCACCCTGGTCAGCTACATCCCCGTGATTGCCACGGTCGTAACCACCCTTTTCAGCGTGATTTTGGCTCGCGCCACGCTGCGCTACGTGGAAGCCACGGATAAAGGCCTGGCGTTGGCCCGTGAGGAGTTCGAGCGCGAATGGTCGCCGGACCTGCACATCAAGATGGAACGCATCTCGGCCACCGAGGCGAAAATCATCGTTACCAATCTGGCGAAAACTTCGGTTCTGCTGCAATTGCTGCAGCTGCGCAAGCTCAGCCATGCCATGCCTTTCGAACGCTGCCGCCTGAATGACCCTCTGGTGGGAGGCACGACCTGGACCCAGGAAATGGGCAAGCGAATCCTGGCCTGTACGGGTGAGGAATTCGAGGGCCCGATCGCTGCCGCCATCACCTTCTACGCCGCCGGGCGCATGTACCGCACCGACTGGTTCCGCTCGCAGATTCAGGTGCGCGATGGCCGCATCGTCAGTCTGGAACCAAGCAACATGCCGACCCGCCGCGTGCGCCAGGTGGAGCGCAAAGGCCAACCCGAACGACGGCGCGAGTTCGTGCAGGACGTAACGGCTGACGTTGTCCACGAAAAAATGAAGGAGAAGCCGGAGGAGAGTTTCTTCGTGACCGGGGCGTGAATTCAGTGGCTTTTCAACTTCCTGTTTTGGTCCTGCAACATGGCGAAGTGCACATTCCGTATTTCTCCACCGTTTCCCGATTGCTATCATGAACCTGACCAGCTAGCCGAACTTGAGGTCGCAAATTGCGACCTCAAGATTTTCTGGGGTGAAGACATGAACAAAGCTGCGATTATTCTTGCCAGGAAAGTTAGCTCGAAGATCCTGATCCTGCGCAACCAGAAAATCATTCTCGACGCGGATTTAGCTGAGCTCTACGGTGTTTTTGTCAAACATCTCAATCAGCAGGTCAAGCGCAACGCCCATCGCTTCCCTTCGGACTTTCTCTTCACCTTGACCGAGGCAGAGCACAAAAGTTTGAGGTCACAAATTGTGACCTCAAATCCTGCACGTGGTGGCCGGCGCTATCTTCCGCATGCCTTCACGGAACATGGCGCCGTTATGGCGGCCACCGTGTTGAACTCCAGGCGTGCGATCCAAATGAGCATCTTCGTTGTGCGCGCATTCGTGCAGATGCGCCAGACGTTACTTGTAAATCAGCGGGTACTGTCGAAGCTGTCCGAACTTGAGGCCCGTCTCGACGGCCATGACGCCGAGCTTCAGGATCTTGTGGACGCAATTCAAGAACTCATGACTCCGCTGCCAGCCAATCACCGCCGGATCGGATTCGAGTTGCCCTCGCGATCAGACAGGAGTCGGGGCAAAACACTTAAACTTGGCAAGGCTTGATCGCCGCGCTGAACGATGCGACTCGGCAAGTCTTGCCTCCCGCTGTAGGCAGCTCCTGCAGGATGACGGGCCGACCCCTTCGCCCATTCCGCGTCGATTCAACTAACTTCAGCACTTCCAACAGTACTGGACGCCGCCGAAGCTGGCGCAACACGTGCAATGTCCTTCCCGACAGCACAACAGGAGGATCTCCACATGTCGGTTGCAGGCGTCTCGAGCACCAGCTTCATGAACCAGAACATCGCGAGCTGCCAAAACCAGCAGCAACAAATCCAGAAGCAGTTCCGGACGCTGGCGCTGGAGTTTCAGTCAGGCAATCTTTCAACGGCGCAAACCAATGCCCTGCCGCAAAGCCCCGTGGCCGCGGGCACGGGGGCGACACCCGGCAATTCGTCACCCGCGGGTTGGTCAGACGTGCATTCTGAATCGCAAGCTCACGGGCATTGGCACCATCATCACGGGCACCGTGTGGATGGGGACACAGATTCAGAAACATCCAACTCCCCGTCGCTGGGCCAGTTGGGGCAAGCAATTCAAGCCACAAACTCGTCATCGGCACAGCAGGCTTACGGCAGCGTGCAGCAGGATCTGCAGCAAATCGCCCTGAACAGCGACCTGATCACGGCACAGAGTGCGGCACTACAGGCTTCCAGTCTGTCGCTGACGGCATAGCAGCGTAAACGTGAATCGGCAGCGGGCGAATGCTCTACGTTCTCTTCACGAAACGCAGCGACGCCGAATTCATGCAGTAGCGCAGGCCGGTGGGTTGCGGTCCGTCGTCGAAGACGTGGCCCAGATGGGCGTCGCATTCGGTGCATGAAACCGCCGTGCGGATCATGCCCAGGCTGCTGTCGCGTTTCTCAGTAACGTTCTGGTCGGCGATGGGCGCCCAGAAACTGGGCCAGCCGGTGCCCGAATCAAACTTCGTCATCGAATCGAAGAGCGCATTGTCACAGCAGACGCAGCGGTAGATGCCTTTTTCATGCAGATTCCAGTATTTGCCGGTGTAGGCCATTTCCGTATCGGCCCGGCGCGTGATGTCGAACACGCCGGGCGGAAGCTGCTTGCGCCATTCGTCAAGTGTTTTGACAACCCGGGGAATCTGCACCTTTTTCAGCTTCTTGCCCGAGTCGTCAAACAGAACCACGGTGACTTCCTTGGGAAGATCCTTTTGCTCGTCGGCCGATTCTGCGCCCAGTAGCAGCGGCATCTTCCACTGCCACAATGCCAGTCCGCCGATCGCCGCGGCGGCGCTGGCCAGAAACAGGCGGCGATTCATTTTGCCGCGGCCTTCGCGATCAAGGTCGGATTCAAACATGGGACCTCCCACTTTTGCCACCTACTTTGCGACGTACAGATCAGGAAACTGCTGTTTCAGATGCTCGACCTTGGGAGCATCGTTGAACATGATGTACGGCTGATTCGGATGCAGAGCGGCGTAATTCTGGTGATACGTCTCGGCCGGATAAAACGCCTTCAGCGGAACCACCTGGGTGACAATCTTGTGCCGGAAAATCTTTGCCGCATCGAGCTGTGCGATGTAACTTTCAGCGATGTGCTCTTGCTCGTCGTTGGCGTAGAAAATCACAGAACGATATTGCGTCCCTTCATCCGGGCCCTGGCGGTTGAGCTCGGTCGGATCGTGCGCCACCGAAAAGAAAACATGCAGCAGTTCGCCGTACGTGATCTGCGAAGGATCGTAGACGATCTCGACTGACTCGGCGTGGCCGGTCTCGCCCGTGCTGACGATTTCATATTCGGCGTTTCGCTTGGAGCCCCCGGAGTATCCCGAGGTGACGCGTATCACGCCTTTCACATGCTGAAAGACAGCCTGAATGCCCCAGAAACATCCACCGGCAACCACCGCGGTTTGCTGACCCGCTGCCGTTGCGCGCGGGCTGTCCACCGCCGGCGCAGGAACAGCCGCTGCGGCAGAAGTGCCGGCGTTGGCGGTGCAGGCTGCCGCGGTAAGCAGGGACAGGACGATCGCGAGCAGACGAAAGTGAGTCGATGAAGCCATCATGTTTGTTCCCCCCGGTTGCCCACCCACTAGAAGTACGATGCAATCCGTCTGGCAGATTGGAGTGAAGGGCGCGCCAAAAGTTTCACGGCCCAGCATTGGCAGTCTGCACTTTCTGCTTGCTTTTCGCCTTCCCTTCGCCAAATAATAAGCCATGGCCATCACACGCAGACAGCGGCAAGTCTACGATTTCATTTCGCGCTTCGTCGCCGAGCACGGATATTCTCCCTCGTTTGAAGAGATTGGCAAGGGGCTGGAGCTCTCTTCGCTTGCCACCGTGCACAAGCACGTGACAAATCTGGAAAAGAAGGGCCTGCTCACGCGCGACTACAACCGCAGCCGTTCGATCGATCTGCTGCCGCCCAAGGGCCGGCTGAAGCAGGCGATGAGCGTCAATACGGCGGTCGTCTTGCCGCTGGTGGGGCGCATCGCGGCCGGTCAGCCGATCGAGGCGGTTGAGAATCCGGAAACGATTTCGCTGGCCGATTTTGTGCGTTCGAAGGAAGTCTTCGTGCTCGAGGTGCGGGGCGAATCGATGCAGGACGAGCACATTCTCGACGGCGACTACGTGCTGGTCGAGAAGACGCGCACGGCGCACAACGGCGACATTGTGGTCGCGCTGGTGGATCAGAGCGACGCCACGCTGAAGCGGCTCTACCGCGAAGGAGACAACATCCGCCTGCAGCCTTCGAATGTGAACATGAAGCCGATCATCGTGCCCGCCGCGTCGGTGGATGTGCAGGGGCGGGTGATTGGAGTGCTGAGGAAGTACTAGGAGCCGGGCCGCAGGCGCGGGCACTCACTTGGCTTTCTTCTTCGGAGGTCGGGCCGCCGCGCCTACATAAGAAAAGTTCAGTCCGTACCCGCCATCGGCGGGATCGTAGTACAGATCCCAAACGAAAGTCCCCGGAGAAGTCAGATTATCCCAGACCTTCTCAAAGGCGGCACTTGCGGGCTGGTTTTCGATCCCCATGGTTGTGTAGTCATGCAAGCCAGCATCTCCGGGACCAATGTCAACTCTGTACCCTGTCTGTTCCTTGATCTGGTCGCAGATCTCCTGGAGCAACTGACTGCCTGTCCGGCGACGAGGGGGAAGGTTGATCAGCGTGTCGAGAATCGGGTCCTGGTGGATTCGTGCGCCAGCAGGGTTCAAGCCTTCGCTTGTCACAACATGCAACCGGGGGCCGTCCCTGACGACCCTGAAGGTTAGTCCGCCGTTGGCACCGTATCCGCGGAGCATCCTGGCGATAACCACCTCCGCACCGTCCGGGCTATGTAGCTCTTGACGTGTATAAGTAAACGTGGCGGGCTTTTCATCCATATCTGATCTTTTGCTGTAACGGGGATCTTCGTAGGTGACAGCGATCCCTTCGCGCGTGCGGAACTGTTGCAGTAACGCAGAGACGGGCCGCGCCGTCAGTCGGGGGCTGGTTGTGATCGTTACCGAATCTTGCGCGAAGGCGAGCGCCCCCAAGAAAACGCTAGCTGTCACCAAAGTGCAGTACCTGCCCATTCCCGCCTCGTTCGTCTCCCCGCCTTGGTTCGAACTGATTCGCGAGGCGCACGCAACAACGCCCGGGAACTATGAATCCCGGGCGTTTGTAACTTTAGAACTAACTGTCGGCCGCTGACGGCTTACCCGACGTGCTTGTTCAGAGCCTGTGTCAGGACATCCTTGGGCTTGTAGCCGACAAATTGCTCAACGACTTGTCCGCCCTTGAAAACCAGCAGCGTGGGGATGCCGGTCACTTTGTAGCGCATCGGTGTTGCAGTGTTTGAGTCGACGTCCATCTTACCGATCTTGATCTTGCCCTGATATTCAGAGGCCAGCTCCTCGACGATGGGGGCGATTGCGCGGCACGGGCCGCACCATGTCGCCCAGAAGTCCACCAGAACGGGCTTATCCGATTTCAGAACATCCTGGTCGAAGTTCGCATCGGTCACTTCGACGATTCCGTTACTTGCCATTGTTTCTCCTCGTAATAAACGCCCAGCCGATTTTGTACGCCGGGCGGTCTGTATGAATGCGTCCCCGTCGGGTCCGGCTCATTCATTTTAGCACTCCCATTCGATGCCGGTGCCGGGCAGAAAGTCGCAGGAAGGGTTCCCGCACATGGCCTCAAGCGGCGGCTTTTCCCGGAACGGCATAGTGTCGGAAGTTGTGGCTGCAGAGCGTGTTAAGGAGAGAGAATTCGCGATGGAATCCGCCTTCTGACGCCCGACGATGTCCGCGAGTGGTGGTGGCTCCGGTTGGAGTCGCTTCAGCGCGATCCCGGGGCTTTCAGCGCGTCAGAAGAAGATCAGGATTAGCAAAAGAAAAGCGCCCTCGACTTTTCAGTCCAGGACGCCCCGGCAGCCCTCCCCCAGAACTGCCAAACCACGAGATCGATGTTAGGGCCCGCTAATGGCGGTGTAAACGTCACTTTGGTAATGGAATTTACTGAAAGTTAAGGGGTTAGGTGGGCTGGTTTGCTCTAAGAAGTGCGATTGGGATGTCAGCTATTGCTTTTGCCATGTCTGGCCACCATCCGCTGTGGTCCATCTTTCGCCGGTGGAGGTCGCAATGCTGCCGTGCTGGGAGTCGGAAAACTCCACTGCCACGATATCTCCACCAACAGTTGCGACACCAAGAACGGGCAAAACCCGGGTCCAGTGACTGCCGGCATCAGCGGAATGATAGAGCACCCCGTTGACGCCGCCTGCCCATACGTCGACTCCATTGGCGGAAACGGCACGGAACACGGGAGGACCAGCCGCTGCCTTAACGGACGGTGCGCCCCTGTACTTCTTGTCGGCCAAGGCTGCACCGGTAGTTTCGACGCTCGCCAGCTTCGTCGGAGCAGAGCTCGCCGTCACGTCCACATCCTGCCAGGAGGAGCCCTGGTCGAAGGAGCGCTGCAGGCCGCCGGATGAACTGATGGTCCAGCGGGGCAAGGGGAGGGCATTCGCTGTGACCGTCGGCATCCGGGCGGAAGACAGCGGATTCGCCGGGGATGGTGTGGGAGCAGACAGCGCGGCCTGCGCGGAACTGGCTGGCTTGGCCTTGGACATGGCATATACATCGCCGTGAATCTGGTTCTCCACGTCCTTGGTTTCGGTTTGAAGCTGTGAGTTGGCGCTTTGAACTTCGACAACTACCTGTTGGCTAGAAGGCGCAGCAGGCTGAACGCCTCCACCGATACCCCCGGCAACGCCGGCCGCCTGTGGCTTGGCGTCTGACGCGGCCGGTGCTGGAGCTGCGGCTTGCATTTGCGCATGGCTGGTCTGGATCTGACCCTGCTGCTGTTGCTGCCATTGCGAAGGCATCATCGGGCCGCTGATGGCGCCGCCAAAGTTGGAGCGAACCCTCGGAGCTCCACTGGGCCGTGGAACTTCGGCTTGTGCCACTTTCTCTTGTGCAGTCTTTCTCTGGGTGTTCGCGCTCTCGGTGTTCGCGGTGCTGGCCTCCTCCTTCTCCGTCGGAGACACCAGTGTCGGCGACGCCAGCTTTGCGGCCGTCCGCGCGTTCTCTTCGTTCTCGCGAGACTTTTCGTGGTCCGAATTTGCAATAGCTGACGACGGCGCTGCTGAAGTTGACGGCTGCGTCTGGCCGGACGGCGTGGCAACCACAGGACTCGGCACCGCCCTGGCTACCGTCGCCGTTTGCGATGCCCCGCGCTGATACTGCACAACTGCGAGGGAGACAATGGCGACGATTCCGGCAGCTGCCAGTCCCCAGCGAAGCACTGGCCACGTGAACCACGGGCCGCGGGCAGGGATGACAACGGTTTGTACCTCCGTTCCGGGCAAGGCCAGCGCCACCACATCTCGACATTGCCCACACCGCGCCAGGTGTTCGATCACGACAGTACGCTCGATCTCGGAAAGCCCCTTCTCGGCGTAGGCCGTCAGTGCATCGGCATCGGGATGGGCACCGACCGGGGCTCCTGCCTTCAGCCGCTCGCGCACGATTTTTGGAACACTCTGCATCAGCTAACCCCGCCTTCGCGGGCCCGGGCCTCGGTCCTCTTATCAGAGAACGAGGCGGGTGAAGAATCTTGCGCCAGGCTGCGGCGAATATCCAGCTGCAGGTCACGCACGTCGGTTTCGAGCGCCTCTTCGGCCTGGCGGCGCGACATACCCAGGCGAGCCAGACCGGCCAGGATCTGCTTGCGCAGGGCCTTGGCCAGCTTGTCGAGCTTGCGGCTGATGGTCGACTCATGCACGCCCAGCATACGGGCGATTTCGGCCAGCGTGCGCTCATCCAGATAATACGCGCTCAGGACCATACGGTCTTCCGCGGAAAGAAAGGCCAGAGCCTCGTCGGTCGCCTGTGCCAGGCGGAGGTCGGACGGAGGAACCGGCTCCGGCTCTGGCGCGCGAAACTGTACGCCCTCTTCCGACTCTTCGTCGAGACTGACCAGGCGCTTGGTTCGGCGGTAGCGGTTCACGTACTCCTGCGCCAGCACGGTGCGCAGCCAGCCCTCAAGCGATCCACGGCCTGTGTACGACGAAAGCTTGGAGACGCGCTCGCCTTCGCGCAGGTTCATGCCGTAAAGATCGGCGTAAAGCGTGTCGGCGAGTTCGCGCGCGGCCGAGTCCTCGCGAGCAATGCGCAGCGCCGACTGATACAGCTTTTCGCGGAAACGGGTGAGAAAAATCTCCCAGGCGGAATTGTTGCCGCAGGCGCAGGCGCGGGCGAGTGCGAGTTCATCCACGCGCAGGCTGAGCAAGAATGTGCGCGCCTCATTTTCTGAAGCGGAGCCGGCGTGCTTCGTGCCGACCTCGGACAGGATGGTCGCGAACCACTCGCGCGTAAGCCCGAATTTTTCGCAGGCACTCTTCTCGTGCAGCTCGGGCAGCAACTCATTCAGCACCGACTGCACAGCGGAGATGGTTTTGTTGGAACTCATGTGCGGCGCGCTCGAACTCTTGACTCCTAACTTAGCCTGATGAGTGACAACTCGCCAACAACGGAATAGTTCCTAAGACTGCTGCAGTTCTTCTCGATGCTACCAACTTATTAGACGCGCGGAGTGTGAATTTTGGCCGCAAGGTGACAGGGAATTTTCGTTCCTTCCACGAGTCGAGACCGGCGTTGCAGCTGCTCAATTCCCGCAAGTAATGCGGGCAATGGGTACCCGGGAGCGGGATTCCGCGCCACGCAAAACGCGGGTGTCGAGGGACTATCCCTCGAGCTTCCGGCGTAATAGGTCTGTCTGGCTGCGGGGAGACGCAGGAGGGGAGGACCGTTTATGAATCCCAGAATTTTCGCAGGGAAGATTTTCTTAGGCGTGATGGCGCTGGTGATTGTGTCGGGTCTGGTGCTGGTGGATCAGCGGCAGGCGCGTGCGGGCGAGGTTACGCCGGCGCCTGGGTACAAGGTGCTGGAGCCGATCCGGCACGGGAACCTGACCGTGTTTCCGGTGGTGGCGGCGAAGAGTTATCCGACGGGTGAATTTCTGACCCTCGATGAAGGTCTGCGCTCGGGAGAAGTCATCGTGACCGAGGCGGGCAATGTGCAGGGTTTGATCCGGCGGCACAGTGTGCCCTCGATCCGAAGCGGCGGCGCTCAGGTAAACACGCTGGTTCTGATCAACAACTCGAAACGGCCACTGCTGTTGCTGGCCGGCGAAGTTGTGACCGGAGGCCATCAGGATCGCGTCATCAGCAAGGACCGCATCGTCCCTCCGGAAAGCGAGCCGGTGGATTTGAACGTGTTCTGCGTGGAGCCGGGGCGATGGACCGGCGTGAGCGAACACTTTGCCGCCTCGGGGACCACCTACGCTAGTGCCGGCGCTGCGCATGGCTCGGGAGGCACCCTTGGCGGGCCTGCAGCTTCTCCGAGCGCTCCATCCACTCTGATGGTGCAGCCTTCCGTACGGGCCAAGGTGATGGCCGACAAGAATCAGCAGATGGTGTGGGACGAGGTGCGAAAACAGCAGGCGTCGGAAGTGGTTGAGGTGCAGGCTGCCGGCGCACCCGTACCGACCGAGCTCTCGCAGACCACGTCCTACGCCAAGGTCATGGAGAACGAGGATGTCAAGAAGCAGGTGGACGCGGTTGCCGTGCCCATTGAGCGCAACTATCAGAGTCTGATCGGGCAGCTGAAGGATCGTCACGCGGTAGGCGTTGTGGTGGCGGTAAACGGGCGCATCATCTGGGCCGACATTTTTGCCAGCACCGATTTGCTGGAGAAGTATTGGCCCAAGCTGGTGCGCTCGTACGCTTCCGAGGCGGTGGTGACTCGCGCCAAGGTTGGTGAGGTTACCGCCAGTCAGGCGCAGGAGTTTCTTGCCGATATGGAAGGCCGCAAGGAAACGATCGAAAGCGAGCCGGGAGTGTATCGTCACACGGAAGTGAACGGCGACGGTTTCAAGGCCTTCGCACTTACGTCGTTGCTGCCGAAGACTGGCTTCGACGTGCACGTGGCCAAAATGGCGGAATGAAGATGGCCGAGTAAAGATGAAAGATGGCGGAGTGAAGGCGACGCTGAGTGGCTAGTGGTCAGTTGCGTGGCGGTTCGTTTCTGGACTGGCCACTCATCACTGACCACTGGCCACTTGTCGTTCGTACCAGCTGCGCCAGGCTGCCGGATCATTCGGCAGGTGTTGGTGAGTGATGTCCGCGAGCGCCTGGAAAGCCCAATTGTGAGTTTGCGCATCGAGCGCGGGGTCGTCGCTGTAGTTCAGAAGCTGCGGGATAACACTGCGCCGCTGTTCGGCTGTAAACATGCCGGACTCAGCCAGGCCACATGCCGCCCTTTCGCGGACCTTCGGCGACGGATCGTCGTGCATGCTCTCGAGCAGCAGCGGGATGGCTTCGTTCGTGCCGCTAAGCGCCAGGCCCTCGACCGTCCATCGGCGCGAATCTTCGTCGGGGTCCTTCAGATGGTTGGCTAAACTCTGCACGACGCGTTCCGGTTCGACTCCTCGGTTTGCCATCAGGCCAAGCGCCCACAAGGCCCAAATCTTCTGCGAGTGATCGGCAGAGTCAACCGTTCGCAGAAGGTAGTCAAGGCTGGCGGAGTTCTTGCTCAACCCATACGCGGCCAGTTCAATCTCAATTCCAGATTCACGCACGCGCATATCACTGGAGTTCAGAGCAGCCGCGCTGAGGTTGGCGATCTGTTGATTCCATCGAATCTTTCCGTGCCAGCGATCAACCCGTGAGGAAATCTGATCGACAGCGGACTCGTTCCGCCCGACCGCAAGTTCAAGCAGGGTCTCGGCCTGCTTCTGCGGCTTCATCTGATCGAGACACTGCAGGTCTTTGACCGTGGCGGGCGTGCGCTCGACTTCGCCGCGATCTGCAGAAAGAGGATTGGCAAAGCCCGACCGGCGCATGTGTGCGATGCCGGCGAAAATGCCGGCCATCATTACTCCCGCGAGAATGGCAACCAGCGGACCGGCATTCGCGCCCGGTCGAGGCCGCGGAGCCGACGTCGCAGCACTGACTTGGACGCTAACTTGAATGTCGGACCCCGGTCCGAGCGTCCCGTAGTCGGGAGTGGGCTGCAGCCTGGGGTCGGCCATAGGCGTGGATTCCGGATTGTTTTCCGGCGAAGGCGAACTGAACGGCGAAACATCCATATAATGCGAGTCTAGGTCGATGGTAGAAATGCGGTAAAGTTACTTCGGTTCGATCCGTTCAAATCTTGAGCGCTGCTGCGTGCCGGCAAGGTTGTCGGCATCGCACGCATCGCAGCGCACACATGCCAATAAGGAGAAACCAGTCATGCTGAAGAAATCAAAGTGGTTGATTTGCGCAATGATTCTGTCGGCGACGGGTCTGTTCCTGGCTGCATCAGCTCCGGGCTATCACGTGACCGCAACCTACAAGGTCGGCGGCGAAGGCGGATGGGATTATCTGACGGCCGATGCCGACGCACGCCACGTCTACATTTCGCGCGGTACGCATGTCATGGTCCTGGACGCCGATTCGGGCAAAGTTGTGGGCGACATCGCCGACACACAGGGCGTGCACGGAATCGCGCTGGCGCCCGACCTTGGGCGAGGCTTCACCAGCAATGGCCGCGAAGGTACGGTCAGCATTTTCGATCTCAAAACGCTGGCCACCAGCAGCAAGGTGAAAGTCGGCGACAACCCGGACGCGATTCTCTACGATCCGGCCACGAAACGCGTCTTCACCTTCAACGGGCGCAGCCAGGATTCGACTGCCGTTGACGCCACCAGCGGGAAAGTGCTGGGCACGATCAAGCTGGACGGCAAACCGGAATTCGCTGCGAGCGATGCCAAAGGCGAAGTTTTCGTGAACATCGAAGACAAAAGCGAACTGGTCGCGATCGACTCCAGCAAGCTGGAAATCAAGGCGAAGTGGGCGCTGGCGCCGTGCGAAGAGCCGAGCGGGCTCTCGATTGACCGTAAGAACCGGCGGCTGTTCGCAGGCTGCGGCAACAAGATGATGGCGGTGGTCGACGCCGACAGCGGCAAGGTGCTGGCCACGCCGCCAATCGGTGAGGGCGTGGACGCGACGTGGTTCGATCCGGGCACCGGCCTGGCTTTCGCCTCCTGCGGCGAGGGCGTGCTCACGGTCGTAAAAGAGGAATCGCCGGATAGGTTCAGCGTGGCTGAAAGCGTTCCCACGCAGCGCGGAGCCCGTACCATGGCGCTGGACGAAAAGACGCACAACGTCTTTGTCGTCACCGCCGAGTTCGGCCCGCCGCCGGCGCCAACGCCGGATAATCCGCATCCGCGGCGCTCTATCGTTCCGGGCAGTTTTGTGGTGCTGGTGGTTAGTAAGTGAGCGGGTCAGAAACAGAGGTGGGTATGTACTTCGGTTTGGATTTGTATCAGGGCACGCCTTCAGGCGTGCCGCACGGAGCGGGGAAAAGAGAGCCGGCTTCAGCCGCTGCCATACCGCCGTCGAACCAGTCCTAGTGTGACAACGGCTGGAACGGAACCAGCGTGTTCATGCTGGCGCGCTTGCGCAGCTCGGTCAGCAGCGCGCTGGCAGCATTTTCATACGTCTTGGCGGGATCGGAAGAGTCCGCCCACACCGCGTCGTAAACGATCTGCGTGGCTTCCTTCAAGTCGAGGTGGAGTGCGGCTCCGAAGACGTCCACTCGCTCCTGCAGTCGCTCGTAACAAGCTTTGCAGACTTCAGCCCGTGCCGGATCGCCCGGTTGATGCCCCGCCTGCTTGCAAACTGATTTTGGCGCTTTTGTGGCTTCGGCATGCGTTTGCTGCAGCTGCGTCTTGAACTGGCGGAGGAATTCCTCGCGCTCCTGCTCCACCGTGGTGCTGTCGGGAACGGGATTCGGAGCGGCTTGACTCACACCGGCCCGTGTTGCCGGTGCGACCGCCGAAACTCGCTGCGTGTGATGGCACGTTGGGCAGCTTTCCATTTCGGCCGGATAGTACAGCCTGCACTTGGCGCAGGGCAGCCCGTAACCAGACGCTTTAGGTGGAGTGTTTGTGCCCGGGGCAGACGAAGGTTCGACGCGGCGAACAGCTGCGGCTCGAGTTAGTACAGCCTGCGCGGCGGTACCTGCGGTGGGCGATTGCGGCCGAGGCGCATTCACTGCCATGGGGGACTCCTGCGCTGCAAATATTCGGGGCGGTAACGTCGGTCCCGACCCTATCGGAACATGGGAGTATTTGTAGTTTAGTAACCGGCGTCAGGCTTGGCTAAACACCGTAGTACATGCTCCGGCACTGGCCGGACGGGCCATGCAGGCTAGCGCGAGTTGGGCTCCTTCATCAGCTTGAGGAGTTCGTCGCGGCGGGCGCGGTAGAGAGTGCGGCTGGGATCGAGCCGGGCTGCGATATCGAGCTCTGCCAAGGCTTCGTCGTAACGATCCATCGTCATCAGACAAGCCGCCAGGGAGAAGTGGTTGTCAGCAGAGCCATTCAGGCGCAGAGCTTCGCGGAACTCCTTTTCCGCGGCCTGTGGCTGCTGCTGCTGGAACAGCGCCGTACCGAGCATGTGATGCGCCACGTCGGAATCGGGCGCGAGCGAAACAGCCAGACGTAGCTCGCGCAGGGCTTCTTCCGGCTTGTTGTCCATGAGCAGTACCTGCCCTAAGACGCGGTGTTCGGCCGAGCCGGTCGGATTCAGCCGCAACGCCAGCCGCAGCTCGTCGACCGCGGCGTCATACTTCTGCTTTGCCATGTATGCGCTCGCCAGGCACGCGTGTCCCTGCTCCCATTCCGGATGCTGCCGGTACAGCTCGGTCAGCTCCGCAATGGCAGCGTCAAAATTTCCCTGATCGCAATAGGTGTTTCCGAGATTGTTGCGGACGGAGGCTTCGGCGGGGGCAATACGCTTGGCTTCCCGATACTCGGCAACCGCCTGTTCCAGATTGCCCTGCTCGTGCAACGTAAGGCCGAGGTTGGCGTGAGACTCCCAGAAATCGGGCCGCAGCCGGATGGCCTGCTCATAGGCTGCAATAGCGGCGCGCACGTCGCCGGCGGCGTGCAGGGCGATGCCCATGTCGTAATACGTGTCGGCGTTCTTGGGATCGCGCGCCACCGATTCAGCGTAGGCATGAGCCGCGGCCTGGTACTGGCCAGTCGAATAAAGTCCCAACCCCAGATACTGATAGGCGTCGCTGTTTTTCGGGTCGATGCTGAGCGCGGTGCGGGCCTCGGCGATCGCGTTCGGTCCGTCATCAAGCAGGTAAAACATGTAGGACAGCGCGCTGTGGTTTTCGGGAAGATCGGGCATCAGGCGCGTGGCTTCGCTCAATTCGTCGAAAGCGTCGTCCCATTGCTCCTGCACGCGAAGCATCGTGGCCAGCGCGTAATGGAGGGCGGAATCTTCGTTGTCAGAACCCAGTGTCTCGCGCAGCTCCAGTTCGGCCTGGTGGAAATGTTGCTGGTGGGCCGAAACCAGAGCCTTCAAGAGGGTCGGCGCAATCGCTGGCCCGATGCTGGCGGACTGCACTTTTCCGGAGCTCGCCACGCGCATCAGGTCCTTGCCGGCTCCTGCCGATTCGAGCTGGCGGAGTTCGCTGTCGGTCGGGAGTGTGGCCAGGCCGCGGTTCTGAACCAGCCTTGCGAGGTTGGCGCTCGATATCCCTCCGGTCAGCCACGCCACGAGATCGGTCGTCGTAACGGGCGGGGTGACTTGCTGAGAATCGAGACCATGGCCAGTTGCGGCTGCCAGAACGACGAAGCACAAAAATCGTGACGCCTTGATTCTCACCGGTCTCCCCGAGGGCATAAGGTGGGCCTGGCAGCCTTCTTCTGGTCCGGCTGCTCAGGCTTGCTGGTGGCGGCTTTTGAGGAAAATACCCTTCAGAAACCCCTCCACAGACATTAGCCCGCCGAGGAAGACAGCGGTAAGGTCACGGAGGTAACTGCATCCGTAATCGAATGGTCAAAATGGGCCGCGGGGCAAGGGTTCTCGGCCGTGATTGCAATCACAACCCTCCGTGCAGAGCTTCACCGAGGGCTTACAGACAATCGGATAGAAAGGTCACAGCGGCTATGGAATGGCCCGCCGGGGGTGCTGTGCTTTTCCCCACGCCTTTCCATAGCGTATGATTCCCTATTGGTAGTGAGTGATTTGGAGGCTCAATGTTTGAAGGTCTATTTCAACCGATGCACTTGCTGGTGATTTTCTTTATCGCCTTGCTGGTGTTCGGCCCCAAGAAATTACCTGAACTCGGAAAAGGCCTGGGCGAGGGGATTCGTGCCCTGAAAGAAGGCATGAAAGAAGGCGCGTCGCAGCCTTCGAGCGAGCAGAGCAAGAATAAAGAAACCAAGGGCTGACCCGGTCCCGTCGCGGACCGTGCGGGCAGTATCCTGTGGTGGCGACTCCGCCGCTTCGTCACTGTTTCAATTTCCGTTCCACAAGTACCCTGGGATTCCAACGCTTCTTATTCTCAAAACTCTCAATGTGGAGGTCGTTGTGTTGCGTAAGTTTGAACTGCTGACCCTACTTGTATTTCTTGGATTTTCGTCCGCTGTGCTGGCGGATCAAATTACCTTGAAAAACGGTGACCGCCTCACCGGGAAGATCGTGAAATCCGACGGCAAGACGCTGGTGGTGCACACCGACGCCGCCGGCGATGTGACGCTTCAGTTTTCGGCAATTCAGGAGATCAAAACCGACCAGGATTTGCATGTCACCCTGAAGGACGGCAAGACCGCAGTCGGCCCGGTGACCACGACGGACGGCAAACTTGATATCGCCACCAAGTCGGCGGGTACGGTCGAGGCCGCCACAGCCGATGTCACAATTATCCGCAACGACGCCGAGGAAACGGCCTATCAGAAGTCGCTGCATCCCGGCCTGACGCATGGATGGAATGGCGGAGCGAACGTGGGCTTCTCGCTTGCGCGCGGCAACAGCGAAACCGAGAACCTGGCGCTGGCGTTCAATGCGGCCCATCCGACCTTGAACGACAAAATTACGCTGTATGCGACCTCCATCGATACGAAGAATGATTTGGCGAAGCCGCCCAACAGCGACATCGTGGCCAACCTCGACACCGGCGGCTTCCGCTACGACCGCAACGTGAATCCCAGACTGTTCGTTTTCGGGGCGGCTGACTATATGGCGAACGCGTTGCAGTCTCTGGACTTGCGTCAGGTCTACAGCGGCGGTTTCGGCTTCCACGCCATCAAGAGCGCACAGACGACGCTGAACATTTTGGGCGGCATCAACTACACGCATGAAACGTATTCAAATGTGACCACACCGAACACGCCGCCGGCTCCGCCGACAATCGTTTCTTACGGCAAAACGAATCGCTTCGCAGCGTTGACCTTGGGCGAAGAGTTGACGCAGAAACTCGGTAAGAGCACTTCCGTGACGCAGAATTTCTACCTCTATCCTAACCTGCAGCAAACGGGCGAGTATCGCGCTACGTTCAATCTTGGTACCGTCACCAAGATCAGCAAGTGGTTCGGCTGGCAGAACCAGTTCAGCGCGATCTACGTTTCGAATCCTCCAACCGGCTCGAAAACGGACGACGTGATCATCACCACTGGCCTAAATTTCTCGTTCACGCACTAGACGGGAAAGGCGCACCGAGAGAAGCCGCTATGTGTGGCGGGCGGAGGCATTCCTCCGCCCGGTCGAGCGCAGTTCGACCTGACGAAAATGGCCGGTCTTTATTGTTGTCGATTCAATCCGCGTCGTTGGCGATCGCTGAGTCCTAATCGATGCCGTGGATTCTCATGTTGACCAGCTGGTCGATGGTGAGATCACGCATGCCGCGGGCGCGCATGTCGGCGATGTATTCCGGCGTCACGTTGTGGATGCGCATGGCAATCAGCTGGTCGGGATCGGGATGAGAATAACCCAGGCCCTGCAGTTTCCCGATGAACTCCGGCGACACGCCGTGAATGCGAAACGCGATCAGCTTCTCAAGATCGACGTGATCATAACCGCGTTGCTTGAGCTGATCCATCCACTCCGGCGTCGCCCCGTGAATTCGCATCGCGACCAGGGTTTCTTCGTCTGGTGAGTATCCGGTCTGCCGCAGGCTGTGCACCATCTGCGGCGTCACACCGTGGATGCGGAACGCGACCAGCGTTTCGCTGTCGCGAGCCGGAAGCCCTTCCGCGCGAAGCTCGTGAATGAATGCCGCGTTCACGCGGAAAATCCGGAAGGCAATGAGCTTGTCGGCGTCGAGGTTGTCGAGGTGCTCATTCTTCATTTCGCGTGCGAAGTCGAGGCTCACATCCTGAACCGACATGCCGAACTGCTTTTCCTCATCGACAGAAAACCCAAGGGCACTCATTTTGCCGGCGTAGTCCGGGTTCGGTTCGAAATGAAAAACGCCAGCGCCCTCGCCATCTTTCAGAAAGCCCTCGCAGTCAATCTTCCCCGCGTCGCGCGCGATCGTGAAGTGCACGTCCTGATGGCCAGGCTTCGTGAAGTCCACGCCCGGGAACGTGCTTACGGGCCAGTCAGACGAGTGGCTGGAGTTTCCGCCGTGATGGTGCTCGCTGAGCGAAAACTCAACCTTGCCGGGCTCGTCGGACTTGTTGATCGTCCAGTTGCCGCTGTGCTCTTCGGCCGCGCGGTTCTTGACCACTCCGAAAAGTACGCATGACACGAAAACCAGGTAGGCCAGGGTTCGACGCATTCTCATAAAATCTCCTCGCTCGAGTCTTCACATCACGCACACTGACTAGAGTTCGGCCTTCGGTTCCAGAATTCCCAGATGCCGCAGCTGAATAAGTTTTTGAATGGTCAGATCTTTGAAACCATGCTTGATCGCCTGCTGAATGAACTCAGGGGTGACATCCTGCACCTTGGCGCTGATAATGTCGTCGACGTCGACCTTCAATCCGGCTGCCTGCAGGGCCTTGATGTAGGCGGGCGTGACGTCCTGGACTCGCATCGCAATCAACTCGTTAGCAGTTGGCTTCAGGCCTAGCGCCTGAATGTCGCGCACGAACTCTGGCGTTACATCTTGCACGCGCATCGCGATCAGGTTGTTCGCGCTGGGCCGAAGGCCAAGGTCGCGCAGGGCCTTCAGGTAAGCCGGAGTGACGTCCTGCACCTTCATCGCAATCACGTCGTCACCGCTGAGGGCGAGGCCGGCATCGCGCAGTTCCCGCACAAATTCCGGTGTCACGCCTTGGACTTTCATGGCGATCAGTTCGTTCACGTTCGGCTGCAGGCCCGTGTCCTTGATCCCGCGATCGTAATTTGCGTCTACGCCTTGAATCTTCAGGGCAATCAGCTGGTCGAGGTCAGGATTCAAGCCGTCGGCATGCAGCTCGCGTATATATTCCGGCGAAATATCGTGCACGCGCATGGCGATGAGTTTTTCTGCGTCGGGGTGCAAACCCTGCGCTTGAATCTCTCGAACGTACTCGGGCGAGACGTCCTGAATTTTGAGCGCGATGAGCTCGTCTGCGGTCAAGTCGCCGAGTCCGGCAGCCTTCAGCCCGTCGATGTAAGAAGAAGTTGACGCAGGCGAAGATTGTTCGGCCGCATGAGCGGGTGATGGCTTGGCGGCTGGCGTTGGATTCGCAGCTGGCGCAACTGCCTGGCTCACGGTTGCCGGTTCGGCTTGGGCCAGTACAACGGCTTGAGCAGGTTTGGCATGGGCGATCCCGAGCAAGGCCTTTCCGGCGACGAGCGCCGCGGTCAGACACAGAACGCTGGCGGTAAGTCCGATGCCGCGCACGCCGTCGCCAAAGGTCTTCAGCCCAAGCACTCGGACAATGCGCTCGGTCAGCGGCCCGCGGTTGGCGGCCATGGCGAGAACCGGCGCGCTGCGCAGTTCTTCCAGCCGGGTGAGGGCGCGGGCATACTCGACGGCGTTGCCGCACAATGCAACCGCGATTTCGTCGCAGCAGTGCTCGCGTTCGGCCCGGATCCGCCTGTTCAGCCACCAGACAGCGGGGTGGTAGAAGAGCAGCGTCTCGACGCAAACTTGGAAGGCGTTGACGAACGCGTCCAGACGGCGAATGTGCGCCAGTTCATGCGCGATGATCGATTCGAGTTGCTCTTCGGAAAGCCCGGTCAGAACCGTCACCGGCAGGAACACGACCGGACGGAACCACCCGACCACCGCCGGCGCCTCAAGCCACTGGCTCTCGCAGTAGGCGATGGCGCGATCGAGGCCGAGCCGCTGTTCGAGTGCACGGCAGATTTCGAGCACGCGGGCAGTCACTGCGCGCGATCGCTTGCGGCGCTCACGCGCAAGCACAAGAAATCCTCCTGCGGAACGCAGGCTGAAAAAAGCCACACCGACAAGCCACGCTTCCACCAGCCACGGGAACGCGGTTTGTCGCCACGAAGAATCTGGAGAAGCGGAATGGGTCGCGACGCCGTTAGCGGTCGAAGTCACCGCCGCCGAGAGGGGCTCCGCCTTGACGGGCAGCGCGCTGGCCAAAACTGCTGCCGCTGTTTTCACCTCGTCCGCTTGACCTGAATATTGCCGTGAATAGAAGAAAACCGTGGCCCCCGGAGCCGCCAGCATCAGCGCGAGCGCACCCACGCCGACGAGGTAGCGCACCGGGGCGCGGCGGCATAGCGCCATCACCGCCGCGGCCAGAGCCGCCACCGCCGTCCCTTGCCACAGGAAATGGAGCAAAGCCCAACCCAGGGCGTACAGGACACTCGGCGCCAGCAGCTTCGCCATAGATGTCGTAATCGTCGCTGTGCTAATCATGGGCAGACTCATCGCCGGCTCCTCTCGTAGTCGCTCTTTTCACTCTGGTCTTTTTCATATCGATCCAGCAGTCGGCGCAGTTCTGTAATTTCCTCCGCAGAAGCCTTGCGGCCCGCCAGTGCGTGCATCATGAGTTGGCTGGCCGAACCCTCGAACACCCGCTGCAGCACGTCGCCGGCAATCTGCCGCTTGGTTTGCTCGGCAGGCAGGCATGCTTCATAGACGTGCGCCCGCTGCGTTTCGTTTCGCCGCACCGTGCCTTTGGTGGTCATGATCTGGAGGAACTTCAGCACGCTGGTGTAGCCGAGGGATTTCTTCTCGCTCAAGGCTTCGTGCACTTCGCGAACCGTGGACGGGCCGCGGGCCCAGAGAACGCGTAGAATTTCCAGCTCGGAAGAGGTCGGTTTCTGCGGAGAAGATTTCATGCCGAGCACCATACTACGAAAGTATTCGTAGTGTCAACGAAAATCTTCGTAGGATCTATTCAACCGTTCATTCCGTCGGAGATCCGGCCCGCGTCCACCGGCCCCCCGCGTGCTTTTTCTCGCAGAACTTTTCCACAAAAGGCGCCGTATCTGCTAACTGAAGCTTGGCAAGAACGTCCAGTAAGACGTAGAGTACTTTGTCGTCTCACTTCCAATCTCAAAGTTCCATATAGAGGAGCCCGCTCCCATGCGTCACGCTGTGATAGTGCTGGTGGCCGTTTCGTGCCTGAGTGTGTTCACCTTCGGGCAAACCGCCGACGAACTCGTTGAGAAGAACATCCAGGCCAGAGGCGGGATGGACAAGATCAAAGCAATCAAATCCCGCAAGACTACGGGCCTGTTTAACGCCGGCGGCGGATTCATGGCGATGGCCGGCCAGGAAAACGAGCGCCCCAATCTGGTGCGCCAGACCTTCACGCTGCAAGGCATGACGGCCATTACCGCCTACGACGGCACGGCCGGTTGGCAAATTCAGCCCTTCGAGGGCCACAAGGACCCGGAACTGCTCGGCGAAGACGACCTGCGCAGTCTGTTGCGCGACGCCGACTTCGACGGCCCGCTCGTCGACTACAAGGAGAAGGGCAACACCGTCGAGTATCTGGGCCACGACACCGTCGATGGCGATGACGCCCTGCGGCTCAAGATCACTCTGAAAAACGGCGACATCGTTTACCAATACCTCGACCCCGACACCTATCTTGAGATTCGCGAAGAGGTGCAGGAATTCATTCGCGGCTCGGTTCACGAGCACGTCATGGAGATGGGCTCGTACAAGCCGATCTCCGGAGTGATGCATCCCTTCTCGCTTTCGATCGGATCGAAGACGAATCCGGCGGAACAGACGATCACGATCGACAAGATCGAAGTGAACGTGTCTTTCGATAAAGCAGACTTCGCCCTGCCCGCTTCCCTGAAGCAAGGCGCCAAACCGGACACCGAAAAGAAGTAGGCCGCCCGGACCGCAAGAGACATCTTGTGCCGAGAAATCCTGGGCTGAAAACACAACTGAAGAAAGAAGACGAAAAAAGAGGACCGCGAGTCATGACTATCGATCGCAAGTTTCGGATGACATTGGACCTTTGCTTCGGCATCTCCCTGCTCTGCTGCGCCGCGCTCGTCTCCGCGCAGAGCAACTACCGCTACGATTCGGGGACCATCTCCGGCCTGCCGGCACGCAACATCGGTTCTGCTGCCATGAGCGGGCGCATCGCGGCGGTCGACGCCGTCGATCAGGACGGCCGCATCACCGTCTTTGTCGGCGCGGCCAGCGGCGGCGTGTGGAAGTCGGTCAACGGCGGAACGACGTACAAGTCGGTGTTCGACCGCGAAAGTGTGCAGTCGATCGGCGCTGTCGCGATTGATCCATCGAATTCGAAAACCGTCTGGGTGGGCACCGGCGAAGCCTGGGTGCGCAACAGCGTGTCGGTTGGCGACGGCGTCTACAAGTCTACCGACGGTGGTGAGAACTGGACGAACGTCGGCCTGAAAGACAGCGAGCACATCGCGAAAATTCTGGTCGATCCCAATAACGGGAACAGCGTGGTGGTCTGCGCCCTGGGACACCTATGGAATGAGAGCGACGCGGGGGGAGTTTTCAAGACGACCGACGGTGGCAAGTCCTGGAAGAAAGTACTGTCTGGAGCCAACGGTTCCTCCGGCTGCGCTCTTCTGGCGATGAGCCGGCAAGAGCCGAAGACGATGTTTGCCTCCATGTGGGACTTCCGGCGCCAGGGTTGGACGTTCCGCTCGGGCGGTCCGGGCAGCGGGCTGTTCAAATCCACCGACGGCGGTGACCACTGGACGGAAGTCAACGACGGCAGTGCCAAAGGGCTGCCACCCAGGCCTTGGGGACGTGTGGCGATCGCGGTTGCGCCTGCGAAGCCGCAGGTGGTCTACGCCAACATTGAAGCGGAAAAAGGCCGCGGCCTTTATCGCTCCGGTGACGGTGGAGCGAACTGGACCAAGCTCGATGCCAGCAATTACATGGTGTGGAGGCCGTTCTACTTCGGCAACCTGATTGTCGATCCCAAGGACGAGAACAAGATTTTCAAACCGGATCTTATCCTGCTTTACTCCACCGACGGCGGCAAGAGTTTCAATGTGGTTTCAAGCGCCGCGCACGGCGATTTTCACGATGTGTGGATCGATCCCAAGAATCCCAACATTGTGATTGCCGGCGACGACGGCGGCCTGTGGCGCAGCGAAGACGGCGGCAACCGCTGGAAGCACCAGATGAATCTTCCGGTGTCGCAGTTCTATCACGTCAGCGTCGACAATTCCGACCCCTATCGCGTCTACGGCGGACTGCAGGACAACAGTTCCTGGGTGGGTGATTCGTCTTACCCCGGCGGGGTGTCCAGTTCGCGCTGGGAAAATATGTTCGGCGGCGATGGCTTCTGGATGTTCGAGGACACTTCCGATCCAAACTACATCTACGCGGAAGCGCAGGGCGGAGAAATCGGCCGGGTACAGCGCTACACGCACGAAATTCGCGAGATCAAGCCACTGCCGAATTACGGCGAGAAGAAGCTGCGCTTCAACTGGAATACGCCGATTCATATGAGCCCGAACGAAAAAGGGACAATCTACATCGGTGCGCAGTTTCTGTTCCGCTCGCGCGATCACGGCCAGTCCTGGGACCGAATTTCTCCTGACCTGACAACCAACGACCCGGAAAAACAGAAGCAGGAAGAATCCGGTGGCGTGACTATCGATAACTCATCGGCGGAAGAGCACACGACCATCTATTCCATTTCCGAATCCCCGAAGAACGGTCAGGTCATCTGGGTTGGCACTGACGACGGCAATGTGCAGATCACGCGCGACGGAGGGAAGAATTGGACGAACGTTGTGGGCAACGTAAGCAGCCTGGGAAAGAATTCCTGGGTGTCGACGGTGGAAGCGAGCCGATTCGATGAAGCCACGGCTTTTGTGACGTTCGACCGCCATTGGTACGGCGACATGGATCCCTACTGCTACAAAACCACGGACTACGGCAAGACGTGGACGGCGCTTCCCGTACGGGAGACCGGAGCGCGCGGTTACGCGCACGTGATCAAGGAAGACTCGGTCAATCCGAACCTGCTCTTCCTGGGCACGGAGTTTGGTCTGTGGATCTCCGTGGACAGCGGCCAGCACTGGGCGCAGTACAAAGGTAGCAATTTCCCAGCGGCGGCGGTTCGCGACATCGCCGTGCAGGCACGCGAAGGTGATCTGGTGCTGGCGACCCATGGCCGCGGCATTTGGGTGATTGACGACATTTCGCCGCTGCGGGCGCTGACTCCCGATCTCATGTCGAAGGAAGCCACGTTGATTCCGGGTAAGACAATCCAGTATTTCGACGTGTTTGCCGGCTGGCCTGAAGGAGACGAGAGCTTCCACGGTCTAAGCCGTCCGACAGATGCGCAGATCACCTATTACCAACGGGGCCGCCACATTTTCGGCGATCTGAAGATCGAGATTCTGGATTCGAACGGCAAGCTTGTCGACACCGTGCCCGGCAGCAAGCACCGCGGACTGAATCGCGCGGCGTGGTCGATGCGGATCAAGGCGCCGGCCGTGCCTCCTGCAGCGACGGCGTTGTTTGAAGCGGCGCAAGGCCCGCGCGTGCTGCCGGGAACCTATACGGTGAAGATGACCAAGGGCGAAAACACCTACACCGAACAGTTGAACGTAACGCTCGACCCGCGGGCGAAATTCACGGTGGAAGATCGCAAGGCGCAGTTCGACCTCACCATGAAGGTCTACCACACGATCGAACATATGACCTGGGGCGTAGAGGCCATTGAAGGCGTGCGCAATGGCGCCAGCGCCCGCGCCGGCAAACTTCCGGAAAAAGACGCCTTGCGCAAGCAGTTGGAAGATCTCTCCGCCAAGTGCGATGAACTGCGCAAGAAGATCGTCGCGACCAAGGAAGGCGGCATGATCACCGGCGAGGAGCGCATCCGCGAACATCTCGGCCAGCTTTATGGCGCGGTTAATGGCTATGAAGGCCGGCCCGCGGATTATCAGGCTGCGCGCAGCGAATCGCTGGCACACGAACTGCAGGACGTGATCGACGACTTCCAGAAATTGGCACAGAAGGAACTTCCCGGTATCAACGCATCACTAAAGAAAAAAGGCGCGGCGGAAATCACCGTGCTCACCGAAGCGGAGTGGCAGAAGAAGCGCGCGGCCGAAGGCGGCTCGGGAGCTGCCGCGGGCATGCGATTCTTCAGAGGGACAGCCGAAAACGACTAGGCCGCTTTCGCAATTGTCATTTCGGCGATTGTCATTTTGAAGGCGGGACTGGTTCGGAAACGAATCAGTCCCGAAGCCGCCGCTGTGCGACGACATTTTCCTGCGAGCTGTTCTCTCTCATTGATTCCCACCTCTGACTTGAGTAAATTGGTTTACTCGAACGAAAGCCTCCACAAGAACTTGAGGAGAATCCCCGCGATGAAACGTTTTATTGTCCTCATTTCGCTGCTCGTTTTTCAGTTCGCCGGCCTGGCCGTTTTCTCGTTCGCTGCCGACAACGATCAGAATGTTTGCAAAGGCGATCCTGACCACTGGCAACAACTCTTCAACGGCAAGGATCTAACCGGATGGAAACATGTAGGACCGGGCGGCGACACGGTAGAAGACGGCTTGATCCGCACGCACGGCGGCATGGGTCTGCTGTACTGGACCGGGGGCAAGATCGGAAATTGCATCATTCATGTGGTCTACAAAATGCGCGATGTGAACGACAACTCCGGAGTCTTCATCCGCATTCCCCTCGAGCCGCGCGAAGAGTGGATGCCCGTGCATTACGGCTTCGAGGTGCAAATTGACAACCACCCAGAGACCTCCGGCGAAGATGAGTATCACGAGACCGCCATGCTCTATTCGCTGACCAAGCCGCTGGTGAAACACGCATGGAAGCCGGGTCCGGAGTGGAACACGATGGACATCACCGTGGATGGGCCCCGGACGATCGTGATCCTTAACGGAATCAAAGTCACCGACTACAAAGACGGCGATCCGGTGCCGGAGCGCAAGTTCGATTTCGAGCCGCAACGCGGCCCGCGCCCGACTTTCGGCTACATGGGCCTGCAGAATCACAGCGACAACGACATTGTCTTCTTCAAGGAAGTCGCCATTAAGCCGTTGAAGAAGTGACAACCTCAGACTGGAGAAACCGAAATGAAACGTCTTTTTTCGCGACGGGCGTTCTTGCAGGGAAGCGCGGCGACTGCCGGGGTACTCGCCTCGAAGTCGATTTTTCTTGAAGCCCAGCCCTTGCCGCGCGCCGCAGCGGCGAGCGATCGCGTCCGTTTCGGCATCATCGGAATCGGAATGCAAGGCTCGGGACTTCTGGCGGGGGCGATCACCCTTCCCGGCGTGGAGTGCGTCGCGGCGGCGGATTTGTACGACGGACGCCACACCCTCGCCAAGGAAATCGCCGCCAACCCAAGCCTGCCCACAACGCGCCACTATCAGGAATTGCTCGACCGCAAGGACATCGATTGCATCGTGGCCGCCGTGCCCGATCACTGGCATAAGCGCGTGGTCGTCGATGCCTGCAATGCCGGCAAAGACATTTACTGCGAGAAGCCCATGTCGCACACCGTCGCCGACGGATTCGCCATGGTCGAAGCCGCGAAGAAGAACAATCGCATCGTGCAGATCGGTTCGCAGCGCGTCAGCTCACTGCTCTGCGCCAAGGCAAGCGAACTCTACCAGACCGGCGCGATCGGCGAGGTTGAAATGGTCGAGCTCACGCTTGGCCGCAACGATCCCACCGGCGCCTGGGAGTACCCGCCGCCCTTCGACCTTTCCCCGGAAACGCTGGACTGGGATGCGTGGCTCAACGACGCGCCCAAAATTCCCTTCAACAAATATCACTTCGCGCGCTGGCGCTGCTGGAAGGCCTACGGTACGGGCGTGGCCGGCGATCTGATGGTGCATCTCATCAGCGGCATGCTGGCCACGCTGGGATGGAATGAAGTGCCGCGATCGGCGACGGCGCTCGGCGGCATTTTCCGCTTCAACGACGGCCGCGATATGCCCGACTTTCACACCGTGCTCTTCGACTACCACGGTATTCCGGTTTACGTACGCCTCGATCTGGGCTGTGAAACACCGGAACTGGCGCGGTTTATGGGGCCGAGGGGAATTCTCGACGCCGGCGAGTACGATCTGCGGCATTCGCCCCAGGTGGGCGTTGATACCGATCCCAGCTACTACAGCGCAGGATTTCCGGCGAAGATGCGCGAAGAATACTTCAAGCTGTGGCACGCCGAACACGATCCAGCGCTGGGCAAGGAGCCTACGCACGACGACACCATCTATCACGGCCACGACTGGGACGACATGCGCCCGCACCTGAACGTGTTTTTCCAGTCCGTGAAGTCGCGCAAGCCGGTGACGGAAGATGCAGTCTTCGGAAACAACGCAGCCATCGCCTGTCACATGGCGAACGAATCGTATTTCCGCAAGAAAACCGTGACCTGGGACGAGACTTCGAAAACGATCAAGTCCTAGCTCGTTCAGAAGCCAGTTGATGAATACCGCAGAAGCCGAAACCGCCTGCGGCTCAGGAGCACTGTTGATCCGGTAGTCTTTCACTCTAGCCGCGAAGGACTTCGTGTTAGCCTTCTCGACGCTGAGGAGGTCCCGTGGCGAGGATCGCGACTGTGCCGAGTTCCGAGTTCCCTCGAGTGATGGCCGACGCCTTCGCCGTCAACGACCGCATGAACCAGCTCATCCTCGAACATCTCGACCCGCGCGCCTGGCAGGCTAAACCACCCGGAGATAAGGGACGCACCATCGCAGCGATATTCGCGCATGTGCACAACGTTCGCCGCAAGTGGCTACGCTTGTCTGCCCCGCATCTCAAACTACCCGCGCCGCTTGATCGAGCCCGCTGCACTCCGAGGCAAGCCAAGGCCGCGCTGTCGGAGAGCGCGGCACGATGCTGCGACATGCTCGCCGACGCGCTAGGGAATCCTGCAAGCCGCGTCAAGAGGTTCCACCGTGATGGCTGGGCGCGGCCGTGGACGCCCGGCGCAGCCATGTTTGCGTACATGATCACGCACGATGCTCATCACCGCGGCCAGGTTTGCTGGCTCGCCCGCGAACTTGGATTTCCGCTGCCGGAGAAGGCTGCTTACACTATGTGGAACTGGGAGAAGTTGTGGAAGGATTGCGGCTTCACGCGCCCGCGCTGAGTTGAGGCGCTATCACACGCGTAGATCGCCATTTGGTTCAGACTTCCATCTCGGCGATGAGTTTCAGGTGTCGAATCAAAGTCGCACGTTCGTCTGCCGTCAGCGCTTGTCGTACTTTTTCGTCGGCACTGCGGCGGTGCTGGATGAGAGCTTGGTGGTACTTCTCTCCCCTCGGAGTGAGGTGCAGCAGCAGTGCTCGCCCTGTCTTAGCTTTTCGTTCTGATACTAGCCCGTCCTTGAGCATGGTCTTGACGGCGCGGTGCACCACCGTGCGATCGAACCCAAGCCGCTTGGCAATTTGGTTCTGATTCAGGGCAGCGTCATGCCTCAGGCTCGAGAGAATGAAGGCGCGAGTCGCTGAGCAAGCAGTCTTTCGTTCCAGACGTTTGCCAACTGCGAAGTAAGCAGCGGCCAGATGTGCGAGGACAGAATCTTTGAGAATGTCATCGGGAATCCTGGATTCGGGGATCGTGGATTCGGTGATCATGGGCGAGGTAGAACTCATAGAAATGTCACCGTGGCTTCGATCGGTCGGCGCCACTGCGGCTGCGCGGTGTAGCTAGAAGATTTCTTGCCAATGGCGATGACCATTACGATTTCCTGGCGCTTTCGCGAAAGGCCAAGGTAGCGCGCCAACCGTTGAGCATCGAATCCCTCCATGGGGCAAGTGTTCAGGCCGACAACTTCGGCGGCGATCATCAGATTCTGACAGGCGAGCGCCGTGCTCTTGCTGGCCCACTTGAATACTTCATAGCGCATTACGGGCGGCGATCCGATCGATCTGAAGGCGTTCAGCAGCCGAAAGAGCGCCTTCTTGAGTATGCCAAAAAGATTCAGCGGTCCGGGCATAAAAATGATGCGGCCAATCCGCGCGGTCCATTCATACTCGCGGATTTTCCGCGCCGGAAAGCCGGACTGGCGCATCCACGCCGATTGCAATTGGGCTGTGGAGCGCAACGAGCCGATGTCGGCGACCGCGACGACTAGGGCCGAAGCCGTTCGCGCCGCACTTTGACCCATACAGAGCTTGGCTACAGCATCGTGTTGCGCTGGGGACTCGACCCAGTAGAGCCGATACGGCTGCATGTTGAAGCTGGACGGCGCCTGTCGCGCTGACTGCAAGAGCAGGTCTCGCGTTGCGGCGGGAATTTGCGCCGCTTCGAAGGCACGTATGGCGCGGCGCTGGAACATGGCAGAAAGAATCGGGTCAGAAGTCGTGTCGGTTTTGGTGATCATGTTGCTATTACAACATATTTATGTTGTCAATGCAACATAAATGGGAAAGCAAAGAGCCGGTGGGTGGGAGGTAAGGCGAGTTTCCCGGATCACGGGCCGAGCCCATGGGCTAGAGAATTCTGGCGATTCTCTCTATCCCGATCTGAGCCGCGTGCCGAAATCCCGAGCGGAGCGAGGGACCTCGCCAATCCAAAACTCAACTTGAAATGGTAGGCCCGAATGGATTCGAACCATCGACCTCTTCCGTGTCAAGGAAGCGCTCTAGACCAACTGAGCTACGGGCCTGTCTTGGCAGAAACAGCCACGCTTCTGGGCGTGGGCTCATCCCAATGTGAGTGAGAATTTTAACACGCAACTCGGGCGCTTGGCTCCGCCCGATCTCAGCGCGCTGAAGCTGCGGGCATTTCGGCTGAGGTGGAGGGGCGCTGCATCGTTGGATCAACTCAGAAACATTGGTAACCGGACAAGGGACATGGCCTTTGCGCACTCACGGAACTGACCCTTCAGTCGTGCTGTAGTGGTCCTTTGGTTTGCCCCTCGCGCCGCTTTAACTGCGGACAGACCGCCCGCCTGGAGCTACCATTATCCGAGACGACAATTGGGCGTGCGGAGCGGGAGACCCTATGCTGCGAGCGTTCGTAAAGATGGTTGCGATTGCGGCGCTGATGAGCTGCGCGGTTTATGGCCAACAGTCGCTCGGCGATATTGCGCGCGAGTACAAGGAAAAACAGGCCGCTGAGGATGCTAACGGCACGCACCCGAGGGTGATCACGAACAAAGACCTTCCGGCCAATCCCAATGGAAGTGACGAATCCGAAGCATCGCAACCGCCGGCACGCCCCGCTGCCATCGCCCGCAACAGCGACGATCCGTTCGGCCACCAATTCGCCAATCGGCCCTCCCCCAATCAGCGCTTCTCTGACCAGCGCTATGCTGGCCAGCATTTCGCGGATGAGCGCGCGGCCGAGCAATGGCGGCAGCGGATCCTGATGCAGGAAAATCGCGTCGCCAGCCTGCAGGCGCGGATCGACCAGATGACAGCGATGGCCCACGCGCAAGGCGGCACGGTGCAGTCCGAAGGACCGTACAACCGTTATCAGGCGCTTCAGATGGAGCGCATCGCTCAAATGCAGCAGCTGCTCGAAGAGCAGAAGCGGCACCTCGATCAGATGCAGGACGCCGCCAGGCGTGCGGGCATGCACACCTCCGTGTACGATCCCTAAGGGCTGGGCTTAACGGGACGCGGGACGATTACTCCAGCCACGACACTAGAGAACTCCGCTTCTGCGACAGCGACGCACTCAGTGTCCTGAGCCGGTTGCGGCCTCCAGTTCGTCCGCAACTTTCCCGATCGCTGCCGCAGCGTCCTCCAGCACCTTTGCCACGCCGGGGATCTGAGCGTCCGCCTCCGCCCACTTCTTCTCGTCCATATATTCGCGAACGGCAGCAATCGGCTTGGCCCCGTAACCGGTGTACGCGCCGGGCGCATACACCTGATGCTTGAACCACGGCCGCTCGGGAAGTCCGCGTTCCGTGAGGAAGGCTCGCTGGACCTTCAGCAGATCGGTGTTGATGGAATTGAGCGCTTCCGGCTTGAGCGTCGCGCCCTCGGCCTGTGCCTTGGCCGCGGCAGCCTGATAGCGCTCGGCACCTCGCTTGATGGATTCCACGGCATTTTTCAACGGAGCGAAATTCATGTACGGCGGAACGCTTTCGCGCGGCGGAGGCACCGACGTTTTGCGCGGGTCGGCGACCGCGGAAAAAACTCCTTCTTTCAATTCGAGATTGCGCTCGGCGATCTCTTCCTGCTTGTCCTTCAGCTGCTTCTCCAACTCGGTGACGTACTTGCCGATCTGCTCCGCCATTTCTGTGTACTCGTAGGGAATCAGTTCGGCATCCGCGAGGCGCATGACGGCTGTGCCGCCGGTCTGCGCCAGCGCGCGCCCATAGGAGAAATCCGTGTCGATGAAATGCGTGTACCAGTAAAAGTCGTCGTAGATGGAGTGGTAGGCGTTCGCATCATTTTCACCGCCGTAGCCAATGTTCAGCGCCGAAATTCCCGCATGATCAATAAACGAGGCGTAGTCGGAACCGTCTCCCAGCGAGCCGATCGAGAGCTCGGCGCGCTTGCGTATTTCGCTGCGGTCTTCCTGATTTTTCGCGTTTGCGATGCGTGACAACCGCGCCCGTTGCCAGACTGGAATGTCTTTCTCGGGATCGTTGATCTGACGGGCCACGTCATTGATCAGCTTCTCCAGATCGTGCGAGCCGGCGGCATAAAAGAATCCGCGGCCGTTACTGTCCGAATTGATGTAGGCCACGGCATGCTTCTGAAGGTCGTCGCCGTGCGTTTCCACCCACTCGGTCGAGCCCAGCAATCCCGGTTCCTCGCCGTCCCACGCGCAGTAAATGATCGTTCGTTTCGGGTTCCATCCCTGTTTATGCAGTTCGCCGAGCATGCGAGCTTCCTCAAGCACCGCTGACATGCCCGACAACGGATCGTCCGCTCCGTTGACCCACGCGTCGTGGTGGTTGCCGCGGATCACCCACTGATCGGCAGCATCCGAGCCGTGGATCGTGGCGATGACATCGTTCACCGGCTTGAGGTCCCAGTTGGAAACAACTTTAAGATGCACCTTAGCCGGCCCCGGGCCGACGTGATAAGTAATGCCCAGTCCCCCGCGCCATTTCTCCGGCGCAACCGGACCCTCCAGCGCTGAGAGCAGAGGCAGCGCGTCGCCGTACGAAATCGGAAGCACCGGAATTTTGGTGATCGTCTTCGCCTCGTCCTTGGAAAGACGCTTGGCATTCTCGGTCGCGCCCACGCCCGGAGTCAGCGGATCGCCGGGATAATCCGTGTCCATCACGCTGCCGCGCTGCACGCCGTCCTTCGGCCGCCAGCCGCCCTTGGGATAGTCGTCGCCGCGGAAGTAGCCGTCGTCTTTAGGATCGGAATAAATGATGCAGCCGATGGCGCCGTGCTCTCCCGCCACTTTCGGCTTGATGCCACGCCAGCCTTCGCCGTAGCGGGCGATGACGATCGCTCCCTTCACGGAAATCCCCAAACGATCGAGTTCCTCGTAGTCTTCGCGGTTGCCGTAGTTCACATACACCAGAGGTGCGGTGACGTCGCCGTCAATAGAATAGGCGTTGTAGGTCGGCAGCTGCTCTGCGGTTTGGCTCGATGTGGGATCGCCCGCGACCGGAGGCTCCTGCAGCTTGGCGCGGTACGCGGTGGGAGCAACCATTTCCACGATGCGCTCTTTCGGTGTCGGAAACAAGACCTTGAAGGTCTCGATGTGCGCATCGAAGCCAAACTCCTTGAACTTCGACAGAATCCAGTCGGCGTTGTCCTTGTCATACGGCGAACCTACGTGGTGCGGGCGAGCGCTCATACGGCGCATGTACTCGCGCACGTTATCGCGAACAATGCCGTCTTGAAATTTCTTTTCCCAATCGCGCTCGGTCCCGGACGATTGCACGGTATAGCCCGGGAAGCGAGCTGAATCGGTGTTTTTCATCGGAGCGTTTTGGGCCCAGTTGGTTTGTGCAAGGAGAATGATGCAGCAGGAAAACAGGCAGCAGAATAAGAGTCGGTTTAGATTCAAGGCGCCCTCCTGGGCCTAATAGGTTTGGCGAGGAATTCTTGGCAGCCGCCTATGATACAAAGACTGGAAATCTATCGGCAACTTCGGTTATCGTGCTTCCACCACTCTTTCTGGGGTAAGCCGTCGCCAGTCTTCGTCTCGCGGCGTGAATCTTCTGGGTCGCGAAAAACATCTACTCCGCTTTGGGGCAAGACCATGTCCACCTGGCCCGTACCTAGCGCGCTGGATTCTCGAACGCAGATTTTTCCCGATCTGACGCCTGCCCAGATTGATCGCATCCGTAACGGCAGCAAGCTGCGGCGGGTCGAGTCGGGCGAAATTCTGTTCCACCCGGGCGACACGAATGTTCCATTCTTCGTTTTGCTCTCCGGGGAAATGGAGATCGTCCAGCCCGGCCTGAGCGGTGAGAAGCTCATCACGACCCATCATGCCGGGGGGTTTACCGGCGAACTTAGCATGATCTCCGGGCAGCGCTGCCTGGTGCTGGGGCGCATCACCACATCCGGTGAGGTCCTGGAACTGAGCACCGACGGGCTGCGCGCGCTCATCGGCCGCGACGCCGAACTGAGCGAGATCATCATGCGGGCGTTCATTCTGCGCCGCCTCGCGCTCATCACCAACCATCCGGGCAACATGATCCTGATGGGCTCACGCCATTCCGCTGCCACGCTGCGATTACGCGAATTCCTCAGCCGCAACGGGTACCCCTACACGTATGTGGATCTCGACACCGACAAGATGTCGCAGGAGCTTCTCGACCGCTTCGGGGTCAAGGTCGAAGAAATTCCGGTCGTCATCTGTGGTGCCGGCTTCGTGATGCGCAATCCCTCTCCGCAGAAGCTGGCGGATTGTATCGGCTTGAACGCCAGTGTCGACAACTCGCAGGTTCGCGATTTGATCATCGTGGGCGGAGGCCCGTCCGGCCTGGCGGCCGCGGTTTACGCTGCCTCGGAAGGTCTGGATACGTTGGTGATTGAAACCGAGGCGCCCGGCGGGCAGGCCGGATCGAGCTCGAAGATCGAGAACTATCTGGGTTTTCCCACCGGCGTCTCCGGCCAGGAACTGGCGTCACGCGCCGTCACACAGGCACAGAAATTTGGCGCGCGCATGATGATCGCGCACAGCGTAGCCAGGTTAAATTGCGACGTCCTCCCCTACAAAGTGATCCTCGATGACGGCAGCGAACTGGCGACGCGGGCCATCGTCATCGCCACCGGTGCGCAATACAACAAGCCACCGATTGTCAATCTCAAACAGTTCGAAGGGCAGGGCGTTTACTATGGCGCGACCTACATTGAAGCGCAGTTATGCGGAGACGAAGAAGTGATCGTTGTGGGCGGCGGGAACTCCGCTGGGCAAGCGGCTGTGTACTTGTCGCAAAGCGCCCGCAAGGTCCACATGCTTGTGCGTTCTGGCGGGCTGGCAGATAGCATGTCCCGTTACCTGATTCAGCGAATTACGGAAAATCCCGCTATCGAAGTGCACTACAACACAGAGATCGTGAGCCTGGATGGACGCACGCACCTGGAGTGCGTCTCCTGGCGAGACAAACTCACGGGCCAGACATCAGCTCATGAAATCCGTCATGTGTTCATCATGGCTGGCGCGTCGCCGCGAACCGAATGGCTGCGTGGATGTGTCGCCATGGACGACAAGGGTTTCATCCTGACCGGGCGTGATCTGGATCCCCTGCGGGGCTCCGATCGGGCCTTCACGTGGCCGCTGTCGCGGGCTCCGCAGATGTTAGAGACCAGTCTTCCAGGAGTCTTTGCCGTCGGCGATGTGCGATCGGGCAATGTGAAACGCGTAGCTTCCGCGGTCGGCGAGGGCGCCATCTCGGTCCACTTGGTCCATCGCGCTCTGGCAGAGCTGTGAGGTTCGCGGTCGGTTCGTAAGCGACAAACAAACCATTTGAGCGGAGGCCAATTATGGCCCTATGCAAGCACCTCAATCAAATCAAAGTCACCAGTACCGACAAACATTTTTGTGAAGACTGCGTAAAGACAGGAGACACCTGGGTTCATCTGCGGATGTGCCTGGAATGCGGCCACGTCGGCTGCTGCGATTCGTCGAAAAACAAACATGCAACCAAGCATTTTCATCACACGAAGCATCCGCTCATGCGCTCGATCGAGCCCGGAGAAACCTGGGTGTGGTGCTACGTGGATGAGCTTGAGCCGGGCGAGTTGCGCCCAGAGGGCTTCGTGCCGGTCCAGCGCGGGGCCTGAGTTGGGACGCGTTGAGCACTATTCGCCGGACGTTCCCGGGAGGAAAAAATGATCGCTATCCAGGAAGACCTAACAACCCGGCAGCAGCTATTGCAGCGGCTCGCGGATGCGCGGGCGCAGAGCGACGCGCTTTTTAAGTATGTCCGCCCCGCCGCACTCTATGATCGGCCGATTCCGGAGCGGCATCGCATCATTTTTTATGTTGGGCACGTGGAGGCCTTTGATTGGAATCTTCTGCACACGACCGTCCTCGGCGAAAGAGGCTTCCACCCCGAATTTGACCGTCTGTTTGCCTTCGGCATTGATCCAGTCGGAGGCGGATTGCCCACGGACCAACCGGGAGACTGGCCTTCCATCGAGTCAGTCCATGACTATGTCAGCTCGGTCCGGTGCATTCTCGACGAAAAACTCGCTCACGACACGCCAGAGCCTGCAGGTGAAGCTAAAGGCTTTTCGCTCGGCACCCTGCTGAATGTCGCGATTGAGCATCGTTTGATGCATCTCGAGACCTTGGCCTACATGCTCCATCAGTTGCCGTTCGACAAGAAAATCGTACAGCCAGGCTCTCCGTGTGTCGCAACTGCGCCGGCGACGCCGCAAATGGTTGCGATTCCTGCCGGCATGGCAAAGCTTGGCCTTTCGCGGGACGGCAGCGCCTTCGGTTGGGATAACGAATTCGAATCGCACCAAGTTCCAGTTCCTGGGTTTGAAATTGACCAGTACATGGTGACGAACCGGCAGTATCTCGACTTCATTCGTGCGGGCGGCTACGACTCGCGCGCTCTCTGGAGCGATGCTGACTGGAATTGGAAGACGAAACACGGAATTGCCCATCCCGTGTTCTGGAAAAAGACGGGCGACCGGTGGCTTTATCGCACGATGTTCGAGGAAATTCCGCTGCCTTTGGACTGGCCGGTGTACGTGAGCCATGCCGAGGCTTCGGCTTACACACGATGGGCCGGGAAGTCGCTTCCTACTGAAGCGGAATGGCATCGCGCCGCCTACGGATCCCCGACCGGGCTTGAAAGACTGTACCCATGGGGGAACGCACTGCCCGCTTCGCATTTGGGCAACTTTGATTTCGAATCCTGGGCCCCGCAGCCAGTGAATGCGTTTCCCGCCAGCGACAGCGCGTTCGGGGTTAGCGGCATGCTGGGCAACGGATGGGAGTGGACATCGAGCGTTTTTTCGTCGTTCCCGGGGTTCCAGCCGTTTCCTTTCTATCGCGGATATTCGGCAGACTTTTTTGACGGGCGTCACTTTGTCATGAAAGGCGGGTCGGCTCGCACGGCCGCATGCATGTTGCGCCCGACATTTCGGAACTGGTTTCAGCCGCATTACCAGTACGTTTACGCCGGCTTCCGCTGCGTGAATCGCTGAACGTGAATCACTGAGGAAGATCCTGAGAGGAGAAAGCATGCTCGTCCACGCCATCACCACCGATGCCACCTACGAATTCGCGTCCGACGTGCGAGCAGGCCTCACCCGGCCGGGGCAGAAGCAACTCCCCTGCAAATATCTCTACGACGACGTGGGTTCCGCACTTTTCGAAGCGATCAGTCACCTGCCCGAATATGGCCTGACGCGGGCTGACGAGCGCTTGCTACGACGCCACTCCCACGAGATCGTCGATCGTCTGGCAGGGCCAGTTGCGGTCGCCGAACTGGGCAGCGGCAGCGGCCGCAAAACACGCTGGCTGCTGGAAGCGCTTTGCCGTTGCCAGCGCACGTTCTATTACCCGGTTGAAATTTCTCCGTCGGCTCTAGCCAAGTGTGAGCGCGAACTCGGCGATATCGATTCGATCAGCATCGTGGGTTTCGAGCGGGAATATCTCGACGGCCTGTTGGAGGTCGCCGCACGGCGCAAATCTGGCCAACATCTGTTGGTCCTGTTTCTGGGAAGCACAATCGGAAATTTTGATCGGCTGGCGGGAGTCCAGTTCCTTGCGGAAGTCCGCCGGATTCTTGCGCCGGGCGACTCGCTGCTTCTCGGCACAGACCTGGAAAAACCCGATGGGCAACTGCTCGGGGCATATGACGACGAACTTGGCGTCACGGCCGCATTTAACTTGAACCTGCTGGCGCGCATCAATCGTGAACTGGACGCGGACTTTAATCTCGCTCAGTTCGCGCATCAGGCGAAGATCAGCCAGGATGGGCGTTGCGTTGAGATGCATCTCCGCTCGCAGCAACGGCAGACGGTGAGTATTCCGGCCGCAGAAATTGTTGTCGAGTTCCTTGAGGGCGAAACAATTTGGACGGAGAGCAGCCACAAATATTCCGTGGACGAAATCTCCCGCGCTGCACGCGATGCCGGGTTCCGCTGCGATGCTCAATGGATCGACGAACAGTGGCCTTTTGCCGAGAACCTGCTTATCGCGGAATAACACTCGAAGTTTTGTCATTGGAGACTCAAATGTCCATCCGGCCGGTAAAACGCGTGATTAAATCCAAACCCACGCTGGAAGGCGCTGGTGTGCACTTGCGGCGCGCCTTCGGATTTGGAAACACAAAGGATTTTGACCCGTTTCTCTTGCTCGACGATTTTCGCAACGACGTGCCAGAGGATTATCTGGCGGGCTTTCCCTGGCATCCGCATCGCGGAATCGAAACCATCACCTACGTGCTGGCCGGAACCGTGGCGCACGGCGACAGCATCGGGAATGCCGGTGTCATCGGGCCGGGTGACGTGCAGTGGATGACCGCCGGCAGCGGCATCATCCATCAGGAGATGCCGAAGGGCGACGGAACAGGGCGGATGCACGGATTTCAGCTGTGGGGCAACCTGCCGTCATCGCTGAAGATGACCACGCCACGTTATCAGGAAGTCAAGTCGGGCGAAATTCCTGAAATTACCGATGACGATGGCACGCACGTGCGTGTGGTCTGCGGAAATTTCTGGGGGAAGACCGGCCCGGTGCAGGGAGTTGCCGCCGACCCGGTGTACCTCGACGTATCGGTTGCTCCTGGCAAGCGAAAAACCTTGCCGGTCGAAACCGTTCGTCACGCGTTCGCTTATGTTTTTGCGGGCGGCGGAAAGTTCTGCAACGCGTCAGGCCCGCTGGCGGTGCCGACCGAAGCAGTGAAATGGCTGGACACGGCTCCGCCCGTGGAAGCGGACAACCGCTCGCTCATTCTTTTTGATCGCGGCGACGAAGTGACCGTTCAGGCCGGAGACGATGGCATCCGATTTCTGCTGGTTTCAGGAAAGCCGTTGGAAGAGCCCGTCGCCTGGTACGGCCCCATCGTGATGAACACGCAAGCAGAACTGCAGAAAGCCTTCACGGAACTGCAGGAGGGAACCTTCCTGAAAGAGGGGAAAGTGCCGGCGAAGTCCAAACGCTGAAGGGCTGCACTTTCCCAGCACCGGGCATTCTTGTCGCTCTGTTTCAGGGCTCCACGCCCGCGAAACGCGGAATCGCGCTGCGAGCGGCGTTCTTGTAAACCACGCCGCCTCTCATCACGAACACAACCCGCCGCACGGCGGTAATGTCCTTCAGCGGATCTCCATCGAGCGCAATGATGTCGGCCTGCAGCCCCGGAGCGATCGCTCCGATCTGATCGCCCAGGCCCATTGCCTCCGCTCCCAGCGAATTGGCGGAAACCATCGCGGCCATCGGATCCACTCCGCAGTCGCGCACGCGATCGATAAACTCTTCGGCGTTGCGCCCGTGTGCGCCCGCCACAGCGTCCGTGCCAAAAACCATTTTCAGCCCTGGAGTTTTCGCTGCCCGTCGCACGATGTCGTGGTTCATCGGCAGGATCTTCTCCATCGCCGCGAATCCTTCCTCCGTGTAACCGGGAGTGCCGATGTATTTGTCCCTGTTCGCCAGGTAATTTTCGATGACTAGCCCCGCCTGCGGATCTAGATACGTCCCTTTCTCTGCCATCAATTTCAGATCGTCGTCCGTTGCCAGCGTGCCGTGCTCGATTTCGCTGCATCCCGCCAGAGTTGCGGCGCGCACAGCGTCTTTGTACGCATGTACGATTGCCCGCAGCCCCTGTTTTTTGGCTTCATCACAAGCTGCGTTCAACTGCTCCTGCGAAAGAGTCATCCCTCCGCCCTGGCGAATGGACTGCGAGGCGAAGATTTTGATCAAATCCGCGCCAGCTTCCTTTTGCTTGCGCACGTAGGCGCGGAGTTCATCGGGTGTGCCGGTCGCGTCTCCGCGGCCCACCAGCGGCTCTGCCGCGGTCAGGATACGCGGCCCGGGGAGTAATCCTTTAGCGATGGCGTCGCGCAGTGGAATGTCGTTAGGTGACCCAGGACTTTGGATGGTCGTGAAGCCCGCCATCAGCGTGACCCAGGCATTCGACGCCGACTGGTAGGCGGCTTCCTGCGTGGTCTCTCCCATGCCTGCGTTCTTTCCATCTTTGCCGAACTGCCACGTAATGTGCGCGTGCGCGTCAATCCAGCCGGGCAACACTGTAAGGCCACGCAGGTCGTAGTCCACCGGCCCGGCCTTAGGATCGATCGCGATGATTTTTGACCCTTCGACTACGATGCGGGTGTTGCGCGACACGTGTCCCTTGCCGTCGAGTACCGTACTCGCGGCAATTACGATGCGCTGGTTCGCTGCAGGTTGGTTCGGCGCAGGCGCTTGCGCATTGCCGCGCGGCGTCAGCGCGCAGATGCCGATGATGCCAAGAATGCACGGAACAATCTTTGCCATGCGCATGATCTCTTCTCCTTTACCCTCGCCCAAATCTAAAACTGCAACCCAACGGCCCTACTCAAAAAAACCGCCAGCGGTGACATTTTGCGGCAGGCCGCGGCGAATCCCGCCATAAACTTGGGACTGCAGACTTGCGCTTCCGTGAACTCCACCGTCGTGCCCAGATCGCGCAGCTTCAGGTCTTCCACGAATTCGTGGTCGCAGGGAAATCCGCGCGGAGGCCGGCTGAGCTTGCCGGCATCATCCCAGTTGAGGAGCTTGCGAACGCGCCGCCATTCTTCCGGGCGCGACACGATGGCGCTGCGAACTTTCAGAAGCGTCGGCGGCTCCGGATGCCACAGTCCGCAGGCTGCAAAACAGCCTCCGGGCTCAAGATGAAAATAAAACCCGGGCGAGTGCACATCCTTGCCCTTATGCGAGAAGCGCATGGCGACATGCGTCTTATAGGGTCGCTTGTCGTGAGAGAAACGCGTGTCGCGGTAAATGCGAAACAGAGAACCGCGCGACGGGCGCGGGTCGGCAACGAGATATGGCGAAATGTCGTATAACGGCGCGGCGAATTCGGTGATGAAGCGCAAGGCCGGCTGGCGCACGTGCGTCTCATATTCGTCTTTGTGGGCCAGGAACCAATTGCGATTGTTGTTGCGCTTGAGACGCGCGAGAAAACGGAAAAGCTCCGGGCTGAAGTAAGATGGCATTCGACTAAAGTAAAAAGCGCTCGCCAAAAAGTAAAGTCGCTTTGCGTTCAAGAGGACCGCTGGAGTTGCAATGCGCGCTTCGCCCAGCGACAATCGTTGCGTGGAAACAAACTCATGCAAGCGAACTCACTGACCGGCAGTTCATCGGCATCGGCTGCCGTGCGCGCTCCGTTTCGGCCGGGCGCCATTGTCATCGCGACTCTGGGCAACCCGCGCGAAAAATTCTGGGGGATGATTCTTTCCCTAGCTCCCGAGGGTTTAAGCCTGAGTGGCGCGGAGCTCGCCTCGTTTGAGGACTTCACAGCCATGGTGAAAGACGGCGAGCCGTTCACGCCGGCGGTCGTGTTTTTCCCCATGCATCGCATCGAACGGGTGGAACTCGATCTGCCCGACGGGGCTCTGCCTTCGCTGGCGCAGCGCTTTCTGACTCGCACCGGGCTGGAGCCCGTGATCGCACTTGCGCCCGGCAACAGAGATCAGCAACAGGCTGCCAGCCGATCGCAGACAGCGGAGGAGAGCGCTTGAAGCTTTCCGAGTTCTTCACTGCTCCCAATCAGCTCACACTGCTGCGGATGATTTTTGTTCCCTTCATCGTAATCCACCTGGTCGAGGGCCGCTACTTGTGGGCGCTGGTCGTATTCGTAGTTGCGGGATTCAGTGACGGACTGGATGGCCTGCTCGCGCGCACGCTGCATCAGCAGACCTTGCTGGGGCAGTACCTCGATCCCATTGCCGACAAGCTCCTGTTGAGCACCATGTTTCTTGTGCTTTCCATCCTGCACAAAATTCCATGGAAGTACACGGTGCTGGTGTTCAGCCGCGACATTTCGATCCTGGCGGCGTCAGCCGTGCTGTTTGCGATTGCGGGCCTGAGAAACTTTCGCCCCAGCATCTTCGGTAAAGCCAACACATTTTCGCAGATCAGCGCCGTATTTTTCGTTCTTCTGTTCGAGATTCGCCCGCAGCGCTGGATCTGGATCACGCGCACCGTCTTTCTCCGCGCAACCTTTCTCTTCACCATCATTTCTGCTCTGCACTACGTCATTCTGGTGCAGCACCGTCTGCGCGAGCACACGCACACCCTGCCGCCGGCAAGCGCGTGAACCGGCGTAGGCGGGCGATTTGACCCGTTTTCTCCGTGACCCCTAGAATCGTAGGTTCGTCTTGCGAGTCCGTTTTACGGATTCGTCGTTGATATCCACAACTGCCTATGTCGCTTCGCCTCTATAACACCATGTCATCGCGGATCGAGGAATTCCATCCGCTTCGCGACAATGAAGTCCGCATGTATGGCTGTGGCCCGACGGTTTACGACTACGGCCATATTGGGAATTTCCGTACATTTGTCGCTGTCGATCTGCTGCGTCGCTTTCTGCGGCAAAGCGGATATTCGGTCCGTCACGTCATGAACATCACCGATGTGGACGACAGAATCATTCGCAACGCGGCGCGCGACGGCGTTACGGTGCAGCAGTACACGGCGAAGTATGAAAAGGTGTTTCTCGAAGATTGCGCGTTGATTGGCATTGAGCAGCCGATACTTGTGCGGGCTACGGAGCATATCCCTGAAATGGGCGACTTTGTCGCCAAGCTGGTGGAAAAGGGCGTTGCTTACCGCACCGAGGACGGATCGTATTATTTCCGGATCGCAAAATTTCCGCAGTACGGGAAGCTCTCGAAGAAAGATTTCAGCGGGATGATCGACGGCGCCCGCGTCGATGTCGACGAATATGACAAGGACAGCGCCCGCGACTTCGCGCTTTGGAAATCTCCCAAGCCGGGCGAGGCATGGTGGGAAACCTCGATTGGCCCTGGTCGTCCGGGCTGGCATTTGGAGTGCTCGGTCATGTCAATGGAGCAACTCGGCGAGAGTTTTGACCTGCATGCCGGAGGAGAGGATTTGGTCTTCCCGCATCACGAAAACGAGATTGCGCAATCGGAATCTCTCACCGGTAAGCCGTTTGCGCACTTCTGGTTTCACGTCCGCTTCCTGTTGGTCGAGGGCGAGAAGATGTCGAAGAGGCTGGGAAACTTCTTTACCCTGCGCGATCTGGTGCTGAAAGGGCACAAGCCGTCCTCGATTCGCTATCTCCTCACCTCGGTCCCGTATCGCAATCAGCTGAACTTCACATTTGACGGACTGAAGCAGGCGGCGGTTTCGGTGGAGCGGTTGCGCAATTTTCGCTTGCGACTGACGGCTGGCAGTTTTCCTGTCGGCGCCAACGCCGCCATGCAGTCGCTCGCGGCTGAGACGGCCGTGCACATGCGCGCCGCTCTCGACGACGACCTCAACACCGCCCAGGCCCAAGGCGCGATCTTCGAAATGGTGCGGCAGGCCAATGCCGCCTTCGACACCGGCAGCATCAAGAAGGATGACGTTCCACCGCTGCTCACGGCCCTTCAAAAGTTCGATGACATCTTTGCCGTGCTCGACGATGATGACGGCTCGAAGATGAAACAGGTCTTGGATTGGGCGCCGACCGAGGGGCGTGAGCATGACATCAGTAACGAGTTGCGCGAAGCGGTCCGGTCGAATCAGCTTACGGACGCCGGTGTCGAAGCGAAAGTCGCCGCCATGAAGGCCGCGCGTGCCTCCCGCGACTTCGAGGCTTCCGATGCCCTGCGCGCTGAACTCGCCGATGCCGGGATCGTCGTCGAAATCACGAAAGATGGGATCCGCTGGCGCAGAAAATAAGTCTCGCAGGTGTCAATTCGACATCTAAGACTGTGTCTATGAAGTCCCTTGATGACTACCTGCGCGACGCCGAACAAGCCCACGGTCATCTTTGTGCTGGTCAGGTTCTTGGAGTGCGCCTCGCGATGCTCGGCCTCGAGAAGCTGGGCATTGACGATCCGCGGGGCAAGGACCGCAAGCGGCTGGTCACGTTCGTCGAGATTGACCGTTGCGCCACCGATGCCGTGGCCGTGGTTACCGGCTGCCGACTAGGCAAGCGCGCGCTGAAATTCCGCGACTGGGGCAAGGTCGCGGCCACGTTTGTGGACGTGAGCAACGGCAAGGCCATCCGCATCGCGGCAAAAGAATCGTCGAAGGCGCTGGCGCGGCAGATGCATCCTGAAATCGCCGACAAGAACCAGCAGCAGATGCTCGCCTATCGCGAAATTTCCGACGACGACTTGTTCTCGACGCAGTGGGTCAAGGTTGAGTTGCCGCCGGAAGAGTTCCCCGGATACAAAGGCGAGCGCGTGGTCTGTGAGCAATGTGGGGAAGGCATCAATTTTCGCAGAGAAGTCCGGCACGAAGGGAAAGTCTTGTGCCGGGGCTGCGCAGGAGATACCTATTACAGTCCCATCTAGTCGCCATCCTGAGCGAAGCGAAGGATCTGTGTAACTCGCGTCACGCCGCCTGCTCGTACGCATGGGCCAATCGCAGGATCGAGCTCTCGTCGAAATGCCGGCCTAATATCTGCAATCCGATCGGCAGCTTCTCTCTCGTCTCGCCGCAGGGAATAGAAATCCCAGGAATCCCGGCCAGATCGGCAGTGACGGTGTAGATGTCCGCCAGGTACATCGCCAGCGGATCATTCGATTTCTCGCCCAGCCGGAAAGCGGGCGTCGGGCTCGTCGGGGTAACGATGGCGTCGACCTTGCGAAACGCTTCGTCGAAATCGCGAGTCAGCAGCGTGCGCACCTTTTGTGCCTTCAAGTAATAGGCGTCATAGTAACCGGCGCTGAGCGCATACGTGCCGAGCATGATGCGCCGCTTGACCTCGGCGCCGAAACCCTCGTCGCGGCTACAGCGGTACATTTCCGCCAGCGTCTTCACGCCCCGGGCGCGCAGCGTATAACGCACGCCGTCGTAGCGAGCCAGATTCGCCGATGCTTCGGCCGTTGCGATCAGATAATAAGTTGGAATGGCGTACGGCGTGTGGGGAAGAGAAACCGGGACGATTTCGCAGTCCAGACTCCGCAACTGATCGATTGCGGCTTCGACCGCCTGACGAACTTCGTCATCCAGGCCTTCGCCAAAATATTCTTTGGCCACGCCGAGTCTCATTCCTCTCACCGGCTTCTCGAGTTCGGCGACGTAATCGGGAACCGGCACGTCGGCGGAAGTGGAATCCATCACGTCGCGGCCGGCAATTGTGCGCAAAACAATCGCAGCGTCCTTCACAGTCCTCGCCAGCGGCCCAATATGATCGAGCGACGAAGCAAACGCGATCAGGCCATAACGTGAAACGCGCCCGTACGTCGGCATCAGACCGACCACGCCGCAAAACGAAGCCGGCTGGCGAATCGATCCACCGGTGTCGGAGCCGAGTGTCACGACGGCCATATCCGCGGCCACGGCCGCGGCCGATCCGCCCGACGAACCGCCTGGCACACGGCTCAAGTCGCGCGGATTGCGCACGGGATGATACGCCGAATTCTCATTCGACGACCCCATGGCAAACTCGTCGCAATTCATCTTGCCGAGCACCACCGCACCGGCTGCTTCCATGCGCGCAACCGCAGTGGAGTCGTAGGGCGGAATATACTTTTCCAGAATCTTCGAGCCTGCGGTCGTGCGCACACCGCGCGTGCTCATCACATCTTTGATGCCGACCGGCACTCCGCCCAGCGGCGGCAGCGGCTTGCCCTCTTCCGCCATGCGATCGATGCGGTCCGCCTGCTCCAGCGCACGGTCTTTAGAGAGCGTCAGGAACGCGCCGATCTGGCCGTCCTCTTTTTGAATGCGGGCGTAGTGGGCCTCTGCCAGCGCCAGCGCGGTCGTCTTGCGCTCCTGCACAGCGGAGCGGGCGGCGTCGATGGTGAGGGAAGTCAGGTCCACGGTTCTTGTGCAGGCGGCTTAACGCTCGATCACTTTCGGCACGCGGAAGAATTGATCATCGGCATCGGGAGCGTTCTCGAGTGCAACCTCATGCGGCAGCGACTTGCGCAGTCCTTCGACTAAGTCTTCACGGCTCGCGTAGGCAAACCGCGCGCTGCCTTGTTTCGACTGGTCGACTCCGTAACGGTCGGAAACCTGCGCCATCGGCGGAACGTCAGATGTGTCGAGCTCATTGAGCCGGTCGATGTAGTCGAGAATCGAGTTCAGGTCGCGCAGCATGCCCGTGCGCTCTTCACTGGTGAGCTCAAGATTGGCCAGCTCCGCGACATAGGCGACGTCTTTGTCGGTGACTTTCATGACATTCAGTTGCGGCGAAGCACTCAGCGCTTCTCAGCGGCAGCTATCACAAATTCAATTCGACGAACCGCATCGGGAGCGTAACCCTGCATCGCCGCCAGATATCGCGGGGCGAGTGACTGCAGTTCCGCCTTCCATTCCGCATCCGGAACCTCCACGCGCAAGATTCCGCCCTCAGCTGCGAGCGCCCGTGTTCGTTGCGCCACAGCCGATCCGCAAACCACCGGCCAGGCCAGCAGCGGCGCGCTGCCCGCAGGCGCCAGCCGCAAAGATTGCGCCACGACTTTATCGAGCCCAGTGCCAGCGGGTTCCAGTTCGCGGGGCATTGCGTGCGTAACAACGCGTAGCAAAATCAGGAAGTCACGATTCTAGCATCCCGCTTCCCATTAGGGATGTGCAGCCGCGATCCGGGGCGAATCGATTCACACCGGGAATTCCCGGCGCACAAATTCGAGTGCCGCATCGCGGGAGGGCAGGCGGCCTTCGAGTTGCGCATCCTCCACCGCGCTGAGAATCTCACGGAATTTCGGTCCGGGAATATGACCCGCAGCGATCAGATCATCGCCGGTCACAAGCGGCGCAGGCCGCATTTTCTCCGGCGGAATCTCGTGCTGCTTCTGCCGAATGAACTCATACGTGGTCAGATTGCGATGGCTGGCGAGGCAGTCGGCGCGGTGCAGCGCCAAGTGCTCATCGAATCTACGAATGCGTAAGAATTTCTTCAGCGTCGATTCGCTCATGCGCGTGGCGTGCCCAAAGCGCATGTGGTTGTCGACCAGCGCCAAAATCACTTCCGTGTCGTCGCTGGAAAAGCGCAGGCGCCGGCAAATCTCTTCCGCCATCTTCACGCCAACCTCGACATGATCGTCGAAACGAATGCGCTCGGCCACGCGAAACGTGGACGGTTTTCCCACGTCATGCAGCAGCGCTCCCCAGGCCAGCGTTGGCGGGCAGGGCTGCGGCAGATTTTCGAGCAGCAGCAGGGTGTGTACGAACACGTCTCCCTCAGGATGAAACTCCCGCGGCTGCTCCACGCCCTTCATCGCGGAAATCTCGGGCAGCACATGCGGAAGCAGGCCGGTTTCATCGAGCAGAAGAAACGCTTGTCGGCCGCGACCCTCGGTCAGCATGCGGGTCAGTTCGTCGCGCACGCGTTCCCGCGAAACGACCACGATTTCGGGCGCAAGTTTTCTTATTGCCGTAAACGTTCCGGGCTCAATTGCGTATCCAAACCGCGCGGCAAAGCGCACCGCCCGCAACATGCGCAGCTTGTCTTCGGCGAAGCGCAGTTCCGGATCACCGATCGTGCGGATGATTCCAGCTTCCAGGTCTTTTCGGCCGCCGACAAAATCAGTTACCTCACCGTGCGCCTGACTGGACGTCTCTTCGGAAATCTTCAATGGATCGAGCAGCATGCCGTTGATGGTGAAGTCACGGCGGGCGACGTCCTCGCGCGGATCACGGCTGAAGCGCACTTCATCAGGATGGCGGCCGTCGGAGTAGCCGATGTCGCTGCGAAACGTGGCCACTTCGATGGTACGGGTTTTTGGAGGCGTTTCGGTGGAAGCATCCGCGGCTTCATCGTCCGGCACCGGGACGAGCACCACTCCAAACTGCGCGCCCACGGCGTAGGTTTCGGCAAAGATCGCCATCACCTGCTCCGGCGTGGCGCTGGTCGCGACGTCGTAGTCTTTCGGCTCGCGGCCCAGCAGAAGATCGCGCACGCATCCACCGACCAGATACGCTTGAAAATTGCGCTGGCGCAAGGTCTGAACAATCGAGACGGCAAAATCCTTCAACATAGGCAAAAGCCGCGAACGCCGATGATGTTCTAATAATATTAGAACCATGCCCGACGCCTACATCCTCGGCATTGAAAGCTCCTGCGACGAAACCGCAGCCGCGGTCGTGCGCTCGGGCGAGCAGGTCATCTCGAACGTGGTCGCTTCACAGATCGCCACGCATCAGCCTTATGGCGGCGTCGTGCCCGAACTGGCTTCGCGCGAACACTTGCGGGCCATCGTGCCCGTAGTTCGGCAGGCGCTGGCCGAGGCGACGCAAACCTACGATTCCATTGATGCCATCGCGGTCACGCAAGGCCCGGGCCTGGCGGGAGCGCTTCTGGTCGGAATCAGCTACGCCAAGGCGCTGGCCTTCGCGCTCGACAAACCGCTGATTGCGGTCAACCATCTCGAAGGCCACATTCACGCCGTGCTGCTCGATCTTTCACAAAATCATCTTTCGCAAAATGAGGAGCAGCAAAAGGGCAATCACGAGCTGCAGTTTCCCGTGCTCGCGCTCGTCGTTTCCGGCGGCCACACACATCTTTATCTGGCAACCCAAAATCGCCAATCATGGACTTACGAAAACATCGGCCACACGCGCGACGACGCCGCGGGAGAAGCCTTCGACAAAGTTGCCAAGCTCCTCGGCCTGGGATATCCCGGAGGCCCTGTGATTGATCGTCTCGCGCCGCACGGCAATCCTAACGCCGTGAAGTTTCCGGCGGCGCAGATCAAGCATGCCGACCGACGGGGAAGAAAAGACGGCCGATCCGTTGAGCTTGATTCCGAATCAAATAGCGATCATTCAAACAACGATCATCCGCGATTCGATTTCTCCTACAGCGGCATCAAAACGGCAATTCTGCGCTACGTGGAATCGCACGACATGCGCCCAGCGGTGGAAGCCCGGCGCACGGCACTGGCGGAGATTCCCAAGCCGAGGGTCGAGGACTACCTGGCACACTGTGATGCGAGGACGATCGATCTCGTGGCGTCGTTTCAGCGCGCGATGGTTGACGATCTTGTCGGAAAAACTCTCGCTGCCGCCCGTGCTTACGATGTCGCAACTCTGTTTGTGACCGGAGGGGTGGCGGCGAACCAGGAATTGCGTCAGACCTTCGAGCGCGAAGGGGCCAAGGAGGGATTGCCGGTCCACTTCCCCTCGCGTCCGCTCTCGACCGACAACGCGGCCATGATCGCGGCCGCAGCGTTTCCCAAGTTCCAGGCAAAGGATTTCGCGGCCATCGATTTCTCGGCGGAGGCGGGAATGGCGCTGCGCTAGCCCTCGCGGCCAGCGGTCGGGCAAAGAACACGAAGAATGTAGGATGATTTACGCGGCCACAAGGTCATGCGGCCATTAAGCTTTTGCTGCCTTGGCGATTTTCGTCTTGCACAGCTTCTTCAGCGCCTTTTCCAACTGCCCTTCGATATCAATGTCCTTATAGATAGCGAAGTCAGCCCTCTTTTCTTTTTCGTCGAAGCCGCTGGCTCGGCCCGCGACGATGATGATCGGAACTTTCGCCGTCTCAGGCTGGCTCTTGAGCGCCGTGATCAATTCGCTGCCCGACATCTTCGGCATCTGCATGTCGGTGACGATCAGGTCAGGCTGCACGCGGGAGAGAACTTCCAGGGCCTCGACGCCATTGGTCGCCGACTCCACCGTGAACCCGCGCCCTTCAAGGAAGCGGCATACGGTGTAGCGGATCAGCATCGAGTCGTCGACAACTAGAGCCACGGCGGGCATAAAGAGACGGGGCCCCACCTGCACGCCCCCCGGCCTGCACGATACCAACCCAAAAAGGGCACAACAAGCTGAAACAGGCGTGAGCCGTTACATTCGTCACTGCGGGGAAGGAACTAGAACTCTTCTTGAGTCCGTTCCTCGATGTTCATGTCCTTGAATTCGCTGGATTCGAAGATCTCGCCGCACTCCTTGCACTCGACAAACTCGGAGTCGGCGTCGCGGCTGACGATTTGCACGCGCGGATGCTTGCAGGGCTGCGGGGGGCCTGCGCTTGGACGTGCAGAGGGCGGCTGTGCGGTCATAAACCCGGAAGCGCCTCTCCGCCTCACAACGGAGGGCGAATTCGCGGCAATTTCCCGGTATTGTAGAACGGCCTGTACGCTTGTCAAGTCCTATATCACCGCATGGCTTGACAGGAGTCCAATGGCAACAGAGGGGGTACACGCCGAGCCTGCATACCCTTCACGGCTGAATTGGCTGCCCACAATAAGCCGTTCAATCCTAGATACTTACCATTCGGACCTAATTCTCCGTTGTCGGCTGGATACTGGTGCCGTTTGGCACCAGTGCCGTCGCCTGCCAGACCTTGCCGGGGACGGCCGGATGGCATATAATTAAATGCGACAAAAAAGGTCGGAATTCTATCCGACCGATTTGGTCGGGTTTTTTCCGCGAGGCACAGGATGCTCAAGCTCACCAAAAAGGCCGACTACGCCCTGATGGCGATGAAGCATCTCGCCGAGCACGCAACCGGCACGTCGCGCAGCGCCAAGGATGTCGCCGATGCCTTTGGCATTCCGCCGGAAGCCCTGGCCAAGATTCTGCAGCGGTTGGCCAAGGCGGGCTTGCTGCACTCGCAGCACGGCATTAACGGTGGATACGCGCTAGCCCGGCCCGCGCACACGATTTCTGCTTTCGAAGTGATTCAGGCCATCGACGGCCCGCTGTTCATCACTTCCTGCGTCACGCAGCGCGGGGAGTGCGATCAGTCCGACCGCTGCAACATTCGCGAGCCGCTGCGCAAGGTCAACGAAAGCATTGAAGCCGTTTTGCGGCGGATCAAAATTTCGCATATGCGGGAAGAAGCAGAGGAACCGGCGACTGTCGCCGCCAAGGCAGCGGAATTGGTGACCATCACCTGAGCCGTCGCAGCAGGTAGGTCATCCAGTAGTTTTCAGATGCGATTAAACGAACTGATTCAAACACGGCTGATTCAAACACGGTAGGAGACGCAATCCATGAGCACGGACGTAAAGATCCCCCAGTCATTAGCCAAGACGCAGCACGCGGCGCCGGAAGGCGTGAAACTGCCCATTTACATGGACAATCACGCCACCACACCCATGGATCCGCGGGTGCTGGAAGAGATGCTGCCTTACTTTATGGAGAAGTTCGGTAACGCGGCCAGCCGCAATCACTCATTCGGCTGGGTCGCCGAAGAAGGCGTTGAAACTGCCCGCGAGCGCATCGCCAAGCTGATCGGCGCGACCACAAAAGAGATCATTTTCACGTCGGGTGCCACTGAAAGCGACAATCTCGCCATCAAGGGCGTCGCAGAAATGTACCGCGAGAAGGGCAACCACATCATCACCGCGGTCACCGAGCATAAGGCTGTGCTCGACACCTGCAAACGCCTCGAAAAATACGGCTATCGCGTGACCTATCTGCCCGTGCAGAAAGATGGCCTGATCGATCTCGATGACTTGAAGCGCGCCATGGACGACAAGACCATTTTGGTCACGATCATGTTCGCCAATAACGAAATCGGCGTGCTGCAGCCGATTGCCGAAATCGGCAAGCTTTGCCACGAGAAGGGCGTCATTTTCCACACGGATGCTACGCAGGCGATTGGCAAGATTCCCGTGGATGTGATCAAGCAGAACATCGATCTTGCCTCCATCTCCGGCCACAAGATGTACGGGCCGAAGGGAGTGGGCGCGTTGTATGTTCGCCGCAAGAATCCGCGCGTGCAGATTGCCGCCATCATCGATGGCGGCGGCCACGAGCGCGGCATGCGTTCGGGAACGCTGAACGTTCCCGGCATTGTAGGACTGGGAAAGGCCTGCGCGATCGCGCAGGAAGAGATGCCGAAAGAGTCCTGCCGGCTGGCCGGCCTGCGCAATCGCCTGCGCGACCGCATCATGACTCGGCTCGACGAGACTTACATCAACGGCTCGATGGAACATCGTCTTCCCGGCAATCTGAACATCAGCTTTGCCTATGTGGAAGGCGAGTCGCTGTTGATGGGCATTAACGACATCGCGGTTTCGAGCGGATCGGCATGCACCTCGGCGACGCTGGAGCCATCTTATGTATTGAAGGCGCTCGGCGCGGGCGACGATCTGGCGCACAGCTCGATTCGTTTCGGTCTTGGCCGCTTCAACACTGAAGCCGAGGTCGATTACGTCGCCGATCGCGTCATCGAGACGGTGGAACGGCTGCGCGAACTTTCTCCGCTCTACGAAATGGCAAAGGAAGGCATCAATTTGAAAGACGTGAAGTGGGCCGCGGAGTAACGAGTACGGAGTTGCGAGTAGCGAGTACCGAGTGAAATCGGAAGCTTGCAACGACTGTGGATGAGCCGCGTAGCGGCGGAATATGAAAGCCCGGGACGCAAGTGCCGGGTAGATGTGGTGGGGAAAAGAACAAGTCCCGTAGGGACGGCACTAGATCCGAAAGGCTAGGAGAAGCAAATGTCATACAGCGACAAAGTGATCGATCACTACAACAATCCGCGCAACGTCGGCTCGATGGACAAGAACAGGACCGACGTGGGCACCGGCCTGGTCGGCGCGCCCGAGTGTGGCGACGTCATGAAACTGCAAGTCAAGGTGAATCCCGCAACCGGCGTCATTGAAGACGCCAAGTTCAAGACCTTCGGCTGCGGCTCGGCCATCGCCTCGTCCTCGCTCGCCACCGAGTGGGTGAAGGGCAAAACTGTCGACGAAGCGCTGGCCATTAAGAACATGGACATCGTGAAGGAGCTTTCGTTGCCTCCGGTGAAGATTCACTGTTCGGTGCTGGCCGAGGACGCGATCCGGGCCGCGATCGGCGACTGGAAAAAGAAGCAGGAGACTGCCAAGCCGGTCTCCGTCGAAGCAGGGAAGTAGCGGCCAGCTTCGAGCCTCGAGATGCGAGCAGCTGGGGTTACTCGCAGCTCGAAACTCAAAGGACGCTATGACAACTGCGACAGAAAACACAACTACGGCCCCGGCCAAGGGCATTACCGTGACCGAGAAGGCCATCGCCAAGATTCGCAGTGCGATGGCCAAGGAAGGCATTTCGCCCGAGCAAGGCGGCTTGCGGCTCGGGGTGCAGGGAGGCGGGTGTTCGGGTCTGAGCTACAACATCCGCTTCGACACGCAGCCGCGCGAGCGCGACCGCATCTTCCAGTTCGGGGACGTGCGGGTCTTCGTGGATCCGAAGTCGTTTATCTACCTGCATGGCATGACCCTGGATTATCAGGAAACGCTGATGCAACAGGGCTTCGTGTTCGTAAACCCTCAGGCGACGAAATCCTGCGGCTGCGGGACCTCGTTCTCGGCCTGATGTCTGTGTGGCACGGACACTCCTGTCCGCGCAACGGCACGCGCCACCGGACAACCTGGTTTCTGTACAGGCTCCGGCCTGCGCCGAGCTGGTGTGAGGATTTGCAACTGGGATTTCGAACTGGATTCTAAGAATTAGGTTCTGAAAACGAAATGACAAAGTCTGCTCTTACCGCGATCGGTCCGAAACCCTTGCCGGAGGGAACGCACACCTGCTGGTCGTGCGGGTCCATGCGCGCCGCGCACTTCTGCGAGTCGTGCGGCAAGGTGCAGCCGCCGGCTCCGGTGGATTACTTCACCTTTTTCGGGCTGCCGCCCAAACTCAATATTGACGTCGCTGCGCTGGAAAAGGACTTCTACGAACTCAGCCGAAGGCTGCATCCGGATCTGAACGCGCGCGCCGGAAGCCATGAGCAGGAATGGAGTCTGGAACAAAGTTCCATGCTGAACGACGCCTACCGCACGCTGCGCGACCCGATCAAGCGGACGGAATATCTTCTGCACCTGGAGGGCGTAGCTCTCGAAGAGCAGTCGAAGAGCGCCACCGAGCAGGCCCGCGCCACGGGGGAAATCAAGAAGCAGATCGTTCCGCCGGATTTGCTGGAAGAAGTCTTCGAACTCAACATGCAGCTCGAAGAACTGCGCATGAACAAGAAAATGGGCGAGGATGATCCCGCGCTGACGGCGGACATCGGCAAGCACAAACTCGCACTTGAAGCCAAGCATGAAGCGTTGCTGCAGGAGCTGCAAACATACTGGACCGACTGGGATAGCCTCATCGAACGCAACCACGGCTCCAAAGCGCCGGCCGAAGAACGCGCCAAGATCACCGCCAAGATGGTGGACGTTCTGAACCGCCGCAGTTACATCCGCAACCTGGTGAGGGATGTGAACGCAGCGCTGGAAGATTGAAAACTAAAGGATGGCAACCGGACACATCGTCGGCATCGACCTGGGAACCACGAATTCACTTGTGGCCTTCATGCAAGGGGATACCCCTGTCGTCATTCCGGGCGAGGACGGGTCCAATCTTGTGCCCTCGGTCGTGGCACTGGACCGCGGCAATCAGCCGGTCATCGGCAACGCCGCCCGCAACCTGCTGATCGAAACGCCCGAGCGCGCGGTTTACTCGATCAAGCGCCTGATGGGACGCGGCATCGAAGACATTCAGGAAGAGTTGAAGCTTTTTCCGTTCCGCCTGGCCGAAGACTTGCAGCCGGGCGAAGTGCTGCGGATTAAGCTCAGTGACAAGACCTTCACTCCGCCCGAAATTTCGGCGCTCATTCTGCGCCAGCTCAAGCGCAACGCCGAACGCTATTTCGGCGGCCCGGTCACGAAAGCCGTCATTACCGTTCCCGCGTATTTCAACGACGCGCAGCGGCAGGCTACGAAAGATGCCGGACGCATCGCGGGACTTGACGTCCTTCGCCTAGTCAACGAACCGACGGCCGCTTCACTCGCCTACGGCCTCGACAAGAAACAGAACGGCATCGTCGCCGTCTACGATCTCGGCGGCGGCACGTTCGACATTTCGATTCTCAAACTTCACGACGGCATCTTCGAGGTCGTTGCCACCAACGGCGACACGCATCTCGGCGGCGACGACATTGACAACCTGCTGATCACCATCGCGCTCGACGACATTGGCGGCGACCTCGGTCTCGATCTTCGCCGCAACGCCGAAGCCGTGCAGGCGATTCGCAAGGCCGTCATCGAGGCCAAGATCGCGCTCTCGTCGCAGCCGTCCGTCAAACTCGACGTCGAACTGCCAGGCGGCAAGCGCTATCAGCGGGAAATTACCCGCGACCAGTTCGAGCAACTCGTTCAGCCGATCATCGACCGCACGGTTGGCCCGTGCAAGCAGGCGTTGAAAGACGCAAACCTCAAGCCGGAACAGATTGATGAAGTCGTTCTGGTGGGCGGTTCCACGCGCATTCCGAAGGTTCGCGCGCTGGTGAAAGAAATGTTCCGCCGCGAGCCGCACGTTGATCTGAATCCTGACGAGGTTGTTGCTCTCGGCGCCGCCGTGCAGGCGGTCATTCTTGGCGGAGGGTCCCAGGCCACACAAAACATGCTGCTGCTCGATGTGACTCCGCTGTCGCTCGGCATTGAGGTCGCCGGCGGCGTCACTGACAAGATCATTCTGCGCAATTCCACGATTCCGGCCTCAGCCACGCAGTTCTATACGACACAAATCGACGGCCAGGCTAACGTCGCGATTCACGTGTTGCAGGGCGAGCGCGAACTGGCCAAGGATTGCCGCTCTCTGGCTCGCTTCGATCTGAAGGGCATTCCACCGATGGCGGCGGGAATTCCTCGCGTCGAGGTCAAGTTCCTGATCGACGCCAACGGCATTCTCAACGTTACCGCACGCGAGCAGCGCAGCGGAAAAGAAGCGGAAATTCAGGTTCAGCCCAGCTACGGCCTGACCGACGATCAGGTCGAGAGCATGATTCTTGATTCTTTCGACAATGCCGAGGAAGATTTTCGCCGCCGCCAGCTCATCGAAGCGCGCAACGAAGCGGCAACCATTCTGGCAGCGCTGGAGAAGGGCAAGAAATCTGCGGCCTGGGGGCAGCTCACAAGCGACGAGAAAAAGCAAATCGCCAAGATGGAAAAATCACTCAACGCGGTGAACGCCGAAGATGACTATCCGGCGATTCGCAAGGCCATCGACGCACTGAACCAGGGCACGATGCGTCTGGCTGAACTGATGATGGACACGGCAGTTTCGTCGGCGCTCAAGGGCAAGACCATGGACGAGACAGATCCGGGCGAAGACGTGACGGCGCCGCATCCCATGGCGAAAGCGGAATTTAAGTGATTTGTTCTGTCATCCTGAGGCGCGCATTTTGCGCCGAAGGATCTATGCAACTGGCCGGGAGCTGCATAGATCCTTCGCTTCGCTCAGGATGACAAGGGGAAGACATTTGAGGTAGAAAATGCCAGAAGAAAAAGCACAAGGCGCTGGAGCCGCTACTGAAGACGCTCCCGACGAAAACCCGATCGGCGAAAATATGGTGCAGATCACGTTCTTGCCCGAAGGCAAAACGGTGCAATTCGAGCACGGAAAACTGCCGTACGAAGATCACGGCAAAGAGGAATCGATCCTCGACATTGCCCTGAATTTCGGCATTCCGCTCGACCACGCCTGCGGAGGCAATTGCGCCTGCACCACGTGTCACGTCTGGGTGAAGGAAGGCGCCGCGAATCTTTCCCAGATCGATGACGACGAGGCCGACCGGTTGGACATGGCAGCCGATCTCCAGCTAAACTCGCGTCTCGGCTGCCAGGCGCAGATCGTCAAGCCGGGCAAGGTCGTTGTGGAGATCCCCGCCTGGAACCGGAATTACGTTTCTGAGGAACATCACTAGGAGGCAGGTTTCAAAGTTTCTAGGTTTCAATGTTCAAGGTGAAAACGCCAGGCTGTTCCCTAGCAACCTTGCAACTTTGCCACCTTGCCACTTTGCAACCTCAAACACTATGCCGAAATCACTGACCTGGGACGACGCCGAAGATATCGGCATTCTGCTTTCTGAAACTCACCCGGAACTCGACCCGCTGGCGGTCCGGTTCACCGACCTGCATCGCTATGTCACCGAACTGCCCGGCTTCGCTGGCGATCCCAAGGCCTCAAACGAGGCCAAACTCGAGGCCATTCAGATGGCTTGGCACGAAGAGTTCCAAGATCGTACGCAAGCCTGATCGCACTCAAGCATGACCGTACCCCGGCGCGAAGGCGCTGTTTGATTCCTTACGAGTACTGGGTCAACGATCAAGGCGACGGCCCGATACGCCTGCAAAACTGTCTGCTCCCCTGATTGCAAGCCTCCAGCCAAGTTTTTACATTTTGTTGACAAATCCGGGGCCAGCTCCGCTTATTCTGCCTGGTAAGGGCCCTTCAGCTGTAGGCCCTTCTCTCTCTCCGGCCACAATGGAACGGGCACGGCCTCTCACGCCGTGCCCCATTTTATGGCTTCCAAGATTTCTTCTAAACCGCTCAGCTCACCGGAGCCGGTTGCGATTCTTCCACGTTCGCCTCACGCAGGAATTTCGCCGCTTCTTCCGGCGGAGTCGGGTTGATGTAGAATCCCGTGCCCCACTCGAATCCCGCCGTCTTGGTGAGCTTCGGCATGAATTCAATGTGCCAGTGATAGTGGTCGTTGGTCGGGTCTTGCACCGGGGAACTGTGGATCACCAGATTGTACGGCGGATTGTCGAGCACGCGGTCGGCGCGGCCGAGCAGGTTCTTCAGCGCCCGGGCCAGGTTTTCGAACATGTGCGACGACGAATTCTCAAACGCCGATTCGTGCTGCTTGGGCAGAATCCATGTCTCAAAGGGGAAGCGCGGAGCGTACGGCGCCACCGTAACGAAGTTCTCGTTCTCGCTGACTATGCGACTGCCGCTGTCCATCTCCTGTCGGATAATGTCACAAAATACGCATCGTTCTTTATAGAGAAAGTACTGCTTGGCTCCTTCGAGTTCCTGGGTCACGTTGATCGGAAGGATGGGCAGGGCGATGAGCTGGGAGTGAGCGTGCTCCAGCGACGCCCCGGCAGCCTCCCCGTGATTCTTGAAAATCAGGATGTATTTGAACCGGCGGTCCTTTTTGAGATCGAGAATTCGGTCCCGGAAGGTCCAGAGAATGTCTTCAATTCGTTTGGGAGGCAGGGTCGCCAGACTGGCATTGTGGTCGGGAGTCTCGACGATGACTTCATGCGCCCCGACGCCGTTCATGCGATCGAACATGCCCTCGGCCTGTCGGTTCAGATTGCCCTCGATCCCCAGGGCAGGGAATTTGTTGGGCACAACGCGGACCGTCCATCCTGGGGTATCCCGCTGTGGCGCTCCGCCATTCGAACTAGGGCGGTAAGCCTGGATCTCGGGAGGCGTCTTGCTCTCGTTTCCGTAACAAAAGGGGCAAAAGCCGCCCTTGATCTTCATATTCTCGCGGACAAAATCTGTCGGTCGCTTGGCCCGGTCGGTCGAAATAATGACCCAGCGGCCAACAATCGGATCTTTTCTCAGTTCCGGCACGTACTAAATCCTTTCGATGGAGTGCGCAAACTCTGTATTTTACGCCGCTAGGGAGGCATTCCGAAACACGTCAATCTGCGGGCGGACCGCTCGACCGTCATAGTATACGCTCACGATATCGAATCGCCACTGGCACAATGGTGGCGAGTGCCGCAGGTACTCCCGTGCGACTTCTGCGACCTCGCGGCGCTTGTGACGGTCCACCGCAGCCTCGGGCGGCTTCACATCGCGTGAAGTTCTGGTCTTGACTTCGATGAAGCAGAGGACATCGTCATCCCAGCCGATCAGGTCAATTTCTCCGCGGCAGCGTGGTGAACGGAAGTTGCGCGCCACGATCGCGTAGCCGAGGTTTCTCAGGTGGAAGTAAGCCTCTTCCTCGCCTTGCTCTCCGATGCGTTGCCGCCTTGTCCTCTCATCGTCCGGGCCCACTCGCTGGGTGATGACGTCCAAGCCGCGAATGATCATTCGAGTGAGAGGAGCAGGGAGCATAGGAATCACGATTTCCAGTTAATGGGAGGCTAGCGTCAGAATCGGCACAATGATGTGATTCGCCTCACACGCCGACGAGATTCGAGCCGTTCACTGTTCTGGAAAGGGAAAGCAGGAGTAAGTAACGGGACGGGTGGAGTGGCCCCACTCAAGTCCTGCCCTTGGCTTTAGCCGGGAGTTAGCCGTTTGCCCGACCGTTTCCGCGTTCTGTCGCGGCAGGGCGGGACAAAAAAGCCTACGGACTAAGCCGTAGGCTGGGTCGCCATCCTCCCCCGCGGAGGCGGCAGACAAATTCAATCCCGTCCAAATCTTGAATTTGCGGAGCGCGCCCTCTCGCACGCTCCGCACTTTCACCGCACTATTGGGCTGCGAAACTCCCGACAAGTTTCGCCCCAAGCGAGGTGAAGTAAGGAGCTAAACGTCGGTAACCGAATCCACTTTCCACCCAGCCCGCCGGAATCGTCAATTCACCCCTCCAGCAAACGTAGTTCACGTGCTAAATGGCGCTCCATGAGAAAGATGCGCGCGCTTCTCACTCGGAAAGAGGTGGTGGTCGCACCGCCGAAAGTGTTACCCGACTGGCACCATGAGGCGATTTCAGCCCGGTCCGACCGATGCTAGACTCCGGTCCGAGCCACCAGGAATCATGCAAACGGCCCCACAAAGCGACGGCATCCTCCAATTCGGACGGTTCGAGGTCGACCTCCGCCTGGGCGAGCTACGAAAGGGTGGGGTCAAGGTCAAAGTTCAAGAGCTGCCGTTCCGTGCATTGCGGCTGCTCCTTGATCACCCCAACGAGGTGCTGAGCCGGGAGCAGCTCCGCCAAGCCCTCTGGCCGGAAGGCGTTTTTGTGGACTTCGACCACGGCATCAGCAGCGCCATCAACCGGCTGCGGGATGCCCTCGGTGACTCCGCCGACAACCCGATCTTCATTGAGACGGTCGAGCGCCGGGGCTATCGGTGGATTGCCCCAATTCAGGTCGCGTCGCTCACGCTCAACCCCGGGCCGGTTCTGGTCAAGACGCAGGAAGAAAAGGCGCAAGAGGAAAAGCCTGCCGGAACCACGCCGAAACCGAGGCTGCACCTGCGCTGGTCTCTGCTCTTTCCAGTCGCAGCAATCGCTCTGGCTGTTTGGGCCATCTGGCCCGGGCACCGCGCGGCCAAAGCTGGAACCGCGAAGCCGCCGGCCGCGACGGCAGCCGCTCCCGAGCTTCAGGTCCGTTCGGCCAGAGCCGAAGCAGAGCAGTTCTACCTGAAGGGCCGCTTCTACTGGGAAAAACGCACTCCCGATGCCCTGAACCGCGCGCTGGACTACTTCACACAGGCCATTGTTCACGATCCAAACTATGCTGCGGCCTATGTCGGGCTGGCCGACTGCTATAACCTGCTGCGCGAGTACACGATGATGCCAGCCAGCGAGGCCTACCCGCGGGCACTGGCGGCAGCGCAGCGAGCAGTCGAGTTGGATGATCAGTCTTCCGAGGCACACGCTTCCCTGGCCTTCGCCCTGTTTTGGGGAAATTGGGACGCGGCCGCGGCGGAACGCGAATTCCGCCGCGCCATTGAACTGAATCCGAGCAATGCCATTGCTCACCACTGGTATGCCACCTACTTGTCCACGGTGGGTCGCCATCCCGAATCGCTGCTCGAAATTGAACGCGCACAAACTCTCGACCCGGCATCGAAGGCCATCCTCGCGGACAAGGGCAACCTGCTGTGCGCGGCCGGCCGATGTGACGAAGGAGTTTCGCTGTTGAGGCAGATGGAAGGGACCGAACCTGATTTCATCTCACCGCACCGCTATCTCAAGGAAGTCTATTTCCGCGAGGAGAACTATGCGGGCTACCTAAAGGAGTGGAAGCTGGAAGCGACTCTCGTGAAAGACAATCCCGCCCTGAGGTTGGTCGATGCCGCCGAGAAGGGCTATGCCGAACGCGGCGCTCGCGGCATGCTGCAGAACATCCGCGCGCTCGAAACCAGACTTTACCAGGACGGTTCTTTGTCGCCGTATGCACTGGCGCAAACCGACGCCCTGCTAGGAAACAGCCAGGAAGCGCTGCAGTTCCTGAAACTCGCCTACGACCGGCATGACGAGTTGGTCGTCCAGGTCAAAGGCGACTCTGCATTCAACAGCCTCCACAACGAGCCCGCATACCAGGACCTTGTTAAGCGGGTAGGTTTGCCCGCAAGCAAATAAGCCGGCTCAGGAGAAAAGCGGCTACCCAATCCTGGTGGACTGTCCCAAAGAAAAGAAAGCGTGAGCAAGCAATGTAGGGGGCGGACGCATTCGTCCGCCCCGCCGAGCGCAGCGAGGCGTGACAGCACCAGAGTCGTCTTACGCCCCGACTTGCTTGATGCACTCCTCGAGCACATCCACTGCAACGTCAGCCTGCTCCTTCGTGACGACCAGCGGCGGGCAGATGCGAATCGTGCTCGGCCCGCAGCCCAGGAACAACACGCCCCGCTCGAAAGCTCCTTCGACAATGCGGTCGCGCTCGGCGGCGCCGTATTCCTTGGTCACCTTGTCCTTCACGATTTCGACGCCGATCATCAGGCCACGCCCGCGCACATCGCCTACCAGCTTCAATTTCTTCGGCCAGTCGGCCATGCGCTGCAGAATGTGATTGCCCACGCTGGTCGAGTTCTCCAGCAAATGCTCTTTCTCGATCACGTCGAGCGTAGCCAGCGCCGCGGCAATGCAAATCGGATTCCCACCAAACGTCGAAGCATGCGAACCCGGCACCCAATCCATGATTTCCGCGCGAGTCAGGGTGATGCCGAGCGGCATGCCGGAAGCGATGCCCTTGGCGATGCAAACCATGTCCGGCTCGACGCCCGTGTGCTCCACCGCCCACCATTTCCCCGTGCGGCCCATGCCGCTTTGCACTTCATCAAGCACCAGCATGATGCCGTGACGGTCGCAGATTCGCCGCAGTTCCTGCATAAAAATTTTCGGAGCGATGACGTAGCCGCCCTCGCCCTGTACCGGCTCGACAAAAATTGCTGCCACTTCCTCCGGCGGCAGCGTGGTCTTGAACAATTTTTCCTCGATGAAGCGGGCGCAGCCGAGCGCGAAATTGTCGGCCTCCTGCGCGCCGCCGACGCAGCCGCGATACACGTCGGGATAACGCACGTGCGTTACGCCCGGCACAAGCGGCGCGAACCGCCGCCGCTGCTGCGGCTTCGACGCCGTCAGTGACAGCGCGCCCATGGTCCGCCCGTGGAAGGCGCCGAAGAATGCGATCACGTTCTGCCGCTTGGTGTGATAACGCGCGAGCTTCAGCGCGCACTCAATCGCTTCGGCGCCCGAATTGCCGTAGTAAACGCGGTGCGGGCCTGCCATGGGAGCAATCTTCGACAGCCGTGCGCCCAGCTCCACCATGCTTTCGTAGTAGAAGTCCGTGCCGGACATGTGGATGAGTTCGCCCGCCTGCTTCTGAATGGCGGCCACCACGTCGGGGTGGCAGTGGCCGGTCGAAGTCACGGCAATGCCGGCGGAAAAGTCAAAGAATTCGTTGCCGTCCACGTCGGTCACCACGATGCCACGGCCGCTCTTGGCCACCATCGGGTAAGAACGGGTATACGACGGCGAAACGTATTTCTGATCGCCCTCGAGCACGCGCTTGGCGTTGGGGCCCGGCAGAGCGGTCTTGATCTTGGGACCGATCGTTCTTGCAGTCCTGGTTTCGTTAAGAATCGTTCCGGTAGTCATGGGATTCTCCGTTTTGGGAAGGACACGACTTTCAGTCGTGCCGTCTGCGGCCAGTGATCTTTGCGGGCTTTAGCCCCTGAGGGTTCCGCGTTCTGATCAGATTGCCGGTGGATCGGACCTCGGGAGCAGCTCTGGTTCAAGCGTGCCGGTTCGGAAGACAAAACGCCGAGGCGGAGTCAGCGGAGGAAACAGCTAGTCGCTACCGAAGAGGTTGGGACGAAGGCGCGATGGCAGATTGGCGCGATATCGCCGCGGACACACCAGACAATGCAGCCAGCACTCAGGCCGGCGCGGACTCTGCACACGCGAGTTGGAATGATTCTGCAGCATCGCACACCGTCAACATCACGCATTGATTATAGCTGGAAGCCGCAAGCGGCGTAACCCCCTTTGGTAACGGAGGGACTATAATTCGAGGGGAATAAGGGAGCGGAGCGATGCGCCTTTTTTCGTTAGCGGCATGCCTCCTGCTAGGTTCGCCTGGTGTTTTGGCTCAGACCTGCCCGCCCGTGCCGACTTCGCCAGTGCGGATCGGTAACATAGTCTTCATCAATGCTGGCTTACTTCCCGCTGAAACGCAGGAAGAGATTTCGACCAAGTTGCGTGAAGAAGCTGCGTCGATAATCGACGGCCCGATGGAGTTTGCCACCCAGGCTGATCCGGATCAGGGAGCTACCAATCTCGTCGATGAGGCTGCTGAGCGGGTTCGTGCGGCTTACCAAAATGCCGGTTACTTCAAGGTCCAAGTCAGCGGCGAAAGGCGGAGAATCAGCGCGGATTTGTCCCCCCGCTACGACATCGTGGTCCAGGTTGTCGACGCTGGCCCGCAATACCGCCTCGGAGACCTTAATATAGTCGGTGCGCCGCACTTTCCGGCCCAGCAGCTCCGTGATTTATTTCCGATCCAGCGCGGCGATATCTTCAGCCGAGAAAAAATTGCCAAGGGCTTGGAGGACCTCCGCGCCTTGTACGATTCGGATGGCTACATCAACACGACCCCCGTGCCCGAGACGGACCTCGACGACACTGGAATTGCAAACCTCACAATTGACGTGGACGAGGGAAGGCAGTTTCGCTTGCGGAGTGTCGAGATTGTCGGAGTGGACCTAGAGACCAAGAGCCGCTTACTCGAGGGATTTCGAGTGAAACCCGGCGATCTCTACACCGGAGAGATACGGGAGCTATCGGTAGCGGGATCTCGCTCAGTCGCGCACGTTGAACAGAAACTCGACGAGCGCGAAGGCTGGGTGGATATTGTTGTGGATTTTAGTCAATCCAAGCCTTGCCGGACCGCGCGGCCTGACCTACCTCAAAATTAGGACTGCAATAAGGCCCATCATCTTTAGAATCCAATCCGGCGCCACGTTCGTCTGATAGGGTGTAGTTTCGCCTGTTCTTCTCCGACGGCAAATGCACTCCGCACAGCGCCCAAAACGGTGGATGGTGTTTCTCGCCTTCGGTCTGGTCTATCTGTTCTGGGGATCGACCTACCTCGGCATCGACATCGCGGTACAATCCATCCCGCCGGCGCTCATGTGCGGGCTGCGCTTCTCGGTGGCGGGCGTGGTCATGCTAGCGGTCTGCGCCGCTACCGGCCACAAGATTCTTTACCCCCCGAGGCAGATCATGCTGTCTGCCATCGTCGGTTTGCTCCTGCTCATGGGCGGCAATCTCACTCTCTCGTACGCCGAACTCTCGGTCTCCTCGGGACTGGCGGCGCTGATCATCGCCATTACGCCGTTGTGGTTCCTGGTGCTGATTCGCTTCTGCTCGGCGACCACCACATTTCCGGCCGTGGCAAGGCAGGCCTGGCCCTCGGAATCGTCGGGCTGTTTGTGCTGGTCTGGCCGCAGTTGCAGGCAGGCTCGCTCGGTCGCCGCGAGTTGTGGGCATCGCTCAGCCTGATCGGCGGATCATTCAGCTGGGCCCTCGGATCGGTGCTCTCCAAGCGCTGGCAGTCAGGCATGGACCTGTTCGGTGCCACCGGCTGGCAAGTCACCGCAGCGGGGGCGGGGAATTTCATCTTCGCGCTGCTCAACGGCGACCTCTCGCGCGTCACCTGGACCGCCCGCAGTCTGGGCGCCGTGCTGTATCTCGTCGTGTGCGGCTCTTGGATCGGCTACACCGCCTACATCTGGCTGCTGGAGCATGTCCCGACGTCCAAGGTTTCCACCTATGCCTACGTCAATCCCGTCGTGGCCGTATTTCTCGGCTGGCTGATCCTTCATGAGCGCGTGGATCGCTTTATCCTGTGCGGCAGCGCGATCGTGGTGCTGTCGGTCATTCTCGTTACCAGCGCAAAAGTGAAAGAGAGAACTGTCGCCGAGGAACTGCCCGCCGTTGAAGCGGCAGGCGACTAGGGATTTCAGATTTGAGATTGCGGATTTCGGAATAAAACCCGCAACCAGGGCGCAATCAAATCTGCAATCTGAAATCTAGAATCTGCAATCAGAAGTCACTTCACCCCTTCTTCCTCTTCCCCTGCATCGTTCACCACATCCGCCGCGTGCCCACGGATGGCAAACGTCTGCCTCGCGCCACCCGCCGGCTCAAAACTCACTCTCACCGGACCTCGCTGCCACGACGGTGCCGGACAGGCCGAATCGGGCGCATCGCCACTGACGCCCTCGTCCGACAGCGGTTTCTTCAGCACCGGTTTGCGCCGGCTGATCTGCGCTACGATCGCATATGTTCTCTTTCCGTCGTCCGACACTCCGCAATAGGCGACATAGTCGCGATACCAGCTCGCTGCGGAATAAAACACGTCGAACTCGGGAAGACTGATCGGCGAAATTTTTCCCGTCACGCGATCCACCAGCAACCACCCGCCGCGCTCCCACTGCCAGTGCGGCACCGTTTCCTCGGGAAGGCTGTCGTTCAAACGAAACACGCGCCGCACCACAAAGAGCCGGTCGGTCACATCGTGAGGCGCGCCCAGCGTGTACTCCTTGATGCGCTCATCTACGATCAGCGGTCGAATCTTAAGCAGCAGAGGCTTGGCCTCTTTTTCGTCCGTCTCCACCGGCCACTGCACAGAGATCCACTTACCGAACGCAATCAGGTGAACTTTGGTGGCCGCATTCGCAGCAATCGTCATCAAAATAAGGCTCAAGCAGGCGCCGAGCCGAACGGACGTAGACTTTCGCATCCCAAAAGGCTAGGCAGGCCACCTACTCGGAGGCAAGGCCTCCAATCACATCCGCAACCTCAGGAGTACCGAAGTGGGAATAGTCGTAGTGCACGATTGGTGCTAACGTTCCAAAAAAGCTGGCGGCAGTCCCGGCGCGAGTCGCAGAATGGCGGTAGAATCAGAAGAACCGATTCGAGACTCCGACATGGAAGCCCCGACTCCAACTTCCCCGTTGCCACGATCCGCCGCAAGGACAACTTCGAGGCAGAAAGGGGCTTCTTACCAGGATATGGGTGACCTTTTACCACGACGGCGCGCCCCGCGGATTCTGGTCGTAGACGACCAGCCCTCGATCGCCGGCCTCATGAGCCAGTTGCTCACCATCCGCGGATACGACGTCATCACGGCCGCGAACGCCGAGCAAGCCGAAGCCGAAGTGCGCCGTCAGGTCCCGGATCTGATCTTGTCCGACGTGATGATGCCCGGCAAATCGGGCTACGATTTCTGCCGCTCATTGAAGGAAAATCCCGCGACCCGCCTCATCCCCTTCGTGCTGATCACCGGACTGAGCGACAGCAGCGACAAGGTCCGCGGCATCGACGCCGGCGCCGACGATTTTCTGAACAAACCTGTCCTCGCCGAGGAACTGATTGCTCGCGTCCGTTCGCTGCTGCGCCTGAAAGAATTCACCGACGAACTGGAAACTGCCGATTCGGTTCTGTGCACGCTGGGGCTGATCGTGGAGGGCCGCGATCCTTACACCGAAGGCCATTGCGAACGCCTTTCCGTCCGCGCCGCCGATTTGGGCCATTACCTTAGCATGGACGAAGACTCCATCCTAGCCCTGAAGCGCGGCGGATACCTGCACGATATCGGCAAGATCGCCGTGCCTGATGAGATTCTGAAAAAAGGCTGCGACCTTACGCCCGCCGAATGGGAAATCATGAAACAGCATCCCATTACCGGCGAAAATATCTGCCGGCCGTTGCGTTCGCTGCGACTGGTGCTGCCCATCATCCGGCACCATCACGAGCACACCGACGGCTCAGGTTATCCCGACGGCTTGAGCGGCGCAGATATTCCCGTGCTGCCCAGAGTTCTTCAAGTGGTTGACGTGTACGACGCCCTGCGCACCGCCCGCTCCTACAAAGCGCCGCTGACCCACGAACAAGCCGCGGAAACCATGCGGGACGAAGCCCGGCGTGGCCTGTGGGATGCCGAACTTGTCGGCGAATACTTCTCCATGCTCGAACAGAAGCGCCAGGTGGCGTAAAGCCGCACCCAAGCTCCAACCTGCGAGTCCGCACTCCCTCCGGCCGGGCGAACCTCGCTTCCTCCGGTACAATCACTGAGTAACTGAATGACTGGGTACCGAGTACTGGGTACTGAGAATCTTGCCGCCCACTTACAGCATCGTCATTCCGGCCTATAACGAAGGGGCGCGCCTGGGCGCGACGCTCGAAAGGGTGCTGGCCTACGTGCAGGCACAGGGTTGGGAGGCCGAGGTCATCGTGGTTAACGATGGCTCACGCGACAACACCGCAGAAATTGTCCGCAGTTTCGCGGCGAAAGAACGTTCATTGCAGCTGCTCGAGAATCCCGGCAATCGCGGCAAGGGATACAGCGTGCGCAACGGCATGCTTCACGCCCGCGGGCGCATCGTCCTTTTCAGCGATGCCGACCTTTCGTCGCCGATCGAAGAGGCCCCCAGACTGCTGCGGGCGCTCGATGACGGCGCCGACATCGCCATCGGTTCCCGCTGGCTGCGCGCCGAAACGCAAACCCAGCGCCAGCCGCTCTACCGCCAGCTCTTCGGACGCGTCTTCAACCTGCTGCTGCGGATCATGCTGGGGCTCCGGTTCAAAGACACGCAGTGCGGCTTCAAGGCTTTCAAGCAGCCCGCGGTGCAGGCGATCTTCCCTTTGCAAAAGATTGAGCGCTGGGGATTCGATCCTGAAATTCTTTTCCTGGCGCAGAAGTTCGGCTTCCGCGTTGAGGAAGTCCCCGTCGCCTGGGGACACAGCGGCGGCACACGCATTCACCCCCTCATCGACGGCTCGCGCATGTTCCTGGAGATGCTGCGAATCCGCTGGTACGACGTGACCGGAAAATACAACGGGGATTCGACCGTGCCGGCTTTCAAGTCCGGGAAGATCTGACGCAAAGGCCTTGTCATCCTGAGCAAGCGTTGTTTGCGCGGCGAAGAGCCGGTCCTGAGCGAAGTCGAAGGAATCTGGGCGAGCTGCGCGAGGCGGCGCGCTGTGTGCGCCGCGACAAATGCGCGTTCGGCTCGCCTCCTTATCCAACTGGCCAGACCCAGCGCATCCCCGGGGTTTGACTTTGTCCGCTCTTGGTGTATCTTTGGCCGATAGTTCGCCCGAACGTCTCGCACCTCTCGGCGAAGAGCGCGAACCATGCTCGAAATTCAAACCAAGCGGCTGGAGCCGGACATTGTGGTTCTGGAAATTGCCGGAAGGCTCACCCTGGGGCGGGAATGCAAGCAGTTGGAGTGGGCAACCGACAACCTGATCCGCGAGCAGCAGAAGAAAGTCATTTTTGACTTGAGCGGAGTGACCCGCATCGACAGCACCGGCATCGGCATTCTCGTGATGTCAGCCGGCCAGATGAAAAAGGCGGGAGGCCAACTGCGTCTGGCTGGCGCTACCGGCCATATCCAACAAGTCCTGTTGGTGTCCGGTGTGAATAAGCTCGTTCCCCTGCATTCCACCGCCGCCGCCGCCGCTGCCGACTTCTAACAAATCTAATCTGGGGACAGACGGGACGTTCACCGTTTTTCCTTATCACAAAACCGGGGAATGTCCCGTCTGTCCCCGTATTTCCC
>Ga0187770_10000006_pt1 | contig 107019 bp, 94 predicted proteins | sample 0116_SJ02_MP02_2_FD_133154 | JGI IMG/M metagenome (GOLD analysis project Ga0187770, IMG submission 133154) | Tropical peat soil microbial communities from peatlands in Department of Meta, Colombia - 0116_SJ02_MP02_20_MG | ecosystem: Environmental > Terrestrial > Soil > Wetlands > Peat | place...
GGGCCGCCGCGAACTCGATGTTCTCGGCGGCGTCATGCTCAAGGACGAGACCACCTGCATCCGCTGCGGATTGTGCGCCTCGCGTTGCCCCACGCACGCGGTGAATATGAAAAAGTTCGAGTTCTATCGCGAGTGCGTCACCGTGCCGACGCCGAACAGCAAGATTCTGTACCGCGGCAGCGTAGCGCAGCCGGCAGCTTCACAGGGGGCGTCGTGACCCCGCTTGAGTTAGGACTGATGTTCATGCTGGGTCTGGTCAGCAGTCTGCACTGCGTGCAGATGTGCGGGCCCATCGTGCTCTCCTATAGCGTTGCGGTCAGCGAATTAACGAAGAACTCAGCCGCGCACTCTGCCGTCCCCTCGCTTCTCCGCAACCATCTGGCCTACAACGCCGGTCGAATTCTCACCTACGCGGCGCTCGGCGCCCTCGCCGGAATCGCCGGAGGAACCTTGGGTTTGCTCGGGCGTCTCGCCGGATTCACCCACACGATCGCCGTTGCGTCCGGCGCATTGATGATCATTGCCGGCATCACGATGCTCGGCATTATTCCGACTCGCGTGCTGGGCAGCAATCTCCTTCGGATTCCGTCAGCGTTTCTTCGGCGAATCGGCCGGTTGATATCGGCGGCAGGTGCGGGCAACCGCTTTCTCCTCGGGCTCGCGCTCGGCTTCCTGCCCTGCGGGCTTATCTATGCCGCTTTGCTGAAAGCTATGGCCACCGGTTCAGCGCTCGCCGGAGCTTGCTCCATGTTGGCGTTCGGATTCGGCACCGCTGGCGCGCTGCTGGCTCTGGGAGTGCTGTCCTCCGCCATCCGCATGCGGGTAAACCGCTGGGGAAGCCAGTTAGCCGCGGCAGGTGTCACTCTAATGGGGATCCTGCTGGTGTGGCGCGGGACGATGCCGGGCATGCTCATGCTGGGGGGGCACATGCATGCCCACCACTGAAGCCAGGCCGGGCAACCCGAACATAACCATCTCAACCCAGCCGCTGCCGAAGTGTGACCGCAAGCCTCCGGCGCCTGAGCAGAAGTCGTTCGCCTATCACCGCTTCCGCAAAGCCATCCACGTCGTTTGCGTGGTCATCTTCTTTACGCTCCCGTTCGCCAACCTGATGCGCGCCGATATTCCGCATCAGCGCTTCTATTTCTTCGGCTACGAGCTCTGGATCAGCGAGTTCTCCATCCTCTTCTTCTCGCTGATGTTTCTCATGTTCATCATCGCCGCCATGGCTATGCTTTACGGCCGCGTCTATTGCGGCTACCTCTGCCCCCAGATGATTTTCAGCGAGGCGTCGCTGGCGCTCCAAAGCAAACTGACCCGCATGGTGAACAAGTACGTTCGCTGGAGTGCCGGCCCGCGCAAGCTGCTCAGCCAGTTTCTGTTCTATTCCATCGCCACGCTGGCCTCGATTGTCCTGGCATTCGTTTTCATTTCCTATTTTGTGGAACCGCGCGACCTGCTGCACCGGCTTCTGGCGTTCGACATCAAGACTGCCGGCGGGATCGCCGGCGCAACCACCACGCTCCTCACCTTGCTGGATTTTCTTTTTCTGCGGCAGCGATTTTGCACCACCGTTTGTCCCTACGGATATCTGCAGGGCATGCTCGGCGACGGCGACACCCTGATCGTTCATTATCGCGACGAAAACCGCGAGTGCATCGAGTGCAAGAAATGCGTGCGTGTCTGCCACATGGGCATCGATATCCGAACCTCGCCTTATCAGATCGAATGCATTCATTGCGGCGAGTGCATCGACGCGTGTGTTGATGTGCTCGGCCGCCTGGGCAAAGAAGGACTGATTCACTACGTCTGGGGAGAGCATGGGGAGGAACTCGGGTCCGGCGACAAGACCTGGTATCAGAAGCTCGGGGTGCGCAACGCCAAGCGCGTCGTCGTCCTGCTCGTCATCCTCTTCTACGCAGCGGGATTGTTCACCGCTCTTTCCATGCGGCGCGCCGTACTCGTTCGCATCGCTCCGGATCGCACCACGATGTACCGCGCCGGCGTAGACGGAACCATCTACAACCGCTTCCGCATCCAGGTTGCCAATCGCGGGCACGCGCAGGCCATCGCCCAGTTTTCGATTGAAGGTCTGCCGGGAACGAGTTTTGTCGATTTCGAAAACGCAGTCGTCGTCAATGCCGGCGACACCGCGGAACGCGAGGTCGAAATCGCCGCCCCGCCTTCAGCGCTGCTTGCCGAGGGCGTGAATCATTTCCGGATCGTGAGCCGCGTGGGCAACGAGAAGGATTCGGTCGAAGAGACATTCATAACGCCGTCGAAAGAGGAACGGTGAACTAGCGCTCGTCCTTTTTTTTCGGAAGCGGGCGTCGGTTCACAGAAACAACGGGACTCATAGCTAAGGAGGACACTCATGGCAGTCAGCTTTCGGAACAAACTCTTGATCATGAGCACCGTGCTCGTGGTTGCCGCAGTCAGCTCCGTCGCAGCCTTCGGACAAGCGCCGGAACCCGTTCAAATCGCAGCCAACACGACCTCGCCCGCTGTTTCAAGGCCGGCTGGGGAACTTTCGCCTTCAACCGCCGCCTTGCAAGCTCGCATTGATGCGCAACAGCAGGAGATCAACCGGCTGAGCGCTCTCGTTGAGCAACTGCAAGCGTCACTCCAACCTGTGGCCTCGACCCATGCGATATTGCCCCACTCGCTAACTGGTTTCCTGCCTTCATACGGCGCTTCCGGTTCCCCAGAACCGGCCGCCGTACCCGAACCAGTTGTCGCCACCAACTCCCCTCCACGAGAACTGCTGCCCGACATCGGACATATCGGCGCAGAGCTGGGCTTTTTTGTGGGCGGTGCGACCAACCCCTACAAAGACAACAACGGCTTCGCCACGGGCGGCTACATCGACCTGCCCTGGAAAAACGTTCCGGGCGGCAAACTCTCGTACGAAATCATGATCGGCTTGCAACGCGCCGTCACGACACAGCAGACAACTTCCGGCGTGAACGTGCTGGTCAACGCCTCGCTTAACTCCTTCCTGGGCAACCAGGCCATGGGCCTTCCCTTTTTCCTTGGCCTTGCCCCTTCATCCGGAGGCACTCAGCCTCTGCTGCCCGATACCACCACCGTTCAGGAGCGGTCAAAAGTCCTGACGGTAGCTCCATTCGAACTGAAGTACGCGATCACGAAACTGGGCAGATTCCGTCCCTATGCGGTCGCTGGCCTGGGAGCGTACGTGTGGATCGGCTCGGACAACAACGCCGCTACTTTCAATGCCGTTACGTCGCTCAACAACTACTCGGCGGGCCTGGGAACAACCTATGGCGCTATTGTGAACTCGGTGCTCCAAGGTTCGCAGATCGGAGGCCTGGTTCCGACTGCGCCGCAATTGGCTGCGCGCGGAGTGCCGCATGGCCAGGGCAACCTGCTGTTCGGCGGTCAGGTGGGCGGTGGCTTTGAGTTTCGCGTCACGCCAAAACTATCGCTGGGTGCGGATTTCCGCCGGAACCAGGTGGAAGGCGCCTTCGCCAGCTTCAACACGTTTACTTTCAAACAGGGCTTGCACTGGTAGGAAACCGGAGGCGGACATGTCCACGAAAAATGACAAAGCCAATCCGAAACCGGTTTCGCGGCGGCAGGTCCTGCAGGCGGGCGGAATCTCGATGGCAGCGGGAGTCATGGCAACGGCCATGCCCGCGGCTGCCAAAGGGGCCCGTTATGCCGGCGATCTGGCGATTCTGAACGTGGCTCTCGGCCTGGAACATCAGGCCATCGCCGCCTACGATGCCGGCGCCAAGAGTAAATTGCTTTCTGCCGATCAGCTCAAGATCGCAGTCAGCTTTCAATCCGACCACAAACGCCACCGCGACGCGCTGACGGGATTCATCAAACGCTTCGGAGGCACGCCGGTCGCGCCCAAGAGCAGCTACGATTTCGGCACGATCACTTCCGCGACCGATATCGTGAAACTCGCACAAAGCCTGGAGGACGGCGCAGAGGCCGCCTATCTGGCCAATGCGGGCAAACTCGAGAACCGCGAGATTCTGAACGCCGCGGTTCCCATCCTTGAGGACGAGGTGCGCCATAACACCGTCTTCAAACAACTGCTCGGCATGAATGTGACCGAGCGGTTGAAGTACTGAAGGCGGAAGGAGGAACCAGTTCATGCACACAGAAAAACCGGAATTGAACTCCGTGGCGCCCGTCGTTGAAAACAACGTGTCAGAAAGAAATATGCGTCGGGAATGGCTCCGCCTGGCCGGCACGGCCAGCGTTGGAGCTATGGTTTTCCTGCTGACGGGAAACACGAAGAAGCTGTATGCACAATCGCTGGAAGGCGACCTGGGCATTCTGACGGCGGCTCTGTATCTCGAGCATGAGGCGGTCGCCGCCTATCAGACCGGAGCTGAGAGCAAACTGCTCTCGCCGGGCGTGCTTCAGGTTGCAGTTGCCTTCCAGAGCGACCACAAATATCACCGGGACGGAATCAGCGGAGTGCTGAAATCGCTTGGTGTAGAACCCAGAGGGCCGGAGAAGAAATACGATCTCGGGAGCTTGCACAGCGAGAAGGACATTCTTCATCTGGCTCGGGATCGGGAGAACGGCGCCGTGCTGGCTTATGGCACGCTCGCGTCGAACATCCTGACCAAGGCAGTTCTGAATTTCGGCGCCAACGTGCTTGTGGATGAAGTCCGTCACCGCACGGTTTTGAATGCGGCGCTCGGAATACCGAACTACTGAAGCAGTAACAACGGATGGGGCCGGCCATCCCGGCCCCACGCCGAATTCGACAGCAATATTTCAGGGCAAACCAGCAGCCTGCCCGATCAAGGAGTTGGAGTATGAGCACCATGGCCATCGCATCGAGCCGCACAAACAGGAAAATAGCGCCGCTCACTTATTTCCTGGGGTTCATTTTCGCACTGTTCATCGGAATCCTGATCTTCTGTTATGCCGTGACCAGGCGCACGAACCCGGTCTTTCTCGACGAGCACGGCAAACCGGTTCCGCAAAGCAGCCAACACGCGCAGCACTGAACTGAACGGAAGTGAGCTGATATGACCGCCAGCCGAGAATGCGACCTCTGCAGCCTGCCCTGTGGCAAGCACCCCTTACGGCAGGCAGTCGGTGAAGTCGACCGCTACTTCTGCTGCCTCGGCTGCATGAACGTGTACCTGATCCTCTGGGAGAGCGGCGCGATCAAGGCCGGCGAAGACGTTCGCCAGACTGAATTATTCCAGCGCAGTTTGCGGCTCGGGCTGATCTCGAATCGCGCGCCCGAACCTTCGCCCGCATCCCCAGCCGCGCCCGCCGGTCCAACAGAGGAACTGCTCCTCCATGTGACCGGCATGTGGTGCACTTCCTGTGCGTGGCTCATCGAGCACGCGCTGGCGAAAGTGCCGGGAGTGGTGAAGGCCGAGGCCTCTTTCGCCTCCGATCTGGTCAAAGTGCAGTACCAACCGCAGATCGCGCCTTCGGATCGGATAGCCAGTCGCATCAACGCCCTCGGCTACAAAGCTCAAACTTACGACGACCACAACGACGCAGCCGACGCCGAACGCCGCGATCTGATCATTCGCTTCGGTTTGGCCGCATTTCTCTGGGCCAACGTCATGAGCTTCAGCCTCGCTCTTTATGCCGGGTACTTCGAGCAGATTTCCGGCAGCGTGCGCCGTGGCCTTCCTTTCCTTCTCATGGCCCTCGCCACACCCGTGGCCTTTTACTGCGCGCAGCCGGTGTTGCGCGTCGCCTGGCGCGGAGTGCTGAATCGCACCATCCGCATGGAGTCCCTGCTCGCCCTGGGCATTCTCGCCGCTTACGGTTACAGCGTGGTGCAGGCTTTCCGCGGCGAGATTCATCTTTATTTCGACACCGCCAGCGTGATCGTTGCGTTCGTGCTCGCGGGAAAGTTGATCGAACGCAACGCGAAAGAGAAAGCCTCGCATTGGATCGCCCAACTCCATCGCATGATGCCCAACAAAGTTCGTTTGCTGACCAAAGGTGTGGAGCGCTTCGTTAGCGTCGACGCTCTCGAGCCCGGACAGATTTTTGTGGTGAAAGCGGGCGAGCGCATTCCCGCCGACGGCCTGGTCACCGAAGGCGAGTCTCACGCCGATGAATCTCTTCTGACGGGCGAGTCGGTTCCCGTCGGGAAACGGCGTGGAGAGAACGTAGCCGCCGGCAGCATAAATCTCGATGGCGTCCTCAGTGTGCAGGCAACCAAGTCCGCCGGCGATTCGACGTTGTCGCGCATCATTGCTCTCGTCGAGCAAGCGCTCAGCAGCCGCTCCGATCTGGAGCGCACGGTGGATCGGGTCTCCCGCATCTTCGTTCCTTGCGTCGTGCTGATCGCCCTGCTGACGTTTCTCTACGCGTGGGCCGCGAGCCCAGCAACTCTCGCTCAAGCCCTCATGCGAGCCATCACCGTGCTGGTGATTGCCTGCCCCTGCGCGCTGGGCCTGGCCACGCCTTTAGCCATTACTGCCGCTTTCGGTGCGGCGTCGCGCCGCGGCATCCTGGTTCGCGATGGCCGTGTGCTCGAAACTCTGCACAAAGTTGACACCGTCATCCTCGACAAGACCGGCACCGTGACGGAAGGAAAGTTCTCGCTTCTCGAACTCGTGGCACGCCGGCAGCCCTGTGCCGAACCGGTACTGGTCGGAGTCGCACCCTCCGGCCGGGCCACGGAGCAGGATTCCGCGTTTGCCCGCATCGTTCCATACGACGACGAAATCCTGCCGCTTCTGGCCTCGCTCGAGCAGTACTCGGAGCACCCGCTGGGTAAGGCCGTTACAGACTTCGCCCGCCAGCAACACGCGATCCTGCATGACGCGAGCTCGGTCGAGATCCACAAGGGGCGCGGCGTCACGGGCATGGTCGGCGAAAAGCATATCTTCGTCGGGAACCGCCGTCTGGTGAGAGAACTCGGTATCTGGATCGACGAGGCCGCGGAGCAACAGGCCTCTCAATGGGAAGAAGAAGGCAAGACTGTTTCATTCGTGGGCTGGGATGGTGAATTGCACGCTCTCACCGCCTTCGGCGATCGCCTCAAAAAAGAAGCCGTCGACCTGGTCGCCGAACTCAAACTCCGCGGTCTCGCTGTCCACCTGGTTTCGGGAGACGCCCGCGCCACCACCAAATGGATCGCCTTCTGCATCGGCGCTGATTCCTATGAATGCGAAGTTCTTCCTGAAGAAAAGGTCGGCGTGGTGCGGCGGCTGCAGGAAAAAGGCGCTGTGGTCGCCATGGTTGGCGACGGCATCAACGATGCTCCGGCCCTGGCTCAGGCCGATCTCGGCATCGCCATGGGCTCCGGCACAGACGTCGCCATGAAAGCCGCGGCCGTCGTGCTGATGAACAGCTCGCTGCGCAAGGTCCTCGAGGTTTTTGCGCTTTCGCAGAAAACCATGCGCGTGGTGCGGCAGAATCTCTTCTGGGCTTTCTTCTACAACACCGCCGGAATCACTCTCGCCGTGGCCGGAATTCTGAATCCCATCATGGCAGCCTCAGCCATGTTGCTCTCCAGCTTGTCGGTTGTCGGGAACTCGATGCGCATTGCTCGGCAGGAAATCTGATGTTCCGCCCGCGTCTGCGCGGCAACCCCGGCATGAAGTCGTGCCCACAGGCCTACGCCGGTGGCAGACCACCCAGCATGGTGTAGTTCAGCCGCGTCGCCTTGGCCAGCAGCGCTGAAATTTTCGGATCAGGGAAGCGGTGCGTGTACGGCTTCGCCCAAGCGATCGCCCACGGCTGAATCTCCGGTTCCACGGCTTGCGTGACTCCAGTCTGCTGTTCAAAGTAACCCGGATCGTCAAGGGCGCTGACGCAGCGCGCAACCAGCCGCCCGATCGCGAAATGGCGCTCCGCGTATAGATCCACTCCGTTCACCTCGCCGAACTCCGCCAGCAGCACGAGTGCGGCGAGCGCGCGCACGTGGGAGCGCAAGGCCAGTTGTCCGCGATCCATCTCGATCGGCAACGTTCCATCTTCGCGAATGTCGCTTGCACCTTGTTTGTACGCCTCCATCGCCCACTGGAACAGCCCGTGATCATTGTTCGCAACTGCCGCGGCCGCGACCGCAAATCCCGCCCAGTACAGGTGAAGGCTGTAACCGTCGCTCGACCTGCGGCTCCGGCGCCGCATGTCGTAATAGTCCCGATTCGATTTCGCCAGCTTCTTCAGCCACGCCGTGATCTTCCGGTTCTGCTCGTCAGTCACTTCGCCGCTGTTCCGAACCTTGAGGAACGCAATCGCCCACGCGCCCAGGTTCGACCCCTGGGTATAAATCGCCTGATGCCCGTCCATTGTTCCGGCGAGGGCACCCTGGTTCGCAGCGTTTTCCAGCAGCGAGGCGACACACTCTGCCGCTGCCCGGCTGCCCTGGGTTTGAAAATCATCCGCCGCCTTCACCACGGCGCGCGAGAAATCCTCGATACCAGCAACGGATTGCTTGTGCTGTTCCTCGAGCAGCGGATCGGGAATGGAATGCTGCGGATCAATAAGGTAAGAGTTCGTCACGAAATCGTGCGGCAATGGAACAGGCGCAGGACAGGTGAACGCAGAATCATTGGGTGTAACGGCAGCAACGTCCCAGGGCGAGCGCAACGCAGCGTCGCTGGCATACGCGCACACTGCCGTGACTGCGAGGAAAACGACTGCGAAAGAAAGACACGCGATCCCGGCGCGCCGCATGACGTGGCTCATGTTCCACCTCCGAGCCCCAAGCTGGTTGGACAGATCGCCCGGCCCGCCCGCCAGCTCGATCTGAGAATTGCGGTCCCGGCTAACTTAGCATATTTTGAAAGTTCAGGCAGCCGTTCCTTTCACACGAACTGATTTCAAACCAGGCCGCACCCGGGCTACTTTAGTCCCCTGACCACATACGCCTGGGACAGCACCTGAACATAGATATAGGCATAGGCACTACCGTCGCTCGAGACGATCGGATTGGCCACATTGGTCACCCCGGCCGGAACGTTCTCACCCAGGGTCTTCCACAACTCCATTTTTCCTGTGGTCGTGTTCACTTTGTAGATTTTGGCGGTCCGCTCGCGCTGCAGGGCAGAAGCCACGTAGACCGACGTCCCGTCGGCTGCCCATGAACCGACGTAGTACGGCGGCTCAAGCCCCGGAATCGGATGCAGGCCTCCGCCCTCCAGCGGCCAGATCCCCCACTTCCCGTCAGGTCCGACAACGGCCACATTCCGGCCATCTGGCGACAACGCAGTGCCCGAAATGCCCTCGGGCGTGATCGGCTTGGAATCACCAGTAGCCATGTCAATCAAGTAGTCGCGCGCTCCATGTCCCGCTTCTACTCCGCTGGCAAGCAACTGCTTTCCATCGGGCAGGAAGCGAGCGCCGTCGTAGGCGATCTGGTCATGGGTCAAAGTCCTCGCCTCTCCTGTACCCGTCGGCACCACGCTCAGCGGGCCGCCCTTCGGCGGCTTGGTGATCACCCACTTCATGTCCGGCGAAATGGCCTGAGAGTTACCTTCTCCCAAGCGCATGGGCGGCGAGCCATCGGTGTCGCGCAAAAAGACGGTGTAATTGGGACCGCCCCCCTCGCCGGATTCCTCGAACACGATTTTCCTCCCGTCGCGGCTGATGTCCCGAAGGATAGACCAGCCCAGCCAGCCCAGTTCTCGCTCTTCCTTCGCGCCCGGAGCGATCCCGCGGATGCCAAGCCGCTGCTGATTTGTTACAAACAGACCCACGCCGTTGCGAAGATCCTCCAGCCACATGCCTCCGGGCGCATTGGCGATATTGCGCAGCTTCCCTCCCAGCGTCACTCCATGCAGATTGTCGGCAGGACCGACACGTGTGGAGGTGAACCAAATCTCTTCGCCGGTCGGCGACCACAGAAGGCCCTCGATGGATTCCCATCCCGAGGAGAGTTTCTTTTCCTGGCCCTGCATATCAACCACGGCGATCGAGCCTTCATCGTCGCCGCCGGTATTTTCGTGGTCGGCGAAAGCCACCCACTTGCCGTCGGGCGAAATCTTCGGAGTGCTGATCCAATTGATCGTGTCGACCAGAGTATGGCCAACGGGATATTCCAGCCGCCAGTGCCGATTCGCAGGGATGAAACGTACCACGGCCATGTTCTGGCCGTCGGCGGCCCACTCTGCATCCTCGACGTTATCCAAAACCTCCCGCGGAGTTCCTCCGCTCAGCGGAACGCGGGCCAGGGTTCCCATCCTCTCGTAGCCCGAGACACCGACAGTGTTGAGCCGGACGGCAAGCTCCCCATTCTTCGAGATTGACAGCAACTCGGTGTCTTTCATTCCCAGTTCGCGCGCACCAGTTTCATCCGTGCGAGCCAGGTACATCTGGCTGTCGCCGCCATCCCACGCGGCGCTGTAAACCACCGTGCCGTCGGGAGTGAACCGGGCATTGCCAATCGAACCAGTGCGAAACGTAAGCTGCTGGTACTCAGGCGGCGCTGTGGCCGCACTGCCGCGTCCCAGCCACCAGCCCAGGCCAAGCGCAAGCGCTGCGATCACGAGGACGCCGGCCACAGCGACCAGCGGGAAGCGCGATCCCGTCGGCTCGGCCTTTGCTAGCTGCAACGCAGCCTGCGCCCCCGACTTGCTGGTCGCAGAAACCTCGGTCAGCGCTTCCAGATCGAATGCCAGGTCGCCCGCCGACTGAAAACGCTGCGCCGGATGTTTCTCCAGGCAGTGCCGCACAATCCGCTCCAGCCCTGGCGGAACGTTGCGCGCCGTCTCGGAAAGTTCCGGCGTTTCTTCTTTCAGGATCGCGCTCATGGTGTCGGCCGCGGTTTCGCCATGAAATGCCCGCTTGCCGGAAATCATTTCGTAGAGGATTGCTCCGAAAGAAAAAATGTCGGTGCGATGGTCGGCCGGTTTCCCCCGCACCTGCTCCGGAGACATGTATCCCGCCGTGCCCATCACCACGCCGGCTTCAGTGGCAACCTGCATGGTAGGCGCATCTCCGCTGCCGCTCGTGGCCTCCGGCTTGGTCAGTTTGGCGAGGCCGAAATCCAGAATTTTCACTCGCCCGTCGTTGGTGAGAAACAGATTCTCTGGCTTCAGGTCGCGGTGCACGATGCCTTTTTCGTGAGCCGCCGCCAGCCCGCGCGCCACCTGCGTCCCGTACTCGATGACGCGCCGCACTGGCAGCGGCCCGGTCCGCAACCGCTCCCGCAGCGTCTCGCCTTCCAGCAATTCGCTTACGACGTAGGGCGCGCCACGCTCCTCGCCGATGTCGAAGATCGAAAGAATGTTCGGATGGTTCAGAGCCGCCGCTGCCCGCGCCTCTTGGGCAAAGCGCTGCAACCGTTCGCGATCCGCCGAAAACGTTGCCGGCAAAACCTTGATCGCCACGGTGCGGTCCAGCCGCGAATCGTGCGCGCGATACACCTCGCCCATTCCGCCCGCGCCTACCAGCGACTGGATTTCGTAAGGTCCGAGTTTGGTTCCGCTATTTAGCACGGAGATCCTTCGCTACGCTCAGGATTTTCGCCTGGCGACTCCCGCTCGCCGCAGCGCGCCTCGCTCACGCCGCCAAAACGGCTTAACATTATACCTGTGCCGAGTGCTGGTTCGGGAGAACTACTTTGCGGTTTCCATCTCCTCGGCCATGGCCAGCATTTTCGTGACGCTATTCCAGTTGCGAGCAGTGCCGCGAGTCCCGACTTGCTTTTCCAGCGATGACCAGGGCAGCTTCGATCGGCCGGCGCCGTTCGGGAAATAAATGTAGACTTCGCGCCCAATAAGGTGCACTTCCTCGGGGTCGGGCTTCAGCGCGAGCAAATTCTCCCGTGCCTCGCCAATGGGATCGTCGGCCAGAAAACTGACGAGCAGTTTTGCCGGTTCGAGCCCCTTGCGGCGGGCAAATGGATTTCGAGCGATGGCGCCGCGGAACTCGTCCGGGGTGCGAAGAATCACGTCGGGGCGGAAGCCGGCTCTGCGTTCGATCGCTTCTTCAATCTTGCGGCGCAGCGCCGCCAAATTCTTCTCTTTGGTCCGAAAGATCACGTTGCCGCTTTGTACGTACGTGCAGGGGTCTTCCAGTTTCAGCGACCGGTAGAGGGCGCAGAGCGCGTCCATTTTGATCCGGTTGTGGCCGCCGACGTTGATGCCCCGCAGCATGGAAATCACGACTGACATGGCCATTCCTTTTGGTGTTGTGGGCCTTCCCGGGCGATGCCATCATACGCGAACCGGGGCGGCTGCCAGACGAGCGGCAGCCTGCCCTTTCGAGTGCGCCTTGAACCAAGAAAATCACTTTGAGCGGGAGGGTTCTTCTTTCAGAATCAGGAAAGTCGCACGACCGAGCGCTGATCGTCGCGCCCTCGTCGGAACAGAAGTGCAGGCCTGCCCATCAGGTCTGCGGGGAGATGTGCCATATGTCGGGACAAGTGGTTCTTTATTTTGACGATCAGGCCGACGCGCTACGCTTCGCTCTGGCCGCAGGTTCGGTCATGGCGGGCGAGGGCGCCAAGTTTTCGAGCGACCTGGTGGAAGAAACCGCGAGAGTCACGCGCATCCGTCTCGATGCCGTAAACGCCGGAAATTCCAAGAAGCCCAGCCCGGGCTGCGCTGCTTAGCGGTGTGCGTCGCGCATATTCGCGCGTAGTGCCCTCAGATTCAGCACCGGTCACTGCAATCGCCTACGCGTTCCCGGCATTCGTGAATGCTTCGATCGCGTCGGACAGCGTGGGGAACATCAGAAAAATGTCCTCGACCCTGGTGATTTCAAAAACCCTGCGCACCCGCTGGTTCACCCCCGTCAACGCAACTCGGCGGCCGGACTTGGTGCAGGAAGTACACGCGCTCACCAGCGATCCCAATCCAGATGAGTCCAGATAGGGAACGCCCGTCAGATCCAGAATCATGGTGGGGGCGTCCTCGCGCCGCACCGCATTCATGAACGGCGACACATTTTCCATGGTCAGCGGACCGCGGAAGCTCAGCACTCCCCGATCCACACGCTCGATCTCCAACGGCTCCGACGGCATGGAGCAGCGATTTTAGGCCAGACCGCAAAGCCCATTCAAGTGAAAGTCCAGTTGCACCGTCATCCTGAGCGAGCGTTTTTTACGTGCGAAGAGCCTGCCCTGAGCGAAGTCGAAGGGATCTGGGCGAGCCGCGCCGCGTTCTTTGCGGCGCAATAATCACAAGTTCGGCTCGCTTCCCTGACAAACTCCACTAAACCTCGGTCCTTTCGCCTTGCTAACGCCCAAATTCGTTTGTAATTTTTTTGTGTTTTCTGCTAACCGATGGCTCCCGCACGCCCGCCATTCGCTACGATTACAGACACGGCATGTGGGGAGAAACGGACGACGAGATCACTTGGAAATTGACGCTGCTGTTCGCAATAGCCATTCCAGTATTGCCGGAGAAAGCGCCGAACAAAATCTCACGCAAGCTCCCACGCGGCATCCCAAGGGATCGCAAGCCCGCATCCTGCTGACTTCGGTCTTCGGCCCGTACGCTCGGGACGACGAGTTCGGCAGTCGCTCCATCAATCCCATGGAGCTTTATCACAACCAGGTCACACGTGCCCAGGGCAGCTTTTCGCTCCGCATGTTTCATCGTTCCTGGGGCATCATGCTGATCCAGGCCAATATCTCCGCTCCGTGCACCGTTCTCGACTTCCCCACGCGCCACGCCTTCGCGCAGGAGCTCACAAAACACCACTATGACATCGTCGGCATCTCTTCGATCATCGTGAACGTCGGCAAGGTACGCGAAATGTGCCGTCTCATTCGCAAACTTTCGCCGCACTCCGTAATCGTTGTGGGAGGCCACGTCGCTGCTATTCCAGGGATCGAATCCATGATCGATGCCGATCACATCGTGCGTGGCGAGGGCGTTTCGTGGATGCGGCACTATCTCGGCGAAGACGAAACCGCACCCATCCACCATCCCGCCATCGTCTCCGGTTTGCGCACCCGCATCATGGGAGTGCGCTTGCCCGACCGCAAAGGCGCGACCGCTGCAACCATCATCCCGTCCGTCGGTTGCCCCATGGGTTGCAATTTCTGCACGACCTCGGCCTTTTTCGGCGGCAAAGGCAAATTCGTCAACTTCTTCGAGACGGGCGACGAGCTCTTCGAAGTCATGAGCCGGATGGAAGACGAGCTCAAAGTGCATTCCTTCTTCGTGATGGATGAAAATTTTCTGCTGCATCGCCCCCGCGCCGTGCGCCTGCTTGAGCGTATGAAAGAAGCCGGCAAGAGCTGGACGATGTCGGTCTTCGCTTCCGCCAACGCGATCCGTAAATACACCATGCAGGAATTAGTCGATCTCGGAGTCTCGTGGCTGTGGATGGGCCTGGAATCTCCGCAAGCCAGTTACAACAAGCTGCACGGCACAGACACGCGCCAGCTCACCCGCGAATTGCGCGAGCACGGAATTCGCGTGCAAGGGTCCACCATCATCGGTCTGGAGCACCACACTCCCGACAACATCGTTGCCGAGATCGAACACGCGGTTTCCCACGATACCGACTTCCACCAGTTCATGCTCTACACGCCGGTTCCAGGCACTCCTCTGTATCAGCAAATGTCGGTGCAAGGTCGAATGCTGCACGACGTGGACTACGCCGACGTTCATGGCCAGTTCAAGTTCAACTTCAGGCACGCCGCCATCTCGCGCGATGACTCCAAACGGTACCTCGATTGGGCGTTCTGGCGCGACTTCGAAGTCAATGGGCCCAGCTTGTACCGCATTGCTCGAACCCTGCTGACAGGCTGGAAACGCTACAAGGACTGGCCCGACGTGCGCGTACGCGAACGCTTTGCCACAGAGATGCACCGCCTGGCCGGGGTCTACAGCTCCGCACTTTGGGCCATGGAGCGTCAGTTCAAGAAAGTGGATCGTGATGTCAGCGAGAAAATTCGTGCCCTGCGCCACGATTTCAAGCAGGAATCGGGAGTCGCCGCTCGCATGCTCCCCACCCTGCTCGGACCCGTTTTGTTGTGGACGACGCGCCGCGAAGAAAAACGTCTGGCGCGCGGAAAAACCTACGAGCCGCCTACGATTCTTGAGCGCACCAACTGGGCAGGCGCTTGAAAAATCTCGTGGAGTGCCACGGATCGATCCATCCCTAACGGCGATAACTGATGGCCGCGACAATTGCCAGCCCGAGGAGCAGCAGACCCGCGGCCGTTAGAATCAGCACGGCTCGACGCGAAGCCGGAGCCAGTGGCATCAGCCGCAGCGAAGCCGGATCGACCGTCGTCAGCGAGGAGCAGAGTCCATTCACCACTCGCCGGTACACATTCCAGAGCAAGAGCCCTGGTCCTATGTAGAACAGCGCCCCGGAAATCGCGTAAATCACAAGGCCGAATTTCAGCTTCTGAGCCAGCGAAGCGCAACGGTCATCCCACGCAAGCATTTGCGCAGTAACAATGCTGGCCGTGGAGCCCATCACGTTGATGAGCACGGCCGCAACGGCGTAGATCTTCACCAGCGACTTGATCTTCTGTTCGTCCGTGGCATCGACGATGTAGCCGGCCCGGCGCGGCCCCCGCGGGAGGAAGACCAGTTTCCCACTTTCATCTTTCGCGAACTGGCGGTCGGCCAAATTGTCCCACATTCCCATGACGATGCTCCGCTGGATTCCCTAGCCTGAACGGAGCTATGAATCTGAGCCTACCGCGTTGATAGGACGCCGCAAGTCACAGAGGTAACGCTGGAACTTTCAGATCAATATGGAGCAGAAGCAGGCCGCAGTCGGCTTTATAGGCCCCTCAGGCCCTGCCGCACCCAACGGGCTTTTCGTTGGTGGGAGTTTTCGCTTGTGTAGGGGCGGACGCATTCGTCCGCCCTGCGGAGCGCAGCTCCGCATGACCGAACTTATGCACACGTGGAAGGGCACGGCTTAGCCGTGCCGTTATGCTCAGGAATGATGCGGGGCTTTTTACCCCGTCTTACGCGCCAACAGCATGGTCAGGATTTCGCGCAGTCCTTGGCGGATGTGCTGAATCTCCGAATGCGAATGCGAAGGGAACGGAATCGCCGTCTGCGTTTTGTCGGTTTTGGTTTCCGTCCGCAGATGCTGGCGCGCCCCCGCAATGGTGAACCCCTGCTCGTAGAGCAGTTCCTTGATGCGCAGTACGTTTTCCACATCGCGCTTACGGTACATACGCTGTCCCGTGCTGCTTTTCACGGGCTTCAGTTGCGGAAACTCGGATTCCCAGAAGCGCAACACGTAAGCCGGCAGGTGGCACAACGTCGCCACTTCGCCAATGCGGAAATAGAGCTTGTCGGGAATCAGCACTTCACCGGCCTTGGTTTTGCTCGCGCTCTTCTTCCTGGCAGCCATTTGAAAGGGGCTCCGGCAAAGCCGTCGCGTTCACTATTGTGACACACACTGCCGCGCGCGGCATCGGAGATTTTTTCCATCGAGCTGCATTTGGCGCTCAGCACTGGGCAGTCAGCACGTGAGTGACCTAAAGACCGCCATGAAGAACCTTGCCCGGCTGAATGCCCACGGCTGACCGCTGACTACTCAAATGGAAAAGCCTCTCAAGAGGTTTTCTTAAGAGGCCGGTAAGACTCGCGCAAGGCAGAGCCTCGCTGCGCTAGTGTTTCTTTTTCTTTTTTGCTTTCTTCTTGGTTGCCATGAAATCCCTCCGTGAACGATTCTCCCTTGCAGGAGTATTGAACTTTCTGGGCCCGTGAATCTCCAAAGCCAACCCCTACTCATAGTATGGGAAGGCCCTGTAAGCCAAGATATTGCGGCATGATAAACAAACTGTCAACAGAATTCTGCCGGGTTATTCACTTGACACTCCCGCGCCTACGGCTGACCCGAGTGCCTCTGCCAACGGCCAACGGCTGACGACCAATGACTAACATTTGGTAGTACACTGCGCCTGATGGCGCGTGATCCCGTCGAACTCGAAATTTTCAAGAACCTGTTTCACTCCATCGCCGAAGAAATGGGCGCCGCCCTGCGCCGCACCGCGTTCTCTCCCAACATTAAAGAACGGCGCGACTATTCCTGCGCGGTTTTCGACGCCGCCGGCGAAGTCATCGCCATGGGTGACCACATGCCCGTGCATCTCGGTTCCATGCCCATGTCGGTGCGCGCGGCCATCGAAGGCGGCCCCATGCAACCGGGCGACGTCGTCATGCTCAACGATCCTTTTCGCGGAGGCACGCACCTGCCAGACATCACGCTCGTCGCGCCCGTGTACGTGGACCGCGCTTATGTGGCGCGGACACTCCTGTCCGCGACGCCTCTTAGAAAAGGCCGCCGCGCCTGGAAGGTGTCTGAAAAACCCGATTTCTTCGTCGCCTCCCGCGCCCACCATGCCGACGTTGGCGGCGCCTATCCCGGATCCATGGGCCTTTGCCGCGAAATCTACCAGGAAGGCGTCCGCATTCCGCCAGTCAGACTGATGCAGGCGGATCGAACCGAGAGAAGAGAGAAGAAAAGCGTGCTCGACCCCGACGTGCTGGCGCTGCTGCTCAATAACGTCCGCACTCCCGACGAACGTGAGGGCGACCTGGGCGCTCAACTTGCTTCCTGCCATACCGGCGCCGAGCGCCTGCGCGAGATTTGCGCGCGTTACGGTGTGGAGCGCGTCAGGACCGCCGCAGCCGAGTTGCAGGACTACGCCGAAGAGTTGATGCGGGCGTTCCTGCAGAATGTCCCCGCCGGGGAGTACCAGGCCGAAGACTTCCTCGACAACGACGGCGTCAGCGACCGCGAAGTGAAGATCGCCGTCACGGTGAAAGTCGCTGCGAATGTCGGGGTCCGGGCACGGAGCGTGTGGGGCCGGATCTCTGATCCGGCCAGGACGAGTCGAAGACTCGTCTCAGCGCCGCCACTCGTCACCGTCGACTTCACCGGCAGCGATCTTCAGGTCGAAGGCAGTGTGAACGCCGTCGCCGCCATCACCTACTCCGCCTGCTTTTACGTTTTCCGCTGCCTACTCGCGGAAGACGTTCCCGCCGCCGCCGGCCTCATGCGCCCCATCCGCGTTATCGCCCCGGAAGGAACGATCGTCAATGCGCGCCCTCCCGCGGCCGTTGCCGGCGGCAACGTCGAAACGTCGCAACGCATTGTCGACGTGCTGTTGCGCGCGCTCGCGCAGGCGATGCCCGACCGCATTCCCGCCGCCGCTTCGGGCACCATGAACAATCTCACGATCGGCGGAATCGATCCCCGTACCAGCCAACCCTTCGCCTACTACGAGACCGTCGCCGGAGGCATGGGCGCAGGTCCGCGCAAGGCCGGCGTTTCCGGAGTGCACACGCACATGACGAATTCGCTGAACACTCCCGCCGAAGCGCTCGAGTATGCCTATCCGCTGCGCGTCCGCCGCTATTCGCTGCGCCCCGGCAGCGGCGGCGCGGGCAGGTTTCGTGGCGGCGACGGCATTGTGCGAGAAATCGAAGTGCTCACCGATTGCGGAGCAACTCTGCTCGCCGATCGCCGCTCCCGCGGCCCCTGGGGCTTGGCCGGCGGTGCCGATGGCGCTCCGGGCAAAGCGTCGATCACCCGCAGTAACGGCAAGGTTGAATCCATGCCCGGAAAATTCTCGACGCACCTCCGCCCCGGCGAGCGCATCACGGTCGAGACGCCCGGCGGCGGCGGCTGGGGCGATCGCGGATAATTGATTGAGCACACGCAATTAAGAGACCCCATGACCCGACATCGCCTCCCACTATCTAGAAGAAGCCCGCCGCCAGATGCGCGGCCACAAGTTGAGGCGTTTGCGCGGCCCGTTCTACAGCCTCGCCGTGCTCGGCTGCTCAGGGCAGGCTGCAAACTGAGCCGCGCGCCGAAATCCTGAGCGGAGCGAAGGACCTGTATGAATGACTTAGCGATGCACTATCTTGAAGAAGTAGGGAGGCAGTTTCGCGGCCACAAACGCATGGCCGAAAACGCCATGGCCCAGCTGCGCGACGAAGACTTCTTCGTCACGCTCGACCCCGAGTCCAACTCCATCGCCATTCTGGTCAAACACTTGGCCGGCAACATGCGCTCGCGCTTCACCGACTTCCTCACCAGCGACGGTGAAAAACCCGACCGCTTCCGCGACCGCGAATTCGAAATCACTCCTTCAACTACCCGCGCCGACGTCATGAAATGGTGGGAGGACGGCTGGGCCATCGTTCTCAACACGATCGAATCGCTCAAGCCTGAAGACGTCATGCGGACCGTGACTGTGCGCGGCGAGCCTCACACCGCGATGCAGGCCATCAACCGCCAGATCGCGCACTACGCCCAGCACACCGGACAGATTGTCTTCCTCGCGAAGCATCTGCGCTCGAGCGAGTGGAAGACGCTCAGCATCCCCCGCGGCAAATCGGAAGACTACAAAAACGCCGCACCGAAACCGTACAAACCGCAAGCCTAACTCTGCGGCCGTTGCCAAGCCATGCTCGTCATCCCGAAGCCCCGCGCTTTCGCCAGCGGGGCGAGGGATCTCGCGCGCACCAGCACTAATCCCTGGCGGCCGATTCGACCTCGCAGCTCTCCCGGCACTAAACTATTCTTGCTTTTTATCCGTGCAAATCCGCGTGCATCCGCGGCAAAGAAGTTTTTGACTTACACATGCTATTGTGTAATGATCTACACATGGCGACGAACCTTGCACTTGACGACAAGCTGATTGTTGCAGCACAGCGGGCCGGAAAGCACAAGACCAAGAAGGAAGCCGTAACCGCTGCGCTCTCGGAATACGTCCGTCGCCGCAAGCAGCTTGATATTCTGAAACTCTTCGGCACCATTGATTACGACCCTTCCTACGACTACAAGGCCGAGCGCCGCCGCAAGCGCAGCCCATGAGTGTCTTGGTCGACTCGTCCATCTGGTCGCTCGCCTTGCGGCACAAGCGCCACGGGTTGACGGCATCCGATCATGTCTTGATTCGCGCCCTGGCGGATTTAGTCGGCTACGGCAGGGCTCAACTGATTGGGCCCGTTCGCCAGGAAGTTCTCTCCGGCATACGCGAGCATGCGCAATTCGTTCGTTTGCGCAACGCTTTGCGACTGTACGAGGAAACCACGCTGACAACCAAGGACTTTGAAGAGGCAGCGCGAATGAGCAATGAGTGCCGGCTACGAGGCGTCGCAGGGTCTCCGGTGGACTTCTTGTTATGCGCGGTTGCAGAACGCCACCACTGGCAGATTTTCACCACGGATCGCGACTTCGACCATTACCAGCGTATCCTTGGCCTGACGCTCTTTCCGATACCGGCTTAGACCCTGTGTCAGCATGAGGCGCCCGAGGTTCCTAAGTTTTCGAGGTTTCTAATATGACCACCGCGACCCGCGTCAATCCGCTCGCGTACCTCACCGACCAGCTTGACGAACTCAAGGCTAAGGGCACGCACTTCAAGCTGCGCGTGCTCGAAGACGAGCAGGCGCCCGTCTGCACCTTCGACGGCAAGAAGGTCATCAATCTCGCCTCGAACAATTATCTGGGACTCACAACACACCCCAAGCTGCGCGAAGCCGCGCTCGAAGCCACGCGCCGCCTCGGCGTGGGATCGGGCGCCGTTCGCACCATCGCTGGCACCATGAAAATTCACATGGATCTCGAGGAAAAAATCGCGCGCTTCAAGAACGTCGAAGCCTGCGTCGTCTTCCAGTCCGGATTCGCCGCCAACGCCGGCACCGTCTCCGCCGTGCTCGGCAAAGACGACTTCATCATTTCCGACGCGCTCAATCACGCTTCCATCATCGACGGCGCGCGCCTGTCGAAAGCAAAAATCCTCGTCTTCCGTCACAAAGACATCGCCCACGCCGAAGAACAGCTCGACAGCGTGAAAAATGAGCCCGGCAAAAAACTCCTCATCACCGACGGTGTCTTTTCCATGGACGGCGACATCGGTCCGCTGCCCGCGCTCTGTGACCTCGCCGAAAAATACGCCGCCATCATGATGGTCGACGACGCCCACGCCTCCGGCGTGCTCGGCCGCAACGGCCGCGGCACCATCGATCATTTCAAAATGCACGGCCGCGTCGACATTCAGGTCGGTACGCTCTCCAAGGCCATCGGCGCGCTCGGCGGATACGTCTGCGGCACGCGCGACCTCATCGACTTCCTCTATCACCGCGCGCGGCCGTTTTTGTTCTCCACATCGCATCCGCCGTCGGTCGCGGCCACCTGCATCGCCGCCTTCGACGTTCTCGAAAACGAACCGGAACGCATGGAAAAACTCTGGGAGAACACGCGCTTCTGGAAAAAAGAACTCGGCCTGCTCGGCTTCGACATCGGAGGCCGCACCACGCCCGCCAGCGAAACTCCCATCACGCCCATCATCATCGGCGACGGCAAGCTCACCATGGACTTCTCCCGCGAACTGTTCAAGGAAGGCGTGCTCGGCACCGGCATCGCGTTTCCCACGGTGCCCGAAGGCAAAGCCCGCATCCGCACCATCATGACCGCCACGCACACGAAGGAAGAGTTGGATCAGGCGCTGGGAGTGCTGAAGAATGTGGGGAAGAGGATGGGAATTTTGCCCGCGTGGTGATTGTATGTTGGGACAGCCGCCCTCGGCTGTCCGGCGGAGCGAAGCTCCGCAGTTTTCAGTGTGGGGCCGGGTCTCTGACCCGGCCAGGCCGAGCGCAGCTCGGCAATGGAGCGGATTGGTGCCGCCCCTTCAGACAGGCGATCAGCCCTTTGGCTTTTCCTTTTCCGGAGCCAATTCTTTTTCGGTCAGAGTAACCTTTATCTTCTCAACCTCTCGCACGAGACTTGCGGGGTCGTATGCCCAAACTGTTCCGTCAGCCTTCCTGACCCGAGCCACGAAACTTACCACCGTGAAGAGTTCCGAGACGTCGTTCTCCCATGCTGTCCACCCTGCAGAGCCCTTAAGCGCGATCTGTCCGGTAACATCGGACACCTCTGTGTCTGACAAGGTACGCATGTGATCGCCCCAGATGTCGAACAGTAGAAACCGAATCTCAAGGGCGCTCGCAGGCTCGCTTAATGTCGCCGTCCCGGTTGACCTATATTGGTAACTCCCACCGACGTTACCACTCTGGTAAACAGTCTCTATCCTCGCGCCCGAGAGACGAATTGGGCAGGTCGGATCGTTGACGACAAACCACCGGCGGTGCAAAGAAGATCCCTTGTTCACCTGGATTCCATATCCTAGGTTCGTCACAACGCTGCCGCCCACCGATTCCTCAACCTGCAGGGTCCTCTGATTTGACACCGGTGCTTTCTGGCTCTGTGAGCAACACAGGCTGCTTACCAAAATCACTGACAGGAAAACGAAGCGCGATTTGCAGATTCGCATGTTCAGGCTCCTCCGTTCATTGTTTCGCCGGCTCATTCAGCCCTATACACCATCTTCCCGCCCACCACCGTTGCCACAACTTTCCCCGTCAGTTGCCATCCGTCAAACGGACTGTTCCGCGACATCGACCGCGACTTCGCCACTTCAAACGTCCATCGTTTCTTGGGATCGAAAATCGTCACGTCGGCAAAATTGCCTTTCGCCAGCGACCCGCGCCCGCGCAGATCGAAAACTCTCGCCGGCCCGGCCGTGAACAGTTCGACGATCCGCGCCAGCGGAATTCTGTGCTCGCGATGCAGCTTCGTGATCGCCAGCGCCAGCGCCGTCTCCAGCCCCGTCACGCCGAATAACGCCCGCTCGAACTCCACCTGTTTTTCGTGCAGGGCATGGGGCGCGTGGTCGGTGGCAATGGCGTCCACGGTGCCGTCGGCCAACGCAACCAGAATCGCCTCGCGATCCGACGCCGAGCGCAGCGGAGGATTCATCTTGCAGTTGGTGTTGTATTCGCCGACATTCTCATCGATCAGCGTAAAGTGATGCGGCGTAACTTCACAGGTTACCCGGCACGTCACGCGCGCTCCGTGATTGCCGCGCTTGCCGCGCCGTACGGCCTTTAACGAATCGGCGGTCGAAAGATGCGCCACATGCAGCCGCGATTCCCGAATGTGCTGCGCCAGCGTCACGTCGCGATCCACAATGTGCGCTTCCGCCGACGCCGGCATTCCGAACAATCCCAGACGGAAACTGGTCGGCCCGGCATGCATCGTGCAATTGGCGGTCAGCCGCGTATCCTCCGCATGCTGCACAATCGGAAAATTCAGTTGCGCTCCCAGCGTCAGCGCCGCGCGCATCACGTCGTCGTTCAGAATCGGCTTGCCGTCATCGGTCACCGCGACTGCTCCTGCGCGCTGCAACCCGCCGAAGTCGCTGAGGGTTGTGCCGCGGCTGCCGCGCGTGGCCGCCGCAATCGGAAACACATTTACCACCGCGCCCCGCTCCGGACTGCGCAGCCACGTCACCCACTCCGCCGTGTCCACTACTGGCGCAGTGTTGGGCATGGTGCAGACGCTGGTGAACCCTCCCGCCGCCGCCGCAGCCGTGCCCGTAGCGATCGTCTCTTTATATCCCTGACCCGGCTCGCGAAGATGCACGTGCAAATCAATGAACCCCGGCGCGACAATCAGTCCGCGCGCGTCGAATTTCTCGTCGGCGCTGCCGCGAATCTTATTCGGCGGAGCCACCTCGGCGACGCGCCCGTCGCGCAGCAACACATCCATCGGCGCATTGATCTTCGCCGCCGGATCAATCAGCTGCCCGCCCCGAATCAGCAGGCTCGTACTCTCCCGCTTTTGACTCTTAGCACTCAGCATTCAGCATTCAACTTCGCCGCATGTGATCTATCCGTGTTGATCCGTGACAATCCGTGGCTCACTTCGCCTTCCCCAGCGCCCGCGCAAGAATCGCCATCCGCACGGGCACGCCGTTGCGAACTTCATCCACAATCACAGACTGCGTCCCATCCGCCACATCGGCCGTCAACTCCAGCCCGCGAATAATCGGCCCGGGATGCATCAATAGCGCGTCGCGTTTGGCCAGTTTGAGCCGCGCCGCCGTCATCTGGTAGCGTGCAATATAGCTCTCGAGTTTGATCTTGTGCCCGGCCATGCGTTCTTTCTGCACCCGCAGCAGCATGATGACGTCGGTCCCGCGCAGCGCGTCTTCGATATGCCGCGTCACGCGCAGCCCCGGCGCGAGCGTCGCGGCCACCTCCGGCACGAACTCGGGCGGCCCGCACAGCGTCACTTTCACCCCGAACTTCGTCAGCAAGTGGCAGGCGCTCCGCGCCACGCGGCTGTGAAGGATGTCGCCGATGATCGTTACCCGCAGTCCCTTGAACGATTTCTTGTGCTTCAGGATGGTGTACGCGTCCAGCAGCGCCTGCGACGGATGTTCATGCATGCCGTCGCCTGCGTTGATCACCGGAATGTCAAGGTGCTCCGCCATCAAATGCGGCGCCCCAGCCGAGGGATGCCGCATGACAATGCAATCGGCTCCAACTGCACGGAGTGTGTAGCCTGTATCCAGAACTGACTCGCCTTTTTCGATGCTCGAACTGGAGGCTTGCAGCAGCGTCGTCATCGCACCGAGGGATTTCGCCGCAAACTCGAAGGAAGACCGCGTGCGCGTCGAAGTCTCGTAAAACAGAAGCACCACGCGCTTGCCGCGCAGCAGCGGACGCGCCTTCAGCGGATTCATGCGGCGGGCCAGTTTGAGCAGGCCCAGGATTTCCTTCGCCTCGAGATGCTCGATCCCGAGCAGCGAACCGCGTGCGGGCTTATTCATCGGGAAAAATGCAAACGGTGCATGATACGCGGCAGGTGAGTGCCGCTGCAAGAGTCGGAATCGGGTGCCCCACTTCTGGCCGGTTTTGCCAGAGGTGGGGATTTTTCTTGAATCAGCTTCGATCCCGCCGCCCCAGAATCGCCCCGCCCAAAGCCCCGCCGAGACTGGCCAGCACAACAAACAGCACCGAAAACACCACGGCCCCGATGACCAGCATCATCACCAGGCCCTCTGGCGTCTTCAGCTGCTCCAGGGCTGCCTGCACCTGCGGATCGGCCGGGCGCGACGCTGCCCACTTCTCGGCGCCCTCAATGATCTGTGTTCGAATTTTCGCTCGGAGATCCGGCGCCGTGGCCGCCACAGCCAGGAACACAGCGGTGATGCCAAAGCAGAACACTCCGCTGATCGCGCCCAGTTGCGCTCCTCTTGTAGCCCGCATCGGCCCAGGATTGCGCCGGCTGTAAAGCGCAACCGCCAGAAATCCCGCGCCCAGCACCGCCGCCGGGAACGTTAGCCCTAACACCATCGAAAGTGCCGCCAACAGCGCGGCTCCCGCACAAGCGGTCAGTGCATGCGCCCATTCGAGTGGCAATGCCGTGCCGGAAGCGACTCTTGCATTCTCGACATGAGTGTGTAACGCGGCTTCGCCCGCAGCAGGCACGCTCACAGGCTCGGCGATTGCCACGCGAATCTGCGGAGCGCCGCAATGCGGGCAGAAGGGAACTCCTTCCTCCACTGCTTGTCCGCACTTGTAGCAGGGTTGCTCCATCGCTTGTTATATCAGCGTCGTTCAACGACGCCGCTCGACATTATGAGAGATCCGAGAAAGGCTTGTTCTGAGAGTATCGCACGCCGCGGCGGCACGCAAAGCCACGCCTCAGCCCGGTAGTGTCCTAATTTGGAATTAGGACACTACCCTCAGCCCGATCTGTCTCAGGTTTGAACTTGCACTTACAAACTTCGTGGCTGCGTCAATCCCGAAGCCTCGCGTTTTTCACAAGCGAGGCGAGGGATCTGGCGTGAAGCAGCACCGGCGCGAAGGAAAAAGCCTAAATATCCGCTTCCTTGCCGTGCGTACGCACGTACACCAGCGAGAAGCTCGATCCCTTTCCCTGTGGCTGGACCGCAACGATGTGCTGGTTTTCTTTCGTGCCGACTTTCAGCTCCGTACCGTTACCGCCCGACGATTCGCACCTGAGCTCATTCGACCCGTGATCCGACTCTTTGATGTCGGTGTTTACGTCGAGATGACTGGTGTGGCACACCAGAATGTTGCCATATTTCTTGAGCTGATCCTGATAGAACGAGACGATTTTCGCCGGCGGGTCGTCCGATTCGTATTCGAGCGCGACGACCTTCAACCCGAAGCCAAAGCCCGAGATATTCACGTTGGCGCTCTTGTCTGAGCCATCGGAACCCTCCTGCTTCAGCCGTGCGCCGGGGTAAACTGCCACGCCCACATCCTGCACGTCGGCTCCCTTACTCACATGAATGCCGCCGACGGGCGTGCTGATGTCCACCTTCTTGTCCTGGCCGTTGTCTTCTTTTTGCACGTTCACGCTGCACGCGGGCAGAATCGCCAGCGCCAGTGCGGCCGAACTCATCACGATTGAGCGAGCGATTTGAAATCTAGTTCTGCGCATGTGAAGCCCCTCCTTCGGCGAGTTGTGCCGGGCGCGCAATGCCCGCGCCCCGCTCCGCCACATTTGGAATCGTGACCGGCAAGTGGCCGCGAATCGGTATCTCGCCAAACAATGCCTTGACTGCGGCAACCTCCGACACGGTCGCGTTGGAAAAAGTGCACATATAATTTTCGATCTTCGGGAAATCGCTCGCAAGATACGGATTTCCTAACGCAACCACTGCGGTCTTTCCCACCGCATGATCCAGCACCTGCCCCAGCAGCGTGCCCGTGGCATCCGCCATACTGACCGTGTTGCCAACCTTGCCCGCGGTCGGAATCACATACACCGCGGCTACCACCGTCCGCGCCTGGTCCACCGCCTTCAGCACCTCGTCTGTCATGCCGCCGGCGATCCGCGGATCCACATAAATCACGCGCGCGTCGGGAATGCGAGCGCGAAAATCACGTCCAAACGCGCGTCCAGAATCCAGCCGCACATCTTCGGAAAACAGAATCGCCAATGTGTCGTTATATGTCTCCTCTTTTGTCATGTACGGAAGGCCGGCCTTCCCGGTTCCCTTGCCTTTCAGGGGCAGGACGTTGCCGTTGTCCCGCACCAGCGTGATGGCTTTGTCGGCCACCTGCTGGCCGAACGCGATGCTCTCCGGCTTTCCCACCGCCGTAGCCATCGCATTCACGTCCACGGTGCGCGACTCGTTCAGGCGCAAAGACGCCTTCATTTTCAATATCTTCAGCACCGATGCGTCCAGCCGCTGCCGCGAAATCTCCCCCGACTGCGCCGCCTTCAGCATCGCTTCATACGACGCGCCCAAGTCTGCCGGAATCAGCAGCAGATCATTGCCCGCCTTGAACGACTCAACCGCCGCCCGCCCAATATTGCTGGCAAACAGATGCGTCAATGCCGCCATGTCGAGCGCATCCGTCACAATCACGCCCTTGAATCCCATCTGCTTTTCGAGCAGGTCGCCCACCACCGCGGGCGACGTCGTCGCTACGTGATTCGGATCGGCATCGAGCGCCGGCACCGTCACATGCGCCACCATCACCGAATCCACGCCCGCCGCAATCGCCTGCCGGAACGGCGGCAGCTCAATTGAATCCAGATGGGCGCGGTCGCCGTTCACGCTGGCCACGCCCAGATGCGAATCCGTCGCCGTGTCGCCATGACCGGGGAAGTGCTTCACCGTCGTCAGCATCCCCGCCTCATGCGCGCCCCTGATGTACGCCGCGACCAGATCCCCCACCTGCTTGGGATCTTCTCCAAACGAACGCGTGTTGATGATCGGGTTCGCCGGATTCGAATTCACATCGGCGTCGGGGAAGAAATTCCAGTGCACCCCGATGGCCCGCGCCTCCCGCCCCGTGATCCGCCCGAACGACTCGGCGTCTTCCAGGCTGCCCACGGCCCCAAACGCCATCGCATGCGGAAACACAGTCGTTCCCTGCAGCCGCATCGAAACGCCGCGTTCAAAGTCCGCTGCCACCAGTAGCGGCAGCTTCGAATCCCGTTGCAGCCGGTTCAGTAACTCCGCCGCTTCATAGGGCTCGCTGCGCAGCAGGAAAGGTCCGTCCACATGCACCGTCATCGCAAACGACCCGATGTGATACTTCTGCATGTCGTCGCGCCACTGCAAATACTCGGGATTCTCGGCGTTCACAAATCCCGCGCGGCACCAGATCATGAACAACTGTCCGATCTTTTCTTCGAGCGTCAGCTTGCGCAGTGTCTTCTCTGCCCACTTCTCGCCATCACGGCCGAGGTAAATCGGGCCAGCAACCCGTCGAGGCTTCTCTTTGGCAAATGAGGGCAGAGCAAGGGCAAGCACAAGAATGCTGAGGCAAAATTTTCGGCGCATAGCAGGAACGATAGCAGAAGTTCGTCGATCAGCGTTCATCCGCGTGCATCCGCGGCAGGGAAGTTTCGACGCGGGCGATCGCCTCGCGCTGAATGCTTAGCTCATCGCCGAAGCCCTTGAGCCACGCGACCTCCGGCTCACGCCGAAACCACGTCATCTGCCGCTTCGCGTAGTTGCGGTGCGCCTGCTGCGCCGCCTCGACGGCTGCTTCGCGGCTCAATTCTCCGTTCAAGAATTGCATTGCCTGCCTGTATCCCAGCGAAGCTACCGGTCGCGCGCTCGAGCCATATTTTGCAACGAGTCGCTTCGTCTCTTCGATCAGTCCCTTGTCAAACATCCGGCTGGCCCGCTGGTTAATGCGGTCATAGAGCGCTGCCCGGTCCGGATCAAGCCCGAGCCGCAGTATCCGGAAGCCTACGAGCCGCTCTCGTCCCTGCTGCCACAACTCGGTCATTTTCCGGCGCGTAGCCAGGCAGACCTCAATCGCGCGAATCAGTTTCGGCGCGTCGTTAGCATGAATTTTTTTCGCGGCGGCACGATCCAGCCGGACCAGAATCCGATGCAGATAGCTCGAGCTACGCCTCGCTGCTCGCTCGCGCAGCCGCTCGCGCAATTCCTCCGAGCGCTGCGGCCCGGGAAACAGTCCCTCGATCAGCGCTCGCAGATAAAGCCCCGTCCCTCCGACCACGATTGGCAGATGATTCCGCGCCTTGATCTCATCGAGCACGCTTCGTGCCCGGCGCGCATACTCGCCTGCGGTCACAAACTCATTCGGATCGACGCAATCGAAAAGATGGTGTGGCGCACGTGCGCGCTCGGCCACCGTGGGCTTGGCCGTCCCAATGTCCAACTCGCGGTACATCGCGACCGAATCGCAGTTGACAATTTCCCCTCCGAATTTCTCCGCCAGCGCCAGTGACAGCGCCGTTTTCCCGCTGGCCGTCGGACCGAGCACCACCACCAGCAGCGGCTCCCGCTCTGCCATTTGCGAGCGCGCCACCCTCAGCGCAGGCTCCACTGAATTTCGTGCCAGTAGCGAACCAAGGTCAGGATCAGCAGCATGAAGGCAATCAGCAGCAGGCCAGTGGTCTCCGAAGCATACACGGCATGACGGTGATGCTTATGCGCGTGCGCCAGGTCGTCCTGCGCTTTCTCTTCTGGATTTGGGGAGGGCACGCCCATATTGTAGACCCGTCCGGTGCTAAACTACGGCGTCGTCCATGGCAGTCCCGCAAAACAACGGCAAGATCGTGCGCTTTGGCGTCTTCGAGCTCGATCTCAGCGCCGGCGAACTGCGCAAGAATGGCGCCAAATTGCGGCTGCAAGGCCAGCCCTTCCAGGTGCTCGCCTTGCTCCTCGACCGTCCCGGCGAGGTGGTCACGCGCGATGAACTACGCCAGCAACTCTGGCCCGCCGACACCTTCGTCGACTTCGACCACAGCCTCAACACCGCCATCAACAAAGTGCGCGAGGCTCTCGGAGACTCCGCCTCCAGCCCTCGCTACGTCGAAACCCTTGCCCGCCGTGGCTACCGCTTCATCGCGCCTCTGCATCAGGGAGCCCAGCCCGCGCCGCATACCGCGACGCCGCCATCCGCACAGGCATCCGCGTCCGCCAACGCAGCCACAGAACCGGCCGCCGCCCTCCATCCCGAACTCCACGTTCCCATTCCGCGGCGCGCCATCACCCGTGGCTTGTTCGGGCTGATTCAAATCATGTATCTCGCGTTTTATCTCTCAGCCTTATTCCGTCTGCACGCTGTCCAGCGCATCGCGGATTCCTTTTTGCCGCCGTGGGCTGCGACGGCGCTTCCTGGCGCGATTCTGGTCACGGCCGGCGTGGGTATTCCCCTGCGCCTTTATCTGATCTCGGCCGTCAGCTTCGACCATCAGCGGCTGGATGAAAAATTCCGCCGCATGTTCATCTTCGTCCTTGTGCTCGACGAATTATGGGCCGTCGCTCCGTTTCTTCTGGCTGACAACATCGGCCTTGGCGCCGCTTTTGCGGCGACCGCCGCCTTGCTCTACGTTCCGTTCGCCGAGCGCACACTGATTCGCATGGCTTACGTTTCGCCGGTGCATCCGGGACCGGCGAACTCGAGCCCGCCGCATCCGGGAGGCTGATTTTGCCGGAACTGATCTCACCGATTGTCCGTAACTACGTCTATACGGCTAGGGGATGGGTCTTGGTGTGCTCGCCCATCGGAGCTTTGTGGAAGCACATCGCGAGGCTCACCGAAAGACCCCTGGGAAAGGCCCGTCGAAAGGAAGGACGACCTATGAAATCCGCCCTGTTGAAATGCCTGCCGCTCGCAATTCTTGCTGTCTGCGCCGTCGCCTTGCCCGCCGCGGCCGACGACTGGACCAAGACCTACACCATCACCGGCAAGCCCGATCTGCGTATCGAAACCTCGGACGCCAACATTCACGTGACCACCTGGGACCAGAACACTATCGAAGCCCGCGTCACCACGTCGGGCTACAAGATTGGCGCAGGCGGCATCCACATTGAGGATCGTCAGAACGGCGACTCGGTTGAAATTGAGGTCCGCTACCCGCATCACTCCTTCACCATCGAGTGGGGCCAGCATCGCGTCGACGTCACCATCCAGATGCCGCGCGAAGGGAAGGTCAACCTGCGCACCGGCGACGGCAGAATCGAACTCGCCGGCCTCAAAGGCGAAATGGACCTGCACAGCGGCGACGGCTCAGAAAATCTCGACAGCGTCGACGGCAAGCTTCATGCCTCGACCGGTGACGGCCACATCCGCGCAAGCGGCCGCTTCGACGATCTCGATCTCAAAACCGGCGATGGCCGTCTCGAAGTGCGCGCCACATCCGGTTCTTCGCTCGCCACCAGTTGGCGGCTGGAAACCGGCGACGGCAGCGTCACTCTCGAAGTCCCCGAGAATTTGGGCGCCGACGTCGATCTGCACACCAACGACGGCCACATCGATCTCGACATGCCTGTTACCACTCAGGGAGGTCTGCGCGAGCACGAAATCCGCGGCAAGTTGAACGGCGGCGGCAACCTGCTCACCATCCACACGGGAGATGGCTCCATCCATCTGCGAAAAGGGGATGCGAGTTCCTCCCGGTTGTGATACCGCACTCGTTCGGACCCACCGCAGCGAACTCGTCTGCGCTGCCAGGACGCGAGGTTCGTATCAGGGCACGGCTTTAGCCGTGCCGCAACCTGAGCCAATAACATGGGGCTTCAGCCCCTGCTGGCCACCCTCCTGACAACCAACTCGTGCGCCTGCGCTAAACTGTCTGGCTCATCCGGAGACACACATGCCAATCTCAAGAAGCATCGCTTTCTCCCTTCTCCTTGTCTTCAGCGCCGCCTTTGCCCTCGCCCAGCAACCCGCCACATCCAAACCTGAGCCCGCCCTCGACGTCACCTCCATGGATCGCACCGCCGATCCCTGCGTCGATTTCTTCCAGTATTCCTGCGGCGGCTGGATCAAAAATAACCCCATTCCTCCCGACCAATCTTCCTGGGACACCTATTCCAAGATGGAAGACGAGAACCGTGCCCGCCTGCGCGGTATTCTCGAAGCCGCCGCCGTCCCCGACCCCGGCCGCAATGCCGTCACACAGAAAATCGGTGACTACTATGCCTCCTGCACCGACGAAAAAGCCATCGAGGCCAAGGGCGCCGCACCGCTTCAGCCCACGCTCGACCGCATCGCCAAACTTAGCTCCAAGGCCGATCTCGCCGACCTCGCTGCGTCCATGACTTACGAGAACGTCATCTTTCACTACGACTCCCACCAGGACTACCACGACACAACTCAGGTCATTGCCAACGTCGATCAGGGCGGACTCGGCCTCCCCGACCGCGACTACTACACCAAGGAAGACGCCAAATCGAAGGAACTGCGCGACAAGTACGTCGCGCATGTGGAGAAGATGTTCGAATTGCTCGGCGACCAGCCCGACACCGCCGCCGCAGAAGCGCAAACAGTGATGCGCATCGAAACCGCACTGGCCAAAGGCTCCATGGAACGCGTTGCCCGTCGCGATCCCAAAAACCGCGACCATAAGATGGCCATGGCAGATTTCGAGAAGACCGCACCCGAATTCCAATGGCAGGTCTATTTCGCCAAGGTTGGAACGCCTTCCCTCCCGTCGCTCAACGTCACTTCGCCGAATTTCTTCACGGCGATGAACGATGAGCTGCGCAAAGAATCTCTGGCCGACTGGAAGACTTACCTTCGCTGGCGCCTCGTCCACGCCGACGCGCCGCACCTGTCTTCTCAGTTCGTGAACGAAGACTTCGCCTTCTTTGGCAAGACTCTGCGCGGGCAGGAGCAGCTCAAACCGCGCTGGAAGCGCTGCACCGAGGAAATCGACGACAATCTCGGCGAGGCTCTCGGCCAGGCCTATGTCGAAAAATACTTCAGCGCCGACGCCAAGCAGGCCGCGCTCAAGATGGTGAAAGAAATCGAAGCCGCCATGGAGCAGGACATTAACGGCCTCACCTGGATGTCCCCCGCCACCAAGCAGCAGGCCCTCGAAAAACTGCACAAAATGGCCAACAAAATCGGCTACCCCGACAAGTGGCGCGACTACTCAAAACTTGAAATCATCCGCGGCGACGAACTGGGCAACGTCGAACGCTCCCGCCAGTTCGAATTCAATCGCGATCTCGCCAAGATTGGCAGGTCCGTCGATCGCAGCGAGTGGTACATGACCGCGCCCACCGTCAATGCCTATTACGACGACCAGACCAACGACATCAACTTTCCCGCCGGCGTGCTGCAGCCGCCCGCCTTCGATCTCAACTCCGACGCGGCTCCCAACTACGGCGACACCGGCGGCACCATTGGCCACGAACTTACCCACGGCTTCGACGATGAAGGCCGCAAGTTCGACGCTCAGGGCAACCTGCGCGACTGGTGGACCGATACCGACGGCAAAGAATTCGAGAAGCGCGCCAACTGCATCTCCGACCAGTATTCCAACTACGTGATCATCGACGACATCAAGATTAACGGCAAACTGACGCTCGGCGAAGACGTCGCCGATCTCGGCGGCCTCATCCTCGCGTACATGGCGTGGCAGGCCGATACCAAGGGCCAGAAGCTGGAGCCGATCGAGGGCCTCACGCCCGAGCAGCGCTTCTTCGTCGGTTACGGACAGAGCTGGTGCGGCCACACTCGCGACGAAACCAAGCGCCTGCGCGCCACCGTCGATCCCCACTCACCGGAAAAATACCGCACCAACGGCGTCGTCTCCAACATGCCGCAATTTCAGGAAGCCTTCCACTGCAAGGCCGACGCGCCGATGGTGAACAAGAACCGCTGCAGCGTGTGGTGATGAAATGAGGGTGCCCCCGAGCAGATATCCGTTTTCCGTTGACTTGTCATTCCGAGCGGAGCGAGGAACCTGCTTTCCCACTGGCCCGTCCTGCGTCGTGGATAAACGGCCCTTAACAGCAATTCTTGGCTTTGAAAGGGCGCGGCTTCAGCCGCGCCACTCCGAAGTGTCCTTTCTTAGTTTGTCATTCCGACCCCGAGCGAAGCCGAGGGGGAGGAACCTGCTTTCCTCTCCGGCGGTCCAGAACCGTGGAAGAGCGGCCCTTTAGGGCCGCGTTCAGGCATCAAGAATGAAGGGGCTTTAGCCCCGGTGGCCGTGTTTCCCAAGGCAGCCCCCGGATGTTCCCCGAAGACGCGCCCCGAACCAGCCGCTCCGCGGCGGAATGTGAAAGCCCGGCACGGCAGTGCCGGGAAAGAGTCAAGAAAAATGAACGAGTCCCGTAGGGACGACAGCGCTCACCGCTACTGCAGATCTTTCTCGGTGAGGTTGTACAAGAAGATGCACCGCAGCTGCAGGTACTTTCCACCCTGCTTGGTGAACTCCTCGGGCAACGGTGGAAACGGATTCGATCCCTGAATGCCGCCCCACGCCGCCCGATCCAGCGCCGGATCATCCGACGTAGCCGCCAGCCTCATTCCCGCCACGCTGCCATCTTGCAGAATCGCAAACTCAATCGCCAGCTTTCCTTTTTTCAGGATTGGCGGGTACACCGACTCCGGCAGCACTTCGTACCAATGCCTCAAAATCTCCAGTCGAATGCGTTCCAGATACGGCGCGAAATCCACGCCCATCGTGTCGCTGAGGATTTCCAGGCTGCCCGCCTCACTGCCGCGCGCGGCGCTGTTCACTCCGAAATAGCCTTCCTGTCCTCCCGCGCCTCGCCTCGCCGCCGCCGCTTCCGTGGCCTGCTGAATTGCCGATCCCGCGCTCATCGACCCCATGTACTTGCTGAACGAATTGTTGGTGCGCGGCGGGGCTTGCAATTGCGCCGTCTGGTTCGTGTCAAATTGCGGCCGCGACTGCTGCCCTTGCTGCTGTGGACCCTGGTTCTGCGCGGTTGCCTGCTGCTGCGGCGCCGGCTGCGCCGCTGGCGGCCCACTCGGCCCAGGCATTCCCGGAGGCGGTGTCTGCAGAATCTTCCGCAGCTCCTTCGGATCCAGCTGCGGCCGCCGCGTCATCGCAATGCGGTCTTTATCCGACAAGACATTCGTCTTCGGCTTCCGCGCCAGCTTCTCCGCATCCGGCGGCAACGCCAGCACCGTCACGTTCTGATCTTTGAATGCATTTGAGTGCGTCACCACAACCGGGCTCAAGACATACTTCTGAATGATCTTGAAATTCCACAGCGCGATGAAAATCAGCAAGTGCACAATGATCGAAATCCACGCCGCCTCCCGCCGCCGCGATCGCTCCAGATCGTCCTGCAGCTGGATCAGCAGATGCGGAACCCGTGCGTCGAAATCCTGATACGCCGTCTCCCACTCCACGCTGTCATACAGCGCAAGCTGTTCCGGCTGCGCCTTCTCAAGCGGGGCGGCTGGATCCTGGAATGGAATTTGGGTAATCGGCATGGGCTGGATCTATGGTGTCCGTTTGGCCAATAGGTTCTTAAATGAAGCTCGGCTGTACGCGCTGGTCGTTAGACATGAAAACGTTAGACATGAAAACGTTAGACACGAAAACACACCGTCACGTTGCATCCGGCCTTCGCGGAAGCCACGGGTGCCGTATCCGGCGCGTTACAGCTCACTTGTGTTTATTCTCGCATCTTTTCCGCGATTCCGCTCCACCCAGATGCGAGCCCGACCTCGGCATGTAAACAAATGTAAAGAGACCATTTAGAGGTCGGAGAAGCTCAGCGACCTCAGTTCGCAGACTTCTTGACTTGTCATTCCGAGCGGAGCGAGGAATCTGCTTCTTGCATAGGATTGGAGTGATGCTTGACTAAAATGGACCTAACCATCTCGGGGAAGAGCGGCGCTTCAGTGCCGCGTTACGCGTCAAAAATGACTGGGGCTTTAGCCCCTGAGGAACTACCTCGCCATCCCCGCCAAATCCACCTTCTTCCCGTGCTCCCGGATCGCCGCCACAATCTCCAGCGCCAGGCCCAGCGCCCGCCGCCCGTCCTCTAGCGGAACTACGGGCTTCGACCGCTGCCTCACCGCCTGCAGAAACGATTTCAACTCCGCGTGCAGCGGCTCCTCCGACGCGACCGCCGGCCTCGCCACCCCGATCTGCGGATTGACCGACGGCGTCCCCGCCACGGCCCCATCCTTCCCGACCGTAAACACCAGCACTTCCTGCCGCCCATAATCGATCGAAACGTACTGCCGCGGCTGAAAGAAGCGCAGCTTGCGCACGCGCTCGGTCGAAACCCGGCTGGCCGTGAAATTCGCAATGCAGCCCGACTCCAGCTCCAGCCGCACATTCGCAATGTCCACTTTCCCCGACAGAATCGGCAGTCCCACCGCCCGCACTTCCTTCACCGCCGAATTCGCGAACGCCAGCACAATGTCCAGATCGTGAATCATCAAATCCAGCACCACATCCACGTCGAGCGAGCGCGGGGTGAACACGCTCAGCCGGTGCACCTCAAAAAACATGGGTTGCGTCAGCAGCGGCAGCGTCGCCCGCACCGCCGGATTGAAGCGCTCCAGATGTCCCACCTGCGCAATTCGTTTGTTGGCTCCAACCAGCGCAACCAGTTCATCCGCCTCCGCGAGCGTCGCTGCCAGCGGCTTTTCGATCAGCACATCCACGCCGGCTTTCATTAACTGCCGCGCCACCGCCAGATGCTGCACCGTCGGCACGGCCACTGTCGCCGCCTGCACCTCGCTGTGCGTGGTCAGCATCTGCTCGACCGACCCGAACGCCTTGCAGCCGAACTCGCGCGACACCGCGTCGGCCCGGTTCACGTCCGAATCGACAACTCCCAGCAGATGGACGCCCTCGCCTTGCTGTTCCAGTTCCTTGTAGACTCGGGCATGATTGCGTCCGAAAACGCCGACGCCCACGACGGCGACATAGATCGGATTTTTCGCTGGCGGATTTTGCACTGGTGAATCTTGCTCTCGCGGATAGTGAGAAGACAGATTTTGCGGCGGCTGCTTGTGGGCTGGCAGGACAGATTCTCGTTGGCCGGTTGCCGGAAACAAATTGTAAACGGAATCGCCGCAAAGAGCATCTGTGAACGTGTTGGGGAGTGACTGGCGTCATCCCAAGCCTCGCGCTTGGGTGCCCCACTTCTGGCCGGTCTTGCCACAAGTGGGATACGGCCAAGGGATCTCGCGGAGCTAACCGCTCCACTCACACTTTGTCATTCCGAGGGCAGCCGGAGCGCATGCGACGGCAACCGAGGAACCTGTTTTTTTGAACCAACTTGGGTCCCGGCTCCGCGAGCCTGACTAAAACGGAACTGACCACCCCGTGGAAGAGCGGCGCTTCAGCGCCGCGTTTGATGTCAAAGTGGAAGAGCGGCCCTTTAGGGCCGCGTTAGGCGCCAGGAAAATGACGGGGCTTTAGCCCCTGAGGTCCGGTGAAGTTTCAAGTTGATTGAACCGCACAAAATCTCACGAATTAAGGAAAGAACCGCATGCGAACCATCATCCTCCTCACCATCTCGAACATCTTCATGACCATCGCCTGGTACGGCCACCTGCGATATCGCGAAGTCCCGATCTACAAGGTCATCGTCGTGAGCTGGCTGATTGCATTCTTCGAATACTGCTTCCAGGTGCCAGCCAACCGCATCGGCTCCTACGAATTCACCGCGGCGCAACTCAAGACCCTCCAGGAAGTTATCACTCTGACCGTCTTCGCCGTGTTCTCGGGCGTGTACCTGAAGCAGCCAATGCGCTGGAATTACGCCGTGGGATTCGCTCTGATCGTCGCCGCCGTCGCCGTGATCTTCAAGAAGTGATGTGCAAGAAATTAAAAGACTGTCATCCTGAGCGACGCGCGAGCACTGCGAGCGCGAGTCGAAGAATCCCTACTTGCTCCCCGGATCCAACCACGACCGTGGAAGAGCGGCGCTTTAGCGCCGCGTCAGCGAATCGGAAATAGCAGGGGCTTTAGCCCCTGCGGGACGCCGTAGCCTTCTTCAGAATCGCGATCTGTCCCGCATGATACAGCTCGTGCTGTGCCACCCCGTGCAGCAAATAATAGAAGTCGTACTTCTTCCCCGGACACCGGTCTCGCAACCGCGCTTCACTCAGCCTCGTCACCGTCCTAACGAGTGTGTCATGTGTCCGCTTCGCATGCGCGACGGCCTCGCGCCACGCCGCTTCCGTCGGCTTCGGCACCGGAGGAAAATTCTGCTTGCTTTTGAGCCGCGTCTTTTCCCCGCTCAGCCTCTTGATTGCCGCTCCGTCCCATGCCTCAACATGCAGAACAAGTTCCCAGATGCTATGCACATCCGGGATCGGCTTAGCCGCCGCCGTCGCGGCATCCACATCCTCGAGCAATTCCAGCAGCGCCGGCCCATGCCAGGCGTCGCCTTCAAACGCCCGGCGCAACTGATCTGCAATGCGAACAGCCTCCGCCAACTTCGTAGAAGTCTTCATACCTGGTATTCGATCCTCGAACAGCGATCGCGGTTGCCCCACCTTTGTCGCGTTGTGTGCGGCGGGGTGGGAATGCTGATTCCATAGTTGTCAAACGTGCGGGTGCCCCATTTCTCGCGCGTCCTTGGCGCGAGAAGTGGGGACTTTGCCTTTATAACTTCACCCCTCCGCCACCACCGCAATCCCCGCCGCGTCCGCCGCTTCAATCACTTTCTGCCCATCCAGCAGCAGACACTTTCCCGCATCCAGCGCCAGGCACGTCGCCCCCGCCGCCCGCATTACCTCAATCGTTTTCACTCCCACCACCGGAACATCGAACCGCATATCCTGATTCGGCTTCGCAATCTTCACCACAGTCAGCGCCCTGTTCAGCGTCGAGGCCTCACCCGCCAGCGAGCGCATGATCTCGCCCGCGCGCGCAATCGTCGCGTCGGTCCCTTCCATCGCCTCAACCGCAACGCACGCCGATTCCGCGATCACGACCGTCTGCCCGATATCATGCTGCGCCACCTGCCGCGCCACCATGCGGCCATAATCAATGCTCAGCCTCTCCTGCTCCGTCGGCCCACGCTTCGTTAGCACGCCAGCCTTCACCAGCAACGGCTCCAGCAGCCACGTCGACTTCTCCAGCATGATGCCCTCATCCGCCAGAACCTTCGCCACCGCGCCCAGAAGCGAATCCGTGTTCCGCGTTGTCAGCGAAAGCAAAAGTTTCGCCAGCCGCCAGTCTGGCCGAATGCTCGAAAAAATTTGCGCATGCTTCACCTGCCCGGCCATCACCGCCCGGCGCACACCCTCGCGCTGAAACGTCTCGATCAGCCGCGACAATTCGCCCAGAGAAAGCCAGTACACCGCCGCCGCACCGTGCGATTCGATCTCCGGAAACGTCTCTTCCTTGATCGCCGCTACCACCACTTCATATCCTTGAGCCCTCGCCGCATCGAGCACAAGAAACGGGAACTTGCCGTTGCCCGCGATCAGCCCGAGTTTTTCCTTGGAATCCATGTTGCAGAATTTCACGAACTATCAAGTGCACGCCAGTCTAGCATCCGACATTGAAAAAGCTTACGCGCACATTACAATCTGATACTGATACAGTTGGTTTGTCATCCTGAGCGAGCGTTCTTTGCGCAGCGAAGGACCTGGGCGAGCCGCGCGATGTGGCGCGTTCTCTGCGCCACTCAAACGCGCGCTTGGCTCGCTTCCTTATCAACCCTTCCGATTCCCAAGGAGCACCGCGAATGTCGATTGAAGTCCCAACCGTCTCGCACAGCGCCGCTACTCTCGTTCCGCCAGCCCAAAACGAAGACCGCGACCGCAGCAAAATCCCCGACCAGTACAAATGGGATCTCACACCCATCTATCCCTCCGACCAGGCTTGGCGCGCGGAAAAAGAAAAGCTCGCCTCCGAACTGCCCAGGCTCCGCGAGTTTCAGGGGATGCTCGCGTCTTCCCCATCCCGCCTCGCCCACGCTCTCGAAACCTCCAGCCATTTCGATAAGGAACTCACGCGGCTCTACGTCTACGCCAGCATGATGTCCGACCAGGACACCCGCGTCAGCACCTATCAGGGCATGCAGCAGGAAATGATTCAGCTCGCTTCCGTTCTCGGCACCGAAGCTGCCTTCATCGAACCTGAAATCCTCCAGATGGACGACGCCACCATCGCCCGCTTCCTCGCCGAAGAGCCGCGCCTCTACATCTACCGCCAATACCTCGACGACATCGCCCGCCGCCGCGCCCACACGCTCTCGAACGCCGAAGAAAAACTCCTGGCCGCTTCCTCCGTCATGGCCAGCGGGCCCTCCAGCGTCTTCGGAATTTTCTCCGACGCCGATTTTCCTTACCCCTCCGTCACTCTCGGCGACGGCAAGACCGCCAGGCTCGACAAAGCCGCCTTCGCTCTCCACCGCGCTTCCACCACGCGCGACGACCGCCAGAAAGTCATGCAAGCCTTCTTCACCACGCTGGGAAAATATCGCGCCACCATCGGCTCCCTGATGAACTCCAACATCCAGACCTCCATCTTCTACGCGCGCGCCCGCAAATACGAAACTTCTCTTCAGGCGTCCCTCGACGGTCCCAACATTCCAACTTCGGTCTATTCGCGCCTGGTCGAAGGCGTCAATCGCAACCTCTCCAGCTTTCATCGTTACCTGAAACTGCGCCGCCGCATGCTCAACGTCCCCGAGCTTCACTACTACGACCTCTACGCGCCGCTCGTCGCATCGGTCAATCTCAGCTATCCCGTCGATGCCGCCGAGCGCAACATCCTCGAGTCTCTCGCCCCGCTCGGCTCCGAATACGCCGCCGGCGCCCGCCGCTCCTTCACCGAGCGCTGGATCGACATGTATCCCACCGAAGGCAAGCATGCCGGCGCCTACTCGAACGGCGCTGCCTACGACGTTCACCCTTACATGCTGCTCAACTACAACGGCAAGTACGACGACATGAGCACGCTCACCCACGAACTTGGCCACACCATGCACAGTTATTTTTCCAACAAAACCCAGCCCTACCCGCTGTCGTCCTACACAACGTTCGTGGCCGAAGTCGCCTCCACCTTCAACGAAGCGCTCCTGCTCGATTACATGCTCCACCAGATCAAAGACGACTCGACCCGGCTGTCTTTACTCGGCAACTTTCTCGAAAGCGTGAAGGGCACCGTCTTCCGCCAGACCCAGTTCGCCGAATTCGAACTGCGCATGCACGAAATGGGTGAGCAGGGCCAGCCCCTCACCGGCGACGAGCTTTCGCGCCTGTACACCGAGATCGTGCGCCGCTACTACGGCCACGACGAAGCGCACGATCAAGCCGTCTGCGTCGTCGACGACTACGTCTCGAACGAATGGGCCATGATTCCCCACTTCTACAGCGCCTTCTACGTCTTCCAGTACGCCACTTCGTTCACCGCGTCTTCCGCGCTGTCGGAAAAAGTTCTCGCCCGCGAGCCCGGAGCCACCGAGCGTTACCTGAAATTCATTTCCGCCGGTCGATCGAAATATCCCATCGACCTGCTCAAGGACGCCGGCATCGACATGACCACCGACGAGCCTCTGGAGTTGACCGTCCGCAAGATGAACCGCGTGATGGACGAAATGGAGAAGCTGCTGGATAAGAAGGGATAGTAGGGATTTTCGTGGGTGCCCCATTCAAGCCCGCTTTTGGCTTGAGTGGGGATTCACGCACGGGTGCCCCACTTCTGGCCGGTTTTGCCAGAAGTGGGGATTTTCGCCGTCACCTTAACCGTTGTTGGCGTGAGTCACGACCGGGAAGGGCACGGCTTCAGCCGTGCCGATAAGAGTCGCCAGAAGAGACGGGCTTTAGCCCCTGAGGTAATGTGCGATACGCGGGTTCCTCGCCACCCGCTCTAGTGGACTGTCGCAAAGATGGCGTTAGCGCGAGCGATGTAGGGGCAGACGCATTTGTCCGCCCCGCCGAGTGCAGCGAGGCGTGAGGGTTGCCTGGTTGCCCGATAGCGCTTTCAGCGCGACAGGCCCCTAGTTGTTGCAGATACCGGCCAGAGCAGAGCTATTGGCACAGACGCCTTGACCGCTACCCACCAACTGGATGTCGCTGCAGCCTGTTTCAAGCGAGTTCACGTCCTGCAGGCTTAAACCCGCGATCGGCGATTCAGTCTCAGTCTCGCTGAAACCGCTGCCCTTGGTCTGCAAGTGCGTCGCCCACGCCCGCAGCGCCGGCTGCGAGGTCAACGTCGTCGGCAGCGGACACAAACCTCCTTGGGTTGCGGCTGGGACGATCACAATCAGTCCGGTTATCAGGTCCTTACCCCTAAGCGGGTTCCCGGTAACGTCGTTGTTCACCGAGAGAGTCAACAGACTGTCCGGAGTCGTTGTGCAGCTGCAGCACTCCGACATTTCCTCATTGGCGTCAAAAGCATAAATGTCGGCACACAGGTTGCCCCCCGACGTGCCCGGGTTGGTGATCCGAAGGGTCCCATCCTGCGCCCCCGTCGTATGCGCGTTCGAGAAATAGTTAATAAGGGCGGGTGCCAGCACCGTGATCGGCGCCGATGCCGTGTTTCCATTCCCGCCGTTCGTGGAGCTAACGGCACTGGTCGTGTTGACCTGCGGGCCGACCGTTGCTCCGGCCACGTTCACGGTAAATGTGCAAGTCGTCAACGCCGGAATCGTTGCGCCCGACAGGCTGACGATATTCGTTCTAGGCGTCGCCGTGAGCGTGCCGCCGAAGCAACTACCCGTCAGACCGTTCGGATTCGACACCACCAAGCCAGGCAACGTATCCGTGAAGCCCACGCCCGTCAGGGCCACGGTCTCATTCGGATTCGTGATCGTGAAAGTCAGGCTCGTGGAACTGCCCACCAGTACCGTCGGCGTGGCGAACGCCTTGCTGATGACTGCGGGAGCAACCACCGTGATCGTGGCAGAAGCGGTGTTGCCCGTTCCGCCATTCGTCGACGTGACGCTGCCGGTAGTGTTGATCCACACTCCCGCCGTCGTGCCCTCAATCGTCACATCGATCAGACAAGCCGAGTCCGGCGGAATCACGCCTCCCGCCAGTGTGACCGAGGTGGAACTCGTCGACACCGTTCCTCCGCACCCGGGCGTTGCCGTGATGACGGTCAGCCCCGCCGGCATCACATCGGTGAACCTGACACCGGTCAAGGAGACGGTGCTGTTGTCATTGGCGACTTCCAAGGTCAAAGTTACGTCCTGATCCAGCGGAACGGTTGCGGCTGAAAAGACCTTCGAAATTGAGGGCGGCTCCACGACTGTGAGCGTGGCAGTGGCGGCGTCACCGGTCAAACCGTCCGTCGAGGTGACCGGGCTGGTCGTGTTGAGCTTGACCCCCGGAGTAGTCCCCTGAACGTTCACGGTGATGGTGCAAGAACCAGGCGACGCGATGGTCGAACCGCTCAAGCCGATGGTCGTTGCTGAGGCCGTCAGCGTCCCGCTGCATGTGGTGACCGCACTTACGGGCTGCACTCCTGACGGCATGGTGTCCGTCAAGGCAACGCCGGTCAAAGGAGCGGTATTTACGTTTGGGTTAGAAATGGTGATCGTCAGAGTTGAAGTTCCGCCGAGCGGAATCGTCCCAGGGCTGAACACTTTGGTGGTCTCAGGTGGGGCAAGGACCAGGGTGGCGAACACCGGAGACGCGCCCATGAAAACGAGAGCCCCGAGAAGAAAAAACAACACACCAAATCGTCCTGAAATCTCACTGATGCTTGTCCGCATAACTCACCTCTGGGATTTTTGGAGAATGCGACTCTCACGGGCCCGATACCACACCCAAACGGTGCGGCTAAGACTGCCCCAAGGGGGAAAATGCAGGGCATCCGCCGCACGGCGTGAACAATCGAGGACTATACGGCTGGCTCCAGTCTTTACAAGTATTCAGACGCAGTAGATCGTATGGTTTAGGCAATTTGGGATAGCCGCTCGGACTATGTGGTTTCCAAAGTCGGATCGAAGTTTATCGCAGACGGCCTCGGCGCCGTGGTCCCCATTTCTCGCGCGCTCTCTGCGCGAGAAGTGGGGATTTCACTTACTTAATCACTCCCCGCTCGCTCGCCTCGATGAACCGGATCAGCATCTCCACATCCTCGCCGCGATCCGCTTCCGACTTCAGCCGCTCCAGCGCCTGCGAAGTATTCATCTTCGAGGCCAGCAGAATCTTGTATGCATGATGCAGCTTCGCAATCCGCTCCTTGGAAAATCCGCGCCGCTGCAAGCCGACCTTGTTCAGCAGATACGCATGCGTCTCCCGCGCCGCTGAAGTCATCGAGAACGGCAGCACATCCTGCGTGATCGTCGTCCCTCCGCCGATGTACGCATGCGCCCCAATCCTCACAAACTGGTGCACCGGGCACAGCGCTCCCACTACCGCCCACTCTTCCACCGTCACGTGCCCGCCCAGCGTCGCGCCATTCACCAGCATCGCATGATCGCCGATCACGCAATCGTGCCCAATGTGCGTGTACGCCATGATCAGCAAGTAGCTGCCAATTTTCGTTACCCCGCCGCCCTTCACCGTCCCGCGATTGATGGTCACGCATTCGCGAATCTCGTTATGATCGCCAATCTCCAGCCGCGTCGGTTCGCCCTTGTAGGTCACATCCTGCGGCGCCATGCCGATCGCCGCGAAGGGAAAGAAAACATTGTCCGCGCCAATCTTTGTCGGTCCTTCGGTCGGCCCTTCGATCGCCACATGCGAGATCAGCCGGCAGTTCTCGCCCAGCTCAACCCCTGCGCCAATCACGCAATACGGCCCCACCTGGCACGACGCCGGAACCTTCGCGCCCGGATCAATGACGGCGGTGGGATGAATCTTCGGATTGCTCATCAATCGTGGATTCGAGGATTCACGAGATCAGGGAGGTTTTTCTCGCTCTCCCTCCGTGCCTCTGTGTCTCTGTGGTGAACAGATGTTGATCTGCTTCCTTATTCCTCGCCAGCGTCATACGACCCGCGCCCGCGCGAGCTCTCAATCAGCTGGCACGACACAATCGCCTCGGCCACGCGTCTGGTCCCGACAAAGGCATAGCCTTGCATCTTTGCCGCAGTCATGCCCGGCACCGCGCGCCAGCCCTTCACTTCCACCTCCAGGCGAAGCTGGTCGCCCGGACCCACCGGCCGCCGAAATTTAGCCCGCTCGATCCCGGTGAACACCATGACCTTGTCGTCGCGGTTTTCCACCTCGGTCAGCAGCAACGCGCCCCCGGCCTGCGCAATCGCTTCCACAATCAGCACGCCCGGCATGATCGGCAGCCCGGGAAAATGTCCATTAAAAAACGGTTCGTTGATGGTCACGTTCTTGATCGCAACTATGCGCTCCTTGCGTTTCAGCTCCAGCACCCGGTCAATCAGCAGCAGCGGATAGCGGTGCGGCAGGATCTTCAGAATCTCGTGGATGTCGAACCCGGTCTTCGCCCCAGGCGGCGTTTCGGTCACGGCTGGCGTGCTCTCACTCATTGATCGTACTCAAACGGCCTGAAGATTATACTGTACGCCTTGTTGCGGATGGCGTTCATAAGGGACTTTGGGTTGCCCCACCCTTGTCGCGTTTTCTGCGACAGGGTGGGGATTCCTGCGCGAGATCTGAGTGTCATCCTGACCGCGCGCTCTTTAGAGGACAGCAACTCAGCCGCGTGGCGGCGGAATGTGAAAGCCCGGCACGGCAGTGCCGGGCAACAAGCAGGAGAAGAGAGTGAGCCCCGCAGGGGGCGGCACAGCTCGAGCAGTCGAGACCGTGCCGTGATGATTCGCGACACCGAGACGACATGCCCGTAAAAAAAAGAGTAACCCGCACGAATCCATCCAACAACCTCCAGCGCGCACGCCTCGGCTATTTCACCGATCGCCAGGACGCGCTGATCAAAACCATCTGCGACTTCGCCGAAATCGAGTCTCCCAGCGACAACAAGCCCGCCGCCGACCGCATGGGCGCCGTACTGGCCGAAAGGTTTCACTCGCTCGGCGGTGAAGTCCGGATCCACCGCGCGACTGACTACGGCGACAACCTCCAGATCGATTTCCCCGCAAGTGCCGCCAGCCCAAACTCCAAGCCCGTCCTCCTGCTCGGCCACTTCGATACTGTTTACCCGCTCGGTACGCTCCCCAACATGCCTTGCCACATCACCGATGGCCGCCTGCACGGCCCCGGCGTCCTTGACATGAAATCCGGCCTCGCACTCATGTTGTTCGCGATTGAAGCTCTACAGACCTGGCACTCCGGCCTGCCCCGCCCCGTCTCTGTATTTCTGGTTTCCGACGAAGAAGTCGGCAGCAGTTCCTCACGCCCCGTCACCGAGGCACTGGCGAAAAAATCCGCCGCCGTTCTCGTGCTCGAGCCCGCCGCCGGCCCACAAGGCGCCGTCAAAACCGCCCGCAAAGGCGTAGGTGACTATACACTCACCGTCAAGGGCGTCGCTGCCCACGCTGGCCTCGATCCCGGCAAAGGACACAGCGCCATTCTCGAACTCGCCCGCCAGATCACCCGCATCTCGAAACTGAACGATCTGCGCCGCGGTCTCTCCGTCAACCCCGGAGTCATTCGCGGCGGCACGCGCACCAACGTCATCGCCGCCAACGCTGCCGTTGAAATCGACGTGCGCATCCAGCAGGCTCGCCAGGCTGTCGCTCTCGACCGCAAACTCCGCACCTTGAAGCCGTTCGACAAGCGCTGCCAGCTTTCGCTCGAAGGCGGCGTCAACCGCATGCCTATGGAACGCACCGCGGGCGTCGCCGCGCTCTACAATAAAGCCAAGGCCGTCGCCAGCCGAATCGATTGGAAGCTCGAAGAGGCCGCGGTCGGCGGCGGCTCCGACGGAAACTTCACCGCCAACCTCGGCATTCCTACGCTCGACGGTCTTGGTGGCGTCGGCGCGGGAGCTCACGCCATGCATGAACACATCGTGATCTCTGAATTGCCCCGGCGCGCCCTGCTTCTGGCCGGCCTGATCGAAACGATCTAATTTGTTGTAGCCGCGAAGCGGCGCAAGCCGTGGGTGTAAGTTGGAAGAGAGAGAAAGCCCCGCAGGGGCGAAAGAACCATGCTCAAATTCATGGTCGTCCTCTACCGCCGTCCCGATTTCACTCACGGCCAATTCCGCCACCATCTTGAGCAGGTTCACAAGCCGCTGGCCCTGAATTTGCCCGGCCTCAGAAAGTACACGCAGAATTATGTCCTTCCCGATCCCACGCGCAATCCCGAATGGGACGCCATCGTCGAACTGTATTTCGATAACTGGGAAGCCATGGAGGCCGCCTGGGCCAGCCCGCAGGGCGCTGCCTCCGACGCCGACCTTCCTCTTTTCGCCGACCTCACCCGCACCTCGTGGTCCGCGGTCGAGGAAGTCACCGCACCAGTCACCACACAATTCAAGGCCCGGCCGTGAAGACCAGAAAATAATCCATCTTGTCGGGCTTGACGAAGTCGTACTTATCCAGCAGCCGGTAGCCAGCCTGCTGCGCCTCGCGGATCACCACCTCGCTCCCGACACCGTGATTCTCCCCGTTTCCGTTGCGATCGATGATCCCCACTTTCGCCCCCGGTCGCAGCGCCGCCCGCAGATTTCGCAGCAGCACCACCGGCCGTGCCACCTCGTGATACGTCTTCAGCAGCAGAACGGCGTCAACAGAATCCGCTGGCAACTGTGGATCATCCGGCTGGCTCAGGATCGTCTTCGCATTCGCGAGCTTTTCGTCCTTCACCCGTTTCTCAATGTACTGGATCGCCTCCGGATTGATGTCCACCGCATACACCACCCCGCCTTCGCCCACGCGTCGCGCCGCGCGCACCGTGAACCACCCCGATCCCGCACCAATGTCCGCGACCGACTTCCCCGGTGCAATCCCCAGAATGTCGATCACGCGGTTGATCTGCAGCCGCTCGTCGCGCCCCGGCGAATCGAAAATCGTCAAGTCGCCCGTGTACGGCTCGCTGGTTTTTCGCTGCTGGCCAGCCGAAACTATCGGCACCTGACCCGTGCCCTGCGAAAAAACGAAAGCCGCAGCAGCGGCAAGACCTAGAAGCGAAATAAGTGCGCGACGTATCTTGTGCATGTCGAACCGCTCCGGAAAGACCCTTCTAACGATAGACCCGTGTGCCCTGAATTGGTGAGCGACATCCGCAGGAATGCCGCAACGGCTTGCTCCGGCCTAACTCCAGCCGCGCAGCGGCCTGCCCTGAGCGACCCCGAGCACCGCGAGGGGAAATCGAACGGGGCGCGATGTGAAAGCCCGGCACGGCAGTGCCGGGTAAGAATCAAGAACAAACAAGGAGCCCCGGTGGGACGGCACAATCACTGCGTTTTGACTCACCGCCCTCCGTAGCCTAGAATTTTGATTGGATACGTCGCCGCAGGCGCCGTCAACGGAGGAGCTATGGGTGAACTCTCAATCTGGCATTGGTTATTGGTGCTTGCCATCGCTCTGCTCCTGTTCGGCCCATCCAAGCTGGGATCTCTGGGCAAGGGCCTGGGCGAAGGCATCCGCAACTTCAAGTCCGCGATGAAGGAAGGCGAAGAGGGCAAGAAGGACGAAAAAAGCGAAGAAAAGAAGTCCTAACTGTCAGCCCGAACACCCTCGCCCGATCAAAGCGCCTTTATTTCCCTGAGCATGCTGCACACCAGCGGCACGGGCAATCCCACTACGTTGCTGTAATCGCCTTCAATCCGCGGAATCCACCGCGACGCCCTGCCCTGGATCGCATACGCTCCCGCCTTGTCCATCGGCTCGCCGGTCGCCACGTATTCGAGGATCTCGTCGTCACTCATTGCGTTCATCGTCACTAACGTCGTCTCAGAAGCAGTTTTCACTTCATTGCTCTCGTTGTTGCCTGCGCGGGAGCCAAATGCGTTTCTGCTCGGGACTCGAGACTCGCAACTCGGGGCTAACCGTGCGGGTGCCCCACTCAAGCCCGGGGTCCCCAGACCGCGCGCCTTTCGCGGGCTGGGGTGGAAGCCCGCCTTTGGCTTGAGTGGGGGTTGTGATCCAGTGACCACTGCCACCCCCGTGATCACCTCATGCACCCGGCCCGAGAGCAGGCGCAACATCCGCGCCGCGTCCTCATCATCCTCCGGCTTGCCCAAAATCTCTCCTTCCACGACCACGACCGTGTCTGCTCCCAGCACGACATCCTGCGGACGCCGCCGCCACACGGCCTGCGCCTTCTCCCGTGCCAGCCGCTCCGCGCACGCACGCGCCGATTCGCCCTTGAGCGGCTTCTCGTCAATATCTGCCGCCTCGACGGCAAACGAAATCCCGGCATTGCGCAAAAGTTCCTGCCGTCGCGGCGAAGCCGAAGCGAGTACAAGCATGCGGGTCTGATTCTATCGGAGGAATCGAAATCTGCGCGATCGCTTCGAGGCGAAAGCCTGCCGGTTTTCTGGAGAAGTCAGAACCACGTGGAAGCGCGATACGTCCGGTACTCTTCCCCAAACGTCGCTTCCAGCACCCGGGCTTCGTTGCGTGCCTGCCAGGTTTGCAGCGGAATAATGGCCACAAAAATCAGCAACCATATCGGCCGCCCCAGCACCAGAATCACGCCCGCGATCAGGCACGATGCGAACACATAGATGGGATTGCGAAACTTCGAATAGAGCCCGTGCGTCACCAACTGTTTCGCCTGAGCCGTGACGGTCAACGACTTGCCCAGCTGGAAGCGCGCCAGCGTCCACAGGAAAAAGCCCACGACCAGCAGGCAGACGCCGACACTCTGCATCGCGGTCCAGGCGGTCGGCGGGAACTTCCACAGCAGCACACCCACGACTGCTCCCACAACTAATGTGAGAGCAACATTGGCTGCAATCATTTTCATCGGCTTCGGCACACGAGACTAAATGAATGAACCGCTCCTGGCAAGCAGCGCGCGCTCAGAGTCACCTGTTAAAATTGATGCTTGGCACCCCAAAATGGACGCCGCTCACATCCGCAACTTCGCCATCATCGCGCACATCGACCACGGCAAATCCACGCTGGCCGACCGCCTGCTCGAGCTCACCGGAGCCCTCACTGCGCGCGAGATGCAGGCCCAGGTCCTCGACTCCATGGACCTGGAGCGAGAACGCGGCATCACCATCAAAGCCCACGCGGTCCGCATGATCTACACCGCCCGCGACGGCGAAGTCTATCAGCTCAATCTCATCGACACGCCCGGCCACGTCGATTTCTCGTACGAAGTCTCGCGCTCGCTCGCCTCCTGTGAAGGCGCGCTCCTGATAGTCGACGCCTCGCAAGGCGTCGAAGCCCAAACGCTAGCAAATTCCTATCTCGCCATTAATCACGGCCTCGAAATCATTCCCGTCATCAACAAAATCGATCTTCAATCCGCCGACATCCCGCGCACCAGGGAAATGATCGAATCCGCCGTCGGCCTCGACGCCTCCGACGCCGTTCTCATCAGCGCCAAAACCGGCCAGGGCGTCCCCGACGTTCTCGAAGCCATCGTGAAGCGCATCCCCCCGCCCAAGGGATCGCCCGAAAACCGGCTCCAGGCGCTCATTTTCGACTCCTGGTTCGACTCCTACCGCGGCGTCATCGTCCTCACCCGCGTCTTCCAGGGCACGCTGCGCAAGGGACAAAAAATTCGTCTCTGGTCGAACAACCGCGTCTTCGACGTCGAAAATCTCGGCGTCCTCACGCCCAAGCCTGTTGACATCGACGAACTCAAGGCCGGCGAAGCCGGATTTCTCATCGCCAACATCAAGAACGTTGCCGACACCAAAATCGGCGACACCATCACCGACGACTCCAATCCCGCCATCGAGCCCTTGCCCGGCTTCGAAGAAATCAAACCCATGGTCTTCGCCGGTCTCTACACCGTCGATGCCCACGAACACACTCAACTTCGCGAAGCGCTCGAAAAACTTCGCCTCAATGACTCCTCATTTTTCTTCGAGCCCGAAAGCTCCGCCGCGCTCGGATTCGGCTTCCGCTGCGGATTCCTCGGCCTGCTCCATATGGAAATCATTCAGGAGCGCCTCGAGCGAGAGTTCGGCCTCGACCTCATCACTACTGCGCCCGGCGTGCGCTACAAAATCACCCTCACCGACGGAACAAAACTCGAAGTCGACAATCCCTCGCGCTGGCCCAATCCCAGCGAGATCGCCAAAGTCGAAGAACCGGTCATTCTCGCAACCATCCTCAGTGCCGAAGAATATGTCGGTGGAATTTTGAAACTGGTCGAAGAAAAGCGCGGCAAGCAGAAGACTTTCGAATACGTCGGCGCCACGCGCGTCATGCTGCACTATGAGCTGCCGCTGAACGAAATCGTCCTCGATTTCTACGACCGCCTCAAATCCGTTTCCCGCGGCTACGCCTCACTTGACTATCATCTCGCCGGCTACTGGGAATCGCCCATGGTCAAGCTCGACATTCTGGTCGCCGGCGATCCCGTCGATGCTCTATCGCTCATCGTGCACCGCGACTTCGCTTACGAACGCGGCCGCGCCCTCGCCGCCAAAATGAAAGAACTCATCCCCCGCCAGATGTTCGAGGTCGCCATCCAGGCCGCCGTTGGCGCCAAAGTCATCGCCCGCGAAACCGTCCCTGCCATGCGCAAGAACGTGCTCGCCAAATGCTACGGCGGCGACATCACGCGCAAACGCAAACTCCTCGAAAAACAAAAAGAAGGCAAGAAGCGCATGAAGCGCATCGGCCGCGTCGACATCCCCCAGGAAGCCTTCCTCGCCGTCCTCAAAGTCGGCGAAGACGGCTGATTGCGCTTACCCGGCCGATGCAGCACCATGTAGCCACAGCCGCCCTCGGCTGTGCGAGTGATGTTGTGTAGGGGCGGAGGCATTCCTCCGCCCTGCGGAGCGAAGCTCCGCATGAATCCACGCGGCCTAAGTCTCCCCTGTCATTCTGAGCGAAGCGCGAGCCCGGCGAGCGCGAGTCGAAGAATCCCTGCCTTACCTCGAAGCCCGCCAGTGCCGTGAAGAAATCTACCTTCCCGCCACCCCCGCCCGCGACTTCTCCTGCAGCTTTTCCTGTTCCTGAAACCCCGGCACCTGCGCCAGAACGTCCACGAACACCCGCCGGAACTGCTCGAATAATTGTTCGAACTGGCCCACTTCGTCGTCCGAACTAACTTTAATTTCCGTCGCGTAATCGCCGCCCACAACCCGCGTCGCCACTACAATGATGTGATCCAGCCGCCGGAACACCAGCCGGCGGAGCATCCCCGAAATCAGCACTCCGCCCAGTGCCAGCGCCACCACCGTCAACATCACCAGCACGTTCTGCGTGTGCCGCATCGCCAGATAAAACCCGGAAATGTCCCGCACCACGAACATCGCGCCCACGCTGTTCCCCGCCGCATCGTGAATCGGAAAGATGCCGCGCACGAACACCGAGTTCCCCTGCCGGAAGCGCTCCAGCACCTCGCCCTCGGCCGGAACCGCAGCCAAGTCGCCCGCAAATCGAATGATGCTGTCCGAATCCGTCGTCTTGTCCGCGACGACAAAGTCCGGATTGTCATCCCAGTTATCGCGCCGCTTCCAGACCTTGCTCGAATCTGCCCAGAACTGCCGGTCCACAAATTTCTTGCTCAGCAACAATCCGTAGTCGTTTCCCGTCTGGTTTTTCATGGTGTGAATGAACTGCCCCAATTCCTCGCCGAACTCCACATACCCGGTCACGTTCGCCTGCGCGTCGTAAAACGGACGCAGGATTCTCACCGCAAACCCCGCCTTGGCCAGCTCGTTGCCCGTGACCATGGCATGCGTGCGCACGACTTCCTTATCGATGAACCGGTTCAACTGGTCCCCGAACTTCCCCGGATTGTGCAGCCGCAGCAACACGCTCATGTCCGGCTCCGCCGTGTGAAACATCCAGTTGGTGATGCCTTCGCTTTTCAGCTCCGGATACAGCGGCGCCGTCACTTCCATCAGCCGCTCTCGATCCCTCGCCACAAACGCCTCGCGCACTTGCGGGTTGACGATCAGCATGTCGCTCACCGCCGTCATCTTGCTGATCTCCCGCGCCTCCAGAATCGCGAACAGCTTCTGCGCCCCGGTCACCGACTCCGTCGCCAGCACGTGTGAGTTGTGTTCGAAACTGTAATGCATCAGGGCCACAATCCCGCCCACGCCCAGCACCAGACTGCTGAACAGCACGCCCAGTACTTTCGTGCGAATCGAATTCCATTTCATACACGCTCCTCACAAAGTCGGCATTTACAGAATCAGGTTTAGTACTTCCTTCGCAGCCGCTTTCATCTTGGCGATCGACTCCGCGTCATCCGGCGTGCTCGGCGTGATGAACGCCAGCAGCTTTCCCGCGCGCAGTCCGATCTTCCCCTTCACGGCCACCGGATCCAGCCCGTCCGCCGCAATCTTTGCCTCGATCTTCAGTTTCAAATCGTTCAGTTGACTCACAAGCCAGACCCTCCCGTGGCATGCCTTCGCAGCAATCTCCCGCGCGCCAGAGCTTCTTCAGAGCACGCCAAGGCTGCACGCCAGAACTGGTGGTTCCGTTTCTTACCATCGGGGAAATTTCAGCTGGACTTTAGCAGCGGCGGACTCATGGACCGCCGGCCGCCGCCCTCGTCCGTTAAGAGACCGCGAAGGCTATCAGCGGCGGGCGCTGGCAAATTTCAGCCCCGAAGGGGCGCCATGAGAAAGCCCGGCACGGAAGTGCCGGGTAGAGATGAACAAATCGAACGAGTCTCGGAGGGACGACACAAACCTAAGACCGAAGACCTAATACCGAAAACCTAACCCCCAACTAACCCAACATCCGCGCCGCATCCTTTGCGTAATACGTCAAAATGATGCTCGCGCCCGCGCGTCGGATCGACACCAGCGACTCCATCATTACGCGGTCGCGCTCAATCCAATTGTTGCGCGCGGCGGCCTCGATCATGGCATACTCGCCCGACACCTGATAAGCGGCCAGCGGCAAATCAAACCGTTCCCGCGCCGCCCGAATCACATCCAGATACGGCAGCGCCGGCTTCACCATGATCATGTCCGCGCCCTCTTCCACGTCTGCCGCGATCTCGCGCATGGCTTCGCGAATGTTCGCACCATCCATCTGATACGACCGCCGGTCGCCGAACTGCGGCGCCGAATCCGCCGCTTCGCGAAACGGCCCGTAGAATCCCGAAGCAAACTTCGCCGCATACGACAAAATCGGCGTATTGATGAACCCCGCCTCATCGAGCGCTTTGCGAATGGCCGCCACCCGCCCATCCATCATGTCCGACGGCGCAATCACGTCGATCCCGGCTCGCGTCAGCGACACCGCCGTCCGCGCCAGCAGCTCCAGCGACGCGTCGTTGACGATCTCATACTCCGTCGTCGCCGCCGGCGGTGCCGCCACCGCCGCTCCCAGCGATTGCGGCGCGGCCTTCACGATCCCGCAATGGCCGTGCGACATGTATTCGCACAAGCAAACGTCGCCCATCAGAATCAGCCCCGGAATTTCGCGCTTGATCGCCCGCGTCGCCCGCTGCACGATCCCGTCGTCCGCCCAGGCACCCGTCGCCACTTCATCCTTCTTATCGGGAAGCCCGAACAAAATCACGGACGGCACGCCCAAAGCACGCACTTCCCGCGCCTCCCGCACCGCCTCATCCACTGACAAATTGAACACGCCCGGCATCGAACGCACTTCCTTCCGCACCCCCTCGCCGGGACACACGAACATCGGGTACACAAAGGAATCCGGAGCTAGTCGCGTTTCACTGACCAGGTTGCGCAGTTCCGCGGTTCGGCGCAGGCGGCGGAGGCGGGTTACAGGGAATGCCATGGCAGATCATCCTCGCAGAAGGGGGCACAAACACAACCCTCTCTGAATGATTCTAGCCGCGTTGCGGCGATATGGGAAAGCCCCGCACATCGTGTGTAGGGGCAGACGCACTCGTCCGCCCTGCGGAGCGTAGCTCCGCATGTCCTCAACGTCTAAGGTCGATTGTCATTCTGAGCGATGCGCGAGCAACGGCGAGCGCGAGTCGAAGAATCCCTGCCTCCCCTCAAAACGGGGCGGTATCACCACTCACCCCCCGTATGACAAAAGTAACCATCCTCATTCCCGTCGGTCCTCGGAATCCAGCATCGACTCCCCTAAAATTAAAATCGAATGAGTCTGTTTCGACGGCACCGCTGGTTTGTTGCCGCGGCCGGGATCACCCTGGTCTTTGCCGCCGTGTCGTTGACCGCACACAAAAGCAATGCCCTCACCGGCTTTGCCGATCTCTCGGCTTTCATCCTGCCCTTAATTGGCGCCGGCATCACCTTGGCCAACGCCATCACGCGCCCACGCACCGAGCGCAGTTTCTGGGCCATGATGACCTTGGGTTTCGCGCTTTGGGCGAGCAACGAGGGAGCCTGGGCCTGGTTTGAGATCCTGCTGCATAAGGAAATTCCCGATCCCTTCTTCTTTGACATCATCCTCTTCTTTCATATCCTGCCCATGATCGCGGCGGTGGCCTGGCGCCCGGACTTGCTGAAAAAAGAAGGCAGAATTCACCTCAGCGCGCTCAACTTCCTCATGCTGCTGGGCTGGTGGGTCTTTCTTTACGCCTTCATCGTCTTCCCTCACCAGTACGTGGTGATCAATTTCGACAAGTACAACCTCTACTACGACCGGCTCTTCGCGGTCGAGAACGCGCTGTTGCTGGCCGTTCTCGGCCTGGCCATTGGCACCAGCTCCGGTGGCTGGCGGCGGCTCTACCTGCATTTGCTCGGCGCCACCCTGTTGTATTCCGTGAACTCTCAGCTTCTCGACCGAGCGGCGGTGCAAAAGTCCTATTACTCCGGCAGCCCATACGACATCGGTCTCATCGCAACCCTGGCGTGGATGGCGGCTGCTGCCCTGTCGGCCCGCAACTGGAAACTGGAAACCGTCGAATATCGGCTGGACGCACGATGGAAGCTGGTCGTTCCCCGCGCCGCTATGCTCGCCATCCTGTCGTTGCCGGTGTTGGGCCTGTGGACCGTTCTCCTCGACCAATCCCCGGCCCCCACCTTGATCTTCCGCGTTTTCATCGTGCTGGGCGCGATGTTGGTGTTGGGCACATTCGTCTTTTTCCGCCAGTTTTTTCAGAACCAGGCCCTTATGGCTTTGCTGCGCGACTCGCGCCATAGCTACGACGGCCAGAAGCGCCTGCAGAGTCAGCTGGTGCAGAAAGAGAAGCTGGCTTCATTGGGCACGCTGGTCGCAGGCGCCGCCCGCGAAATCAACAACCCCCTGGCATCCATCATGAGCAGCTCGGAGCAGCTTTGGGCACAGCCTGGTCTCACCGAGGAGCAAAACGCGTTGCTGCGGAAGATCGTGCACCAGGCCAGCCGGACTCGTGACCTGGTCGCCAATCTGCTCAGCTTCGCCCAGCAGTCGCCCGGAGAAAAACAACTCGTCGACCTCAGTATCCTGCTGAGCCGCGCCGCTCAAATGCTCGAATCCTGCGCGTCTTCGGGCAAAGTCCGCGTCAGCGTATCGATCCAGCCCGACCTTCCCCGTGTGCGCGCCAACGCCAATCAGATGTTCCAGGCGTTCATCGAAATCATCGAGAACGCCGTGGATGCCGCCATCGAAGCAGACAACTCTGGAACCGTCGAAATCACCGCGCGCCGGCAGGACAACGAACTTGTGCTCACCTTTTCCGACACTGGCCTCGGCATTCGCGAGCCCGACCGCGTTTTCGACCCCTTCTATACCACCAAAGCCGTCGGTAAAGGTACCGGCCTCGGTCTCAGCGTCGTCTATGGCGTCATCCAGGATCACGGCGGCCAGATCACCTGCCAGAACAAGCCCGACGGCGGAGCGTTATTCATCGTCCGCTTGCCCGTCGCCGCCGAATCCGCCGCCCACGTCGCCGGTGCCTCCGGCTAGATCGTCTCCTTTTTTGGATTTGTCATTCCGAGCGGAGCGAGGAACCTGCTTTGCCGGTTGCCCCACCCTTATCCGCGTTCTTTGCGGATAGAGTGGGAACTCTCCTGTACCATAACTTAACGATGTCGCAATCCCTCCTCCACACGTCCGCCCGCGTCCTCGAATTTGACTCTCTCCGCGAACTTCTCCGCGGATACGCCCCCTCCCCGCTGGGCCAGCACCGCATCTCCAGACTCACTCCCTCCCCCGACCGCGCCTGGATCGCAACCCAGCAAACCCTCACCACCGAGATTCGCGAATTCTGGCGCGTCGGTGGACGCTTCGACTTCTTCGGCCTGACCGAAATCTCCCCGCTGGTCGAAAAATCCCGCATCGCCGGCGCCGCCCTCGAAACCGCCGAAATTCGCGATGTCATCCTCGTCGTCGATCGCGCCGCCGAATGGCGCGAGATCGCCCTTCACCCGCCCGCCAGCATGAAGTCCGACTGGCGCGAAACCACCTCTCTCTCCCGCCAGATTGTCGACTTCACCGATTTCCTCCGCTCCTTTCGCAACAAGATTCAGCCCGACGGCACCCTCGACGACAAAGCCTCGCCCGAACTCGCTCGCATCCGCCGCGACATCGAAAAACAGCGCCGCGCCATCCAGGATTCGCTCCGCTCCTACCTCCGCCGCCTCGCCGAAGACGGCGCGGTGCAGGAGGAACTCGTCACCATCCGCGGCGAGCGTTTCGTCATCCCCGTCAAGGTCGAGCAGAAGCGCCGCGTCCAGGGCGTCGTGCATGGCGCCAGTTCCAGCGGACAGACCGTCTTCGTCGAGCCCCTCGAAACCATCGAGCAGAACAACGAACTCGTCCGCCTGCTCGAAGAAGAACTCGCCGAGATTCACCGCATCCTGCTCGAAATGACCGAGCGCATCGGCGCTAACGCCGCCGCCATTCTCACTGCCGTCGACACCCTCGCCGAACTCGAGTTGCAGTTCGCCAAAGCCCGCTTCGCCGAAGACTACAACTGCGTTGCCGTAAATGTAGGGGCGGAGGCATTCCTCCGCCCCGCTCGCGAAGCGAGCGTCAAGGAAGCGGGTGCCCCATTCAAGCCCGGTGTTGGCTTGAGTGGAGACTTTTCCTCGAACGCCGGACGCCCGGCACCGGAAGCCCGTCTTCTCCTCCACCACGCCCGCCACCCTCTCCTGGAGCGCAACCTCAAAGCCAAAGGCGCCGCCGTCGTCCCCATCACGATCGAACTCGAAGGCGACCATTGCCAGCTCATCATCACCGGCCCTAACACCGGAGGCAAAACTGTCGCGCTCAAAACCGTCGGCCTGCTCGCGCTCATGGCCCAATCCGGCCTTCCCGTTCCAGCCGACCGCGCCGAACTTCCCGTCTTCGACGCCGTCCTCGCCGACATCGGCGATTACCAGTCGATCGAGCAGAATCTCTCCACCTTCTCCGCTCACGTCACCAACATCGACTTCATCTCCCGCACAGCAACGCCGCAATCGCTCGTCCTTCTCGACGAACTGGGCTCCGCCACCGATCCCGAGGAAGGCGCCGCTCTCGCCGTCGCCATCGCCGCCCACTTCGCCCGCATCGGATCGATGACCGTCATCTCCACCCATCACACTTCGCTCAAGGTCTACGCAGCCAACACCCCCGGAGTGCTCAATGCCGCCGTCGGCTTCAACGAAAAAACTCTGCAGCCCACGTATGAACTGAAAGTCGGCGTTCCCGGCGCTTCCGCTGGCATCAACATCGCCCAGCGCCTCGGATTGAATCCCACCATCATCGAAAGCGCCCGCTCCCGCCTCGGCACCCAAGCCCGCGACGTCGGCCAATTTCTCGATAAACTCCACGCCGAATTGCGAGAAGCAGAAAAAGAAAGACTGAACCTGCAGGAAGGCCAGAGAGAACTCGAGAAAGAAAAAAGTCGTCTGGCGGTTGAAGGCAAGAAGGACCAACAAAATAAAGTCCGCGAAATGGAAAAAAAGCTGGAAGCTTTACTTCGCGACTTCGAATATCACGCCCGCGAAGCCGTCAACGCCATTCAGGATCGCGCCGCCGCCCAGAAGCTCTCCAAAGACGCCGAGCGCCGCATCGCCCGCCTGCGCCGCGAATTCCGCGAGCAGTTCGACTCAACCGTTGTCGCTCACTCCACTGGCGCCGACCAAGGCGACCCGCACGCCCAGCCGCAACTCGTCAAGCACGTCTCCGAAGGCGATACCGTCAAGCTGAAGTCCACCGGCCGCGCCGCCAAGGTTGTCCGCAAAATCACCGACAACCAATTCGAAGTCGAAATGGGCGTGATGAAAATGAAAATTCCGCGCGACGACATCGCGGAAGTTCTAGCCAACGCGGCCAGCCCGCGTCCCGCCGACTCTCCCGTGAAAGCCGCCCGCTCCCGCGGCATCAACGTGTCGCTCGAAAGCGAAAACACGGCTGTTCCCACCGAAATCAACGTCATCGGTCACACTGTCGACGACGCCTCCCGCGAAGTCGAAAAATTCGTCGACCGCGCCTTCCTCGCCGGCCTCCCCCGCGTCCGCGTCGTCCACGGCAGCGGCATGGGCATCCTGCGCAAAGCCCTCCGGCATCTACTGCAGCAGCATCCACACGTCGCCACGGTCACCGAACCACCCCAGAACGAAGGCGGAGCCGGAGCTACCGTAGTTGAGTTGCGTGTCTAATTGGAGGAGGAACCATGAAGAGTTCAATGAAGAAGAGCAAGGCCGTCGTTCTGGCGTTTCTCGTTCAGGTTTTGATTTCCGCCGCAACCTTACCGGCGCGGGCGCAACCCCCAACTCCCTACGCGTCCATGGCTCCGCTCGATCAATACCTCATGTCCGATGAAAACTCTGAGATCACGCTGGCCCGTAGCGCGGCTCCCGCATCCATTTCGGACAACGCAGAAATCATGGTTTTGGCGCCAAATGGATTCAAAACCGCTGTAAAAGGCACAAACGGTTTCCTCTGTCTCGTGGGACGATCCTGGAGCCAGGCCATCGATAATCCGGAATTCTGGAATCCCAAAATCCGCGCTCCCCACTGCCTCAACCCGCAAGCCGCAAGAACCTTCGCGCCCATTTTCCTGATGAGGACCAAACTGGTGCTGGCAGGCAAATCCAAAGCCGAGGTCCTGGAGGCCACTACAGCGGCGCTCGACAGCAAAGAACTGCCCGCGCTTGAACCGGGAGCGATGGCTTACATGATGTCGAAGCAACAGTACATAAACGACGGCGCCAGGAACTGGCACTCGCATGTCATGTTTTATGTTTCGGGTGATACCACGAAAAGCTCGGGTGGCAACCTGCCGGGCTCACCGGTCATCGCGGTGAGCGACACTGAGGCACGCGTCACGGTTCTCATGGTCTGGGCCAGCAAATGGTCTGACGGAACTCCGGCTCCGTTCTGACCTCCATAGACGCAACTGGACCTTATGGATGGGTGCCCCATTCAAGCCCGGGGTCCCCAGACCGCGCGCTTTTCGCGGGATGGGGTGGAAGCCCGTTTTTGGCTTGAGTGGGGATTTTGACTTTGGGCGGCGGATCCCTACCACCCATGCCGCACGCACGATGCCGAGCACAACCCTCACCACACAATCTTCTTCCAATTCTCTTCGTACAGCGCCTTGCGCGCCGCCTTCGCGATCGCCTGCTTTTCCTTGGCCGTCAAATCATTCGACACCACATTCTCCGGATTCGCCGGATCAACCACCGCCGTCTGCTCGAACCTTCCCGCCAGATACCGCAGCACAGCCAAAACGTTATCCGCCAGCTGCCCAAACCGCTCCGCCGCCAGCGCGCGCAGCACCGTCAACTCCAGAGAAAACGAAGGAAACTCCAGCGAGTGGAGCTCGCGCCAGATTTTCAGCGCGCAGATTTCCTGCTGCCGTCCCGAGTTCGCCACCAGGTGCACATGCTCCGCAATATCGGTATGTACTTCCGCGCCCGTTTTCTTGTTGAACAAAATGTTCCCCGACCGTTCGCGGTACGCTGGAATCAAGTCCACCTTGATCCCCCTACTTTCCACCTGAATCGACACATGCCGCGTCCGCGGACGCAACCGGCGATCCGTCAGGTACTCAAACAGGCTCCAGAAGATCTTCTTCATGTCCATGTTCGGCACCGGGCTCAGCGCGATCAGAATGTCGGCCTGCGACCCCAGCGAAATCGCCGTGTTCTTCGCATACGACCCCGAAAGCGTCAGCCCCAGCAGATACTGCTTCCCCCACGCCTTCAGCACGGGCAGAATCTCGTCCGCCGCGCGATGCGGCGCCGATCCCGTCTCGGCGACCACGTGATACTTCTCAACCACCGACGCCGCGTATTGCTCCACCGTAGGCATAGAATGCAAGCCTCTGCCATCCACATCGGCAGAACGCAGAAAGAGTTGAGACCTCGCACCATGTGGGTCCGGGTCGAGCTTGTCCTGAGCGAAGTCGAAGGAACCCGGACGGGCCGAGCGCAGCTCCCGCCGCGCCGGAAGCCGCGATTCATCCTGAACAACCTTGTCATTCCGAGCGCAATTTCATCGCGCGAGGAATCTGCTTTCCACTCAGGCCTGTCTCAGGCCACGCCTTCGGCGGCCGGGGGAGGCGCATGTGTATTTGCTGAACAAAGCAGGATTGCAGCGGCGTGGATTTTCGAAGGAGCGGATTGCGAAACTGCATCATGCATACAAGATTCTGCTGGCTTCTAAGATGAACACGTCGCAAAGCTGGAGCGGCTGAAGTCGGAGGCGGATCGGGGCGAGGATGTGGAGATGCTGATCCGGTTCATCGAGACGAGCGAGCGGGGAGTGATTAAGTAGGCGGGCGAGTAAGCGTGCATGCGTCGTCAGTCAGGGGCCTAAAGCCCCCTATCTCTGGCAACTCCTATCGGCAGGCAAAGCCGTGCCCTTCCCGGTGCCGACTTTACGCCCACAACCGTTAAGGTGCCGGTGAAAATCCCCACTTCTGGCAAAACCGGCCAGAAGTGGAGCACCCGAGGTTCCCAGGATCTCCGATTCTTCCCCGATGCTGTTAAGCGCCCTGCCCTGGGCCCCGACAATAGCAGTACGCGCCTTGATCGACCCCCACTTGGAGGGTTCAGTTACTCGTCACGATGCTGCGCTCACGCGCCGCTAATTATTGCAGATGCCAGCCAGAGCTGCGCTGTTGGCACAGACCCCATGACCGCTTCCGACGGTCTTGATCGCCGCGCATTGGTTTTTAAGAGCGGTCAGATTCGCCGCGCTTAGCCCTGTGTTCTGCGATTCAGTCTCGGTATCGACGAAACCACTGCTGTCGGTCTGAATGTGCGTCCCCCATGCGCGTAGAGCCGGCTCCGGCGTCATCGCGGTCGGAAGCGGGCACAATCCTCCAATAGCGGCGGCCGGAACGATCACAATTAATCCCGTCGAAAGCGACTTGCCCGTGAGCGGATTGCCCGTCACATCCGTATTCACCGATAGCGTCAGCAGACCATCCGGCGTAGTGGTGCAGCTGCAGCATTCCGACATTTCTTCGTTGGCGTCGAACACGAAAATGTCAGCACAGAGGTTGCCACCGGAAGTGTTCGGGTTGGTGATCCGCACGCTGGCATCCTGAGCTCCGGCCGTGTGGGCATTGGAGAAGTAGTTGACCAAGGCCGGCGCCAGTACGATCACTGTGGCTGAAGCCGTGTTTCCATTGCCGCCGTTGGATGAAGTAACGGCACTGGTGGTGTTGACGTCTGTCCCGGCGGTTGTGCCGGTGACGTTCACAGCGAAGGTGCAGGAGGCCTCCGCCGCCAGGGTCGCGCCCGACAGACTGATGGTCTTCGATCCGGCCGCGGCCGTGATCGTTCCGCCGCCGCAACTTCCGGTGAGACCATTCGGCGTTGATACCACCAGGCCAATAGGCAGGTTGTCGCTAAACCCGACGCCGGTGAGAGCCACCGTCGTATTCGGGTTGGTGATGGTGAAGGTCAGACCCGTCGAACTGCCGACCAGGACTGTCGGGGTAGCGAATGCCTTGCTGATGACCGGCGGCGCAACCACCGTGATGCTGTCAGTGGCGGGGGCGCCGTTTCCACCTTGTATGGAAGTCACGACACTGGTCGTATTGGTCCATACCCCTGCCGTTGTGCCTTTCACTGTCGCGGTGAGGATACAAGCGGAGTCCGGCAGCAAGGTTCCCCCGGTGAGACTAATGCTGCCGGGCAGCACTGTGACTGTGCCGCCGCAACCGGGAGTGGCCGAGATTGCCGTCAAGCCTGCGGGCATAGTGTCGGTGAAGCTGACACCCGTCAACGTTACAGTGCTATTCGTATTGGCGATCGTGAAGGTCAGAGTGGTGCTCGAGTTCAGCGGGATCGTAGCCGCTCCGAACACTTTGGTGATCGAAGGTGGCGCAACCACCGTAATGCTGGCCGAGGCCGTTCCGCCGATTCCGCCATTACTGGAGACCACGTTGCTGGTCGTATTGTTTTCGATTCCGGCGCTGATGCCGGTGACGTTGACTGCGAAAGTGCAGCCTGCACCACCAGCCAGTGCTGCGCCCGACAGACTGATGCTGGTGGATCCGGCCGTGGCCGTAATCGTTCCGCCGCTGCAGCTTCCCGTCAGGCCATTGGGCGTTGCCACGATCAAGCCGGCAGGCAAAGAGTCGGTAAATCCGATTCCGGTCAGAATCGTGCTTAAGTTGGGATTGTTGATGGTGAAGGTCAAGCCCGTGGAACCACCGATCGGGATCGTCAGCGCGCTGAATCCTTTGCCGATTGTGGGCGGCGCAACCACCGCAATACTGGCCGAAGCCGTGCCGCCGTTTCCTCCCTCGTTGGAGGTCACGACGCTAGTTGTATTGTTCTGAATCCCCCCAGCGACACCGGTTACGCTGACCGAAAACGTGCAGCTCGAAGAGGCCGCCAGTGTGGCGCCCGACAAGCTGACGCTCGTCGAGCCGGCGACGACAGTAATCGTCCCTCCGCCGCAGCTTCCACTCAGCCCATTCGGCGTCGAAACCACAAGGCCGGCAGGCAAGGTGTCGCTAAATCCAACACCAGTCAGAGAAGTGAAAGAATTTGAGTTGCTGATGGTGAAGCTCAATCCAGTGGAACCGGCGATCGGGATCGTCGGCGCCGCGAATGTCTTCGTAATACTCGGTGCTGCCGGCTGATAGATATATGTCGCCCCGTTGGTGTTAGGGCCACCAAATTGGTTCCCAGCCGCCCCGGACACCACTGTTTCACCTTTGATCGCCAGGGAGATGCCAAACAAGTCATCCTCGTAACCGTCCGAGGCGGTCAGCTTGGCGGTGAATGCCGATGTCGTGGCCCACCCCGTTCCCGGCTCGAAGAACACATAGGCCGCGCCCTGCCCGGCATTGGAGCCGATTGTTGCGAGAGGAGCCGCGGCCACCAGCATGTTTCCGGCGATGGCCACGGAGTAGCCGAATTCGTCCCCCGCTGCACCGTCCGAGGCGGTCAGCTTGGCGGTGAATGCCGACGTCGTGGCCCACCCGGTCCCCGGTTCTGCGAATACATACGCCGCGCCCTGCCCGGCATTGGAGCCGATTGTTGCCATCGGCGCGCCAGCTACAACCGTGCCGCCGTTAATATCGACGTTGAAGCCGAATTCGTCACCACCGGCACCGTCCGAGGCGGTCAACTCGGCGGTCTGAGTGCCATTCGCCCATCCAGTCGTGGGCTCGACGAATACGTAGGCTGCCCCCGGATAAGTGATTGGATAATAGGGTATACGCCCAACCGCTCCGACCACCACCGTGTTGCCATCGATAGCTACAGACCACCCGAATTCGTCACCTGCCGCGCCGTCCGAAGCGGTCAGCTCGGCGGTCTGAGTGCCCGTCGCCCATCCTGTCGCGGGCTCGACGAATACATACGCCGCGCCAGGGCCCGGAGAGCTTAGGTACTGGTTGCCAATGGCGCCGGCCACGATCGTATTGCCGCTGATTGCCACTGAGCTACCGAACTGGTCGCCCCCCGTACCGTCGGAAGGGGTGAGCTTGGCGGTTTCGGTGCTGGTGACCCACCCCGTCGCCGGCTTGACGAACACGTCGACTGCACCAGGGCGATTAAAAGCCGGAGCCACAGGCTGCCCGGCCACTACCGTGTCCCCGTCGATCGCCACAGAGTCGCCGAAGAAGTCATATCCGTTGGCGTCGGAAGCGGTCAACTTAGCAGTGAATGTCGAAGTCGTGGCCCAACCGCTCGCCGGCTCGACGAACACATATGCCGCGCCCTGATAAAGCAGGGGGCCGGCATTTGGTGCGCCCACGACTATCGTGTTACCGCTGATGGCCACAGAGTCGCCGAACTCATCATTTGGCTGACCGTCCGAGGCGGTGAGTTTGGCAACCTGCACGAACGGGTCGACCACCACGGGATAGCTCGCGCCGCGGTCTTCTACTCGCAGCATCAGGCGATCGCCGCGCAGTTCCATCCAGCTCCGCAATTCCCGTCCCGTAGCATCGTGCGCCGTCAGGCCGGTATAACGCAGAGCAGCCTGCCCGTCCCGTTTCAACAACAGCGCTGTTCCACTTGGCTCCAGTGTCGCGACCAAATTCCCCGAAAGCGCCAGCGCGACCGTCAGCGGCTGTCCGTTTGGCTTTCCCCACGGCTCCGCCAGAGTGAAACCTTGCTCCAAGCCCGCAGGCCCGTTCACATACCACTCCGTCAGCGCCCCGCGCCGGTACTCCACCCGATTGCCTTCCGCTTGAGGAATGGATTCACTCGCCGCAAGCAGCGCATCGCCGTATCCGTAACCGCGCAGCTCAATTCCCCAACTCGCGCGCTGGTTGCGTACCTCCACCCCTTGTGAAGTGAAATCCACACCCAATGAGTGCTGCGGATTTTCAGCATGGAAATTGCCTGCAGCAGGATGAACCAAGTAGCGGGAATCGTCCCGTCCCAACACGGCCGAAATCCGACCCTGGGCGTCTGCCGGCAGGCTCGACAGGCCCTTCTGAGATTGCGTCGCGCTGGCAGCTTTCCCCGTTGCCGCAAAGGAAGCAGCTTTATCGTTACCGCGCAAGGCTTGAGGATGAGCAAATAGAGATGCAACCGAAAACAGCAAACCGCTGAGAACGAGTGTGCGGATTCTCATATTCTCATTCCTCACTATTCTGTCGTGCAACGGGACTCTCTATGGACAGGCTACGCGGAGCGCCTAAGACTTTCTGGGCGTCGCGAGGTGGGGGGAGCAACTTGCAGCGCGGAGCATGCGCTGCATCCTCATTCCGTACAAGCCCCCGTATGGAGTAGCCCATCGGACTATTTCGCGTGGGTTGGGTTCTCGAGTTGAGTGCCTGGCTCAAAATGCGAGCGGACGAATAGGCAGGTCGGAATGAGTCCCTTCGGTGAACAGCGGGACCACTCAAAAGTGGATGGTTGTCCGTAACAGCGATTACACGCAAACCCTTATACCCACAGGCCGGCATCCGCCTGCGCCACTCGGTGCACTCCACGCGGCCGTTTTTCCATCCCCCTCCACCATTAAGTCCCGTTTCCCACAACTTCTCCACAACAATCCTCCTCCGCTATATTCAACTCGGGCGCCTTGTGCCTCACAATTCCGAGGGAGAATTCTGTCTCCCCAACTAAGAGAAAAATGGCCAACCCCGGCGATTTCGCGTACACGGTCAAGCAGCAGGCCGACATCGTCCGCATCATCGGCGACTACGTCAAGCTGAAAAAATCGGGGGGCCAGAACTTCTCAGGACTGTGTCCGTTTCACAAAGAGAAAACGCCCTCCCTTTCAGTGCACAGTGCGCGTCAGTACTACTACTGCTTTGGCTGCCATGAAAAAGGCGACGTCTTTAGCTTCATCCAGAAAATCGAAAACATCACCTTCCCCGAGGCCGTCCGCCTGGTTGCGCAAAAGCTCGGCATCCCCATCCCCAAAGCCACCTACGCCACCGAAGGCGAAGCCAAGGAAGCCCGCCTGCGCGCCCAGCTGCTCGACGCCCACGAGCGCGCCGTCGCCTTCTTTCAGGAATGCTTGCGTCGCCCCGAAGGCGCCCGTGCCCGCGAATATTTGGCGGGTCGAGGGTTAAACGAAGAAATGATCGCCCGCTTCCGCATCGGCTACGCCCCCGACTCCGGCTTCCTCCTGCGCGACCGCCTGAAGGGCGAATTCACCGAAGTCGTCCTCCGCGAATCCGGCCTCTTCTCCTGGAAACAGGAAGAATCCTCGAAACAAGGGGGTGCCCCATTCAAGCCCGGTTTTGGCTTGAGTGGGGAAGTCGCGGTTGCCCCACCCTTAGCTTGCCCTGAGCAAGCGAGCTCAGCGAGCGCGCCGAACGGGCGTTCTTTGCGACAGGGTGGGGAAGTTGACGCCCCTTCTCCGGACTCCGAAGACCTAAGACCCAAGATTCAAGACCGCGTTGCCGCGATGTATTCGAAATTTCGGAATCGAGTGATGTTCCCGATATGCAGCGAGGCCGGCAAAGTCATCGCCTTCACCGGCCGCACGCTCGCCACGGACGAAAAATCCGGCCCCAAATATCTCAACTCACCTGAGACTGCGATCTACTCCAAGAGCAAAGTCCTCTTCAACCTCGACCTGGCCAAAGAGTGGATCCGCAAATTCGACTACGCCATCCTCGTCGAAGGCCAGATGGACTGCATCTCCGTCTACGCCACCGGATTTCACAACGTGATCGCCAGCTCCGGCACCGCCTTCACCGAACTGCAGGCCAAGCTGCTCGGGCGTTTCAGTAAGAACGTGGTCGTGAACTTCGATCCCGATACCGCCGGCGCCCGCGCTACCGAGCGTACTCTCGGCCTGCTCGTCGAAGACGAATTCCAGATCAAGGTCCTGACCCTCGAGTCCGGATTCGATCCCGATCTCTTCATCCGCCGCAAGGGCAAGGACGCCTACGGCGACGCCCTGCGGCATTCGCAAAAATATTTCGACTACCTCATCGAGCGCGCTCGCACTCAGTTTCCCGTCCGCAGCGCGGAGGGCAAGCACAAGGCCGTCAATTATCTGTTGCCGCACATTCAGCGCGTGTCCAGCCGCATCGTGCGCGACGAACTCGCCCACGAGATCGCCCAGAAGCTCGCCATCGACTCCGCCGTGCTGCGCCAGGAGCTGCGCCACGCCGCCGCCACTCGCTCGGCCTCGGCCGTCAAGGCTCCCGCCGAATCCCAGATTACCGACGCCGAAAAAATTCTCGTACGCGCCCTCGCTTCGGCGCGGCAAATGCAAGCCAACGAGGAGCACGTTTCCCTCCGCGACGGGGCGGAAGAAGAATTCGATCCTGCCCGCCAGGCCGCCTATGTTTTGCAAAATGAAGGCCTCCACCGCGGCCTCGCCACCGAATCGCTGGTCGAATCCCTGCTCAACGCCGGGCAGGAAACAGCCGATGTACTCGAAGTTCCGGCGACTGAGATCGACCGCCGCATGCTGGCCTTAATTTTGCTGAAGGAGGAAGAAGAGCTTACCGCCGAGATCGTCGAAGCCGCCGTCCACGCCCTGCGCCGCATTCACCTGCGCCGCCGTCAGGAGCAAGTCCAGCGCGAACTGCGTGCACCAGGCCTGGCCAACGATAAAGACCGCCTCCGCGAGTTGCTGGCAGAACTCGAGCGCGTCAGCCGCGCCCTGCGCGACCCCGGCCTGGCCGACGATGCCTCCCGTCGCACCGCGTAGCGCCGGCGTCCGCGCCGGCCGTCGCCAAGCCGTCTCGCCTTCGCAGGTTGTGTAAGGGCGGACGCAGCCTGCCCTGAGCGGAGTCGAAGGAACCCCGACGGGCCGAGCGCAGCTCGGCCAGGGTGTCTCAGCTTTGAAGGGGCGCAGCTTTCAGCCGCGCCGCGAGGATCACCGGTTTGAAAGGGCGCGGCCTCAGCCGCGCCGCAAAGGCCAACATATTTTTGACTTGTCATCCCGAGGAGCGCAGCGACGCAGCCTGCCCTGAGCAAAGTCGAAGGGAACCCCCGTCCCATCTCCGGCACCAAATGCTGCCCGCGGCGCCGACCGGAACGGACCCCGTGCCCAGCCGCGAAGCGGCGCAACGGGAAAGCCCGGCACAGTAGTGCCGGGTCAGGTTGCAAAGACAGCACCAGTTCCGTAGGGACGGTACAGTGGGAGGGGAAAAGCGCCAGAGCGCCTGAAACAAAATGGCCCTTAAAACCATCTAACTATCAAGGGAAGTTGCACATAGCGGCGGGGTCGCGGTGGCGAAGGCGGGCAACCGATAGACGAGGCAGCACTTACGTGCTATACTCTATAAGTTTGTGCAAGTGCACAATCCCGCTGTACCCCAGATTCCCACCTTTCAGGAATTTATCACACGCACGAGCGTGAGCGATATCGGGCCTCTCTCGTGAGTGAATTTGAGCTTTTCCTGAAATTGATTTTGCTGAATCTTCGGAGCGAATTTTCGAACGACATTGCGAACTGAGTTTCCGAACTGAGTTTTGAAGGACACACCTCTTGGCCTTAGACGACAAATTTGACGACATTAAAAAGCTGATCGACACAGGCAAGGAAAAGGGATATCTCACCTACGACCAGGTGAACGACCTGATCCCGCACGATGTGCACAGTCCCGAAGACCTGGACGATTTGCTGACCACGATCGGCACGCAAGGCATCGACGTGCTGGAAGGCCCCAAACTGCCCTCCGCCGCGCTCGAAAAGAAAGGCTTTGAAGACCTCGAAGAAGGCGAAGACGTCGAACTCGACCTGACGCCCGGCGCCCTCGAAAAAACCAACGATCCCGTCCGCATGTATCTGCGCGAGATGGGCACCGTTCCGCTGCTCACGCGCGAAGGCGAAGTCGAAATCGCCAAGCGCATCGAACGCGGCCAGGTGCGCGTGCTCAAGGCGCTCTCGCGCTCGCCCATCGTGATCCGCGAGCTGCTCACCCTGGGCGAAGACCTCAAGAAGAACGTCCGCTCGATCAAGGAAGTGGTCACCTTCGACGAAGAAGAGATCACCGACGACATCGTTCAAAACCGCCTCAACGAATTCACCGACAAGATCGACGACATGGCCAAGCTGTACAAAAAGGCCGGCGTCCTCGAAGAGAAGTTCCAGAACGTTTCGCAGAAGAAGCGTCCGAAAGACCATCGCCGCGCCCGCCGCAAGCTGGCCCGCGGCATCATCAATGTGTCGCTCGCCGTGCGCAATCTCGGCTTCACCAACAGCGAGCGCAAGCGGTTGATCGATCGCGTCGCCAAGACCGTCGACGGCATGCGTTCGCTCGACCGCCAGACGCAGAACCTGGAGCGCAAGGCCGACGCCACCCGCAGTGAGGAGCAGAAAAAAGAATATCGCCGCCAGGCCCGCGCGATTCGCGGCGAAGTCGAAAAACTCGAATTCGAAACCGGCGTTTCGTTCCAGGAGCTCAAGCGCACCCAGCGCGAAATCATCCAGGGCGACATGGACGCCGAGCAGGCCAAGCGCGAACTCATCGAAGCCAACCTGCGCCTCGTCGTTTCGATCGCGAAAAAATACACCAACCGCGGCCTGCAGTTCCTCGACCTGATTCAGGAAGGCAACATCGGCCTGATGAAGGCCGTCGACAAATTCGAATACCGCCGTGGCTACAAGTTTTCCACGTACGCCACGTGGTGGATTCGCCAGGCCATCACCCGCGCTATCGCCGATCAGGCCCGCACCATCCGCATCCCGGTGCACATGATCGAAACCATCAACAAGCTGATCCGCACCTCGCGCCAGCTGGTGCAGGAACTCGGCCGCGAGCCCACGTCGGAAGAAATCGCCAAGCGCATGGACATTCCCGTCGCGAAAGTGAGAAAAGTTCTCAAGATCGCGCAGGAGCCCATCTCGCTCGAAACGCCCATCGGCGAAGAGGAAGATTCGCACCTGGGCGACTTTATCGAAGACCGCGCCGTGGTTTCTCCCGCCGAGGCGGTCATCAACGTGAACCTCAAGGACCAGACCGGACAGGTCCTGCGCACGCTGACCCCGCGTGAGGAAAAAGTGATCAAGATGCGCTTCGGCCTCGAAGACGGCTCGGAGCACACGCTGGAAGAAGTTGGGCAGAGTTTCGCTGTCACCCGCGAACGCATCCGCCAGATCGAAGCGAAAGCGCTAAGAAAGCTGCGGCACCCGTCGCGCTCGCGGAAATTGCGGGCGTTCATGGATGGAGTGAGGGATTAACCGTGCTCGTGTAGGGGCGGAGGCATTCCTCCGCCCCGCGAGCGTAGCGAGCGTTGGTGTGGGGCGGACATTCCTGTCCGCCACTTTTTTTCACCACAGAGGCACAGAGAAGGGATCCTTCGCTTCGCTCAGGATTTCGGCTGCGGGCTCCCGCTCCTCCACCCTGTCACGCGAAAACCGCGCGTGTCGGGGACCCCTGCTTCGCTCACGCTCGCAAAACGCCTCAACTTCCTCGCCACGGATTTGCACGGATTAACGCGGATCTAACGCCTTGTCATTCCGAGCGCAGCCAGAGCGAATGCGATGGCAAGTCGAGGAACCTGCTTTTCGATGACGGCACGGCGAGAGTCGTGCCTTTTCTATTTTCTTAGAAATTTCTAATTTGACTCTCCGTCTGGCCGGAGTAGGATTCAGGCTGACTGTCTGGCAGGCGGCGTTTAGTACCGACAAGCGTTTCGCGGACGCTGTTCGATGCGAAAGGCCCCGAGTGATGCTCGGGGCCTTGGCTTTTCCAGCGAAAGCGTTTGGTTTCCGCCCACTCATTGATTTTCCTACTTCAACACAAACTCCTCTTTGCATTGCATTCTTACTTTCTATACCTTGACGGACTTAATAATAAGTGTCATACTACATGGCATGAGTATGACAAGCGAACCCGAGACCGTATGGTTCACGACGAAGGGGCAGGTCGTCATCCCGCTGCGCCTGCGCAAACAATTCGACATCGAGGACGGCACCAAGGCGGTCGTCCAAGCCACCCCGGAGGGCATCCTTCTCAAACCAGTGAGCGCGGCGCTTATCAAGCGCGGGCGCGGCATCCTCAAACGCTCGGCGGGAGGCAAACCCCTGGCGGAGGATTGGACCGAGCACAAGAAGGAGGAGCGGACTCTCGAGGAGCGACATGCCCGCTAAAGTGCTCGACAGTTTCGCCCTGATCGCCTACTTCCGCGACGAGCCGGGTGCGCAGACAATGGAAGATCTGCTCGTCTTAGCCGGCAAGAAGGACAATCCGCTCCTCATGACCGACGTGAACTACGCCGAGGTGAAGTATTCCATTGTGAAGAAGGACGGCGCAGCAGCGTGGGCAGAAGCCGCCAAGGTCCTTCAGGGCCTGCCGATTGATTTTCATTCCACGACGCGGGCGTTGGCCGACACAGCGGCCGATTTCAAAGCGCGTTTCAAATTGAGCTTAGCCGACGCTTTTGCCGCCGCGCTGGCAAAAGAAAAGAAGGCTGAACTCGTCACCGGCGACCCGGAGTTCAAGGCTCTCGAAAAAGAAATCAAAATTCATTGGCTGAAATAACCACGGCTGAGGCTTTTGTTCTTGGGGACGTCCCTTCTGCCCCCTCCGTGGAATCCCAGCCTTGCAAAGAACGCAAGGATGGGGCACCCGGCAGCACAGACGTCAACCCTCTCAGGTTAATAGAGGTTCGAGGTTCCCACCCTTGCAAAAGACGCAAGGGTGGGGCACCCACAGTCGTGGCGCCGTCGGCATTCTAAAGGCTGGGCCACCCGTCCCGTCTGGTATCTGAAAGCCCCAAGTCACTCTCGGGGCTTGCGTTTTTAGGCTCGTGGCTATGCAGCAGCTGGAGCCGGCGGGAGTGCGCGGCCGACTACCTTCTGGTATTGACCTGCATCGGCCAATTCTCGTGCGAGCTTTTCCACCCAGGCTGGCGTGTAGACGTAGTCTTCATGCGTCTGGTCATAAAGGCAATATTCCGGCATTGTCCGCTCGGGATGGGGATCTCCAAATGGGGGACGCACCTTGTAGTACCTCCAGGCGGATGTGTGGACTGCCATGTTGAGTGGATGTGCGACGCGACCGCGCAATCGTTCCAGCACCTCGCTGGGCTTGAAGTGCCCTAGATTTGCAATTGGGATGTGTTTCTCTCGAATTAGAACGTTCAGTTTTTCCAATCGCTCCAGCTCTTCGGCGCTGGCCTCATCGATTTTGACAAACTGCACAGCAACGTCCGCACCTCCAACCCGATTTGCGACCTTGGGTACTAGGAACACCGAGAAGGAGTACTTCATGCTGTTCAACACGCTCCCTGGCAGCCCGCCTCTGAAGCGCTCCACGTATTCCTTGACGGTCCTTGCGCTCGACGATACTAGGGCCTTGGTGGCCTTCAGCTTCTCCTCAGGAAGAATCTGGGAGAACTGAAGCGCAATGGCGAGCTGCTCTGTTAGGGCATATTTTTGACCGAATTGGTCAGCCAACATGGTCTCAAGGTTTAGCAACGCCGCTTGGCACTCGCCGTAGAGTGCCGGGTCCAGGTCGGGAAGGTGCCGGTGCTCGACTTTGTTCCTGAGACCAATCAGGAACTCAAGGTTCTTGCGCTCGGGCGGGTGTTTGTCTCCGAAGTGCTGCTTGAGGCATTCTCCTAGGTCCCTGCTTGGGTTCTCCGTCCACCCTTACGTAACGCCCATGTCCTCCCGGTGCCTGTTTCCGGAACCACGGTCTCCGTCCCTTGCGATAAAAGACCGCGTGGAACAACGCCGTCCACGCAATGATGATCGGAATTACGAACTGAGCCGTGCGAAACCTGGGTCCAGGTCTGTTATAGGAATCAACAGCGGCCAGCGCGGACGCGCGGCACTTCTCAATGTGCTCCCTGACTACATGTGGAAGGCCCTTGGGCATGGCGAGCTCCGTCGTCTGTGCGCGATGTGGGCGCGTCTACCGTCTTCCCGCGCTCCTCCCGATTACGGCGCCTCGGTCAGCTGGCCCTTCAATAATTCCCCCAGATATTTCGCCAGTTCGCTAATGTCGTACTGTCCCTTTTCGTACGCGTGATCCGCAGCCTGCAGCCCCGCTATGTATGGAGCCCTATTCTCGCGGATGCGTTCAGGAACCGTTTTCTTGCCACCTAGAATACGTCCCTGCTTCATGCAGATCAGGTAATAGCAAGCCGCTCTGGCGGTTCTGCCGTTTCCCTCGATGAACGGATGGATCCAGTTCAGATTCCAGAGCGCGAACGCAGGCAACGCAGTCGGGTGCTCCATGATTGTCCAATTCTCGTGAATGATCGAGAAGAAAGCATCCATGAGATTCGGGACATCCTTGAAATGGGAAGGAACGTGATTGCCAACCCGGATCGGGCCCTCGCGGTATCGACCGCCCAGCTGACAGATGTTTGAGACAGCAGCGTAGTTCAAGGCCCAAAGAGTGTACTTGTCGAATGCCTCAATGCCTTTCTTCAGGCCGATTTCGATGCAGTTTGTCAGCAGGTCGTATTGCCGGAGAAGATTTTGCTCTTGGATCTTGGTGTAGAGCGCAGGATCGTCTTTTTCTCGAACTGACATCAGGATAAATGCAGAAAAAGCCGCTGCCTTTCAAGGCAACAGCTTTATGTGTTCGGAGGCTGCTCTGACGCTATCCTTCGTTATGCGATGTTCTGAGCCGCGTGGTGCATTGCCATAGGCGAAGCTGATTCGTTGTTCCTTCAGCACCTCTTCGGTCACCGGCACGGCCTTGGACTTTTCGAGGATTTTTGCCAGCTCCGGATCAGGCTCTATTTTTTTTAGGAATTGTTGTCGGTCAGCCATTATTTTTCACCCCCCGCAGGAGGCTCATCATACGCCTTCTTTTCGCCCAATTTTACCACTGTTTTTGCACAGAGATTTACACTCTTGGCGCCGCTTCCCGTTTTGGGAATCGGCGCAAATTTTCTTCTACGTTCCTTGCCTCTCGATTGCAGAAAAATTCCAATGGAGTAAAGCAGGTTCCTCGGCACGTCCTCGCCTTCGGCTACGGACGGCTCGGAATGACAACGGGCCTGCGCTTGGACAGGTTGCGGGGATGAAGAAGCGCAAGAAGATCATCGAAGACAAGAAGCAGCGCGGCGAGTGGGCCGAGATGCAGTTTATCGCCCGGGCGAGCGAGCATGGGTTGCCTGTCAGCAAGCCCTGGGGAGATTCGAACAGCTTCGACTGCGTGGTTGGATATCCGCGCAAGTTCGCGGCCGTCCAGGTCAAGTGCACGCTTGCAAAATTGCAGAGCGGGACGGGGTATAGTTGCTCGACGTGCAGCAGCCACAAGGTATATCGGGCGGGGGCGTTCGATTTTCTGGCTGCCTATGTGATTCCAGAAGATGCGTGGTACATCATTCCGGCGAAAGAAATTCGGGGACTGAAGTCGATCAGCTTGTGTACGGATGGCAACGAGGCCAAATACGAAAAATATCGCGAAGCGTGGCATCTGCTGCGGGAGGCGGCGGGCAGCGGGCCAGAGTCAAAAGACCCACTTCTGGCAACACCGGCCAGAAGTAGGGCACCCGGTCAGGAGGAATCGGTTGAGACAGTAATCGAAGAACCATCAGGAAAGGCGCATGCGACAGAGGGCGTAGGATCGGCACCGAGGCATCCGGAGAATGTTGTGGAGCGAGTGCGGGCATGCATGGAGTTTGCGCGCCGGCAGATGGGACTGGACAAGGTCCGGTCGGAGGAACGGGAGGAGGATGGGTAGATGGCGCAGAACCGTCCGAATTGCCGGTGCGACCGTTTGTGCCTGCGCGTAAACGCCGGGTCCTTCGGCAAGCTCAGGGCGGGATCCTTCGACTCCGCACCGGATGACCGAGTTGGGTGGTGGCTCGTCCTAAGATTTCCAAAGGCTTCCACAGGGAAGAGGGAACGTCCACAGCTTCTGCACAAACGAGTAAGGGTTTTTTGTTGCCGGGCGCAACAAAGTAGCCCAGAGTGTGTTGCAGCGAAAAACGTGAGTTCCTGAATCTGCCGAATGATCGCGGCAGAGCCAGCGGCATCCGGCGGTTCTCGAGGGTGAATTGCCGGGGGAAAGCCCAGTGGCGCGCGCGAGCGCGACTGGTAGCCCGGGCGTTGCGGCCTCCTCCCCCATCGCTGCTTCGTTCGCTTTGGCGAGCTGGAGCAGGATAGAGCCGCTGGCTGGCGACGGTGGCCAATGCGTGATCGCGAGATCACGTGTGGCGAATCGTTGCTCAGCGGTGACGAAGGCAGAGCCGGGAATGCACGTACAAATGCGGCTTGGGTGGCTGGCCCGGGCCGCATTCGAATTTTTGGGGCATACACGATTTAGGACGCGGCTGAGCCGGATCTTCGGACTGAGCTAAATCGAATTTTCGAACAGGCTGGTTGGGTTACGCGGTGCAATCACTGCGGGCTGGTGGAGTGTCTTCGTGAAGTGGATTCCCTGGAAAACACAATTACGCCTGATTGGGTTTGCCTACGCGGCCGTGGTGGCGATCTCCGTCGTCCTGGTGATGGTTCGGCGGTGGCAGTATGCGACGCACGCGGCGGACGTGGCCGCTTCTGGCGGGATGTGGGCCGGCGGGGACTTGCTGCTCGAGTTCTTCATTCTGGGGATGTTGCTGGTGGTCACCTTCTTTCTGGTTCTGGTGATCAGAAAGTCGGAGACGGCTTACACGAATTACGCAAAGGCCCTCGTTGGTGTGAGTTTGACGGCGCCGCTGTCGGTGGGAATCATCAGTATTCCCTGGGTGAACCGTAGCAACTCGATCCTGGGCTACGCATGCATGTTTCGTCTCTTTGCCTCTCCGGTGGTAGCGTTCGGGATCGGAGCGAGCCGGCTGTTTGCGCGGTTCCCGCGTGCGAAGAGACTGACGGTTTACGCATTCCTGATCGAGGGTCTCACGCTGGTGGGGATAGCCGTTCTGTTGTCTTTCGGGCGCGGCTAAGAACTGCGCGCGGCGAAATTTGTCGAGCTGCGCTCGACCGGACAGCCGAGGGCGGCTGTCCCTACATGAGGCCACCTGCCACCTTGATATTCGTGTTTTGTTCGCCTACACTGAGTTCTGCCGGGGAATCATTCAGGCTTCCAAAATAATTTTGGTTTGATCTGAGTTTTCCTTGCGCGCGCACTCGCATTCACAGGGCGAGGGCGGCTAGGGTTCGTTGGAGCATGTTGCAAAAATGCATTGCGGGCTGGCGCCACGTCCCTCAGGGGCTGAAACCCCGCTGTTGTATAGCTCTGTACGGCACCGTTCGGCTCGCTCGGCGCTCGCTCAGGGCAGGCTCAAAACCTGCGGCCGTGCCCTTCCCAGAAGCTGTGTTTGGAGACAACGGAGGGTCTGATTAAGTCATGACAGAAATCCCTCAGCGACTAAAGTCGCGATTATTTTGCGGCATTTACGGACAGCCGGAAAGGCCTTCCCTTTCAAAGCCGGACTTAATCAGAGTTTCGCTAGGCAATTTTCCTAAATAGAGAGAGAAATCGTTGGCCACTTCGGATTACACGATCAGCAGCCTACCGGCGAATGTAGAAGCGGAGCGCTCGATCCTGGGCGCGATCCTGTTGGATAACTTCACATACAACCAGGCGGCGGAGCACCTGCGCACGGAGGACTTCTCGCTGGATTCGCACCGGCGGATTTACGCGCGCATGGTGGAGCTGGCGGAGTCGTCGCGGCCGATCGACATGATCACGCTGATCGAGGAGCTCGACCGGCACAAGGATCTGGAGGCGATCGGCGACGTGGCGTATGTGTCGAGCCTGGTGGAGGGCGTGCCGGAGCGGCCGTCGATTGAGCACTACGTCAAGATCGTGCGCGACAAGGCGCTGATGCGCGGGCTGATTTCGGCGGCGAACACAGCGATTGCTCGGGCGAGCGAGCAGACTGACCTGGCGGAAGAGGTGCTGAGCGATGCCGAGGCCGCGATTTTCGCGCTGTCGGAAAAGCGCATTGGGCGCGGGTTTGAGAAGTTCAAGACAATATTCGAGCAAACTTTCGGCTCGGTGGATGCGCTGTTGCAGCGCGGGCAAAGAATCACCGGGCTGGCGACGCACTACACCGATCTGGACGAGATGACGAGCGGATTGCAGCGGTCGGACCTGGTGATCATTGCGGCGCGGCCCTCGATGGGCAAGACGGCGTTCGCGATGAACATCGCGGAGAATGCTGCGATTGAGGACGGGCAGGTGGTGGGAGTGTTTTCGCTGGAAATGTCGCGCGAGGCACTGCTCTTGCGTCTGCTCTGCTCGCAGGCACGCGTGGACGCGCACAAGATGCGGACCGGATCGCTGTGGCAAGACGACACGAAAAAAGTTGTGCGGGCGATGGAGCAGTTAGCGCACGCGAAAATTTTCATTGACGACACGCCGGGAATTTCGCTGAGCGAGATGCGAGCCAAGGCGCGGCGGCTGAAGCAGGCGCAGGAGGGGCGGCTCGATCTGCTGATCGTGGACTATCTGCAGCTGATGTCAGGCGGGGGGAAGCGATTTGAAAATCGCACGCAGGAAGTGTCGGCGATTTCGCGCGGGCTGAAGGCGCTGGCGAAGGAACTGACCGTGCCGGTGGTGGCGCTCTCGCAGTTGAGCCGCGCGCCGGAGAGCCGGGGCGGAGATCATCGTCCGCAGCTGGCGGATTTGCGAGAGTCGGGATCGATCGAGCAGGACGCGGATGTGGTGATGTTCATTTTCCGGGAGGAAGTTTACCGGCAGGATGATCCAGAGCTGCAGGGCAAGGCGGAGATCATCATTGCGAAGCAGCGGAACGGGCCGACGGGGAAGGTGCGGCTGGCGTTCCTGAAGCCCTGTACGCGGTTTGAAACTATGGTGGAGGGAGATTTTGGGCCGGAGGAGCAGGAGCAGTGAGGAGACACCTCCTTCCTGTGGAAAAGCTTGTGGAATTGAAAACCGCGTTCAGAATAGCTGAGAGAAAAGACCCGGCTGGGAGCGTGCGCAAGTCCTTGCAGCGCGCTTTAAGCCGATGAATAGTAACCAGTTATGCAATTCATCGGGAAGTAACATGGCGGAGTTGGCGAGATAGATGCTTCTTCTCCGTTTTTGAGATTTGCACATCCGAGCGTTCTAGGCCTTTCGAGTGGGGGCTGATTTTTGGCGGGGTTTGGGGGGCCTCGGGGGCTGAAGCCCCACGTTCTTTGGAGACGTAACGGCACGGCTGAAGCCGTGCCCTGATACGAACCAGCGCCGTATCAGTGCCAGCCGCCGGTTTCGCGGCATGATCATGTGCGCCCCGCGCGAGACCGGACTGCAGGGGCTAAAGCCCCGGCTAAAGATAGACGCCTTGACGCGGCGCTAAAGCGCCGCTCTTTCACGAGCATCAGAAGCGGCACGAAAGGTCGAGAAATATCATGCGGAGCTGCGCTCCGCAGGGCGGAGGAATGCCTCCGCCCCTACACGAACAGTCCCCACTCAAGCCAAAAGCGGGCTTGAATGGGCCACCCTCGGCGCCACGCAAATCAGGCGGGGACCATCTTGCGCGACCAGGTTTTTATGAAGGCGGAGAAGCGGGTGAGGGCGTTGGGAAAATTGTCTCCGGCGGCGGCGAAGCCGAGGCGGAAATGCGGGGGCTCGTTGAAGCAATCGCCGGGGGCGAGCAGGATTCCGTGCTCGGCGGCGGCCTGGCAGAAGGGACGGGCATTTTCGACGGTCGTCTTTTCTTTGTCCCTGCCGCTTGCTCCGGCGACCTTCTCGCCACCATTCTCTCCGGCGCGCAGCCACGGGAAGGCGGTCATGCCGCCCTGCGGCGGAATCCAGCCGAGGATGTCGTTGTGGTCTGCCATGAAGCGCTCGAGGAGCTTGAGGTTTCGCGTGGCAGCTTCCTGTGCTTTTCCGATCACGGCGTCGCGGTTGCGGACGGCGATTTCGGAAAGAATTTCTCCGATGGTGTTGTTGGAAATGGAAAAGGTGGCGCGCGCATTCCAGTATTGCTGGCGGCGTTGGGCGTCGTGCTCGATGATCCAACCGATGCGAACACCGGCAATCGAGAATGCTTTTGACATGTCGGAGATCACGGTGGCGTGCGCCAGCCGCGCTGCCGATTTCGTAGGCCTGCCGTGGTAGATGGGATGGTAGACCTCGTCACTCACCAGCTGGATTCCGCGCTCGGCCGCGAAGTCGTGGAGGGCTTCCATTTCGGCGTCGCTGATGGTGGCGCCGGTGGGGTTGTGCGGGCTGTTGACGAGGATGAGTTTCGTGTTGAAATCGGCGAGGCGCTTGATTTCGTCGGGATCGATGCGGAAGCCGTTCTCGCGGCGCACGCGATAGAAGCGGGTTTCGAGGCCAAGAGATTCCGGGAGCGCGGAGAAAGGAGGGTATCCGGGCTGCGGGATGATGACGTTCGCGCCGGCCTCGGCGGCCAGCCACATCAGGGCGACGAGCGCTTCGGAGGCGCCGGTGACGACCAGAACGGTCTCGACCGGGACATGCTGCATTTCGGCGATGGCCTCGCGGAGACTGTCGGCGCCGGCGGGCCGGCTGTAGACCAGCTTGTGGTGGAAGAAGCGGTGGCGGGTTTCGTCGTCGGCGAGGGCAAGGATGTCATTTACGGTCCAAACAGGGCCGGTGCTGGCGGCGAGGTTGAATTCGATGTTGTGTTCGTACTGGTCGAGCCAGGCGTCGAGCAGAAAGGGTTTGAGCTGCATCCGGGGGCCTCGAGGGCTATTGATTCGCCGGGAGGGGGAGGGGATGGATTTTAGTTTGGGGGGTTCCCACCCTCCCGCACAAAACGCGGGAAGGGTGGGGCAACCGCCTCGTGTGCGCCCCGCGCGAGATCCCTCGGCCCGTTGGTGAATGCACGGGCCTTCGGGATGGCGCAGTCACTAGATTCTCTGCTTCTTCGCGGTGGCTTGAAATTACGAACCGCTGGCGGACTGGCTGGCGGCGAATTTGACTTCGACCTGGCGGCGGTCGGCGTCGGAGACCTGGAACATCTGGCGGGGCTTGAGCCCCATGAAGCCGGCGAGAAAGACGTCGGGGATTTGGGCGATGCGGGTGTTGTAGGTGTTGACGTCGTCGTTGAAAAATTCGCGGCGGTCGGCGATGCGTTCTTCGAGCTCGGAGATGCGGTTTTGCAGCTTGAGGAAGTTTTCGTTGGCCTTGAGCTGGGGATAATTTTCGGCGACGGCGAAGAGGCCGCGGAGCGCGCTCATGAGTTGCAGATCGGCGAGGGCTTTCTGGCTGATGCTGGCGGCGTTCATGGAGGCAGCGCGGGCCTGGGTGACGGCGAGCAGGGTTTGCTGCTCATGCTGCATGTAACCCTTTACAGTTTCGACCAGGTTGGGGATTTCGTCGTGGCGCTGCTTGAGCAGGACGTCGATGTTGGCCCAGGCGCGGTCGTTTTCGTTGCGCAGGCGGACGAGGCCGTTGTAGAGGATGACGGTGTAGACGAGAATGCCGATGATGAAAAGGAAGAAGGCGAGGCCTTCGATGATGTTGGCGCCCATATGCTGTTAAAGGTGACAGGAGAGCAGGCGGGTGGGCAAGTATCGGAAGGGTTGCGGCGGTGGGGGCCTCAGGGGCTAAAGCCCCTCGGGGAAAGTCATCCTCTACGCGGCGCTGAAGCGCCGCTCTTCCACAGAGCTCCAGAAGTCATGCGAAGACCGACAGATCTGACGCGGAGCTGTGCTCCGCAGGGCGGAGGAATGCCTGCGCCCCTACATAAACAAAAACCCCACTCAAGCCAAAAGCGGGCTTGAATGGGGCACCCTCGGAATTCCGACCTCTGCTCCCCGGCCCCTAGTCCCTGGTTCTTAGTCTTTGCTGGGCTTTTTGGGGGTGATGTCGCACATTTTGCGGACTTCGTCGGTGTTCAGGCCGGCGGGCGAGAACTCGGCGATCTGGCGTCCACCGGCGGTGGGCAGGGCGATGTTGACGACCTGGCCGCTCATCATGCCGCGGGCGGTGCCTTTGTCCATGTCAAGGGCCTGGCGGGGTATCCAGTTCCAGCCTTTGAAGTAGTGGACGTCGTCGACGCGGACTTCCACTTCGATCTGGGGCTGGCCGTACCATCCGGGCGGACGGTTGGGGCGAATGCGGACGCCGGGGTTGAAGCGGGCGATCTTGTATTTGCCGCTCTCGCAGATGAGTTCGACGCGCGGCTTGTAGTCGGGGTCTTCCTTGAAGTAGTTGTTGGCGAGCAGTTCGAAGCGGACGCGCTTGGCGCCGGTCATTTTGTTTTCCGATTGAAACTCCATCCAGTTGCCGCCGGCGCTGACGCCGTCTTGTTCGCCCTGGTTGGGGCTCATGGCGCCACCCTGGGCCAGAGCGGAAATGGCGGCCGCGCACATCAGCGCGAGACTCGCCAGGAAGGCCGGGGCGCGCTTTTTCGAAGATTGCGTTGTTTTCACAATGTCCTCCAGACAAGTATCCCTGGTTATTATTGAACACCCGAGGGCGGGGAAAGTTGCTTGAAAAGGTGCATCTAACCTAGCGGGTGTCGATGCGGAGGTCGATGTAGACCTGGGAGCGGTCGTCGAACTGGCTGACGGATTTGGTGTCGCTCTTGCGGCCCTTGTATTGGGCATAGACCTCGTAGTCGATGGCGGTGGAGAGCGCCGGGAAGCGGTAGGAGCCGTCGGGGCCGACAATGTAAGTCTTGACGGCGCGGGTGCGGGAGTTGGTCAGGTAGACCACGGCGTCGGGAATCGGGTTGTCGCGCGGATCGAGGACCTTGCCGAAGAGGAGACGGCCAGCACTTTTGTTCTTGTCGGAGGCAGAGTGGGCCAGTGTGGTGAGAGTCAGGCAGAGCACGCAAAGAACAGTGACAGCCGCGACGATGGATGGCTTCCGGTTCATCGGTTTCATTGTCTCACGCGATTGGAGAAGAGGTGGATGTCAGGTTGGTTTCGCCCGGGGGCACCTGATGCGGAGTTGTGCTCCGCAGGGCCGACCTTTCGACTCCGCTCAGGGCAGGCTGCGTCCGCCCCTACACAAACGAGAATCCCCACCCTGTCGCAAAGAACGCGACAAGGATGGGGCAACCGCTACCTGATACGAACCGAGCGTCAAAATCCCCACTCAAGCCAAAAGCGGGCTTGAATGGGGCACCCAAGAAATTAGTAAGTGAGGTGCAGGCCGGTCTCCTGGCGCTCGTCGTTGTAGATGTGGACGGTGACTTCTTTTTCGAGGCGGAGAGGCGTACCGTCAGGCATTTTGAGGCCTTTGAGGTCGGCAGAAATGATGTAGTCCTGCTCGCCGGCGGGAACGCGCTGGGCAAACTCGCCCATGTGGTCGGAGTAGAGCTCCCAGCGGACTTTGTTGGGCTTGTCGCTGGCGCGGCGAATTTTGACTTTCACGCCGTAGACGGGATGATTGTCGGGACTCCAGACGGTGCCGGCGATCAGCGCGTAGGGCTTTTCGCCTTTTTGGGACGCGGTGGGTTCGGGCGCAGCGGGTTCGGGCGCGGCTGCGAGGAGTTGCGGGACGCAGGTGGGAAGGGCGACGAGCAGAGTGAGGGCGAATGCGAACCAGCGCGCGGCCCCGAGGCGCAGACGAGGTTCAGGAGTAATCACCGTCTTCGTTTTCCTCGCCTTCTTCTTCGTCTTCCTCGTAGCCTTCTTCGACGGCCTTCAACTCGAGCGGATTGGTGGTGACCACTTCAAAATCCGTGCCGCACTCGGGGCAGGAGATGACTTCCCCTTCGTCAACCTCTTCTTCTTCGATGTCCAGATTGGTGTCGCACTCGGGACAGACAACCATAAAGCCTCCGTAGCCGATTAGAGCCCCCTGATAATATTTAGATTCTTCATGGCAGTTGGTCAAGAGGGAGGGCCGGGGCAAGCCTGGCTCGCTGGCTTGACAATTTCCGGGGTGATTCGATTTATGAGGAATCCTGCGAGATTCAACAAAATTCTTGTTTTCATGTTTGCCGCATTCCTGCTGACGGCGGCCGGTGCGGTGGGGCAGTCGAAGTCTATGGCTGATCCGCAGATTGCGGAGGCGTTGAAGCAGGTTTCGGCGAGACAGATCCAGGCGACGATCGAGAAGCTGGCGAGTTTCGACACCAGGTCGACACTGTCGTCGGGAGATGAGGCGCTGCTGAATGCCGGGCATGGAATTGCGGCGGCGCGGCTGTGGATTGTGGCGGAACTGGAGCGCTACAGCAAGGATTGCGGCGGATGCCTGGATGTGGAGACGTATCGCTTCGTCGAGCCGCCCGGCGAGAGGATTCCGGCGTCGACGGAGATCACCGATGTTTATGCGGTGTTGAAGGGCACGGACACTGCAAATGCGAAACGGATCGTGCTGGTGACGGGGCATTACGATTCGCGCAACAGCGACGTTCTGGATGCGAAGGGATATGCGCCGGGAGCGAACGACGACGCGAGCGGAACGGCGGTGAGTCTGGAATGCGCGCGAGTGTTAAGCAAGATGAAGTTTCCGGCAACGATTATTTTCCTGACTGTCGCGGGCGAAGAGCAGGGACTGGTGGGAAGCCGTCACTTCGCCCAGATGGCGAAGGAGCGGGGATGGGACATTGAGGCGGTGCTGAACAACGACATCGTCGGTGGGGACAAGAATCCGGAGCAGGACCCTTCGGTGGTGCGGGTGTTTTCGGAGGGAGTGCCTGCGGCGGCGACGGAGCAGGAGATCCAGCGCATGCGCGGGCTGGGTGGAGAGAATGATTCGGGCTCGCGGGAACTGGCGCGGTATGTCGCCGAGGTGGGCCGCACGTATGAAACCGGAGTGAAGCCGATGATGATTTTCCGCCTGGATCGGTACCTGCGCGGAGGGGATCATTCGGCGTTCAACAAGGAAGGGTTCGCGGCGGTGCGGTTCACGGAGCTGCGCGAGGATTTTCATCATCAGCACCAGAATGCACGGATGGAAGGCGGCATTGAATATGGCGATCTGCCAAAGTTTGTGGACTACGAGTACGTGGCGCGGGTGGCGCGGCTGAATGCGGCGACGCTGGCGTCATTGGTGGCGGGGCCGGCGCCTCCGGCGAATGTGCATTTGCTGACGAAGGGGCTGGAGAATTCGTCGACGCTGACGTGGGAAGCTTCACCGGGCGCGGCTGGTTACGAGGTGGTGTGGCGCGCGACTTCCGCGCCGGACTGGGAGCACGTGTTGAAGGCCGGGGACGTCACGAAGATTACGCTGCAGATTTCGAAAGACGAATCGATCTTTGCGGTGCGGGCTGTTGATCAGGCGGGACATCGGAGTTTGCCGGTGGTGCCGGTGCCGGAACGGTGAAGCGCGGATCGCGAAAGATGAATGCGGTTTGTGTTGTGGCTCTTCTTTTGCCCCTCCGGGCTCTTTCCTTTCCCCGCTTTGCGCCCACGGCTGGCGCCGTGGGATGTATTCTTGCGCCGCTTTGCGGCTCGCGCTCGCCGCTCGATGCTCTTGTGCTGTAGCCCACCCTGTCGCAAAAGCGCGACAAGGGTGGGGCAACCCATGACCTGGTTCGCCACGGTCAATATTTCGGGAAAGAAATGCCCACCCAACGAAAACCGCGTTGGGTGGGGCACCCCCAGAAGTAATTGTCACTTTCCGAAGCGGAAGACGATGCCGGTGGCGATGCGATAGCAATTGCCAGGCCCTGAACCGGGCGAGCCTTCGAATCCAATCTGGGCGGCCTTGTTGTTGTTGTGCAGGTAATCGAACTGAATCAGGCGCGCGCCGATGTGGCGCATGAACCAGGCGTCGACGCCGCCGCCGAAGGCCAGAGCGAAGGTGGTCTGGCTTCCGGTGCCGTTGAAGGTGAGGCCTCCAATAAGAACGTGACCGAAAAGGCCGAGCCGTCGATGTTCGCCGAGAAGCGCGGCCCTCCCATGAACGTCTGCGAACTCCAGTGATTGCTGGGGCTGTATCCGTGGGCGAAGTCCACTTCGGCTCCGAAGTGGCGGACGGGGCTGAATGCGCCCGAGATTTCGAATCCGTTGAGCGGCGCGGAGATCCATGGGCCGCTGTAATCAGCGTAAATTCCGTAGCCGAGGCGGGAGAATCCGCCGAAGACGACGATGCTGTCGGGATTTTGGGCGTGAGCGAAGGCGGCGAAAAAAGCAGTGAAGAGTAGCAGCAGGGATGTGGTTTTCATGAGCGGCTCCTCGTGCTGTATTGCCCAGGGGCCCGGTGGAAGGAACGTGAGATTGTACAGCGTGGGGCAGGAATTTGCCGTGCGCCACGTTGATGAGAAGCGGGGCAGGAGGTGACGGGTTGTATTTTTGGCAGAAGTTTTTCGCGCTATGCGTTCCGCCGAAGGAACCTGCACAACAGTCCGTGCCGTCCCTACGGGACTTGTTCCGTTTTCCCCGGCTTACCCAGGGCTTACGCCCTGGGCTATCACTTACCGCCGCTCCGCGGCTGGCCCTTGTCACTCGCTCGTTTTGTCGTGCAACCCACCCTGTCGCAAAAGGCGCGACAAGGGTGGGGCAACCACGACGAGAGTAGAATTAGTCGAGGTCAAAATCAGTGCGGCGAACTGGCGAACCGATGACGTTGAGCCTGCCCCCGTTTACGCGGGCGGTAACGTGGCTGCTGGGCATTAATACCGGCGTTTTTCTGCTCATGGAACTGCTGGGGATGATCGCGCCAATCGCAGTCCTCTACGTCAAAGCTTACTGCGAGCTGGTGCCAATCGAGGTGATTCGTCATGGGATGGTGTGGCAGCTGGTCACCTACAGCGTGCTGCATCAGGGCCTGTGGCATTTATTGGGCAACATGCTCGGGTTATGGATGTTCGGTTCGGCGTTTGAGAGCGCCTGGGGCACGCGGCGATTCCTGGAGCTGTATTGGATTGGCGTTGTCGGGGCTGCGGTCACTACTGTAGTTCTTTCGTACCTGCACATACTCGGCAGACCGGATGTTGCGACCGTAGGCGCTTCGGGCGGAGTGTTCGCCATTCTGATCGCGTTCGGAGTGTTGTTCGGCGATCAGGAAATCATGATGATTCCGTTCCCGTTTATGATCAAGGCGAAGTATTTCGTCGGGATCCTGATTGTGGTGACGCTGGCGCTGGCGATGAGCGGTGGCGGGAATGTGGCGTACGTGGCGCATCTCGGAGGGTTGCTTTTTGGCTGGCTGTATGTGCGGCGCGGGCCACGGCGGGCGATGGCGGGCGGCCCAGGGCTGACGGAGCGCTACTACGAGTTGAAAAATTCCTACTATCGCTGGAAGCGGCGGCGGGCGGCGCGGAAGTTCGAAGTGTACATGCGGCAGCACGACCGGCAGGTGCATTTCGACGAGCACGGAAACTACATCCCTCCCGAGGACGACACGCGCAAGGGCAATGGCGGCGGGAAGTCGGGGTGGGTGAATTGAACTCAGGTTTCAAAGTGGCAAGGTGGCAAAATTTCAAAGCTTCAAGGTTTCAACCAGGCTTCACGGCAAGTTACGAATGTGCTCAGGGTGTTCAAGTGGGGAATTTGTGCGACTCTCTGCTGTCGCACTAGGGAGATAACAAATTGGTCTGGCAATTTTTAACGGTTGCGGTCCTTTTCTTAGCATGCAAGCCGCTTCCGCTCTGCGCTGCCGACCGCACTACCGATGAGTCTGTCATCCGAGACCTAATCGGGGTGCGACAGCAGCAGGCGTGGAACCAGCACGATGCGCATGCTTACGCCGCACTGTTCGCTGAAGATGGCGACGTCGTCAACGTGGTGGCGTGGTGGTGGAGGGGCCGCGCCGAGATTGAAAGTAACCTCACGCGCATGTTCGCCAACATCTTCCGTGAGAGCACGCTTACGTTCACGCAAGTAGACGTGCGTTTCCTGACGCCGGAGATCGCCATCGCACATGCCCGATGGACGATGACAGGCGCGCATATGCCACCGGGACTGCCCGAGCCGCGTGAAGGCTTGCAGACTCTGACAATGCAGAAGCACAATGGAGAATGGCTGATCGTGGCGTTCCACAACACGAACTACGTGCCGCCGCCGGCAACGGCCGCGGACAACAAGTAAACGCTTAAGAAAAAGCTGCGCCATTCGCAGAATTAGATCGACCTCGTTGTGCTGTAATCCAACCGCTTCGATTGCATCCTCCACCGATTCAGCGGCTTCAAAAGAACAAGGAAAACCCCAATGTACCTTCGACGGTAAGCCATGGCAAAGTCCCCTCGGAAAGCGCGACTCCCTGCTCTGGGCGAGAGCTTGCTACCCAAGCAGCGCAAGGCTGTCCCGCATGCATTCGTGCTGGAGGCGATTGACTCATTATCGCCGTATACGCGTCCGATGTTTGGCTGCCTGGCCGTCTATGTAAAGGACAAAATTGTTCTGGTGCTGCGGGACAAGCCCACAAGCACTGCGGACAATGGAGTCTGGCTTGCGACGACTCACGATCACCACGACAGCCTGCGCCGCGAATTTCCAAACATGCGATCGATCGAAGTATTGGGGAAACCGGTGACGGGCTGGCAGGTGCTGCCCGCCGACGCGCCCGATTTTGAGAGCGCTGCGCTCCGCGCCTGTGAGCTGGTGCTCGCCGGAGATCCTCGAATCGGCAAGGTGCCGGGGACACGAACGTCGAAGTCGGGAGCCAGGGCGGCGGATAGAAAATCGGCAAAGCCGATCGGAACCTCAAAACGACGCGCAAAGGATCGAGGTTAAAACACCCTGCAGTGTCCGGGATAGATGGGTGCTGAAAGGGATCCTTCGACTGCGGTTTGCTCCGGCAGGCCGGAGCAAATCCTCGCTCAGGATGACAAATAATTTAGAAGTTCGAAATGGCAGCGCTCAGGATGAGAGTTCAAAGAAGTGGGCGAATTCGGAGAAGATCAGCCGCGGTAATTCCTCTTTCTTAGCTTTTCCTTTGAATCCCAGGTCGTGACCGGCGCCTTCGACCGGAAGCAGTTTCGTTTTCGCGGGGATCATCTTCAGGGTGTGCTGCATTTCGGCGATCGAGCCGAAGGCGTCGTGAGTGCCGTGAACGAACAGCGTGGGCGCGTGCAGGCTCGGGAGATGTTGCGTGCGCTGTTGCTCGGGACGGCGCGGGGGATGGAGAGGATAGGACATGAGCAGGAGGCCGGCGACCAGGTCGGGGGATTCGGCGCACAGCATGCTGGATTGGCGTCCGCCGTAGGAGTGGCCGCCGAGGAAGATTCTCCTTTCCCACCCAACGAAAACCGCGTTGGGTGGGGCACCCACTTTGTTTTGATCCCCACCCTGTCGCAAAGTGCGCGACAAGGGTGGGGCAACCTCGCTCTGATCCCTCCCTCGAAAATCCCCACTTCTGGCAAAATCGGCTAGAAGTGGGGCACCCACGTTCTTCTTCACTGCCTCGAGGGCGTTCTCCAGGCCAGCGCGGTCGCGGGCGGCGTCGGCGGGGCCGGGAGGGCCGAAGGAGCGCACCTGGCGATAGGGCAGGTCGCAGCGCAGGACGGTGAATCCGGCGGTGGAGAAAGTTTCGGCGAGGGCGACCAGGAGCGGGGCCTGCGCGCTCGAGCCGGCACCGTGTGTGAGGACGACCGCGGCACCGTTGGGCGTTTCGGGAGTGTGCAGAAACCCGCGGACGGGCGGATCGACCGCGTTGTCGGCGAAGGCGCGAATGGAGGTTGCGGACAAGAGGTCATTCTAAATCCGTCTGCCCTGATTCCCTCCCGTCATTACCAAAGAGAACTGGCGGTCTTTCGTGTTAGGCGGTCCAATGGTCGCATGGAGTACATATTTCCTGGCGGCTACGGCGAGCTGCGAAGCCTCGAAGACCTGCCGCTGTGGCGCAAGTTGCTGCTGGGTTGCGGCCTTGCCCTGTGGATTTACCTGGGATGCAGCGCGCTTAACAAGGAAGCGGATGTGTACGTGTCGGCACCGCATGTACCGGTCGCGGCGACTGGTCAGGTGTATCCGGTGAGTGTGAATCACGGGGCGCTGCGCTACGTAACGGCGAAAGAAAAGAAAGAGATGGACTTCTCGCATTACGAAGCCCCACCGATCATATTCGGGCTGATGGTGGGCATGTTCCTGCTGGTGTGGACCTTTCGATATCCGCGGGCTTCGTAACTTAGTAGTTGAAAAGCAGCGAGGCAGGATTGGTCAGGGTCTGGCGCGTGTGAGGGGCACTTCGTTCAGCGTTTCGTAGACCTTGACAGTGCTGATTTCGTTGCCCAGCTTGGCCCAGCAGCGGAGCATGTCGGGATCTTCCATGGCGGTGCGGCGGGCGTCTTCTGATTTCCAATAACGCAGAAAAACGTAGTTCGATTCGCGATCACGGTAGAGCAGGTCGCGGCCGTATCCCTTGGCAGCGACGATGGACTTGAGTTCGCTGAGCGTGGCGAGCGACGCGGCTTCCATTTCGGGGACGGGTTTCCAGATGGCTACTGAAAGGATCTCGTGAGCCATAGACGGAATTATAGCGCGGAGGAAGGGAGAATCCTGTGCGGAGCTGCGCTCCGCAGGGCGGAGGAATGCCTCCGCCCCTACACTGGTGTTTTCTTAGTGGCGTTTCTTCTGTGGCTTTTTCGGACGCGTGATGCGGGCGGCCTCCTCGCTGGTGACGGTGTGCAGGCGCATGAGGTTGGTGGAACCGGAGGCCTGGCGCGTGCCGGCGACGACGCCGAGAACATCGGTGGGCTTGAGCTGGCGGTGGCGGAGAAGATGTTGCTCGGCCATCGCTACCATTTGCTCGGCGGAGCGTGCCTGGCGGCAGCGCACGGGATGCACTCCCCAGAACAGGTTCAGACGATGGACCACCGGCACGATGTGAGTGAAAGCGAAGATAGGAGCGCGCGGTCGGTGCTTGGAGAGCATGCGCGCGGTGTTGCCGGTTTCGGTGAAGACGGCGATCGCGCCCATGGGCAGGTCTTCGGCAGAGTGGGCGATGGATTCGCAGATGGTTTCGGCGACAGAGAGGCGGCGGTGATCGCCGCGCCGGCGGAAATGGCTGAGGTCGCCCATGCTCCCTTCGGCTTCGATCACGATGCGCGCCATGATGGAGACGGATTCGCGCGGATATTTGCCGCTGGCGGTTTCGGCGGAGAGCATGACGGAATCGGAGCCGTCGAAAATGGCGTTGGCCACGTCGCTGGCCTCGGCGCGCGTGGGGCGCGGGTTTTCGACCATGGATTCGAGCATCTGCGTGGCGGTGATGACCGGCTTGCGCCAGGCAGCGGCACGGCGGATCACGTGCTTCTGAATGACGGGGACTTTTTCGGGCGCCATTTCGACGCCGAGATCGCCGCGGGCGACCATGACTCCGTCGGCGGCTTCGAGAATTTCCTCGAGATGATCGATGGCTTGCGGCTTTTCGAGCTTGGCGATAACGGGAATGTCGCTGCGGTGGGCGGCGATGATTTGCTTGCCGAGGGCGATATCGGCGGCGGTGCGGACGAAGGAGAAGGCGACGGCATCGACGCCGTGCTTGAGGCCGAATTCGAGGTCCTTGCGGTCTTTCTCTGTTAAAGCCGGAATCGACAGCGCGACGCCGGGAAGATTGATGCCCTTGTGCTCACCGAGCAGGCCGCCGTTGATGATTTCGCAGTGGACATCGCTGCCGCGGACGGCGCGTACGCGCAATTCGATGAGGCCGTCGGAGAGCAGGATGCGCGCGCCGGATGAAAGTTCGCGGGCGAGATCGGGGAAGGTGGTGGAGATGCGCGTGGCGGTGCCGAGAATGTTGGCGGGCGTGATGGTGACGACGGCGCCGGTTTTCAGCAGCACGGGAGTGTGACCTTCGAGCAAGCCGGTGCGGATTTTGGGGCCTTGCAGGTCCTGAAGGATGCAGACGGTGCGGCCTTCGCGTTCGGCGGCGCGGCGCAGACGGTGGATGTTGTGGGCGTGATCTTCGTGCGTGCCGTGAGAGAAGTTGAGGCGGGCGACGTCCATGCCGAGGCGGAGGAGGTCGCGCATCACGGCCTCAGTGGAGCAGGCGGGGCCGATGGTGCAGATGATTTTGGCGCGGCGGGGGTTGGATTTTGTGACGTCGGTCAAAATTTCCTCAGGTGTTGGTTGCGTTTTCGTGGGTCGGAAACAAAGAGGTAATTAATATATCGCAGGGATCGAAGTTCGCACGTAGCCAGTGACGTCCCTACGGGACTCGTTGGGTTTTCCTCGCAAGCGCCCCGGCACTTCCGTGCCGGGCTTTCATACACCGCCGCTACGCGGCTGGTCTGCCGGCGAGTTCGGATTCCTGGTGCTTTGATTCCGGTCTATTTGTGCAAAAAGCAGGTTCCCTTCGACTACGCTAAGGGCAGGCTGCCGGTGGGCACCTTAAAATTACGCGCAGACGGCGCGTCCGCCCCTATACGAGCAAATCCCCACTCAAGCCAAAGCCGGGCTTGAATGGGGCACCCGATCGCGGTGACCTGCTCAGGCCTTGCCGTTGCTGAGGGCGGTCAATCCCTTCAGCTCTTTGCCCAGCATGGCGCGCGGGAACAGCAGCGCATTGAATTCGGCGCCCACGAGGATGGCGAGCGAAATCAAGTACATCCAGACCAGCAAAGCCATGGCGACGCCGAGCGATCCGTAGATGGTGGCGAAGCTGCCGAAGTGCTGCAGGTAGGAGCGGAAGCCGATGGTCACGGAGAACCACAAAACGGTGGCGAGCGTGGCGCCGGGGATCACGCTGTGCCAGGGCTGGGTGCGCGGGACGGCGTGATGGTAGATCAATGCGATGACGGCAATGCTGGTGAGGGTGGCGATCAGCCAGCGCATGCCTCCCCACAAGAGAAGGATGTAGATGCTGAAGTCGGGATGGATATAGGAAAGAAAGCGCGTCTCGATCTTCGAGCCCAGGGCCACGAGCAGCGTGGCGAAGGTCATGGGGATAAGGGCGAAGATCACGAGCATGAACGCGATGAGGCGTTCTTTGACCAGTCCCCAGGTTTTGGGGAGTTCGTAGCAGCGGCGGAAGCCGTCCATCCAGGAAATCATGACGCCGGAGGCGGTCCACAGCGTGATGAGCGAGGTGGTGGTCAGAAGGCCGACGGGGTGCTGCGCCGCGCCCTTCAGATAATTCAGTGCGGTGGTGCTTCCGGCGGGAAGAATGCTGCCAAGGGCGTAGGTAATTTCGCGGAGATATGGGCCGCCTTTGCGCCAGTTCGCCAGGCCCGAGCCGAGAATCAGCAAGACTGGGAAGAAGGTGAGAATGGACGAATACGCCGAGGCTTTGGCGATGGCGAAAGCGTCGTGCACGAAGGCACGCCAGATCGACAATCGGAAAAGGCGGAAAAAGCGCAGCATTAGCTGACTTAGCTTAGGGCCGGGAGGCACCGGGCGCAAAGAAGGAAGTGGAGCAGGTTCCTCGATACGCACTTGCTGCGGGGTAGCCATCGTTTAGTTGGGAAATCGAGGTCCCACCCTCCCGCACAAAACGCGGGAAGGGTGGGGCAACCATAGTGTCGTCTAGTCGGTTCCCACCCTGTCGTAAGAAGCGCGACAAGGGTGGGGCAACCGCAAACCCCCACTCAAGCCAAAAACGGGCTTGAGTGGGGCACCCTCGGGTTTCGGGTTACGCCGGCTCGGCTGGGAGTTCGGCGGTCAGTTCTTCGTTCTCGCCTTCGTGGCGCATCATTTCGAGAGCGCGTTCGGCTTCCTCGTAGGCGGCAGAAACTTCCGCCTGCACCTTGGCGGCGGCCTCTTCCATTTCGGGTGAGAGGCGCACGTTGCGGTAGTACTCCATGCCGGTTCCGGCCGGGATGAGACGGCCGACGATGACGTTCTCTTTCAGGCCGCGCAGGTGATCGACCTTGCCGTTGATACTGGCTTCGGTGAGCACACGCGTGGTCTCCTGGAACGACGCCGCCGAAATGAACGAGTCGGTAGAGAGCGAGGCCTTCGTGATGCCGAGGAGCAGCGGACGGCCGGTGGCCGGCTTGCCGCCTTCTTTGATCACGCGCTCGTTCTCTTCGCGGAACGCGAACTTGTCGAGCTGTTCTTCGAGCAGGAATCGCGTGTCGCCGACGTCTTCGACCTTCACCCAGCGCATCATCTGGCGGACAATCACTTCGATGTGCTTGTCGGAGATGTTGACGCCCTGCAGCCGGTAGACTTCCTGGATCTCGTTGACCAGGTAAGCCTGCAGCTCTTTTTCGCCGAGTACGGCGAGGATGTCGTGCGGGTTGAGCGGGCCGTCCATCAAAGGTTCGCCGGCTTTGACCCGTTCGCCTTCCTGCACGTTGATGTGCACGCCGCGCGGAACCGAGTATTCCTTCTCCGTGCCGTTGTCGGCGGTGACGTAAAGTTTGCGCTGACCCTTCGAAACCTCGCCGAACTTGACCGTGCCATCGATTTCGCTGATGACCGCAGTTTCGTGCGGCTTGCGGGCTTCGAACAACTCGACCACGCGCGGCAGACCACCGGTGATGTCTTTCGTCTTGGTGGTCTCGCGCGGAATCTTGGCCAGCACGTCGCCGGGATTGACCGTGTCGCCGTCCTGGACCATCAAGTGCGCGCGCGAAGGCATGAGATAACGCTTGCTGCCCTTGCCGCCCTTGACCACAATCGCGGGCTGGCGCTTCTCGTCAGGAGAATCGCCGACCACGTGCCGCGACAGGCCGGTGACTTCGTCCACTTCCTCGTGGAGCGTGACGCCTTCCTGCAGGTCTTTGAACTGCGCGGTGCCGCCGATTTCGGTCAGGATGGCGAAGGTGTAAGGATCCCACTCGACCAGCACCTGGCCGAGCGTGACCGGATCGCCTTCGTTGACCTTGACCTTGGCGCCGTACACGACCGAGTAGCGCTCGCGTTCGCGGTTCTTGTCGTCCACAACCGCGATCGAGCCCTGGCGGTTCATCACGACCAGGTCGCCAGACTTCGCGCGCACGGTCTGCAGGCCGATGAAGCGCACGGTGCCGTTGTTCTTGGCATCGAGGCGCGACTGCTCGGAGACTCGCGATGCGGTGCCGCCGATGTGGAAGGTCCGCATGGTGAGCTGCGTTCCGGGCTCACCGATGGACTGCGCTGCAATGACGCCGGTCGCTTCGCCGAGTTCGACGAGGCGCCCGGAGGCCAGGTTGCGGCCGTAGCACATCACGCAGACGCCGCGCTTGGATTCGCAGGTGAGCACGGAGCGGATCTTGACGCGCTCAATGCCGGCAGCCTGAATCGAACCAGCGAGGTCTTCGGTGATTTCGTTGTTGATGTCGACGATGACGTTGCCGTCATAGTCCTTGATTTTTTCGAGCGAGACGCGGCCGACGATGCGGTCGCGCAGCGGTTCGATGATTTCGCCGGCTTCGACGATGCCCTGCACGTAAATGCCGTCCACCGTGCCGCAATCGTATTCGCTGATGATGACGTCCTGCGCGACGTCGACCAGGCGGCGAGTCAGATAGCCGGAATCGGCGGTCTTGAGCGCCGTGTCGGCGAGACCCTTGCGGGCGCCGTGAGTCGAGACGAAGTATTCGAGCACCGTGAGGCCTTCGCGGAAGTTGGCCGTGATGGGCGACTCGATAATTTCGCCCGACGGCTTGGCCATCAGCCCGCGCATGCCGGAGAGCTGGCGAATCTGCTGTTTCGATCCGCGGGCGCCGGAGTCGGCCATGACGTAAATCGGGTTGAGTTCACCTTCCTTGTCACGCTTCTGCATTTCACCGAACATTTCGTCGGCGACTTTTTCGGTGATTGCCGACCAGATTTCGATGACCTTGTTGTAGCGCTCGCCGTTGGTGATGGCGCCGTCGAGATACTGCTGCTGGACGCTGACGACCTGCTTTTCGGCGTCGCGGACAAGGATTTTCTTGTTGTCGGGGATGACCATGTCATCGATGCCGATGGACAAGCCGGCGCGGGTCGCAAAGCGGAAGCCGAGCGCCTTAACTTCGTCGAGCATCTTGACCGTGGTCTCGAGGCCGAACTTCAGGTAGCCGTAGTTGACCAGCGCGCCGATCCCTTTCTTCTTGAGCAGGCCGTTGATGTAGGGCATGCCTTCAGGCAGGTGATCGTTCAGAATGGCGCGGCCGACGGTCGTGTTGATGAACGCGCGCTCGACCTGCACCGGCTCAGTGTGAATGATGTCCTGATCGTCGTAGGCGGTGGTCAGGTCGATCAGTTCGCCCGAGTAGCGCAGGCGGATGGGCGAGAGTGTTTCCACTTCGCCGGTGTCGAGCGCCATCAGCACCTCTTCGATGTTGGCAAAGGCGCGGCCCTCGCCCTTGGCGCCGGGTTTGGCCTTGGTCAGGTAGTAAAGGCCGAGCACCATGTCCTGTGTGGGCACGGTGATGGGCTGGCCCGATGCGGGCGAAAGAATGTTGTGCGAGGCCAGCATGAGGACGCTCGCTTCGACCTGGGCCTCTGGAGACAGCGGAATGTGAACCGCCATCTGGTCGCCGTCGAAGTCGGCGTTGAACGCTGTGCAGACGAGCGGGTGAATCTTGATGGCCTTTCCCTCGACCAGCACCGGCTCGAACGCCTGGATGCCGAGGCGGTGCAGCGTGGGAGCGCGGTTGAGCAGGACCGGGTGGTCTTTAATAACTTCTTCCAGGATGTCCCAGACGATCGGCTCCTGCTGCTCGACCATCTCTTTCGCCTGCTTGATGGTCGTGACATTGCCGGTCTGCTCGAGCCGGTGATAGATGAACGGCTTGAACAGTTCGAGTGCCATCTTTTTGGGCAGGCCGCACTGGTGCAGCTTGAGCTCGGGGCCGACCACGATGACAGAACGGCCGGAGTAGTCGACGCGCTTGCCGAGCAGGTTCTGGCGGAAGCGTCCCTGCTTGCCTTTCAGCGTGTCGGAGAGCGACTTCAGCGGGCGGTTGTTGGCGCCGCGCAGCACGCGGCCGCGGCGACCGTTATCGAACAGGGCGTCGACGGCTTCCTGCAGCATGCGCTTTTCGTTGCGCACGATGACTTCAGGCGCGTGCAGGTCCATCAGCTTCTTCAACCGGTTGTTGCGGTTGATGACGCGGCGATACAGATCGTTCAGATCGGAGGTGGCGAAGCGGCCGCCATCGAGCGGAACCAGAGGGCGCAGCTCCGGCGGAATGACCGGGATGACGTCGAGGATCATCCAGTGCGGCTTGTTGCCACTCTTGCGGAAGGCCTCAACGACTTTCAGGCGCTTGGCGTACTTGAGCCGCTTCTGCAGCGAGCTCTCGTTCTTCATCTTCTCGCGCAGTTCGGTGGAAAGGCCGTCGGTGTCGACCCGCTTCAAAAGTTCCTTGATCGCTTCCGCGCCCATCATGGCCTTGAAACCGGCGGGGCGGTATTGCTGGTCGAGTTCGCGGAACTTGGCTTCGTCTTTGATGACCTCGCGGTCTTTAACCGGAGCGTCGCCGGGCTCGACGACGACGTAGGCTTCGAAGTAGAGAACGGATTCGAGATCACGCAGGGAAATATCGAGCAGGTGCCCGATGCGGCTGGGCAGTCCCTTGAAGAACCATACGTGCGAGCAGGGCGAGGCCAGCTCGATGTGGCCGAGCCGCTCGCGGCGGACTTTGGAGAGCGTGACTTCCACGCCGCACTTGTCGCAGATCACGCCGCGGTGCTTCATGCGCTTGTACTTGCCGCAGAGGCACTCCCAGTCGGTGACCGGGCCGAAAATGCGGGCGCAGAACAGGCCGTCGCGTTCCGGCTTGAAGGTGCGGTAGTTGATGGTCTCGGGCTTCGTCACCTCGCCATGCGACCAGCTCCGGATTTTCTCCGGCGAGGCCAGGCTGATGCGAATGGCGTCGAAGTCCGCGACCACATTTGCCATTTCGAATGGGCTCGAACGAAACAAGGTGTTCCTCCGCTTTCCACGGCTGTGTCGTCGCCGCTCACGGCTCTTGAACCGTCGCTAGTTCCTTCGCTCGCTCAGGACAGGCTAAGAACTGTCGTTAGTGGCTAGCGAAATCTCTGACCCGCATATCCAAGAGCAAGATCTCGGGTCTTGTCTTCCAAATTGGGGTCGCAGCGCGCTGGCCAACAACTAACGACCAGCGACCAACGACTGTTTTCCTAATCCGCTGCTGCGCTGGCCGTGGGCTTTCTCTCGCCTGCCTTGATCAACTCCACATCGAGGCAGAGCGACTGCAGCTCGCGGATCAGCACGTTAAACGATTCCGGTACGCCGGGCTCCATGGCGGCTTCGCCCTTGACGATGGCCTCGTAAATCTTGGTGCGGCCGTAAACGTCGTCGGACTTCGCCGTCAAAAGCTCCTGGAGTATGAACGCCGCGCCGTAGGCTTCCAGTGCCCAAACTTCCATTTCGCCGAAGCGCTGTCCACCGAACTGGGCTTTTCCGCCCAAAGGCTGTTGCGTAATCAGCGAGTAGGGCCCGATGGAGCGCGCGTGAATCTTGTCGTCGACCAGGTGCGACAGCTTCAGCATGTAGATGTAGCCGACGGTGACCGGCTGTTCGAACTTCTCGCCCGTCATGCCGTCGCGCAGCATTGTCTTGCCTGAGGTTGGCAGTCCGGCGTGTTCGAGCAGCGCCTTGATCTCGCCTTCCTTGGAGCCGTCGAACACGGGCGAACCCATGAAGACGCCCTTGGCGAGCGTGGGAGCTACGGATTCCAGCTCTTCATCGGACATTTCTGCGATCGTGTCGGCGAGCTGCGAGTCCTTGAACAGCGACTTCAACTCGCGGCGGATTGCTTCCGTACGCGTGTTCTCCTTGAGAATGTTTTTGATCTTCTCGCCCAACTCGAAACCCGCCCATCCGAGGTGGGTTTCGAGAATCTGGCCCACGTTCATACGGGAGGGCACGCCGAGCGGGTTGAGGACAATTTCGACCGGCGTTCCGTTTTCGAGGTACGGCATGTCTTCCTCGGGCAGAATGCGCGCGATCACGCCCTTGTTGCCGTGACGGCCGGCCATCTTGTCGCCGACGCTGAGCTTGCGCTTCATGGCGATGTAGACCTTGACCAGCTTGATGACGCCGGGCGGCAGTTCGTCGCCCTTGGTCAGTTTGTCTTTCTTCTCGTTGACGATCTTCTTGAGCACATCGATCTGGCGCGAGGTCATTTCCTCGATCTCGTCGATCTGCTCGTTCACTCGAGGATCCTTGTCGGCATACTTGATGCGCTTCAGGTTGCGGGTGGAGATGCGCTCAATCTCGTCGCGGGTCAGGATGGCGCCCTTGGTCAGCAGGCGCTTGTTGGTGCGCTCGTCGTGCAGGTCGGCCTGCACTTCCTTGCCGCCGAGAATGTTTTCGAGACGCTTCAGGCGCTCGTCGGTGAGAATGCGGATTTCGTCCGACAAGTTCTTTTCGAGCTTCGCAACCTGCGTGGCTTCGATCGACTTCGCGCGCTCGTCCTTTTCCTGGCCCTTGCGCGAGAAAATTTTCACGTCGACGATGACGCCCTCGATGCCCGGCGGGCAGTAGAGGGAGGCGTCACGAACGTCGCCGGCTTTTTCACCGAAGATGGCGCGCAGCAGTTTTTCTTCGGGCGTGAGCTGGGTTTCGCCCTTGGGCGTGACCTTGCCCACGAGGATGTCGCCCTGCTTCACGTTCGCGCCGATGCGGATGACGCCGGCTTCGTCCAGATTGCGCAGCATCGACTCACTGACGTTGGGAATGTCGCGCGTGACCTCTTCGGGACCGAGCTTGGTGTCGCGGGCTTCGATCTCGAATTCCTCGATGTGCAGCGAGGTGTAGTAATCCTCTTTCACCATTCTTTCGGAGACGAGGATCGCATCTTCGAAGTTGTAGCCGCGCCAGGGCATGAAGGCGACCAGCACGTTGCGCCCGAGCGCCAGCTCGCCGTGATCGGTGCACGGGCCGTCGGCGATGATCTCGCCCTTCAGCACGCGCTGGCCTTTCTTGACCACCGGTTTCTGGTTGATGCAGGTGTTCTGGTTCGAGCGCTTGAACTTGGTGAGCTGGTAAATGTCGCTGCCCACCTCACGCGACAGCTGCGTGGGATGGTGCTCGCCTTCCACGCGCACGATGATGCGCTCAGAGTCGACCGAATCGATGATGCCGTTGCGGCGGGCGAGAACGACTGCACCAGAGTCGCGCGCGGTGACGCCTTCCATGCCGGTGCCGACGATCGGCGCCTGCGCACGGAGCAAGGGCACAGACTGGCGTTGCATGTTGGCGCCCATCAAGGCGCGGTTGGCGTCGTCGTGCTCGAGGAACGGCACGAGCGATGCGGCGACGGAAACGAGTTGCTTCGGGCTGACGTCGACGTAGTCGACTTCCTCGCGGTTGACCAGCACGAAGTTGCCAGCCTTGCGGGCGTTGACCAGATCGGCGGCGATGCGGCCCTTATCGTCGAGCTCGACGTTGGCCTGCGCGATGGTGTGACGGTCTTCCTCCCACGCGGAAAGATAAAAGGAGTACGGATCGAGCGTCATGGGCTTCTTGCGCCTGTCTTTGAGCTCGGCGTTGGTTTTGTCGGCCTCTGACTTCTCGATGTGGTCGCCCACCTTGTGGTCGCTGTCGCCAGTGTTGACCACGCTAACGTAGTCGATGACGCGGCCGTTTTTGATCTTGCGATACGGCGACTCGATGAAGCCGTAGTCGTTGATACGCGCGTAGCAGCTGAGCGACGAGATCAGGCCGATGTTCGGACCTTCCGGCGTCTCGATCGGGCAGATGCGGCCGTAGTGCGTGGGGTGCACGTCGCGGACTTCGAACCCGGCGCGCTCACGCGACAAACCGCCCGGCCCAAGCGCCGAGAGACGCCGCTTGTGCGTGATCTCGGAAAGCGGGTTGGTCTGATCCATGAACTGCGAGAGCTGCGACGATCCGAAGAATTCGCGGATCGCGGCCATGACCGGTTTCGCGTTGACCAGGTCGTGCGGCATGGCCGTCGACATTTCCTGGTACACGGACATTTTTTCTTTGATCGCCCGCTCCATGCGCACCAGGCCGATGCGGAACTGGTTTTCCATCAGTTCGCCGACGGCGCGCACGCGGCGGTTGCCGAGGTGATCGATGTCGTCAACCGCGCCCAGGTTTTTGCGCAGCTTGAGCAGGTAAGAAATCGTGGCGTAGAAATCCTCAGGATCGAGCGTGCGCTTCTCGAGCGAGGTCGCTTCCTGGTTTTCGAACAGCTTGATGTTGAACTTCAGACGGCCCACGCGCGAGAAGTCGTACTTGCGCGGGTCGAAGAACATGCCGTGGAACAAGGCGGTCGCCGTGTCGAGCGTCGGCGGATCACCGGGGCGCAGCTTGCGGTAGATTTCGATCAGCGCCTCCTGCGGCGTTTTGATCGAATCGCGCTTGAGCGTCTGGCTGATGACCGTGCCCACGTCATCGCGCTCGGGGAAGAACAGGTTCATTTCGACCACGCCCGAGTCGAGAATCTTCGAGAGCTTGTCGGCGGTGAGCTCGGAGTTGGCCTCCAGCATGACTTCGCCGGTGGTGGTGTCGACCACGTCGCCGGCGGTCCACGCGCCTTCGAGATCGGTGAGGTCGACTTCGATCTCGGTGACTTTCGCCTTCTGAATGTCCTTCAGAATCTGGTGGTTGATCTTGCGGCCGGAGTGCGCGATCTCCTCGCCCGACTTCGACTTGATCGAGTGCGCGAGCTTCATGCCGAGCAGGTTCGTCGGCTTCTCGCTCGACGGATCGAGCGTCCAGTAAAGCTTTTTGTCGCGGACGGCGATGCGGTCGGTGGTGTAGAACGCCTTGAGAATGTCTTCACCGGAGCGCAGGCCGAGGGCGCGCAGGAAAATCGTGCCCAGGAATTTGCGCTTGCGGTCGATGCGCACGTAGAGCACGTTTTTCTGGTCGTACTCGAACTCCACCCACGAACCGCGATAGGGAATGATCTTCCCGAGGAAATAGGTGCGGTTGTTGGCGGTCTCAAAGAAGACGCCGGGCGAGCGGTGCAACTGGCTGACGATGACGCGCTCGGTACCGTTGATAATGAAAGTCCCGTTCTGCGTCATCAGCGGAACGTCGCCGAAGAAAACTTCCTGTTCCTTGATGTCACGGATCGAGCGGTTTCCGGTCTCGGCGTCCTTGTCGAAGATGGTGAGGCGCATCGTGACCTTGAGCGGCGCGGAGTAGGTCATGCCGCGCTCTTCGCACTCGGCCACGTCATACTTCAATTGCAGGCCGACGGGGTCGCCGCACTTGTTGCAGAAGTCGGGCGTGTTGGCGTTGTAGGTGCCGCACTTCGAGCACAGCACGTCGCCGGGGTGGAACGGGTCGGTGATGACCGTGGATCCGCAGTTCTTGCAGGTGGTGCGCAGGTGATGGAGGCCTTTGAGGTGGCCGCACTTGCACTCCCAGTTGCCGATGGCGTAGTCGACGAACTCGAGTTGCGAGACGTTGCGGAAATCGGTGATGGGGAAGACGGACTGAAACACCGCCTGCAAGCCGCCATCTTCGCGCTCGCTGGGCAGTTTGTCCATCTGCAGGAAGCGGTCGTAGCTGCGTTTCTGAACCTCGATCAGGTTCGGGATCTGGATGGTTGCCGGAATTTTGGAAAAATCAAAGCGTTTACGGAAGGCATTTTTCATCGTCAAGAAACTCCCAATCTCAGGCGCAGCCGAAGGCCGCGCTCGAATAGCAGGTCAAACCGCGGGTCAAACCGCGGAATGTATGGGGCGCGCTTGTTGAGTCGCGCCGCGGGACCCTACAGAAGTTGCACCACAGAAATCGTTTCTACGAAAGTCGCTGCAACGAAAACTCTGGAATCGCCTACGCCTAGCCAACTTTGAACAATGTGAGGGCAGCAGAAAAGACGATAGGGCGCCCGCAGGGACAGTCGTTCCCGCAGACGCCAATCAAGGCGTTTCGCCATTTCTGATTTGAACTCTTTCGCGCCAGTTCTTCGGCCTGTTTCCGCTCCGCCTGCCCGCGGAGCAGCCGCCCAAAATCTTCCCTGCGACCTGAGTGACGCCCTGGGAAGCGACGTTATATAGATGCTAACACCGCCGCCCAGGCTTCACAAGTAGAAACGCGAGATATTTCCCATTTTTGCACCAAGTTAGGGGCAAAAGTGGATTGACCGCTGTCGAGGGATCCTTCGACTCAGCCACCTTCGTGGCTTCGCTCAGGATGACGCCTGCGGGCTCCCGGCCTCCCCTTCGACAAGCTCAGGGTCAGCCTCACGCCCGCAAAACGGCGTCACTTCACTTCTACGGTCGCCCCGGCCTCGGTGAACTTCTTCTTGATGGTCTCGGCCTCTTCCTTGGAAACGCCCTCTTTCACGTTCTTGGGGGCTCCGTCGACCAGTTCCTTGGCTTCTTTCAGGCCCAGGCTGGTGACTTCGCGGACGGCCTTGATCACGTTGATCTTATTGGCGCCGACTTCCTTCAGCACCACGGTGAATTCGGTCTTTTCCTCGGCCGGAGCCGCCCCGGCTGCCGCAGCCGCACCGCCACCCGCCACCATCACGGGAGCCGCTGCCGCCGCCGACACGCCCAAGCGCGATTCCAGCTTCTTGACCAGCTCTGCCGCCTCCAAGAGCGACAGGCCTACGATTGATTCTTCTATCTGTTGCAGATCCGCCATGTTGTTTCTCCAGTCTTTAAAGTGTGGCGCGGGCACTCCCTTCGACAAGCTCAGGGCAAGCTCTGCCCGCGTCTTGCTTTCGCCATCCGCAAACCAGGTTTCCAGTGCGACCAGGTCTCGATCCATGCGCCAGACAACGATTGGATAAGGACCGCGCAACCCCTCGCTCACGGACAACAGAACTTTTGCAACTGCTCGTCGAGCTTCACTCGTACCGGGCGGAGGAATGCCTCCGCCCCTACACAAGCCCTTTAAGCCCTGGCGAAGGTCTTATCGTCGATCGCCTTGCGGATGTACCGCATCAGCGTGATGGCCTTGTGCTCCGCTAGCAGCGTAGCTGTTCCCAAATCCTCGAGGCTGATTGGGAACTTGTACCTCGTTCCGTCGACCTCGACTTCGTAGAAGGCATATCCGGCCCGGTAGAAGGAAAATCGCGCCATGTTGTTCTTCACGATGTCCTTGATACTGAACGCGGGCACAGTTGCCTCCTGAAAATCGAGTCGAGCTTCGCTCGACCGGACAGCCCCATTCGACTCCCCCTCGTTTCCTCTCGGGGTCCCTCAGGGCAGGCTATGGGCGGCTGTCCCTACACAATTCAACGCTAGCGGGGCGGACGAATGCGTCTGCCCCTACACGAGCTACGCCTCTTTGAACTTCTTGTTCTGCACGCCCTGATCGACCACGACCGCCAGGTTGCGGCCGACCTGATTCATGACCGTCGCCAGGCGCTGCGCCGGTGCATTGATCAGGAACAGGAGCTTCGACATCAGCTCTTCTTTCGAGGGCATGGAGGCCAGCGCCTCGATCTCTTTAATGTTGATGACGCGGCCTTCGACCACGCCCACCTTGAAGGTGAACTCAGGCGTGTCTTTGGCGTACTTGGTAAGCGCCTTTGCCATCGCCACGGGATCGCCGGTGGTGTAGGCAATCGAGGTGACGCCGGCCAAATCTTTCAAGGCGCCCTCGACCTTGGTGCCTTTAGCCGCCTTCTCGGCCAGGGTGTTCTTGACGACCTGATACTTTGCACCCGCGCCGCGCAAGGCCTTGCGGAGCTCATAGTCCTGGGCCACGGTCATCTTGGTGTAAGTGGCGACGACCACGTTGGAAACGTTCTTCAGGTCTTTTGTCAGCTTCTCGACCTGTTCTGTTTTCTTTGCTCTGGAAACCGCCATTGTTTGATTCCTCGAATCTTTTCAAACTTGATGTCGCTTCGCGACCTGATCTTGAGATTTCGATCTTGTAAACGCTCGCTTCGCGAGCGGGGCGGACGAATGCGTCCGCCCCTACATACTCTTAAACTTTCGCCGCTGCCTCGATGGGAGCGACATCCAGCGCGATGCCGGGGCCCATGGTCGAACTCAGATAGCAGCCCTTGATGTACTTGCCCTTGGCCACCGAGGGCTTGGCCTTGATCACGCTCGTAATCAGCACGGTGGCGTTCTCGATCAGCTTGTCGGGCGTGAACGAAATCTTGCCCACGGGGCAGTGCACGAGCGCGGTCTTGTCGGTGCGGAACTCGACTTTGCCAGCTTTGACTTCCTGCACCGCCTTGCCGACGTCGAACGTGACCGTGCCCGTCTTCGGGTTCGGCATCAGTCCCTTGGGACCGAGAATTTTGCCCAGGCGTCCGACGGATTTCATGACGTCGGGCGTGGCGATGAGCGCGTCGAAGTCGGTCCAGTTTTCTTTCGTGATCTTCTCGACCATCTCTTCGCCGCCGGCGTAATCGGCGCCGGCCTGCTCGGCTTCTTTCACTTTTTCGCCAGTCGCAATGACCAGAACTTTTTTCGACTTGCCCAGGCCGTGCGGCAGAACGACCGTGCCGCGCACCATCTGGTCGGCGTGCTTGGGATCGACGCCCAGGCGCATCGTGACCTCGACGGTCTCGTCGAACTTGGCGTATTTCACTTTCTGCAGGAGCGGAACCGCATCCTGCAAGACGTAGGGGCGCTTTTCGACGGCGGCGTGCGCCTTGGCGATGTTCTTTCCTTCTTTTTTCGACATTTGCTTTTTCCTTGTCTCCCGCGGCTCGTCGGTGATCTGAGGAGCTGTGGTGATTTCGACTTCGAACTTCAGGGGCTAAAGCCCCGAATCCAACGGGTGTCTCAGCGGCACGACTGAAATCGTGCCCTTCCCGTTCCTGCCGCTGCCCGACCACTTCAATGCTAGTTGTAGATCCGACCGCGAAATCTGATCTTCGAACACCAGCGACAGAAGCCAGCTTTCTCGTTCGGCACCAGACGGCTTATATCCAACTCGTGCCACCGATGCAGACTCAACCTGCAGAGAGCGTTCTTGAGCCAACTCGATTCATGCTCTCTGTTGGGCCAGAGCCTTGCTAACGAAGCAATCAGACTCGGCTCGAGCTCCTCCGGCATGCGTTACTCACCCAACGACTTCAATTCCCATCGATCTTGCCGTGCCGCGAATGCTTTTGATCGCCGTGTCAATCGACGCCGCGTTCAGGTCGGGCATCTTCTGCTTGGCGATGTCTTCGACCTGCTTGGCCGTGACCTTGCCGACTTTATCTTTGTTCGGCGTGCCCGATCCCTTGGCGATGCCGGCCGCGCGCTTCAGCAGGATCGACGCCGGCGGCGTCTTGGTGATGAAGGTGAACGAGCGGTCGTTGTAGACCGACACCACCACGGGGATGATCAGCCCTTCGAGTTCCTTCTGGCTGGTCTTGGCGTTGAACTGCTTGCAGAACTCCATGATGTTGATCTGCGCCTGGCCCAGCGCGGGGCCGACCGGAGGCGCAGGCGTGGCCTTGCCCGCCGCGATCTGGAGTTTCACGTACCCTGTAACTTTTTTTGCCACTTCTTTAGCTCCTAGCTTCTAGCTCTTAGCCTTTAGCTTCTAGCCAAGGCTTCTCAATCTCCTGTCATCCTGAGCGAGACGCCTTTTGTCTCGCGAAGGACCCAGGCGCGCCGCGCGAATCGCCGCGATCTTTGCGGCGAACAGGTCGCGCGTTTGGCGCGCTTCCCTGCTACGCCACCTTTTCCACCTGGTTGAATTCGAGTTCCACCGGGGTGGAGCGGCCGAAAATCGTGACCATGACTTTCAGCGTTTCGCGATCTTCGTTTACTTCGTCGACCACGCCGGTGAAGCTGGCGAATGGGCCTTCGGTGATGCGCACCGATTCGTTCTTCTCGAACTTGACCTTGAGCTTCGGCTTCTCGCGGCTGTCGGCGACTTTGTAAACGATGTGCTGCACTTCCTCTTCCGACAGCGGCGTGGGCTGTTGCCCGGTGCCGACGAATCCGGTGACGCGCGGCGTGGATTTCACGACGTGCCAGACGTGGTCGTCCATGTCCATTTCGACCAGCACGTAACCGGGATAGAACATGCGCTCGGAGGTGTACTTCTTGCCGCCGCGCACTTCGGTGACCGACTCGGTCGGGATGAGCACGCGGCCGATTTTTCCTTGCAGCCCGAAGGCGGCCACGCGCGACTCGAGCGACTCTTTGACCTTGCGCTCAAATCCCGAATAGGAGTGGATGATGTACCACTTCATATTGGGGTTGCGCGGAGCTTCGGCGGGTGCCGCGGCTTCGGCTGGGGCCGGGGCGGATTCTGCCGTCGGCGCGGCCGGCTCGGTGGCTGCACCGGGGACGCTGGCTTCGGCTGCGTTCTTTTCTTCTTTCTGCTCGTCTTGGTCTTGCATATGCGGTGCTTGGTTGTCGATCGTTTCCTGCACTCGTTCCTCGTCTTCGATCTGGATCTAGCGGGTCTTGAAGTAGTTGAACACCTGCGAGACGCCGCGCTGGATGAAGAAGTCAATCACCCAGAAATACAGCGCGAAAATGGCGACGGTGATGACGACGACTGTGGTCGTGGCGCGAACTTCCTTCCAGGTGGGCGCGGTAACTTTGCGCATTTCCGTGCGCACGTCGGTGTAAAAAGACTTGATGCGCTCCGGCCAGGATTTGATTTGCTCGCCGAAGCTGCCACCCGCCGCTGCCAATGAATTCGCCATTTTCTTTGTCTCGACTGCCATTCCAGCTCCTAACGCATTCCTAAACTCTTGACCCGTCCAAAATTCTGGCAGGGGCGGAGGGATTCGAACCCCCAAGTTCGGTTTTGGAGACCGACAGTTTAACCGTTGAGCTTACGCCCCTGTTTCGATTGAGTGATTTTGTGATTGAGTCATTGAGGGATTGAAGTCTTCAATCGCCCAGCCGGCAATCACAGAATCGCGCAATTATTTGACCTCTTTGTGTGGCGTGTGCTTGCGGCAGCGCCGGCAGAATTTCTTGAACTCCAGCCGGTCGGTTGTCGTCTTCTTGTTCTTTGTGGTCGAGTAGTTCCGCTCTTTGCATTCACCACACTGTAACGTCACAATTTCTCGGGGCATTGCTCACTCCTAACCTTGGTCATCCTTCCATTGTTTGTGTGGGACCGGGTCTACGACCCGGTCAGGACGGATCGAAGATCCGTCCCCACACATTCCCTGCCACTACTGAATAATCTCCGCGATGGTGCCCGCGCCCACGGTGTGGCCGCCTTCACGGATGGCGAAGCGCAGGCCCTTCTCCATCGCCACCGGCGTGATCAGTTCGATCACCAGGCTCACGTTGTCCCCCGGCATCACCATCTCCGTGCCCGACGGCAACTCCGCCACCCCCGTCACGTCCGTCGTTCTCAGATAGAACTGCGGACGGTA
>Ga0187770_10000007_pt1 | contig 100003 bp, 90 predicted proteins | sample 0116_SJ02_MP02_2_FD_133154 | JGI IMG/M metagenome (GOLD analysis project Ga0187770, IMG submission 133154) | Tropical peat soil microbial communities from peatlands in Department of Meta, Colombia - 0116_SJ02_MP02_20_MG | ecosystem: Environmental > Terrestrial > Soil > Wetlands > Peat | place...
GGGTGGAGATGTAAAAGCTTTCGTGTTCGCTCGATCGTTGCCGCAGTTCGAATGCCCTGGTCAGATTGTCTATGGCCAAGCCGGCTTGCCCCAGATTGCTGTAAGCGACTCCCAGCCGGGCGTGGGCAAGCGCAAAGTTGGGATCCAATTCCAGAGCTCGCTTCAGCAGAGGGATCGCTTCAGGGTCCCCATGCTCCAGCTCTACTCTCATGCTTTCGGTATAAGCCTGAAGCGCCGGCAGCGAAGAAGTTGTGACCTCCTCAAGAGGATGGTTGAATTTCTCAATTGAGATTCGCGATTCGCCAAGTTTTGCTCGCACAGAAGTCACAGCGGAATCAAGAGCCTGCAGTACCCTCTCACGTCCCGCGGCTTCGGCTTTAGTGATCCCGATTGAATCTCCAGTCTGACAGTTCAGAGCCTTCAGGGCGATGGCGTAATGGCTCCCAAGACTCGCTATTGCCCCCCCAAGCACGGCCTTGCTTCCGGTGCGCAAGCAAATCTCCATGGCAACCGCATCGCTGATTTTTTCATTGGAAGATCGGCCCATTCGCCGAAGGGTGCCAGTGACTCTCTGTTCTGACAACACATTGAGAAACGGTGATTGTTCGAGATCGGCTGATACCGCCTGTTTCAGCGTATCGTCAAATACATGCTCTCCGGTAGTGTTGTCGAAATCGGCAAGAACGATCGTATCTTTATCGGTGAGTGATTTGCTTCGATGGGAGCGGTAGTAAAGGCCGCCAACCACCAAAGCGACGGCTAGGACTGGAACGGTAATTCTCCACAGCTTCGCGGGCCGACCTGCAGGAGCTTCTGCGACCGATGCCGTGCCTGCGCTGGCTGCAGAAGCCTGTGCGCTGGGTGCCGGGGTAAGGGAGTTCATTTTTTCCCGGACAATCTCGAGCGGAGCGATGAAGCGGTATCCCAGACGGGGAACGGTCTCAATATAGCGTGGATCATCGGCCGAATCGCACAGCGCGTCTCGCAACTTTTTGACGGATGTGTTGAGCCCGTGTTCGAAATCGACGAAAGTGTCCGCAGGCCAAAGCCGTTCCCGGATTTCTTCCCGAGTAACCACCTTGCCCGCGCGCGCCAGCAGGACTTCCAAAATCAGATAGGGTTGGCCGCGCAGCTTGATTCGTGTCCCGTGCCTGGACAATTCTCGAGCTTCTGTGTCCACTGCGAACGGGCCAAAACGAAAATTATGCGGAGTTTCCATGGCTCCCCGTCTACCATGGTTGTGGTTTCGGGATTTTACCACCACTCGGCCACCCCGTGATTCCCAATAACTATTCTTATTTTCAGTGGGTTAGCAGCTTACCTCTAGCTTATCTACATTTCACCTCCAGTGCCTTGCGGCAGATGTGCGGGTTTGCGGATAGTGGCGCAGCGTTTCGAGCAGCTTTGTGGGTGTTTTCAAACGGACGGGAAGTAGCCATCTACATGAAAAACCAGAATGAAAAAAAGGAAAAAACCCTAAGCCCGCGTGTGATTAAACAACCTCAACGGTGCACGGAGTGTGAGGCATGGTGGCTTCCGGTCTCAGTCAGCGCCGCTGCCGACTGAAATGGGAGGAGGGCCGCGCGGGCATAGCACCTGAATTGTGGGGGAACAATCCAGGCCAGCCGATGCTTGCGCGGCACCACCCTGGCAAGAACTGGTGCGGACTGTACATTAGCAGGTTCGCCGTGGCTGCTGACGCCAGCTTCACACAGGAGGATGACGATGTTTGCCCGTAAAGTCTCGGTTCGTCTTAAATCGAATTCATTGAAACAATTTGTGAATCTTATGGAGTTTGAAGTCCTTCCTTGGCTGAGAATGCAGAACGGTTTTCTGGACTTAATCACGCTGGCTGCCCCCGACGGCGATGAAGTCCAAGTCCTTAGTTTCTGGAGCCACGAGGGTGACGCACAAGCTCACTTCTCCAGCGCGTACCCCGCGGCATTGAAGATTCTGGAGGCAGTGCTGGGCGGAGTTCCCTACGTCAAGACGTTCGAGGTTGTCAGTTCGACATTGGAAAAGTTGGCCTTACTCCCGTCGCCGGAAATACAAAATGAGGTTGCGCAGGCTAGTCCGGAAGAACTTGGCGATGGCCCTTACGAAGTGACCGTCTGACGCTGTCCAAATTCACGCCCTTTGTTCTCCGAGCTCACCGTGGAAGTGCTCGGCTTCTTTGCCATGAACCAGGCGTCGGTCACCAAGGCCGGGGAATTTCTCAAGATTAAAGTTGTATTCGACCTGGCTTTTAGGCGGCTGCTCCGGGGGATTGGCCACTGGCGTCCTGGCTCCCTGGACTAGCGATCTGAAGATTGTGATCCGCGTCATTGCTCGGCGTCGTCGGCAATGGTCCACTTGGCACGAGGGACCATCAAATGCCAGCCCAACTGATCGACACCAAAACTCTTCCCGAAAATGCGTACAAGCCGCTGCACGATGGCGAACTATATCTGCCCATCGTTCCGCCTTCCGCTCAATTACCAGAAATCACCTGGCGCGCAATCCTTTGGGGCGTGCTGTTTTGCGTGATCTTTACGGTGGCGTCGGCCTATTCCACTCTCAAGGTCGGCCAGGGAATGGAGGCGGCGATTCCCATCTCCATCCTCGCGATCGGGCTAGCGCGCATGTACCAGCGTCGCTCCTCCCTGCTGGAAAACGTGATCATCACGGGCATGGGCGGCGCCTCCGCCGCCGTAGTAGCGGGCGCGGTCTTCACTGTGCCGGCTCTTTATGCTCTCCACCTCGAGCCGCATCCCGTGCAGACCATTTTCATCTGCCTGGCCGGCGGGTGCCTTGGCATCCTCTTCCTCATTCCACTGCGGCGCTACTTTGTGCGCGAGATGCACGGCAAGTTTCCGTTCCCGGAGGCCACGGCCATCACCGAAGTCCTGGTGACAGGTGAAAAGGGCGGCTCGCAAGCCAAGCTTCTGCTTCAGGCCACCGTTGTCGCGGCGATCTACGATTTCTTTGTCACCACCTTTCATGTCTGGAGGGAATACCTGAACTTTCAGTTTCTGCCTGTAATGCGGTCACTCGCCGAACGCGGCCGCATGGTCTTCAATTTCGATGCGGTCAGCTTCATTCTCGGTCTCGGATATGTGATGGGCCTGCGCGTCGCCATGATCTTCTGTGCGGGCGGCGTGCTGGTGAACTTCGTGCTGGTGCCGATGATCTGGTTTGTTGGCAGCCACCTGGGCGAGGTCACCGTGTATCCCGCCGCCATCCCCATTTCACACATGGCGGCTGCGGATATTTACCGCAACTACGTGCGCTTCATCGGCGTAGGTGCCATTGCGAGCGCGGGGCTGGTCGGAATCCTCAAGTCCCTGCACGTGGTTGCAGGATCATTTGGCATTGCTCTGCAGGCCTTCCGCCACGGCGAAGCGCCGCGCGTGGAGCGCACGGACCGTGACATTCCCGTTATCACCATCCTGCTGGGAGTTGTGCTGGGTGCGATCGCAGTGGCCGCTTTCTTTGGACAGCTTCACGTTTCATGGACCGTGGTTGGATTAGGCCTGCTACTAACGCTGCTGTTCTCCTTCTTCTTTACGACAGTAGCTGCCAATGCCATTGCCACGACCGCCAACAATCCGGCCAGCGGCATGACGTTGCTCACTGTGATCGTCTCTGCGGTCGTGCTGCTGAGGTTCGGGCTCTCCGGGGCCACCGGCATGTTCTTCGTGATGGCCCTGGCGGGTATGGTTTGCGTTGCTTTGTGCTCGTCGGGACAATTCATCACCGACCTGAAGGCCGGCTATTGGGTCGGTTCCACGCCTGCGGCACAGCAGAAGGTGAAGTTCATCGCGGTCGTCGCGTCGGCCTTGACTGCGGGGTTCACCATCATCTTGCTGGCTAAGGCATTCCAGTTCGGAGAGGCCGTGCCCGGCGACCCGCGGCAGGTCCTGGTCGCACCCCAGGCTTCAGCGCTGAAAGCCGTGGTCTCGGGATTCATGAGTGGCCAGCCGGCCCCCTACATATTGTTCGGTCTCGGCGCCATGGTCACGGTGGTGCTGGAAATGCTCGGCCTTTCTTCGATGGTCTTCGCCCTCGGAATCTATTTGCCGCTGCAGTTGACCACGCCCATCCTCGCCGGCGGATTCCTCTCGCACCTTGTGAACAAGCGCGCCGAAAAGACCGGTGGCGAGCACGGTAGAACAATCCGCGAGCGAGGTATCATCATTGCCGGCGGCCTGATGGCTGGTGGCGCGCTCGGCGGCGTGATTGGGGCGGGCCTGCGCGTGCTGCCGCACTTCAAAGAAGAGTGGATTCAAACGCCGTTCTACGACAACATGCCGATTTCGCAGATGCTCTCCGCGCTCGGGTTCGCGGGACTTTGCGTGTACACCTATCTGAACTCGATGAAGAGACCGAAGTCCGAAAACGAATAGATCAGGAGCGCGACCCGGATGAATGGAGCGCCGCAACGTATACCCTGAAGAACGATTTCAACGGAGACATTCAAATGAACCAAGCCGATCTTTCAATTGCAAATGCCATTCTCGGTATCGACACACTCTGGGGAGGCGACGTCATGTGCCCCTCAGGCACGGGCCGCTTCATCGCGGATTCCTGGTTTTCCGACGAGCCGTTGCCGGCCGCTTACACCCATCCCACGGCTGCGCGCCTGCGGGCCGCTGGCGGTGTTACCGGCAAGGACAGCGCTGCCGTCGCGGACTACCTGCGCGAAATGGGCACAGAGATCGTCCGCTCGATGGATGCCATCAACGTCGAGGCCCGCCGCGTAGGAGGCCAAGGCGGGGCCTTTCTTGAAGGCCTGAACATCTGCCTGACAACGATGTGGGAACTTGCCATGGAGACCGCTGGCAAGGGCAACCGCGTGCCTTATGAGCGGAGCGTCAAGGCATCGACGGGCCGTCCGCCGGAGCCATCGCGACCCGAGGCGAAGCGCGAACGCGTTGCCGAGTTGCTCGGCCGCGCCGGATATCACGTCTCAGGTACTGGCGGCGTTCTGAATGCCGTCGATTCGTGGCGCCGCGATCGGATTGTCCCTATGGCCTCTGTTCGGGCTCTGGGAGCGGCCGTCATTGCCCGCATGAATGAGCTCTCGGGAAAAAACCTTGTGCCATATCTTCCGACAGAGCTGGCTCGCGTGCCGCGCGCCAACATCGATTTTCTGCCGATCAAAGATGCCTGGTTCTCCGGCTCAATGAACTACATCGGGCGGGCCAGGAATGCGGACCGCACACCGAAATACGAGGCCACTTACGAAATCAACGCTTCTCTGCAAATGTCGTTCCCGGAGTTCGAGCACCTTGTCAGCCACGAGGTCGTCCCGGGTCATGTGACTACGTTCGCCTATCTTCAGGACCTGTACGTACGCAGCATGGTCGGATTCGAGGCCACTGTCCTGACCATGAACACGCGCGCCGCTACTCTTTTTGAAGGAATCGCCAACAACGCAATCCTGATCGCCCATGGGGTCACCGAAGTAGACCAGCTTCCAGATGAGGATTTGCAGATCGGCGTGCTGCTCGCGCTCCTGCAAGATGACGCCAAGAACGAAGCCTCTTATCTGACGTGGGGCGAAAAAATGCAGAAAGAAGAAGTGGCCGCCATTCTGCGGCGGGATTACCTGGTCACCGAGGAGCGTGCCGACAAACTTTCTGGCGCCTGGGGACGTCATCCGCTGCTGGGGCGGATGTATCTACCGGCTTACCGCTGCGGCACGGAGAAAGTCGCAGAACTGCGCCGCAAGTATCGGCCTGGCGAGGTGCTGCCGGTACTCTATGGCGCTGCCGGATTGGTGGATTGTGAGACGGCCGAAGCCGCATGCGCACAGCTGACTATTCCGGTCTGAAGGTCAGTTGAGAGGGAAATGCAGGCAGGAGTCTTGGCGCACGTCGCCGTGTCTGGGGCACAGGAGCGGCCATGTCACGCCCGCGGCTTTCGAGTCATCCGATCTGCCAGACCGTGTCGAGCACTGTGCCGTCAACCCATTTGACGACAGCGACCGGGCGATCCGTGTGAATGGGTCTCGCTGGCTTGCCGCCACAAATACGCTCGACTTCGTTTTTGATGTCCTGCAGTGGACGGATCGGAAGTTTTGAACCCCGGACGGCATCGATGAGATCCTGCCGGCGCGGGTTGATGGCAATGCCGCGCTCGGTGGCCACGACGTCAATCAACTCACCCGGCCCGCAAAGCGTCGTTACCTCGTCCACGATCACCGGGATGCGGTCGCGGAACGAAGGTACCGCGAGAATTGTGCAGCCGGCAGCCAGGCAGTTCTGCCATCCTCCAATCCCGTGCAGAAGGCGCCCGTCGGAGTGCGTAACCACGTTGGCGTTGAAGTTCACGTCGACCTCGGTCGCGCCGAGAACGACAGCATCCACAATGGACGCGAAATTTCCCTTGCCGTGGTAGTTGTAGGAGGTGAAGGGAGAGGTCGCCACCTGGCGTGGATTGCTTGCTATGGAACGCACGCCGTCGAGGTCGAACGTTTGCCCGTCGAGAATGTAATCCGTCAGACCTTCTTCCAGCATTTCGACCAGATATTTGGTTGAACCGCCACGCACGAAGCGAGCTTTTACGCCAGCCTCCCGCATCATCTGCTTGAGATAGCTGACAAAGGCCAGCGCAATTCCCCCGGCTCCGGCCTGGAAGGAAAAGCCGTTGCGCATGATGCCAGCATCTTTGAGGAAACGGGCGACAAACTCTGCGATGCGCAGACGATCGGGCGAACGGGTGATTTGCGTTGTGCCGGAAACGATTTTCGTGGGGTCTCCGATGGCATCGACTTCCACAACGTAGTCTACGTTGTTGCCCTGAATCTGCCAGGGAATGCACGGAAACGGCACAAGGTTGTCGGTAACGGCGATGACGTGGTCCGCGTAGATCGAATCCGCCAGGGCAAAGCCAAGCGAACCGCAGGCGGATTTTCCATGAGATCCGTCGCAGTTGCCGAAGGGATCGGCGCTCGGCGCCGCAATGACGGCGATGCCAATATGAACCTCGCCGTCCTGGATCGCCTGCCAGCGGCCGCCGTGAGAGCGCAAAACTCCCATGCCTCGCATTTTGCCCTGCGTACAGTAGTCGCCGAGGGGTCCGTTCATGCTGCCTTCGATATGATCGATGACGCCGGCTTCCAGCAGTTCGATCGCGCCCTGCTGCGAGGGAAAGGACGCGCTGGGGAACCACATCAGGCCCTTCACGCCGATACGGGATGCGGCTTCCAGAGCCATGAGTGCAACGCGGTCGCCATCGCGCAGGTGATGATGTGACGACAGGACCATGCCATCGCGGAGGCCGCATTTCCGCAGAGCGGTTTCAATATCGGCCACTCTCTTGTCGCCGTTGGCGGGATAGTCGGCGACCGTGCGGATTGGCGGGGCAGCCTTGCGTCCGCTCGGGCGATATTTGCCAACGCCGAGGTAGGGCGTCTGTACGCGCCCGTTCACCCGTTCCGGCACCGTCCGCCCGGCGGCGTTCTGAAGCATCTCGGTCTTGGTCACGGTCGGCATCGAGATTTCTCATCCTTTTTCTTTTCTTGTCAGTTCACCCCAGTAATCCCATTTCCTGTGCTCGCACCATCAACTTCAGCGCGCGCTGTACGACAGGAGGATCAATCATCTTCGAGCCCAGGCTCACCACGCCCAGACCTTTCTTCTGCGCCTCGTCGTAGGCAGCAACAATCTTTCTGGCTTTCTCAAGCTCCGCGGCAGTCGGCGCAAAAGCCTCATGAATCACCCGAATCTGCAGCGGATGAACACAGCCCATGCCTTCAAATCCCATCGCTCGGGAGTTCTGTCCCCACGCGCGCAGGCCCTCCATGTCGCCGACATCGCCGAACACGGAGTCGATCGCCTGCACGCCGGCGGCGTGAGCCGCATTGACCACGCGCTGCCGGGCATAGAGCGATTCCGCCCCGGTTGAGGTCTTCGCCACGCCGAGATCGGCCGTGTAGTCTTCCAATCCGATTGTGAGGGCCACGATATTGGCGCTTGCCCGGGCAATGGAAAGTGCGTTCTCGATACCCAGCGCCGACTCGAGAATCGGCATGAGCCAGATCGGACGATCGATTCCGTAACTCTCTTTGATAGCGCCGATGCGAACACCGGTCTCAACGATCTGCTCCGGGGTTTCGACTTTAGGAATGAGAATCAGATCGGGCAATTCGGGAACGATTTCGTTGAGATCCTCCAAACCCAGGGGAAGTTGATTGATGCGCACCATGCGCTCGCAGTCGAGGAAGTCCACGGCTCGCAGGGCGTTGCGCACCAGCAACCGCGCAGAGTCTTTTTCAGAGGGATGCACGGAGTCTTCCAGGTCGAGAATGATGGCATCGGATCCGTGCAGGGCCGCGTTGATGAAGTATTTGGGCTCGCTGCCCGGAACGTACAAGCGGGAGCGCCGCAGGCGATCGCGAGCAGAGACGCGGCGCAGCGCGACCTGATCTGGCAGAACGCGCGTGCCCTGCCCCAAGCCAGCCTGCCGCACAGCAGCTTCAATGCGGGCGGCAATTACAAACGGCAGTGCACCCTCGTCGTGAATCTCGACCCGAGCGTGCTGCACTCCCAGTGCTTCGAGCACATCTCCAGTTTGCCGTTGAATCGATTCTCCGTAGTAGGGCTTCACCCGCGATTCGAGTTCGATTTCAATTCCACCGCGATCGCGGGGTTCAACTCGCACGTGCAGATCAGAACGGATTTCTGCACCGCAATGGCCTGCTTCACCCGCGCGTCTTGTCTCAACTTCGACTGTGCTGTTCATGGTTCCAATTCTTGGGTGTCGAAAATAGCGATCGCTTCTTCCAATCGCAGATCCTTGGCCACCCATTCCTCGTCGGGCCTGACAGTGTGGAAACGAACCGTGCACGAGCTACCGTCAAACGCGACAATAATGCGAAAATGCTTCGTGCCATGGAGGTGGGAAAGCTTGGCTTTGAGTACCTGTGACAGCGCAAGGCCGCGGCCGAGCATCTCGAGCGGAGGAAGGCCGCCGTTCTCCAGGTAATCTTCGACGTGAATCAGATTTACGAAACACTCGAAGGCGGTGCGATCGGGAAAGTCCACCCGCTGCACAGGCGCCGCTTGCTTGAGTGCCGACAAGAAAACGCACTGTTCCTCTTCCACGAAGCCCGCGTCCACGAGCGCCAGCAGTTTTTGCGGCAGGGCCTGCGGATCGTCAAGGTTGTCTTCGCGAATCTCGTCGTAAAGAACGTCCATTTGCTGGTTAGTCTTCACACCGACGTCACCATCGAGCCTGTGTAGTCGATCTCGCTCTCCGTTTGCAGCTTGTCGAGGATAGTGTCCGTCATTTGAATCGTGCTGGCCGCGCCCTGGCTGATGGCTTTCGCGCCGCCCGGAATTCGCATCATGTCGTAGGTTCGGACCTTCCCTTCTTTCACTACAGCCGCGATGGCATTGCGAATGCGGCCGGCTTTCTCCGTTTCGCCAACGTGGTCGAGCAGCATGGCCGCGGACAGGAACATGGCAATGGGATTCACGATCGGCGGCGCGAGTTCCGCATACTTGGGCGCCGATCCGTGGGTGGGCTCGAAAACTGCAACCTCATCGCCGATGTTGCCCGATGCGGCAAAGCCCAGACCGCCAACCAGGCCCGCAAAAGCATCGGAAATTACGTCGCCAAACAGATTCGATGCCACGACCACCCCGTAATCCTCTGGATTCTTGGTCAGCCACATGGTTTGCGCGTCAATATTGGTCGACCAGAGCGCAATTCCAGGATATTCCTTGGCCACGGCTTTGGCTTCGTCCTCCATCAGACCGGAGGTCTCACGCAGCACATTGGGCTTCTCGCAAATCGTTACGGACTTGTACCCATATTTTTTCGCCCAGTCAAATGCCGCCTTGCAGATCTTTCGCGCCGCAGCCCGGGTGATGATGCGCACTGAAATTGCAAGATCAGGCCCGGCCACAGATGTGAACGGCTTGAACTTGGAGTGCGTCGCCAGCGCCGCGCGAACCTGCTCGGGCGGATTCGTCCACTCCACTCCGGCGTAGAGGCCTTCGGTGTTCTGGCGGAATACCACCACATTGACGAACGGCTCCTCGTACCCGCCATCGGGTTTCTTGCGGATGAAATTCAACGGATTGCCCGGAAAAGAAATGCACGGCCGAATGCAGGTATCCAGGTTGAATCGCTGCCGCATGGTCACGATCGGGCTGAAGTAGGAATATCCCTTGCCTCGCAGTTCCGGGCTCAACTCCGCTTCGGCTTCCTTCTTTGGCTTGGACGTGATCGCGCCGAACAACCCCAGCTTGTGCTTCGCCAAGAGATCAACCGTTGCTTGTGGCAACGCATTCCCTTGGCGGCACCAGCAATCCCATCCGATGTCGGCGTGAACGAATTCTGCGTCGAAGCCAACGGCTTTGAGAAGACGCAAAGCCTCGGGCAGAACCTGATTGCCAATTCCGTCGCCGGGCATGGTGACGACTGTGTGCTTCGCCATATTTAGTCTCCAGAAGTAACGACCGGTTGCAGGTTGTGCGGTTGAGAAGTCAGTCCAAGTTTTTGCGCAACTACGTTTTCTGCGCCCCCGGCAGCGACCAGAGCTTGCGGCACGCTGCCCAGCGCGGGAAATGCAAAGCTTTCCCCGTGCCAGACGAGTGTGCCGGAAGTGAAATCGATTGCGATCTGTTCACCGGGAATCACGGTCTTGTCTTTGGCTGTCATTTCCGCCGCAAACTGCCGCCGTAACCGTTCCACCAGCGCCGGGACTTCAATGCAGAGAAATCCGTTGTTGTAGGCGTTGCGCAGATAGGTCTGGGAAAAGCTGCCGGCGATCACGAGAGGAAAGCCTTTCGCCTTAAGGCAGGTCACGGCTTGCTCGCGGCTCGACCCTGTGCCGAAATTGAATCCACCAACGATGACATCGCCGGTGCGTGTACGAACGGAGAAATCAGGGTCGTAGTTTTGCATGACGACCTGCGCCATCGTGGCCGGCGTCATGTCGTCGCGATAAGTGTAGTCTTTGCCATAAATGGCATCGGTGTTCACGTTGTCCTGCGTCATGAAGACGAGCCGCCCCTCGACGCGCTCCGGAAATCCAGGCAGAATTTCGACGCGCTCGTGCGGGCGTGCGTTCGAAGAAAGCTCGGTATATTTGCGCTCGACCGTCCGCGGAGCCCACTCGCGCGGTCCGGCGATGTATCCGGCGGCTGCCGAGGCCGCGACGACTTCGGGGCTCGCGAGATAACACTGCGCTTCGCGTGATCCCATCCGGCCTTTGAAATTGCGGTTCGTCGCCGAAATGCCGACTTCCCCTTTCTCCAGCAGCCCTGTTCCAAGGCCGATGCAGGGCCCGCAACTGGGCGGCAGCGGGATTGCGCCGGCCTCCAGCAGTTGCCGCCACGCGCCTCTGGCTTCCGCTTCCTGTTGCACCCATGCGCTGGCTGCGCCTACATAAAACTTCACTCCGAGGGCGACCTTACGCCCGCGTAGCACGTCAGCCGCGGCTTGGAGGTCGTCCGCACGCGAGTTCACGCACGAGAGCAGATAGGCTTTCTGGATGGCGATTTTCTGCTGCTCGATCTCTGCCAGCGAGTGCATGGTCTGCACCGTGTCAGGCCCGGATACATGCGGCGTGACCTGACTGAGATCGAGCTCGATGCGGGCGGCATAGTTCGCACCCTCATCGGGACGCGGCGGATCGGTTGCCCATCGGTAGAAGTCACGCTCGGTGAATCGTTCGACACCCAGCGCCAGCAATCGCTCATGCATTCCGCGCAAATAGGCGATCGCTGCGTCGTCCACCGGGAACCAGCCGACGATCGGCCCCCACTCGGTGCTCATGTTGGAGATCGAGAAGCGGGCATCCATCGAAAGGCTGGCGACACCCGGCCCCCAAAACTCAATCGCCGCATTCAGGACCTCGTCGTGGTTGTACAGCCCGCAAAGCGTGATGATCACATCCTTGCCGGTCACGCCCGAAGGCAGCTTGCCTTCCAACACTACCTGCACCGTCCGCGGAATCTGCCACCAGAACTCGCCCGTGGCCCAAACGGCCGCCGCATCGGTCCGCACAATGGGAGTCCCGATCGCGCCCAGCGCTCCATACATATTCGAGTGCGAGTCGGACGCGACCACGAACGAGCCCGGCAACACGTAGCCGCGCTCGACCATAAGCTGGTGGCCGATGCCCGAACCAGCAGGGTGGAAATCTACTCCATGCTCGCGGGCAAATGCCTCAATCGAGCGGTACTTCTTTACGTTGGCTTCGTCCTGGTTCTGAATGTCGTGATCCAGCGCGAAAACCAGCTGCTTGGGATCGTGAATCTTTCGCGCGCCGATGGCCTTGAATTTGCTCATCACGGCCGAGGTGTTGTCGTGCGTCATGACATGAAACGGCCGGATGGAAAGAAAGTCGCCCGGCCGCAACGGCCGATCCGGGCCTTCGGTCATGTGAGCTTGCGCGATCTTTTCAACGATTGTCTGCGGCATAACGGCTCTCCGTAGTGGGCGCCTGCGGCGAAGACATCAGGCAAGTGCAGGTTTCGGGCGTTTCTGATTCCTCGCGCGCGGGCCCACCTTCTCTCTGGCTTTGCTCTTGGGGCGCCGGGCAGCTTGAACATCGGCCTCCATCAGCGCCATCAGCTCCGTTACCGATCCGATGCGCTCCAGATTCCACACTGCTTCTTTGACTCGCTTTTGGGCAGCCGAGGTCAGCACTCTCTCAGCGAGGGCAGAAAACTTTTCTTCAATCTCCTGATCGGTGAGCGGATTGCGCGGATCTCCCTTGGGAAAATCCAGTTGTTTGTCAAAGCAGCGGCCATCTTTGGTCTTGATATTCACGATCACCCTCTGTAATGCAGGAAATACTTTTTCAATCTCTGGATCTGCAACTACCTCGACCTTCCGCAGTTGTTCTCTCACCTTTGGATTCATGATCGCCTCTATGGTGAATTGCGCCGGCGTGACTTTGCGATTCACGAGCGCGGCGGCAATAACGTAGGGCAGAGAGTGGTCGGCGGTCTCCTTGGTATGCGGATCGTACTTGCTCGGGTCCGAGAGAATATCGGCCGCGCGTGCTAGGGAACGAATTTGCACTTTTTCTACGTCGTCGGGATGCAGGTCGTTGGTCTTGACCAGGTCGAGGACCGCGGAGATGGGCGTGTGCGTGAGCGCCTCGGTCGGAAACGCCTTCATTCCGCATTGCGTGATGCGCCACGATTCGCCGAGGCCTGCTGTAAGCAGGTCGAGTTTCCAATCCGGTCCGAAGACATGCGTTAATCCTTCTTTTCCGTCGATGACGTGCTCCGGCCCAGTGTAGCCTTTCTGCGCCAGCAGCGCGGCGAGCACGCCGCTCTGCGTCGCCATCGGATCGACGGTGTTCTTCATCATGGTGAGTTTGCCCGCGGTGACCGCGCCCAAGGTGCAATGGCGGCTCGCCGAAATTCCGATGGCGTGCTGAATCTGCTCCCATGAGAGATGCAGCGCCCTCCCGGCAACTATGGGTGAGACGAACGCAGTCAGCGTGGCGTGATGCCACCCGCGCTCGCGAATTCCCGGAAATGCGGCCTCGCAGAATCGCATCTCGAACTCGTGGCCGAGCACGAGACCGACGATCAATTCCCTGCCATCGGTCGCCGCACGTTCGCAGCACGCCAGAGCTGCCGGAAAAATGTCCGACGGATGACTGGGATCCTGTTTCCAGTAGATGTCGTTGTAGTCCATGCAGCGGATCATCAGCGCGTTGGCCAGCGACGCAGAAACCGGGTCGATCCGTTCACCGGTGCCGATGACGGTCGCAGGCCCCGACGCGGCAATTTCGTCCAGCACCTCCAACGCGATCCTCACATCGTGCTGCTGGTAGCCGCCCAGAGCGCAACCGAGTGAGTCCAGCAGAAATCGTTTCGCCTGATAGACAGCCTCTTTTGAGAGATGCTCAAACCGCAAATCCGCTGCCCAGCGCGCCATCGCAGCGCTCACCGTTTCCTTTGCAGGAGCCGCCGGTTTTGTGTTGGTCACGAAAATCTCCTCGAGTTCAACTCAGCTTGATGTTCTTCGGATTCTTGAAGGGCAAGAATGCCATAAAGTCGGCGTGATGCACGATGAAGGCCTCGGTGGTCCGCTTGACCAAGTCACCCTCGGCTGCATGCGCGGCGATGATGTGGCAAACCGCGTCGGGGACTCCGCACTCCATTGCCAGAGCCACGCCGGTGAAGGGGTGGCGCAAAGCCTCGCCACGCTCACTCTGGCGGCTTTTTCCGTCGGGACCAAGTTCGTATTCCAGCAACTTGCCTACATCGGCCAGAATGGCACCCGCGATGACCGTATCCATATCAATCGGCAGCGCGCGTCCCATGAACGACTGCATCGCCTTGGCGCTTTCCCGGGCGATATGCACCACGCAGCGCTTGTGTTCCATGAATGTAATAGGACAGTTCGGCACAAGCAGCGTGAACGGAATCTGGTTCAGATCCTCAGGCTTCAGCGGACTGCGCTCGAAAGCCTTGATCCAGGTCCGGGTAACTTGTTCTCGCAATTGAGGATTGCTGATCCACGCGATCTCCGGCCAAAGCTTCTGGATAGCATCTCGCATCGCCAGGCACCCCAAGGGAACGCTTCAGGCTAGCGTGGTCATAGAGGTCAAAACGACGATTAGGATCACACTGGCCTGTGATTCTGGTGCCCCATGTGCTGCCGAGCGCTTGCCCCATAACGGGGTTGTGGGCCCTGGCCCGCCATCTGGACGGTGGCGTATCTTGCATGCACAATGGCGTATTTTGCATAGCGCAACCTCGGGCGAGCATCTAAATTAGGGCTATGTACAAAGCAAAAGCTTATTCCGCTGCCAGTGCAACATCGCCGCTTGCCTCCACTACGATCACGCGGCGTGATCCAACCCCACACGACGTACAAATCGAAATTCTGTATTGTGGCATTTGTCATTCCGATCTGCACCAGGTCCGCAACGAGTGGAGCGGATTTCTGCCCACCGTTTACCCCTGCATTCCCGGCCACGAAATCGTCGGCCGCGTCACCAAAGTCGGCTCGGCAGTCACGAAGTTCGCGCCTGGCGACATTGCCGCGGTCGGCTGCATGGTCGACTCGGACGGCACTTGCCCCGAATGCAAGGCCGGCCTTGAGCAGTTCTGCCCAAATGTGACCTACACGTACAACCTCCCGGACAAGCATCTGGGCGGTGTTACTTACGGCGGGTACTCCGAGAGCCTTGTGGTCGACCAAAGGTTCGTCCTGCGCGTTCCCGCGAATCTGAACCTTGCGGCCGCCGCTCCCTTGCTTTGCGCCGGAATCACGACTTACTCGCCCATGCGTCACTGGCGCGTCACCAGCGGCCAGAAAGTCGGCGTCGTTGGTCTCGGCGGGCTGGGCCACATGGCGGTGAAGTTTGCCCATGCGCTTGGAGCGCACGTCGTGGTCTTCTCGACTTCCCCCAAAAAGAAGGAAGACGCCCTACGGCTTGGAGCAGATGAGGTCGTCATCTCGCGGAATGTGGACGAGATGCAGAAGCACGCCGGCAGGTTCGACTTTATCCTCGATGCGGTCTCCGCCGAGCACGATATAGGGGCTTACATCAATCTGCTGCGCCGCGACGGCAACATCACACTCGTAGGCGCGCCGGAGAAACCGCTCTCCGTTCCGGCATTCGCCCTGCTTCCTCGCCGTTGCAGCTTGTCCGGTTCACCCATCGGCGGCATCCCCGAAACGCAGGAGATGCTGGATTTCTGCGGGAAGCACAACATCACCGCCGATGTCGAGGTCATCCCGATCCAGAAGGTCAACGAAGCTTACGAAAGACTACTCAAGTCGGATGTGAAGTACCGATTTTCGATCGACATGGCGTCGCTCAAATCGGCATAGCCCGATTAGGCAAAGGAGTACACATGGCCACGCAGATCGATGCTCTCAGAGACCGGCTTTCCCGCTATCGCGAAATCAAGATCAGCGTGACCGGCAGGAAGTCAGGGCGTACCATCTCAAATCCAGTCTGGTTCGTATTGGATGGCGACAAGCTTTACCTCCTGCCGGTGCAAGGATCGGATACGCAGTGGTACAAGAACGTGCTGAATAACCCGCGGATTCGGGTCGATGCCCGGGGCGCGGGAGCTGAATTCGATGCTGTTCCTGTCACCGAGGCCAGGCAGGTGGCGTCCGTGGTCGAGAGGTTCCGCGAGATGTATGGAGCCGTCGACGTGAAAAAGTATTATTCCAAGTTCGATGCCGCTGTCGTTGTCGATTTATCCAAGTCTCAATAAACGCAAGTCAGAGTGAATCGATGAACAAACACTTTCGCTTTTCCGGCAGCACGTTTGCAAGGCTGGAAGAACTCGGCGTCCGTACTTCTGCGGTTCTGCGCAGAGCGGGGCTTCCACAAGCCTTCGTCGATCAACCCCGTGTGCTCCTCAACACCGAGGAATTCTTTGCACTCTGGCGTGCCGTCAGCATTGTCAGCGACAATCCAGCGATCGGTCTTTTGCTCGGCACAGAAAATAAGACCGAGCGGTTTCATCCTGTTGGTCTGGCGGCTCTCTCGTCAGAGAACTTCGGCTCAGCCATCGATCAAATGGCTCGCTACAAGCAACTCACTTGCCCGGAAGAAATCTGGCAGGAAAAGGATGACAAGGAATGGAGCATCCAGTTCCGCTGGTTGCTGGCGGAAGAAGTCGAGCCTCCGGTGCTGAACGATTGCTGCTTCGCCTGGGTGCTCTCGATCGCGCGCCACGGCACGGGAACGCGCCTCTCGCCTCTCCGCGTGGAGTTTTTGCAACCTCGCCAGCATGTGAAAACCATCGAGCGCCATTTCGGCTGCCCCGTCGCTTGCGGGGCCGCGAAAAACGCGATCGTGTTTCGCGCCACGGACGCACAGCGGCCGTTCGTTACCCGTAACGCCGAGCTTCTCGCGATGCTGGCCCCACAGTTCGAGGAAGAACTGAAACAGCAGAGTACGGAGCAGGATTTCGGCGAGCGCGTGCGGGGAGCCATCCAGCAAAAGCTGACTGGCCGCCGCCCCACGATCGAGGATATCGCCGACGCGTTGCATGTGAGCACGCGGACGTTGCAGCGGCGTCTGCAGGACCAAGGATCCAGTTTTCAGCGCGCCTTGGAAGAGGCTCGTCACCAGTTGGCCCGCCACTACCTCAACAACTCCGTTCTTGAGTTGAATGAGGCGGCTTACCTCCTCGGATACGAGGACGGGAACTCCTTCGTTCGCGCTTTTCGCACGTGGGAGGGAGTTCCACCGGCTCGCTGGCGCGAGATGCAGCGTGCGCAGGTAGCGTCGTAGTCGGGCCCTGATTCGATTCCTAAGGAGAAACAATGCAAAAGCGCAAACTTGGCAAAAGCAATCTTGAAGTATCAGCGATCGGACTGGGCTGCATGGGGATGAGTACCAGCTACGGTCCGGCTGCAGACAAAAAAGATGCGATCGCACTGATTCGGGCGGCCGTGGAACACGGCGTAACGTTCTTCGACACCGCCGAAGTCTATGGGCCTTTTGTGAACGAGGAACTCGTGGGCGAAGCGTTGGCTCCGCTTCGTGACCGGGTTGTGATCGCCACCAAGTTCGGGTTCAAGCCGGACCCCACTGGCGGAGGGCGTTGGAGCGCCCAGGACAGTCGGCCGGAGCACATCAAACAGGTCGCCGAGGCCTCGCTCAAGCGCCTCAGGACCGATCGAATTGATTTGTTCTATCAGCACCGCGTCGATCCCGATGTGCCCATCGAGGATGTGGCGGGCGCGGTAAAAGAACTGATTCAACAGGGCAAGGTGAAGCACTTTGGCCTATCCGAGGCTGGCGTGAGAACGATCCGTCGCGCGCATGCAGTCCAGCCCGTCGCCGCACTTCAAAACGAGTACTCGCTATGGTGGAGAGAGCCGGAAGCGGAAGTGCTGCCGACGCTTGAGGAACTCGGAATTGGATTCGTTCCATTTAGTCCGCTCGGCAGAGGCTTCCTGACCGGGAAAATCGACAAAGACACGCAGTTCGACAAGAATGATTTTCGCAATATCGTTCCTCGTTTCTCAGCGGAGAATCGGAAAGCGAATCAGGCGTTGGTGGATCTGATTGGCAAGTTCGCCCAACAGAAGAAAGCCACGCCGGCACAGATCGCTCTAGCATGGCTGCTCGCGCAGAAGCCGTGGATCGTGCCGATCCCGGGCACGACCAAACTGCACAGGCTAGAAGAGAACATCGGAGCGGCGGCAATCGAGCTTACGCCAGAAGATCTTCGGCAGCTGGAAGCGGCAGCGTCGAAGATTCCGGTGCAGGGCGCGCGCTACCCGGAGGAACTGCAAAAGTTAGTAGGCCGTTAAGGCAATGTCACAGCATGCGGCCGGACCTTTTGGGCCTTAACGTTCGACACCCATAGCTACTGCGTTGCCTCCACCGAGACAGAGCGCAGCGATGCCACGCTTCACATCGCGGCGGGTCATCTCGTAGATCAAGGTCACCAGCACGCGTGCGCCGCTGGCACCGATGGGATGGCCAATGGCGACGGCGCCACCGTTTACGTTGACCTTGTCGGGACTCAGGCCGAGTTCGCGCATCACGCCCAGCGCCTGCACGGAGAACGCTTCGTTGAGCTCGTAGAGATCGACGTCGTCGTTTTTCCAGCCGGTCTTTTCCCAGATCTTGCGCACGGCGCCGACCGGAGCCATCATCACCATCGCCGGCTCGATGCCACTGGTGGCCTGGGCGACGATGCGAACCATCGGCTTCGCCCCGAGTTCCTTCGCACGCGTCGCGCTGGTAACGACTACGGCCGCCGCGCCGTCGTTAACACCGGGCGCGTTGCCGGCAGTGACCGTTCCGTCTTTCTTAAAAGCGGGCTTCAGCGCGCGGAGAACTTCGATGGTCGTGTCTTCGCGCGGGCACTCGTCTTTTTCGAAAAGTGTGGGAGGATCGGTCTTCTTCTTGCCAGGAATTTCTACCGGAACGATCTGCGACTTGAAGCGGCATTCCTTAGTTGCGGCAATGGCTTTGCGGTGGGAGTTTACCGCGAACTCATCCTGTTCCTCGCGTTTGATGCCGTACTTCTCGGCGACGTTCTCGCCCGTGATGCCCATGTGGTAGTTGTTGTAAACATCCCATAGGCCGTCGTAAACCATCGAGTCGATAATCTGCGCGTTGCCGAGACGATATCCCTTGCGCGCCTGAGGCAGGAGATACGGTGTGTTCGTCATGGACTCCATTCCGCCAGCGACCACGATCGAACTGTTCCCTGTCTGCACGGCTTGCGCCGCGAGAGCGACGGATTTCAATCCCGAGCCGCAGACCTTGTTGATTGTCATGGCACCTGTGGCGGGAGACAGCCCGCCGAAGATGGCGGCCTGGCGCGCCGGATTCTGACCGAGGCCCGCGGAGACCACATTGCCCATGATGCACTCATCCACTTGAGCCGGGTCAATGCCTGCGCGCTTGACGGCTTCGCGTACAACAATTGCGCCAAGTTGAGGGGCGCTGAAATCTGCGAGACTGCCCTGGAACTTGCCCACCGGAGTGCGACATGCCGAAATGATGACGACATCATCAAAAGAGGCCATATATCAAGCTCCCGCGAAGAATTCGCGCCTACATTATAGATGCATCGGCGGCGACTTTGCTTCCCGCGCGTTCCGCAGCCGGCGAATTCGGGCGCAAGACAGCACCGTGCCCGGGCGGGCGAGTTTCTGTGCGCGCGATGCCAGTCTGCGAGCAAATATTGCAATCACGACTGGCGATCCACTGGATGTTCGAAGAAAAATCAGTTGACATTCGGACGGAAATTTCTCTCGCCGTGACTTTGGTACAACGACTTCGCGCAAGTTGAGCATCATTTTTTTCTTGACTTCATTTTTCATTAACTCTATACATCAACTAGTTGCAGTAGAAGACCACTGCACATTTTCCATGAAGAATGGAAGGGAGAATAGGAACAATGGCAACCAAGAAGAAGGCGAAGAAGAAAAAGAAACACTAAGCACTCAGTGCTAAGTCAAAGAGGGGACGCAAAATGCGTCCCCTAAGTTTTTGTTCCAGAAAATTCTGGCGCCACCGCGATTCAGTTCGTGTTCTTCAAAAGCTCACCGGCGACAGCGATGCGCTTCTCCTTCGCTGAACAGACACTCCGGTAGGCGCAGAATGCGCAGTGCATGCCGGGTTTCGCGTCGAATTTCCCAGAAGCAATTCCCTTGGCGGCCGCTTCCACACGTTCGCGAGCCTTGACCAAGTCCGCTTCGCTCCGCGTCGTAATGACGGGAATATTGTCCTCAAGGTTGTACAGGATCAGCGAGCCGACTGCGTATCCCCACATTTCGCGAGCGGCTATCGCGTAGAGCGACAGCTGCAGGCTTTTGTTGGCATCTTCCTGGTCCTTGGCCCTTCCAGTCTTGTAGTCAACGATGGACACTGTGCCGTCGGAACGATCGTCAATGCGGTCCATGCGCCCCACAACAGTCGTTGCTCCGATGCAAATCTGGAAGCCCTGCTCAGAGTGAAGGACATGCGGAGCGGGCCCGGATCGCGCCCTGACAAGGAAGTCCCGGAGTTGGGCGAACCCCTGCTCCTCATACAGTTCGTGCTGATATTTTTCATGGATCCCAGCGGCGGCAAGATCCGCACGAAACTGATCGAGTAATTCTTCGTCGGTCTTCGGGCGTCCGGCTCGCACCGAGTCGAAGTAGGTCTTCAGCACGCGGTGCATGGCGGCGCCGTACTGCATGGCCGCTGCGGGCCTGGAAGCGAGCCGCCAGTCGCGCTCCAGTTTGAACTGCAGTCCGCAACGCTCGTAGCCATCCACGGCCGAAGCACTGAGCTGAGTGTGCAAGCCGTCCAGTACCGGCAACTCAAGCCACTGGTTCACCTGCGATTCTGCCGGATAGGTGCCCGAGGCCGAGGCATGAATCTCGAGCCCCCTCTGCGAGCCCCGCGCCGGCAGGCATTTCAGCCAGCGATTCACCGAGTGCTTCCCCAGAAGCTTCCGCATCAGGCCGGGCGGAGTCTTGTCGGCGCCTATGCCCTCCTTGGCATAAATGTGCAGCGAATCGCGCGCCCGGGTCATGGCGACGTAGAACAGGCGGCGCTCTTCTTCTTCGTGGAGCTTCTTGTCGTCAGCTTCGGTCACCGAGTCAGGATCGCGAAGTTCTTTTGGAAATGCGACCAGCGTCTCCTTGTAGGAACTGGGAAATGAGTTCGAGTTGGCGCGCAAGATGAAGACGTGCTGGAACTCCAGTCCCTTCGCGCCGTGCACCGTCATCAGGCGAACGGCGTTCCCATCTTCCTTCGGGTCATCCCGCGGACTGAGCGGGATCACGCCGTTCGCCTCGCGGAAATAAGCGAGGTAGTCGACCAGTTCTTCGAGATCCGTGGTCTTGTTGATTTCCTTCTTTTCCCACGCTTCCGCAAATTTCAGAACTGCCTGAGTCAAGGGAGAAGTCGTATCGAGGTCGAAGTGCCTTGCGATGATTTCCAGGGCCGCGCGGCCTTTGGCCTCCCTCTTGCAAATTGCATCCCGGGCGGCCTGGATTGTTCGCAATACATCGGCGCCGCCTTCGACGCGATCCAGTGCTGACGAAAGAGGCACGATGAGACCTTCGCGCGATTGCAGCGCAATGGCGCGCATGACTTGGCGCAGCTGCTCGGCACTCACCCGGAACTGAGGTAAGCCTGCCACGCGAAATAAACTCACATCGTCGCCGGACGACACCACCGCCTGCAGGCAGGAAAGAAGATCGCGAGCCTGGGGAGTATCGAAGACGTCCATGCTCTCGATCACGTAGGGGATGCCGGCTTCGGCCAGCTCTGCGACGACATCGTCGCGGTGAACATGCGAGCGGTAGAGGATGCCGAAGTCGGACCATTTGCATTTCAATTTCTTTTGCAGGTCGCGCAGTTGGCTTACGACCTCGGGGCCGTCGCTGGATTTGTCAGTAAGAACAACCAACTCGACTGGAGGGCTGGGAAGCGGAACGCCGACGTCTGCCGCTTCCTCTTCTCGAACCGAATGGAGGGGAGCACGCTGATAAGTGATCGTGCCGTCGTTTCGAGTAAACACGGGCGGATTCTCGCTGATCAAGGCAAATGCGCTTCGCAGAATCGGAGTGGTCGAGCGACGATTTTTCTCGAGGACCACGAATTTGGCGTCGGGAAACTGATGTTGAAAGAGTTTGAATGCCGCGCTCGAAGCTCCGCGAAAGCGGTAGATCGACTGATCAGGGTCGCCGACGGCAAAGATGTTGCCATCGGCACCAGCCAAGCGACGGAGAATTCGGACCTGGGCGAAGTTGGCGTCCTGAAATTCATCGGCGAGAATGAACTGGGCGCGTGACTGTGCTTCAGCTCGCGCTCGTTCGTCGCTCTCCAGCAGGGCATAAGCGCGCACGATCATGTGGCTGAAGGTGCCGAGATTCTCTTCCTCCAGCCAGCGCTCGACCGTGGCAAAGACGCGCGCGATTTCCCGGCAGCGGCCGATAACTTCCCTCCGATCCAGCGAATCCTTTGACTTCCCCACACGCGGCAGTGGCAACTCGCCACGATCGAGGCGCTCGACATATTCTGCGTACTTCTGAGGCGTCACCAACTCGTCGTGGCAGCGGTCCATGAACTCCCGCAGGTCGTTGAGGAACTTGCCGAGATTGGGGGCGCTCACGAAGTGCTCAAGATGAAGATCGCGAATGCGGCGCCGGAGATAAATCCAGAGGTCCTGTTCGTCGAGAACGCCGAAATCTTTGTGCACGGTCCTGAGCAGGTCGAGGCAATAGTCATGAAACGTGGTCGCCTGGACTTCCCTCCCTCCGAGCAATTTGCGCAGCCTGTCCTTCATTTCCCGGGCGGCGTTGACGGTATAGGTCAACGCAAGGATTTCCTCCGGCTGAGCGTGGCCTTCGCGGACGAGATGCGCGATGCGGTGCGTGAGCACCGAGGTTTTGCCCGTGCCCGCACCGGCGACTACCAGCAATGGACCATGCACATGTTCGATGGCGATGCGCTGCCGCTCATCGGGAACGAACGGAGCTGTGCGGGAGTTCGACCGTAAAACCGGCATTGCGGCTCAGGATAACACCTGATGACTTGAGGAAGGCGGTGTGAAACCGAGAGGCGAGTGGGGTATCGGCTCTTCGGCGGCTAGCTCAGCCCTGAGATTAGAATCGCAGTGGCAGCAATGGCAGCGGTCTCGGCGCGCAAAATTGTTGCGCCTAGTGAGGCGGAGAGCCATCCTCTGCCGTGGAACAGAGCCAATTCTTCGTCGGCCCACCCACCCTCCGGCCCCACTGCAAGGAGAACTTTCTTCGCGCCGGCGGCCAGAGAAAGAACATCGCGCAATTGAGTTTGCGTTTCTGACTCGGCCAATACCACGCGCAGGTCAGCGGAGAGTTCCACAGCCTCCTGCAATCGAAGCGGGTCGTCGACTTCCGGCGCGGCTGCGCGACGCGACTGCTCCGCCGCCTGCAACGCAATGCGCCGCCACCGTTCGGCGCGCTTCGCCGACGCCGAGGCCAGGTGCACGTCGGTGCGGCGCGCGATCAGGGGAACAATTCGCGCCACGCCGAGCTCGGTGCACTTTTCAATCGCCCACTCCATGCGGTTGAACTTAAAGACGGAAAGCAGCAACGTGACGGAGGCTGTGGCGGCCGCAGGGACTTCTTCGCCGAGTTCAAACTCAACCCGACCATCGGCGACTGCGAGAACACGCCCGCGACGCACTCTGGCTCCGGCAGCTATATCAAACTCTTGGCCCGCTCGCACACGCAGCACGCGTACCAAATGATCGGCATGCTCACCGGTAAGGGCTGCTCGATTGTCTGAGAATTCGTCGGCGATCCACCTTCTGCGAGTCATCGGCGGCGGGTCATCAGGGAAAATGTGGGGACAGCCGCCCTCGGCTGTCCGGTCGAGCGAAGCTCGACGGCCTGGCTAGCTGCTATCCGAACATATCCTTCATCTTGCCCAGCAAAGAACGCAGCAGCGGCTGATTATCCACCTTCGACAGCGCATCAAGCTCCTGCAGTAATTCGCGCTGGCGCTTGTTCAGTCGGGATGGCACCTGCACCCGAACCTCGACGTACAAATCGCCTTTGCCATGGCCGTTCAGCACAGGCACGCCCTTGTTGCGCACGCGAAATGTCGTGCCGGGCTGCGTACCTTCGGGAATTTTCAGCGCATGCTCACCGTCCATGGTGGGCACGCGGATCTCCGCCCCCATCGCCGCCTGCGGCACAGAGATGGGCACGACACAATGCAGGTCGTTGCCTTCGCGGGCAAAGAACGGATGCTCTTTGACGTGAAGCACAACGTACAAATCGCCCGCCGGCCCGCCGAACTGGCCGACCTCGCCCGCCCCGGCAAAGCGGATGCGCGTGCCGTCCTCCACGCCTGGTGGAACCTTGGCGTCGACCGTGCGCTGGCGCAGCACGCGGCCCTCGCCTCTGCATTTCGGGCACGGATCTGTGATGACGCTACCCGTCCCCTGGCACGCAGGACACGTGCGCGCGATGCTGAAAAATCCCTGCTGGTAGCGAACCTGCCCGCGGCCCCCGCAGGAGCGGCAGGTAGTCGGTCCCTTTCCCGGCGCTGCGCCTGAGCCACGGCACTCTTCGCAAGCCTCGTGGCGGCGAACCGTGACCCGCGTTTCCTTGCCGAAGAATGCCTCTTCGAATTCGAGCGTCAAATCTTCGCGAAGATCAGCACCGCGCTGCACCCGGCTGCGGCGACGACCACCGGCGCCGCCGAACAAGTCGCCGAAACCGAAAAAGTCGCCGAAGATGTCGCTGAAATCCTGAAAGACGGTGGGATCGAAGCCGGCTCCCGCCGTGGGACCTCCGCCCAGCCCGGCGTGGCCGTAGCGGTCATAGACAGCGCGCTTTTCCGAGTCGGCGAGCACGGCATACGCTTCGCTGACTTCCTTGAATTTTTCCTCGGCGTCGGGGTTGTTGGGATTGCGGTCGGGATGATACTGCAAGGCGAGCTTGCGATAGGCACTCTTCAGTTCAACTTCAGTGCACGTGCGGACTACGCCCAGCACCTCGTAGTAATCGCGCTTCGTATTCGTAGCCAGAATCTACCTTCCTTCAGAGAAACAAAATGCGGAGTCGTCCCCCGGTCCGATTTGCTTTGCCGTCGCCTATTTTCCGGGATTTCTTGCTACCTTCACCATGGCAGGGCGCAGCAGGCGGTCTTTGAACTTGTAGCCGCGCTGCAATTCTTCAAGTACCTCATGATCGGCAGCGTCGCTGGTCTCCACCATTTCGATCGCTTCATGATACCGGGGATCGAAGGGTTCGCCCTTGGCAGGAATCGCGCGCACTCCAAGCTTTGTCAGTGCGTCCTGCAACTGCTTGTAGATAAGCTCGACGCCGCTACGGAAGTCGCCCGGTTCAGACTCTACGCGCAAGGCGCGCTCGAAGCTGTCGAGCACGGGAAGCAAGGGCTTGATGGCATCGGCAGCCGCGTAGTCGCGAAAATCTTGCTGCTCTTTCGCAGCACGGCGGCGGGCATTCTCGAATTCAGCCTGCATTCGGGCGAGACGGTCGAGCAGGGTGTCGCGCTCCACTTTCAGCTTTTGGAATTCGGCGCTCGACACCTCGCCGCCACCGTCTGCGGTCTCCGTCGGTGCCGCCGGAGGATTTTCATCCCCATCGGCGGGCGGAAGCTCATGATCCAGATCAAGCCCGGCAGTTTTGGTCTCTGATTTTCCGTTCGATTTCCCCATAACTCCGTATGTCACTCCGACTCATTCAGAATCTTGTCGAACAGGCGCGCGATGTACGACACAGCAGTGATGGTGTGCTGATAATCCATGCGCGTAGGCCCGATCACGGCCAGCGATCCCATGACCTCGTTTCCCGCGTGGGCGGGCGCGCCGATCAGCACGAAATTGCGCATCGAAGGAAGAGTCTTGTCGAGCCCAATCACCACGCGTACAGCTTCCTGTTTCACATCGAGGTAGGCGCCAAGGAGTTGCACTACCTTTTCTTTCTCCTCCAGCGTCTTCAGCATCTCCTGCAGGCGCTGGCGGTCCTGCTCGCCGGTAACCAGGTTGGCTGCGCCTTCCACAAAAACCACCTGCGTTGCCTGTTCGGTGGCCAGCGCACCCTGTTTGTAAAGTTGCTCGATCGAATTCATCAGGCGGTCGTATTCACTGCGCTCCTGCTCCAGGCGTCGCACGAGTTCCGCGCGCATGGCCTCCATCGTCCAGCCGCGGAAGTTCTCGTTGATGTAGCGCGAGGCCAGGTCCAGGTCGGCCTGCGACAAGTCGAGCCGCAGGACGCGGTCCCTCACCAAACCAGAACGCGTCACAACGACCGCCAAAACTTTCTGATCTCCGAGCCGCGAGAAGTACACGTGCTCAAGCGCATTCCTCGGGCCGCTGGTCGCTACCGTCACGCCCACGTTACGAGAAATCAGCGACAGAACATGCGATGTACGCTCCATAAATTCCTGTACGTCGCTGACATCGGCCAGCGACTCCGAGATCATGGATTCTTCTTGCGGCGCCAGGCGGGCCGTGCCCGAAATCTGTTCGACGTAATAACGGTATGCTTCCGTCGTGGGAACGCGGCCGGCCGAGGTGTGCGGCTGCTCGAGAAACCCAGCATCCGACAAATCGGCCATAACGTTGCGGATGGAAGCGGGGCTCAGTCCCTCGCGGTTGGAGCGCGCCAGTATGCGCGACCCAACCGGTTCGCCCGTCGTGATGAAGGTCTCGACGATAGCGGTCAGGATCTCGCGTTCCCGCGTACCGATATTGGGATCACTTGGCATGTGATGGTTCGGTCAACTGTGTCAATGGACGACAGTCCCGAAGGCGCAGCAACCGCCTACAAGTATTTTACCGGACTATTTTAGATGCGGACGGTTAGCTTTTTGGATCAAATGTGACTTTGCCCTGGCGCAGGTATCATAGGCCCGGTTGAAGAAATGAAAACCAGAATGCATGTCGCAGTCGTGGGAGCCGGGGCTTTCGGTGGCTGGATCGCGCTTCATCTGCTCGAGCGCGGCGCTCGCGTGACGCTGGTCGATGCCTGGGGCCCGGGGAATTCACGCGCGTCGTCGGGCGGCGAGACGCGCATCATGCGCTGCACTTACGGGCCCGATCAGCCATACACCGGGTTGGCCGCTCGCGCGCTCAGGCTGTGGCAGAAGTATGAGCGGCGCTGGAAGCGGCGCTTCCTGAACCGCACCGGCGTGCTGTGGATGGCGTCCGATCGGAATAGCGAAACTGCGTTCGAGCGCGGCTCGATCGAAATGCTGCGTGGGTCGAAGGTGAAGTTCCAAGAACTTTCCGTCGCGGCGATGCGCAAACGCTGGCCACAGATCAACTTCTCAGGAATCGAGTGGGGAATCTTCGAACCCGAGAGCGGATATCTGGATGCGCGCAGGAGTTGCCTTGCCGTTGCGGACGCGTTCGTGGCCGGGGGAGGCCGGTATCGGCAGCTCGCGGTGAAGTCCGATGGTCTGGAGGATGGTGAGGTGCGCGCTCTCGCTCTGTCGGACGGCTCGCGGCTAAAAGCTGATTGTTACGTATTTGCTTGCGGGCCGTGGCTGGGCCAGCTGTTCCCCTCGGCGATTGGGAATCTGGTGCAGCCCACCAAGCAGGATGTATTTTTCCTCGGCCCTCCCCCGGGAGACGACCGATTCAGCGAGAAACACATGCCGGTCTGGGCGGATCGTCGTGACCACTTTTTCTACGGAATTCCGGGCAGTGGACGCCGCGGATTCAAAGTTGCCGACGACACCCGTGGACCGATTTTCGATCCCACAACCGCCGAGCGGGTGGTCAGCCAGGAAACGCTCAAGAGCGTCCGCGAGTACATCGGCTTCCGCTTCCCTGCTTTGAAGGATGCACCTCTGATCGAGACCCGCGTCTGCCAGTACGAGCAGACTCCTGACGGCGATTTCATCGTCGACCGCCATCCGGCAAAGGAGAACATTTGGCTGGTCGGTGGAGGCTCAGGGCACGGGTTCAAACATGGTCCGGCGCTCGCGGAGATAATGGCGGAGTTGATACTGAAAGATCGGGAACCGAAGGCAACCTGGCGACTGGCAAGATTTCGGAAGACGACTCTGTAGCTAGTTTGTCATTTCGAGCAAAGCGAGAAACCTGCTTTTGTGCAAAGCCGGCTGACAGCAGGTCCCTCGTCGCTACGCTCCTCGGAATGACAAAGAGTTTGTTTAGCAACCAATTACTGAATCTGAATCACGCCCGTCGGCATGCTGGCCTTGATTTCTCCGACGCGCTCCACAACTTTCCGCGCGAATTCGTACATCGACTTGGCATGAGGCGAATTTTCGCCTTCCAGCACCACCGGCTTGCCGCCGTCTCCGGCCTTGCGCACCTCCGGATCGAGTGCGATGCTGCCGAGGAAGGGGACGCCGAACTGGTGTGCGGTCTTTTCGGCTCCGCCACGGGAAAAGATGTCAATCTCGTGCTGGCAGTGCGGGCAAATGAAATAGCTCATGTTCTCCGCCACGCCGACCAGATCCACTTTCATCTGGCGAAACATTTCGATCGCCTTGCGCGCATCCTGCAGCGAAACGTCTGACGGCGTCGAGACCACCACGGCGCCCGTCAACGGCACAGTCTGCACCAGCGACAGCGCCACATCGCCCGTGCCCGGCGGGAGGTCGATGATCATGTAATCGAGACGGCCCCACTCCACCAAGCCCAGGAATTGCCGCACGATCTGGTGCAGCATCGGTCCGCGCCAGATGACAGGCTTATCGCCGGGATTCAGGAATCCTACCGAGATGACTTTCAGGCCGAACACCTCGATCGGCTCGATGCGATTCTCCCCGATCATGCGCGGCTGCGAGTTCACGCCGAGCATCAGCGGCACGTTCGGGCCGTAGACGTCGGCATCGAGCAGGCCCACTTTGTGGCCCATGCGGGCGAGAGCGACGGCCAAATTCACGGCCAGCGTGGTCTTGCCGACGCCTCCCTTGCCCGATCCGACGGCGATGATGGCGTCGACGCCCGGCAGCGGTTGCGGTGCTGGCTGCGCCGGACCGTGCTGATGCGGCATGTGTGCGCTCAATGGCTTAGGCTCCTGATGAATTGTGAATATGCGGGCAGAACCCCTCTATCGATTATACAGAGGCAGCCACGGCTGGGCGGTTTAGCGAGCTCTGCGCCGCCGCTCCAGTTCCGAACGCCGTATCTCGCGGCGGCGGCCGGCATCGTCGTAGCGGCGGCGCTGCTCGTCGCTTTCGGGAATCACGGGCGCGACCTTCAGGCGGTTCCCGTTCGCGTCGATGGCCACAAATGTCAGGTAGGCGGATCCGACGTGCTGCGCCGTGTCGGCGATGTAGTTCTCGACGAAAACTTTCACTCCGACCTCCATCGAAGTGGTAAAAACGCGATTCACCGACGAGCGCAGAATCACCAGGTCGCCCACGCGCACGGGAACCAGGAAATCAATGTGGTCGACCGATGCAGTCACAACATAGTTACGCGAATGACGATGCGCGGCCATGGCGCCGGCCAGATCGATCCAGTGCATCAGCCGGCCGCCGAGCAGAGTTCCCAGCGGATTCGCATCGTTGGGTAGCACGATCTCGGCCATCTCCGATTGCGAATCTCGGACCGGGCGGGGCACTAAGGCATCATCTCTCATGCTGGGAGTCCTTCGCGTCTCAGGTCTTCTTTTTCAGGCATGTTTCCAGAAAGCATTCGGCCATTCTCTGCAGACGCGAGTCGTCATGCTGCCGCAACCATCTCGCGTTCTCCATGTCGAACTCTAACTCTCCGTCTGTGACCGGCTTATGCTCCCGTTCGCATACGTAGCGCACACGAATCGTGCAGGCTGCATCGCCGGCGAATTTGCCGCTTGCGCGGCCATTTAGGTTGTGCGGCGCACAGACGGCAAATCGCACCGCATCCCACGCACGTTCGCGCGGCGCCCACGCGCAACTGCTGGCATAGCCCAGATTGCAGAAAGCTTCGAGCACATCCTGGGGCGGCACTTTACCTTCATGACCCGGAGCCGTGCAGTGGCCGCCCCATCCCGCTCCCAGCGGAAGTCTCGCCGGGTGCGGCCACGTCCCGCCTTCCAGTCTTTCGAGGGGCATGAAATAGGGACAGGCCATTGGTTATGCTCCAAGCCGCCAATGATGGGGACCGGCAATTGTATCGATTGCCACCCTGTCTGACTAGCTCCGCTCAAGTTTTGTCCGCGCGAGACTGCGCGAGTTTGTAGTAATCTCGTTTTCGGGGGCGCCCTCAGGCTGATTCCATGGATCGCATCGCCGCTTTAAACGAAATTCTGACGGAGAATCCTAAGGATGCTTTCGCCCGCTACGGGCTTGCCATGGAGTACACGAAACAGGGTGATTTCGATCGCGCGCTGGCGGAGTTCTCGATCCTGCTGGAAAACCATCCCGATTACACCGCCGGATATTTTATGGCGGCACAGACGCTGGTGCGAGCTGAGAGAAGCGACGAGGCGAAGAAGATGCTCCAGGACGGTATCGCATCGGCCCGTCGTACAGGCAACCTGCATGCGCAGTCCGAGATGGAAACCATGCTGGGCGAGCTGCGTTAGAAGGTTTTCACTGTTTCAAAGTTTCAAAGTTTCAAGATTTCAAAGTTTCAAGGTTTCAAAGTTTCAAAGTCTGGCGCCATTGAGCAAGAGACCTTGAAACATTGCCACTTTGTCACCTTAAGAACCTGTTCACTTCGCCATCTTTCCCATCCCCCACTCTACCAAGGCCGGGACAAGCTGGTAGAGCTTCACCGGAATGTGCATGGTCCAGGGAACGATCACTTCCCTCTTGCCTTTCAAATAGCCCTCTAATGTGGCGCGTGCCACGCGCTCGGCCGTGATGCCGCGAGCAGATGCAGGTCGGACTCTCTTGAGTTCGCTTCCCCGCACCGCGTTCTCGGCGAAAGCGGTCGCCACATATCCTGGACATACCGTCAGTACGTTAATCTGGTCTTTCTTCAATTCGATCCTCGCCGCCTTGCCGATGGCGTTGAGCGCGAACTTGCTCGCGCTGTAAGCCGCATGAAAGGGCAGCGGAATATGCCCCGCAACGCTGGAAATATTGATGATTGTTCCACCGCCTTGCTGGCGCATCACGGGAATCACCGCCTGCATGGCTGAAATGGCCCCGAAGAAATTTGTTTCGAACATCTCGCGGCAGGCATGCATGTCCATCTCTGCGACCGAGTCAAGCAAACCGTGACCTGCATTGTTCACCCATACGTCGACGCGCTTGAAATGATGCAGCGTAAGCGCGAGCACGCGATCAATCTCTTCCGCATGGCGCACGTCGCAGGAAAAAGCGGCCGTGCGCTCGGGAAATCCCACGCGGACGCGTGCGCCTTCGGATCGCCCCACGTCGCGTGACAGCAACACCACGCTGGCCCCTTCCTGGGCGAAAGCCTTAGCAACGGCTTCGCCGATGCCCATCGATGCGCCTGTAACCACCACCACTTTCCCTGTAGCGTTCATGCTCGGGTTTTATGCTCCCAGCAAGAACCAAGTCAAGAGACGAACTGGATTGGACGACAAGAATCCGTCCCGGACGATCCGTATCGTACAATCGGAGAGCTCACCCAGTTTTCCGGCATAAGGGAGATTCCTTGCCTCTTCTTCCCCTGTTCCCGCTCGATGTGGTGCTGCTTCCCGGCACACCGCTGCCGTTGCACATCTTCGAGCCGCGGTACAAGGAGATGATCAGGGAATGCCTCGCGCACGAGACGCAATTCGGCGTGGTGCGAGCTGTGGAGCACGGCATCACCGACATCGGCTGCACGGCCGAGATTGTGACCGTAACGAAGCAGTATCCGGACGGGCGCCTCGATCTGGTCGCCGAAGGCCGTTCGCGCTTTGAGGTGCTCCACCTCAACCGGGAGCGCTCGTTCCTGCGCGCCGAAGTGCTGTTCATCCCCGACGAGCCGGGCGCAACGGATGACGGCGAGGGTGCCCGCGCGGTCGAACTGCATCGTGAGATTCTCTCCCTCGCCGGGGCCGTGCAGGATCTATCCGGAGCCGGCGAAACGTCGCTTTCGTTTCATCTCGCCGGTTCTTTGCCACTCGATCTCGACTTCAAGCAGCAGTTGCTGGCCACGCGTTCCGAGGGCCAGCGCATGCAAGCGCTGGCGAAGTATCTGGAGTCCATTATGCCCAACCTCCGTCGGGCCGCGCGAGCACGGGAGAGGTCAGGCGGCAACGGCAATATTCACTGAATTTCTGATCCGTCAGGCCCTGCGCGGCGCGGGTTATAATCGGAGAAAGTTAGTGTGGGGGTTCCCTTCATGAGTCTTCCGCGCACACTGGGCGATTTGCGCCGCAGCCAGTTTTCCGAACAGCGTCTACACACCCGGCGCGTGAAAGACGAATTGCGGGAGAACCTGATGGCACGTCTGCGCACCAAGGGCGATGCGGCGGTTTTCCCGGGCATCGTCGGCTACGAAGACACCGTGGTGCCGCAGATCATCAACGCGATCCTTTCACGCCACAATTTCATTCTGCTCGGACTGCGCGGCCAGGCAAAAAGCCGCATCCTGCGTGCGCTGACCAGCCTGCTCGATCCGCAGATGCCGTATCTCGCCGGCTGCGAGATTCACGACGATCCCTACAATCCGATTTGCCGGCGCTGCCGCGAAGAAGTCGCCCGTCGCGGCGACGAAGTGCACATTGCCTATCTCACGCCGCACGAACGTTACGTGGAAAAGCTGGCCACTCCTGATGTAACCATCGCCGACCTGATCGGCGACATCGATCCGATCAAGGCCGCCCGCGGCGGGCATGAGCTCTCGAGCGAACTTACGGTGCACTACGGCCTGCTGCCCCGCGCAAATCGCGGCATCTTCGCCATCAACGAACTGCCCGACCTCGCCGGAAAAATTCAGGTGGGATTGTTCAACATCATGCAGGAAGGCGATGTGCAGATTAAGGGGTACCCCGTTCGTCTGCCGCTGGACGTGGCGCTCGTGTTCAGCGCGAATCCGGAAGATTACACAGCGCGGGGAAAAATCATCTCGCCGCTGAAAGACCGCATCGGATCGGAGATCCGCACGCACTATCCTGCGACAGTTGAGGAAGGTATCGCCATCACAGCGCAGGAAGCATGGACGCAGCGCAACGGCCATGACCAACATCTGCCCAGCCTTCACCTGCCGAATTATGTGCAGGAAGTCATCGAGCGCATCGCGTTCGCCGCGCGCGAGGACAAGAAGATCGACAAGCGCTCGGGCGTGAGCCAGCGGCTGCCGATCAGCGCTATGGAAAATGTCATTTCGAACGCCGAGCGGCGCGCGATTCGCGACGGCGAAAAGACAGTCGTGCCGCGCATCAGCGACGTCTACGCCGCTCTGCCGGCGATTACCGGCAAGCTCGAACTGGAGTATGAAGGCGAAATGAAGGGAGCGGACCACGTGGGCCGCGAGTTGATCCGCGCCGCAATCGCGAAGACCTATGACGAATACTACACCGGCGCCAACATGCAGCAGATCGTGCAGTGGTTCGACCTGGGCGGCGAGATTCAGCTCTCAGATTCCATATCGGCCGAAGAGGCGCTCGACAATCTCAAGCGCATTCAAGGACTAACCGAGAAGCTGGGTCCGCTGCACGTCTCTCAGAAAGACGGTCCCGAGCAGCAGGTGTCTGCTGCCGAGTTCATTCTCGAAGGCCTGCACGCGCACAAGCGCATCGGGCGCAGCGAAGAGCGCGTGTTCAAGGCAGGAGAGAAAAAGCCGGAGCCCGTGCGGGAAAAATCCTTCGAGCCGGATGAGCGGCCCTATCGGCCGAGAAGGCAGTTTAATTGAGTCGTGAGTCCCGAGTCCCGAGTTGCGAGCAAAACGTCGGGGCTTTGGTCTCGGGACTCGTGGCTCGGGACTCACGACTAGCATGAAGCGCATTCGTTACTCCAAATACGTTCCTGATCCCGCCGGCGAAATGAGCCTGGAGGATCTGCTGAGCGCGCTCTCCGACTACCTGCTTCAGAGCGGCTTTCAGGATTCCATGTGGTACGAAATGCCACAGGGAGAGCAAACACTCGACGAACTGAAGCGCGCCATCGAAGAGGCGCTGCTCAACGGCGAAATGTTCGATGAGAACTTGCGCGAGCAGATCGAGCAGATGCAGATGGAAGGACAACTCGAGGAACTGATCGAAAAGCTCATCGAACGCATGCAGCAGGAAGATTACATCTCAGTGGACGGACCTCACGATCCCGCGCGCCGTTCCAGTGTCGGCGGGCAGACCGGCGGTTTAACTGGTGACGCCCAGCAGGCCCGCTTCGAAATCACCGATAAAAGCCTCGACTTCCTCGGTTTCAAAGCGCTGCGCAATCTTCTCGGCTCGCTGGGCAAATCGAGTTTTGGACGCCACGACACGCGCGATCTCGCCACCGGCATCGAGACCAGCGGAGCGTCCAAGGGCTACGAGTTCGGGGACACGCTGAATCTCGACATCACGGCCACGCTTTCGAACGCGATCCAGCGCGAAGGGCTCACCGTGCCCCTCAACCTCGAATATTCCGACTTGCAAGTGCATCAGTGTGAATACCAGTCGTCGTGTGCAACGGTGCTGATGCTCGACTGCTCGCACTCGATGATTCTCTATGGCGAAGACCGCTTCACTCCGGCGAAGAAGGTGGCGATGGCACTGTCGCATCTGATTCGCACGCAATACCCCGGAGACTCGCTTTCGCTGGTGCTGTTTCACGATTCCGCCGAGGAGATTCCTCTGTCGCAACTGGCGCGGGTAAAAGTCGGCCCTTACTACACCAATACGCGGGAAGGGCTGCGGCTGGCCCAACGAATTTTGCAGCGCCAAAGAAAAGACATGAAGCAGATCGTGATGATCACCGACGGCAAGCCCTCGGCGCTTACGCTGGAAGACGGGCGAATTTACAAGAACGCATTCGGGCTCGATCCGCTGGTCGTAAGCCAGACCCTGGAAGAAGTTTCGAAGTGCAAGCGCGCGGGAGTGCTGATCAACACGTTCATGCTGGCCTCCGATTATGGATTAGTCCAGTTCGTGCAGAAAGTCACGGAAATGTGCCGCGGCAAAGCCTATTTCACCACGCCATACACGCTCGGCCAGTACCTGCTAATGGACTACATGTCGCGCAAGACGAAAACCATCCACTAGAATCCCCCAGTGTGTCATCCTGAGGCCCGTACCTTGCGCCGAAGGACCCATGCAACTCCCTGCCGCGATTGTCACTGCTGGCAAGTTGCATCGGTCCTTCGCTTCGCTCAGGGTGACAACCCAGGTGTACGGCCCTCGCCTTACACGTTGATCTCCTGCTACGCTCTTAACTGAATCTCAATCCGACATGGCGAATTGTGTCCAATGCGGCCGCAAGCTTCCTCCGCTCACATTCGGGAAGAAGATCTGCCAGTGGTGTGTGCAGCACGAGCGCGCGCAGCGCGGCGAGTTCGATGACGACGAGCGTCAGCCAGTCATTGCAGCACCGTGGGTGCGGCGGGGCGAGTCCACCGTCACGCTCACGCACGTGCTCTTCGGCGCCAACCTTGCCGTCTTTCTGGCGATGGTGGCGGCCAGCGGCTCGGCCATGGATTTTCCCGGCCCGGTCATGTTCCACTTCGGCGCCAACTTCGGTCCCTACACGCTTTCCGGCCAGTGGTGGCGACTGTTCACCTACATGTTTCTTCATGGCGGTATCATGCACATCGCCTTCAACATGTGGTGTCTGTGGGACTTGGGAGCGCTTTGCGAGTCGCTGTACGGACGCTGGACCTACGCCGCGATCTATCTGCTGACTGGTGTTTCCGGGGGATTGGCGAGCGTGGCATGGAATCCCCGAGTGCTCAGTGTCGGTGCTTCGGGTGCAATTTTCGGCCTGGCAGGCGCGCTCATTGCGTCGTTTTATCTGGGCGAATTTTCGCTGCCCAGCATCGCACTCAAAGGAACTCTCAGAAGCCTTCTATTTTTCGCAGGCTTCAACCTCTTTTTCGGAAGTTTGTTTCCCGGCATCGACAACGCCTGCCACATTGGCGGCCTCATCAGCGGGTTGGCGCTCGGCGCGCTGGTCGCCCGGGTTGCGCCGCAGTCCGACGCTCCACTGCGTCGTGCCGGCGTGTTGGGAATCGTCGCGCTCGCCCTGCTTGGCGCCGGCTTCGGAGTGCGCCAGTGGCGGAGTGCGCCGTTCCGCATGGCGCGGGCGTTTGAGTCCTTGTCTCAAAACCAACATGATGCCATCGCCAATTTGCAGGCCATCGTGAAGGAAAAACCCAACTTCGCCGATGGCCACTACGCCCTGGCCCACGCTTATTTCGACCAGGAGAAGTATCCCGAGTCGGAAGCCGAGTTTAAGCGGGTTCTCGAATTAAATCCGCAGTACAAAGACGCGCGCTTTAACCTGGGACTCGTATATCTAAGTGAGAAGCGCCTCGACGATGCAAAGACGGCTTTCACGCAGGCCATCGCAAACGACGCAAACGACGCCGACGCTCACTACGGCCTTGGGCTGGTGCTGGCTGAGAGCGGGAATTATGAGGCTGCCATCCCGGAGCTCAAACAAGCCATCAGCCTGGGCCCGCAGGTTTCGGGAGTGTACTCCGAACTCGGCAACGCCTACGCCAACCTCAAAATGTACGACGACGCCATTGCCGCCTACCTCAAGAGCAGGGAGAAGGACGGCGATAACCCTGATCTGGAAACCGCGCTGGCGGAGTGCTATCAGGTCAAGGGCATGACGCAGCAGGCACAAGAGGCCAGGAACAAAGCCGCGCAACTCGAGAGCGGACAACACAATTGACGGCGTGAAAATGGAGCCTTCCGAATAGATCGAACAACGGAAGGCCCCTCACGCGCGACCAGCATCAGTTCCCCGGTTTCTGACCGAGAACTGCAAAGTATTTTCCGCTTTCCTCCTTTGCCAGTTCTGCCTCGGCCCGCGAGGTAAGTAACTCGCGTCCGTTCTGTTGAGCGGGCGACCACAATTCCCAGAGAAAGCAGCGGTCTCGGTAGCAGCGAAAGATAATCTGGCCGTTCGCTCCGGTAGAACGGCCGGAGACCTGATTCGCCAGAACCATGGCGATCGGTTTACCCTTGGCATCCTCGATTCTGATTTGGTCCGACGCGGCGATCATGGTGTATTCGCCGGCAGGAAAGGTTTTGCCAGAGACGGCAAAATCGAACGGTACTTTCGCCCGGATTCCTCCCACCTGAGCCGAAGCTGAAACGGCCAATCCGAATGTGACACCCAGGCATGCAACGATCAGGATGTGTTTCTTCATTGATGTTCTCCTATTTTGATTTGCCGAGCCGGCTCCCAGGCCATTTTCGGCGGCGAACAAGGCCCACTTTCGGGGGACAATGCGAAGCAGAACAATGGACCGGCGGTGGTTTGGATCGGAAACGAAAGTGACCCGCTAATCCGCTGAAAAGACAGGAGAATAGACAGAAATATGACTCATCCCCCGTATAGCTTCTGGCGGCCCAGCAGGTGTAAACTCCGCAGAGATCACACTTGGGAATCGTGGGGTGATGGGGATGCCGCGGCCTGCGACGAATCCGAGAGCGCTACGATTTGGCCTTTTCGAGCTCGACCTCGAGGCTCGCGAATTGCGCAAGTCCGGTGTCAGGGTCAAGCTGCACGACCAGCCCTTCCAGATACTGGAGATGTTGCTTGAACGGCCCGGAGCGATTGTCACAAGGGAAGAGTTGCAAAAGAAACTCTGGCCGGAAGGAACCTTTGTAGACTTTGACCTCAGCCTGAACAGCGCGATCAAGAAACTGCGGCAGGCGCTGAACGATGATTCGGAGAACCCGCGGTTTATCGAGACTCTCTATCGGCGAGGCTACCGGTTCATTGCTCCGGTGAACGGGGCTGCTGTCAATTGCAATCTCCAGTTGGTGGATAGCGAATCCACCGCTGTTGCAACCACGGCACTACCAATTCAGGCAGAATCTAAAGCCTCGACGGCGCGTAGACACCTCTTCTTATACGCAGCCATCCCCATCCTGGTGCTTCTAGTAGGTGTCGTTGCCTACCAACTTGCACCTTCGCCCCAGCCAACAGTGTTGGGCTATACCCAGATCACGCACGACGGGCTCCTGAAGGGCGGAAGCGTGACCGACGGCGAACGGCTCTATTTTGAGGAATTGCAGGGTGACCGTTTTGTAATCAGCCAGGTTTCGGTTGCCGGGGGCGAGACCAGTGTGTTGCAAACTCCATTCCAGAATGCCGGCGTTAGTGATGTCGCACGCGACGGCTCAGCGCTTCTGGTAGGCGAGTTTCAAGGCACAGGCAAGGGGCTGGAACTGTGGTCCTTGCCTTTGCCCACCGGGGCGCCACGACGGCTGGGCGACTATGTCACCGATTCGGCCACCTGGTCGCCCGATGGAAGCCAGTTGGCGTACTCGCGCGGTTCGGACATCTACCTGGCGAAAAGCGACGGAAGCGAGTCGCGAAACCTCGCGAGCGTGAGTGGTCAGGTTTTTGGGCTTCGCCTTTCACCCGACGGCAGCCGGTTTCGTTTTGCCGTCGAGGATCCGAGGAATGGCTCCAGCGCGCTCTGGGAGATGCGTCGCGACGGCAGCGGCCTCCATCCGCTGCTTCCAGGATGGAACTCTGACCCCCGGGAATGTTGCGGCAAGTGGACTCCAGACGGAAAGTACTTCCTTTTCCAAAGCTTTCGAAATGGCCGGCGGGGACTATGGGCGCTGGCCGAGAAATCGTCACGGTTTGGCCGAAAGCCCGAGCCTGTGCAATTAACCAACGGACCGCTCGATTTTGGGTCCCCGGTGGCCAGCGTCGACGGCAAAAGGATCTTTGCGGTAGGCGTGCAGCCGCGCTGTGAACTGGTCCGCTATGACGGCAAATCGGGCTTCGCATCATTTCTAGATGGCATATCCGCCAGCGACGTGGCTTTTTCTCCCGACGGCGAATGGGTGGCATACGTGTCCATCCCGCAACACCAGCTGTGGCGAAGCAAGATGGATGGCACTGAACGAGCCCTGCTCACTTTTGGTCCGATGGATGCGGCTTTGCCCCGCTGGTCCCCGGACGGGAAACGAATCGTCTTTATGGGCAACACGCCGAAGACGGGATGGCGCGCGTATCTTGTTTCGAGCGACGGCACCGGGTTGCGCGATCTTGTTCCCGGCGCAGAAGCTGGATACGATCCGGGCTGGTCGCCGGATGGCAAGTCTATCGTGTTGACGCTCAATGCAGCAGGTTCGCCAGGAGCTCTGCCAGGGGGAGCCGGTATTGCGATCGTCGATGTAGAGACGGGGAAAATTTCCCCCGTTCCGGGGGCGAAGCAGCTGTTTTCTCCTCGCTGGTCACCGGATGGCCGCTACATCGCAGCCATTACCGACGACTCCATGAGGCTCATGCTTTTCGACCGGCTCAAGCAGCAATGGCGTGAACTAACGAACATGCCTATTGGGTATCCCAGTTGGTCTCATGACGGGCAATACATTTATTTCGACACCACATTTGTCGAGGACGCCAACTTCTTCCGCATCCGCATTTCCGATGGCAAGCTGGAACGGCTGGTCAGCCTGAAGGGACTGCGGCAGTATTGGGGGGACTTTGGCTCCTGGACGGGCCTCGCACCCGATGATTCTCTGCTGCTGGTGCGCGATATCAGCAGCCAGGAAATTTACGCCATCGACTGGCGAGAACCCTAGTCTTCGATTTATTTCGCAGGCTGCTTTCGCGCCGTCCACTCCAGGTAGGTTGAAAACGGCTTTTCGGGCGGAGCAATCTCGAACTTTCCCGCCAGCGTGGTCTCGCTCGTCTTCTGGTAAGTCAGGCGGAAGCCCGGTGCTCCTGCGGTGCTGTCGCTCGTGAATATCGCCTTGGCGGCGTCCGTCGACACGGCGATCGTATAACGAATCACGTGGCCTTCATTGTCGAAATACATCGCCCTCAAGCTCTGTCCCTCGCGAAATATCACCATCAGGTCATCGTGACGATACGCAGCTTTGTCGGCAGTGGCCGGATATTCCGCGAAACTCTTGCGAATCAGAATTTTTCCCTGAAGGTCTGCTTGAAATGAGAAGCTGCCTGCTCCTTGACCGGGAGCGCCGCTCCCGGATCCCGTCCAGTCGCCGATCAGCCAGGCCAGCGGCTTCCATTCATCGCCGGATTTCGTTTGCGGGCGGGCAGCAACCGGTAGCAAGCCGACACTCAGAATGCAGATTGCGAGAATCTTGCGGATGGCAAGTGCCATGGAATGCTCCCGGCCCTTTGATGGTTCTAACTCCTGGTGATCTCTCCCACCGCGCGGTAGGCCTGATTGATCGCTTCGTCCGTGTAGGCGTAGGCGCCTGCGTCGCAGTTGGCGATCGCAATCCGGCCGTAAGGTTTGCGCGCTTTCTCGCACGGTTGTTCGCCACCCTCCAGCACAAATTTGTCCCACAGGCTGCTGTACTCGTAGGAGTAGCCGTGAGGCCAGCGATTCACGGTGATGGCCAGGATGTCGCGTGCTGGATCAAAACCGCCCGGCCCCAGCGTTCGCGCCAATTGTTCGCGAATCTTGCGTTCCATGGTTTCAAAACTCGTGCTGTACAGCTCGATGCGGCCGGCAGCGTGTTGATCGCGCGCGGGCAGGCCGGCGCGGCATGGAGCTTTGCTCATGTGCACGACGACCGGCTCTCCCGTGGGGCGCGGGCAGCGATATTCACCGATATTGACTGGCAGGTCGAGGTCGACGTGGCTGTGGTAACCGCCGGGCGCATAGATCGAATTGGCGTGCAACTTCTGAAAGGCAGTCGCGTCGCGCAACAGGACGTTCGTGTAAAGCAGCGGAACCTTCTGCGATGAGGCGAGGGCGTCCTTCTGCGGTCCGGGAAGTTCCTCGCAGATGTACGGAATGACCACATGCCAACAGGCGAGGATTGCGTTCTTCGCCCGAGCCGTATAGACCTTGCCCGCACGGACGTAGCAGACGTCGACTTCCCTTGCGCTTGCCGGATCGCCGAGATGCTTCACACGCACAACCGTGCTGTTCAGCCGAATGCGCAGGGGGGAGGCTTCCTCGTCCAGCCTTCCGTAGTTCGCGCGAGTGGTGACTGCATCAGTCGCAGAATTGCCGGGCATGGCTGCGGGAATCAGCTTGCGCACCAGCAAACGCGCGATCGTGGCGTTGCCGTCAGGAAAGTGGAAGAAATAATCGCGCTCGTGCTTCAGCTCTTCCGCCTCGATGCCCATTCCACTGAAGCCGGGATAGCCCGTTCCCGCCGCGTCCTGCGCCGCGACTGCCTCAATTCCGACGCCGAAGAGCGGCTGAGAAATCGACTGATACAGGCGAATCACATCTGGATGAACGCCCACCAGTTCCGTTAGAAAGCGCGCATAGCTGATGCGGGCCAGCCGGTCTTTTTTCTGTTCGGCATTGAGCCCAGGAAGGTAATCTTTCCGCTCGCGGCACAAACGCAAAATGTCTTTGCGAGCTTGCTCTGCAATCGGCGCCTCGGCCAGGAAATGCGCCCACGCATCGGGCGCGGCAGTGGCCAGGTCGAAAGTTTCGCCGCCGGGAAATGGATACGGGTCGTCGACGAGTTTGTCGGTGCCAAAGGTTTCTTTGTCAAAGAAAATTTTCGGCGTGCGGCCGAGAGCAGTATAGAGATCGCGTTCCAGATACTTCGAAAAACTCCCAACGTCGATTCCTAGTTCCTGAATCACTTCCGCCGCGACCGCGCTGTACGACGCCGGGCTCTCGATCGAATACGTCCCTCCATATCCGATCAGCGTTCGATTCCCCACGCGGAATTCATTGCGCTTGGCGTGGCCGCCGAAGTCGTCATGATTTTCCAGGATGAGAATGCGCACCTGCGGGCCTGCGGTTTTCCGGTAGAAATGCGCCGCGGCGAGGCCGCTGATTCCCCCTCCCACCACAATCAGGTCGTAGGCCTCGCCTGTGTCTTCGGGCTTGCCGACGGAATCCCAGAACGTGCCGTCCCGCAGGCTGTGTGCGGTTTCGAACGAGCCGGGATGATCGCCACGCAGGCCGCTGAGAGCCGGCGGATAGTAGTCCCTGGAGTTCTGCGGAGCTGTGGGGCCTTCCTTGAAGAGATGCCACGGCATCATCGCCGCGCCCATCGTTGCTCCGGCCGTCACCGCAACGCCGTTGAGGAAATCACGGCGGGTGATCTTGCGGTGCATGCCCAGTTCTCGGTCTCGCGAATCGTGCACGAATCCCCCGGATTGCCGGCGACGGGCGCCTAGGCTTGGCCGTCCGCCTTTTTCACGGCAAGCTCCGCCCCCTGAAAACCGACCTTGCTGTGGGTGCCATCACAGAAGGGCTTGTTGACCGATCCGCCGCAGCGGCAGAGCGAAAACGCAGTCTTGCCGCTCAGATCGAATGGATTGCCGTTAATGTCCACGAGTTCGACAGACCCTTCAGGAGCTTCTACGCGAAGAGGGCCATTGGGGCGGACAGTAATTTTAACCTGAGCCATCAGGATTCCTCCAACCTTACTGGTTTCTAGTAAGCATAAGAAGATATCACGACTGCGGATGTTGTGGGCACTCACGAGATGCGTCATCCCGAAGCCCCGCGCTTCTGGTAGATCTCCGGCTTCGCCGGGGGCGGCACAGCCGCGGGCGAGGGATCTCCGCTTTACAGCCGCGTGCTCGGGGAGATCCTTCGCTCCGCCTGAAGAACGGCGGCGCTCAGGATGACGCCTTCTCAGCCAGAACGCGAATCAGTATGGCAGATGCCTACGCTGCCACCGCGCGCACCGCGATTAGGCTGCGATACAGCTGCAGGTAGTCGTCGATCATGCGCTTGGTGGTGAAGCGCTCGCGAGCGCGGGAATAGGCAAGTTCGGCGTAGGCGCGCCGCATCGTGCGGTCCTGATTCAGGCGATGAATGCTCTCGGCGAGGCTGGCGGCGTCGTTGGTGCGGAAATAAAGAGCGGCATCGCCCCAAACCTCGCGAAAGCTGGGGATGTCGTTGGCTACGATGGCGCAGCGCGAGAAAGCGGCCTCCAGAGCGCTCATGCCCAGCGGTTCATAGCGGGCAGTGGCAGCGTAGATCGAAGCGCGGCTGTAAAGAGCGCGCAGTTGCGCCTCGGTCTGCGGGCCGCGAATCGCTACAGACGTCTGCTCCGTGGCAACTTTAACGTCGGCCCGGATCGGAATGCGTGGCACTGGCACGGTATGCTCCGAGCCGACAATGCAGACGGGCACAGAGAGCACGTGCTGGGTGAGCAGAAACACCTGCTTGCCCGCATCCACCAGGCGGCCTACGGTCAGAACGCAATCGTCTTTTTCGACATAAGGATTAAAGAAGATGGGATTGCGGCCCGGGTAAATCACTTCGCCGCGCCGCGGAGGCCCGTAGCACTCGCGAATGCGGTCGAGCATCCAGGCTGAGGGAGCAACAACCGCGTCAGCCCGGCCAATGCCACGCACAATTGTGTCGCGGTACCACTTGGTTGCGCGACTCGACTGAGAAGCGCGCTCCTGCACCGCCTCCCGGAACGTGATCAAATCGCCATGCGCCATCACCACCCGCGGCGTGCTCACCGGCAGATCGCCGTAGCAGAACTGGTTGAAGTGCAACAGATCCGGCCGCAATTCGCGAATCAGGTTGGTCAAATAAACCTTGGATTCCGGCAAATCTTCTTCCGCTTCCTGCATCCATTCCAGCCGGAATGCAGTCGGACGATAGTCGAGCCCGTGCAGATGCTCCATCCACGAGGTCTGATCCGGAAGTGGAATCTCGCCGAAACTGACCAGGGTCACGCGCACGCCGCGCGTTACCAGCCCTGTGGCCAGTTCCCTGGTGTAGGTCCACGAACCCGACAGCGTGTCGCCTGTGACCAGGACGTGCACAGACCCTCCGAGAGAAACGCCAGATGCGGTTGGGGCCGCATCGGGCACGTGTGCGGTATTTTAATGGGAACTGGGCGGGAGCGCGAGCATTTTTCGCGGCCCGCAGGCGAATTTGAGACGGAAAACGCGTTCTGACGCGTAGTGGCAGGCTACTGCGCGGTCGGCGCTGCCAACACCGCATTTACCTGCATCGTGCCACCCGAGGCGCCAATGGTCGTGGACCAGCCGGAGTACCCAGTCTTCTTTATGGAGATTTCGTGCTTTCCGGGCGCCACCGTAAGGTTCAAGGGCGTACTGCCGACGTCAGCACCGTCGAGTTGAACCTGCGCGCCTCCTGGCGTGGAGCTGATCTGCAAGACCGTCTTCGATTCATCCCCTGCCCCTCCGATCGCTGGAGCTCCCAGAAAGCTGTTTATGTCCAACTGAATATCGCCATCGATGAACGCCGTGACCTCCGTTCCGCGGTAAAAGGTGGCGTTGGTGCCGTGCATCAGCAGGAAAAATGGGGCCGCCGCCAACGGCATCTGCGCCATGGTTGCGATCATCTCCCCCGTTCGGTTCTCCCCACTGGTCCGGTTAAATGCCCGCACGGGGACCTTGGCTCCGTTGCGGAGCGTGATGTCGTTAACGGTGAAGAACAGCTTCCCCTCGCGGCCCAATCTCCTCGCACCCTGTGCGTCAGTTACCACCCCGGTGGCCGGCGAGAAACGGCGCAGCACGGTGACGCCGCCAACTACGACGTCGTTGACGACGTCGAACTGGATTTCGTCGCCGTTTTTGGCGATGTGCGAATCGAGCTTGTTCAGCAACCGCAGCTTCACGGGCGTTCCGTCTGCCAAAATGGTTGCCGAGGGTTGTTGTGCCGGGGCAGCGGGCGTTACCGCCGCAGAATCCTGGGACGCAGGAGCCGGCGATGTTGGAGTGGAGCTCTCGGGTGCCTGTTGTGCAACAACCGCCATCGACAAGATCGAGATGCATAGAAGCGGAGAAAGCCGAAGGCGCGTCATGAGGTTACTCCTTCTTGAGTGGAGCGATGCAAAGGCGTCCACCGGCCAAACGGGGCGGATTCCGGACTACTTGACCGGCGCAGCGCTCAGCTTCAGCAACTCAGGTGAAGTAGACATTTTAGCCGCCGACTGTTCGGCCATATCTCGCACCGAATCCTCTAAGATATGTTTCTTGTTGCTGCCGTATGTGAACGCATTGCCCATGTGGCGCTTGGCTGATCCCTGCGCCGTGTCAATCCAGATGGCTTTCCCCGACTGGTCGCGTACGGTCCATTCCACCAGGACAACCAGTTCGCGGTTGGAGAAGGCGAAGTTCTTCTGGGTAGTGCCCACATCAGCAAACTTGGGTTCCAGCACAACCTCTGCGTCGCCGGCTTTGGAAGAGTCCTCGACCCGCGTAAGGCTGGCGAAGATTCCTTTGAGTGCGGGTTCCAACTCGGCACAGGCGGCCTTGCCGACATTGAACTTTTCGTGTCCTTTCTTGTTTACGGTGTCGCAGAACTCGGGTGTCAGGACGAGCGCGGCAGTCAGCGACAGCTTCTGTGGCGCCGGCTGCGTTTGCTCCTGGGCCGGCGCGAGAAAGCCCGACACCAGCAGCGGAGCGCAGAGGGAAAGCAAGAGAAAAGAGCGACCGACAGTGGACATTGGATTCTCTCCTAGAAGAAGAGGTTTAACACTTCAATTTCACCGCTTTGGGCTCTGGTCAGCGGTACTTGCAAATGCGTCTTGGGCCGGGGGGCATTGGTCGGCACCGGGACATAAACAAATCCGTGCACGGAGGACCCGGGGGAAAGAGTCTTGCTCCGCAGTTCCTTCTTCATCATGTTTTCCCGCACGTCCGTCGCCTCGGTGACTTGCGTAAGGTCGACCAGCCCGCCGGACCCCAGCCGCGCCTTGCTCTGCCGTACCCCCGGGCTGTTAATGTCGACCACGTCTGCCAATCCAACGGCAGAGCTGTCGAACAAGTACGTATCCGTCGCCGAGCTGTTTTGGATGATGATGAAGACCGGAAGCATCCCTTTAGAGCTGAGGTGAGAATTGAAATACGTCTTCTGCTGCTCGGGATCTTCTACGGGTTCAACAGCGACGATCAGGTCGGCCTTGGCTGCCTTGTTGGGGTATGCGTCCGGCGAGCGCACGGGATAGTCGGGGAAATGGTGCGAGGCGTAGCTCGGGTCGGCCAGAGACAAAAGCGCTAGCGCGCACAGGGCCGCCAGGAAGTTGCTTCGCTGCATCGCCCTCCTTCTGCAAAGAAAAGGTGCAGAGCAAGCGCCCCAGATTCTATGGCCGCAGGGATGTTGAGTCAATGACTCGGATCACAGTTCGTTCTTCACCTTGTCGCATCAACGTGTTGTAATCCGGGGCTAGAACTCATTGAAACGGTCAAGGCAAGCAGAATCCAGATCATTCGCAGGTTTTGGCTTGGTTGGCGCACCCGCGGAGCTCAGCGCACTTGCAGCCGCAACCGCATTTCCCGCGCCAGATTATCGATGGCGCGGATTTTCTCCACGGCAGGCATGGGAACGTCAGGCACGGACATTGCCAGTTCGCAGGACAAGAGCAGGGCGGTCAGCGTTTCGCGCATCTCGCTATGCATCTGCTCGGCGACGGCGCGACGGGCGACCGACTCTTCACGACTGCGCCGATGCAGTGCGGCCCGCACTTCTCGCACCAGGCGGTCCATGCCGGTGACTCCAAAATTGATGTACACCGGAAAAGCTGTGCCCAGATGCTCGATGGTCTGCTGGCTTTCCTCCGGTTCCGTCTCCAGCAGGAACTGGTCAATCACGGCGGAGGTGTAAGTTTGTTCGCGCAGGCGGGCGGCGGCCTCCTGCAGGTGGCGGGCCCAGTGTGTTTCCTGACCAGTGGCGGCGGACAAGGAATCGGCGCACTGTTGGCCTCGTGCTGAAGGTGTGATGAGTAGGATCATGCTCTCCTGACAAGCACGTCTGCCGCCACGCACCGCGCGCTGAAAACACAAAACTTACACATGTCAACCGCGCAACGGCTTCCCGTTGCGGCACTCATCGCTCACCGTTTGGTTCGGATTCGGACGATTCGGGTGTTCAGACCTGGCAGCCCTCAGACTTGGCAACCTTCAGAAGCATAGTCCTTCAACTTACGATACAGCGTGGTTTTCCCGATGCCGAGAAGCCGCGCTGCTTGCAACTTGTCCCCATGGAGCTCTGCAATGGCATTCAAGATTGTTCTCTTTTCCAGTTCCGCCATCGGAATGATTTTGGCGCGTCCGTTGCCGTTACCGTTCCCCGGCGTCGATTCCGGACCGGGCAGCTTGGCGATTTCGCGGGGCAGATCGGTGGTATGGATCAGTGGGCCGCTGGTAAAGGCGTAGGTGCGCTCCAAGCAGTTCTCCAGTTCGCGGACGTTTCCCGGCCAGTCATGAGCAAGCAACGCCTTCAGAGCTTCATCGCTCAGCATCTTTTCGGTGCCTGAAGTTTTCGCTACCCGCTCCAAAAAGTGCGCGATCAGCAAGGGGATGTCTTGCCGGCGCTCCCGCAGGGCAGGAATGCGCAGGCTGAGCACGTTCAGGCGAAAATAAAGGTCACGGCGAAACGCTCCCTGCATAACCGCCTGCTCGAGATCGCGATTCGTGGCGGCCAGGATGCGGACGTTAATGGGCACACGGCGCGTGCTGCCCACCGGCCGAATTTCCTTTTCCTGGATCGCCCGCAGCATTTTCGCCTGCAGGTCCACCGGGAGTTCGCCGACTTCGTCGAGGAAAATGGTTCCACCTTCAGCCATGGCCATCAGACCATCTTTCGCCTGGTTGGCTCCGGTGAATGCTCCTTTCACGTACCCGAAGAGCTCGCTCTCGATCAATGTGGGCACGAGCGATCCGCAGTCGACGGGAATGAAAGGTTTGTCGCGGAAGGGGCCAGAATAGTGAATCGAACGTGCAACCATTTCTTTGCCCGTGCCGCTCTCGCCCAGGATCAGCACCGGATGAACGCTGTTGGCAGCTTTGGCGATGATGCGGTAGAGCTTCTCCATCTCGGGCGCGCGGCCAACAATGCCGCCAAATCCCTGTTTGGACTTCACTTTCTCCCGCAGAAGACGGTTTTCCGACTTCAGCTTCAAGTGGCTGGCCACGCGCTCCAGCAGCAGCTTCAGTTCGTCGACACTGAAAGGCTTGGTGACGTAGTCATAGGCGCCATTCTTCATGGCCTGCACGGCCGACTGCACGGTCCCGTAGCCGGTCACAACGATGACAATCGACTCGGGCCGGCGCTCCTTGATGCGCCGTAAAGCGTCCAGCCCTCCCGCTCCGGGCAGCCGCAGATCAAGCAGGACGGCGTCGAAGTTCTGGTTGTCGAGCAGGCGATAGGCGTGCTCAGCCGAATCGGCAACATACGCCGCGTACCCCAATGAGTGCGCGACTTCGCGGCAGGCCTCCCGAATGGACCGCTCATCATCGACAATCAGAAGGTTAAGAAAGTTGGCTGGCTCAAGCTGCGGAGTGGTCGTGACTGGGCTGAAAGCTGGTGAGGTCATGGTGTTTTATTCCTTTTCTTTGGAGAATCCCCCCTCGTGTCTTTCCGGTTCGATTGGAGAACAGTTTTTCGCGGCCATCGGCGGGACCAATGGCAAGAGCATGGTGAAACGCGCGCCACATCCGGGAGCGCTGTCCACGTGGATCAGGCCTCCGTTTCCGGTCACAATGCCGTGGACCGTGGCCAAGCCGAGACCTGTGCCGCTTCCCGCCTTGGTCGTGAAAAAGGCCTCGAACAGGTGCGCGCGCGTGGAGTCATCCATACCCTTGCCGTTATCGGCCACGACAAAAAGAGCACAAAGGATGGATTGCGCGGTTCCTAGCTTGCCTTGCTCGGGCACGACCTGAACCCGGCTGTTTCGTGTCTCGATCGTGATCTCGCCGCCGCCAGGCATGGCGTCGCGCGCATTAAGCACAAGATTCAGGAAAATCTGCTGGGCTTGCGTGGGATCCATCTTCACCAGCCCAAGATCAGGATCGAGGCGGAGCTTGAGCTCAATGTTTTCGCCGATCAACCGGTTAAGCAAACTCCGCATACCTTCAACGATTTCGTTGAGCGAAAGAAGCTGCGCTTCGGAGTTGGCCGGACGGGCTATAGCGAGTAGCTGCTTGACCAGTCCCGTGGCTTGCATCCCCGCATTTCGAATCTCCTCTGCATACTTGCGCGCGCGATGCGCCGGCTCCAGACTCGCCATGAGCAGATCGCAATACAACAGCACACCAGTCAGCAGATTGTTGAAGTCGTGGGCCACTCCCCCGGCCAGACGGCCCACCACTTCCAGCTTCTCGGCCTGCTGCCGACGCAGGTCCGTTTTGGAATCTCGCCCGTTCCACGGAAATTCAGCTGTTGCGCTCATACCTCTACTGTGCGCGGGAAGATTCCCGGAAGGAACCGCAAAGCCCGCAGGCTGAGACTTTGGTTTGCCCAGAATGGGAAAAGGCACGCCGTCCGCCCCAGATCACGGTCACTATAGAAAACGGCTCCTGTGCCTGCTAAGGGCACCCGTCACTAAAACGGGAATCTTTCTGTGGAAAACTCGGAAGGAAATGCGTTTTCAGTGGGTAGGCAGAGGGCGTTGGTTCGCCACGTAGACTGGTTCCGTCAGCCGGAAGGTCAGTTGGCGCCCCTTCTCCAGATGAACTGTGCTGACCGAAGTGGGGAAGGCACCGGCGGGGTTTAGCCCATCCGCGTTGGCGCGGGCGAACAAGCTCGAGGTTTGGATTGGCAAGTCGCGGCCTGCGATTGCGATCTCATCTAAAGTCAAGCGAACGTAGCCGCGGCTGTGCTCCAGCGCCGAGGCGCGTGCCGATTCCACGCGTCCGGCCACGCCGGCGCCGCGCGGGACCAGGGTATTGCCTTCGACGACGATCGGCTTATCAACGACGGCTTCGAAGGTACTTCCAGGGCCGGAGTCATCGGCGGAAACGGGGTCTTTCAACCGCACCGTCAGCAGCGTGCCTACCGGCAGATTCTGAGAGTCCTCAAAAGGAAGACCGGTTTGCGGGCTGTTCTCTTGCGAAACAGCGGAGTTCGGCGCTCCGGAATTTGCGCTCGCATCGCCGTCGTGAAAAGGAACTTGATGCTGGCCGGCAGCGGCCGTGCCATTGTCGCCCCGCGTCTCGGACGAGTCCGAACATCCCATCAGGATGGGACCGAGCAACAGTGGCCAGATTATGCGACTTCGCGGCCAGCGGAGCCGTGTCATTAGGGATATCCTCGCCCGCACTGATGAAACTGAGTAGTGGCAAGCCGGATACCAGATACGGTCGCATCAAATCAACAACTTGGCGATGGCACTTTCGGGGGAGTTATGTAGATTTTTCCACAGCCCCGTATTCACAGCCGAGGGATGGGGCGCGGCGTGAACGCTCGTTCGAAAAAACCGCGGAAGGTGGTCATCCACCCTCCGCGATGATTACTTTCGGGCTTACGGGTGCTTATGGTTTCTTTACCGGTTTTTTCGCAGCGGGCTTGCCTGCTGGTTTTTTCATTTCGCTCTCCCGGCCGCCGATCAAAGTCAAGGCATCGGCAGCGTTGAACGGGAACTGGCGAACCGAGGTTTCGGTTTGACCAGCGGACTTGAGCGTGATGTCCACGCGCCGGTTGCTGGCCAGCTTGATGACGTTGATCCTGGCCAGCGCTCGGTTTCGTTCCTCGGTCGTCAGCTCAGGATTCTTCTCAATTGACGCCTTCACTTCCTCAAGAGTCAGGTTGTGCTGGCTGCCGAAGGCCTCGGTTTCGATTGCGGACTCCGGAACCCCCTGCTCGACCAGGAGACCCTTCACGCGGGCCACGCGGCGTTGCGAGAGCGCCTGGTTATAGGCGACGGCGCCGCGGACGTCGGCGTGCCCGGCCAGGACGAGGTGGGCGTCGGGTTTAGCTTCAAGATACTTCTTGAAGTCGGTCGCCAAAGCCACCAGTATCTTCGCCTGGCTGGCCACCATAGGAGCATTGGGATTCGGCGGCGGCGGCACATTCGTCGGGAAATAAACGCTGTGCAACGCCAGGCGAGCTTCCAGTTCCTTGTTGACCGGTGGAGGGGGCGGATTCTCCACGGTAATCTGAGTTGACGCCTGACCGGTAAGTCCGCGCGAGTCGGTACAAGTCGCGCTGACCGTCACCGGACCGGCCGGAACACCAGCGGTGTTCAGCGTAGTTGACGTGCCGCTGCCGGAAATTGTTCCTGCCGTCGAAGTCCAGTTGGCAACCGACACGGGAACGCCATCGGGGCTGTTGCACACGGCCGACAAGTTGACGGCGCCGCCGGTGACAAGATTAGTCGGACTAGCCGAGATCGAAATCGTCGGCGGATTCTTCGGCGGCAAGGGCTTCACCGTGTAGTTGGCGGTGCAGCTCGCTTCGTTGTTCTTCTTCTCCTTGGCATCGGTGGCATGTACCGTCACCGTGTAGCTGCCGGGTGTGGCACTGGATGTATCGATGTTGGCGGTCGTATCCTTTCCCGTAACCGCACCGCCGCTGGCGCCCCACGTATAAGTGACCGCGTGCTTCGGATTGAAATTGCTGGGAACTACGGTCGCCGTGATGGGCTCACCAATCATGACTTCGTTCGGCTGCACGGAGCAGGTTGCGGCAGGCGTCAACGCAGGTGCCCCGCCCCACGCGAAGACGAGGCCTGCGCGCAGTCTCATGCCTTCTGCAGAAGCGCGGCGCAGGTTGGGAAATTCGGGGGCGGCGTCGTCGGAGTAGTTGTGACGGCCCCAAACGTAGTCGATTTCAGGAAGGCGCAGGGAGATAGTGTGGGTCACATGAAGATCCATTCCTGCGCCCAGAACCGCGCCAATCCCATCAGGGCTTTCGCTGAGACCACTGACTGACAAGCGGTTCAATCCGACCAGCGCATGCAGAAAGTAATCCACCCCGTCCGCGCGATACATAAAGCGCGGGCCGACCGACACCGTGGTTTCGTAGTTGCTGTTGCCCCAGTTGTGTCCGAGGTCAAACTCTGCTCCCCAATACTTGTCCAGGTTCCACGTGAAGGCGGATCCGAAGCCTTTCCCCATGTTGGGGACGTTGTAAGGCGTTGGATTGCTTGGGTCGCCGAATGGCGTGGGGACAGTAGCACCGGGAAGCGCGTACTGATAACCGACAAACAGATCCCATTTGGGGGTCGACTGGTCCTGCGCCAGTGCAGAACCGCAGAGCCATACCACTACAAATGCTGCGACAAGACCCGCAAGAACCGAGCGGCTTGCGCCTTTCCTGCAACGGATCATGGAATCCTCCAAGTGCGTTCTTGTTCGCCAGCGCTCGCTGAGACGGGCGCCGACTACGGAAATCTTTGCAATTTCAGTGGATGTGAGACACTGTCCTGGAAACGGAGAATTCTATCGCACCGCAGCTTAAAGCAAAAGCACTGCATAGCGAGAATTGCTCACTTTGTCACCCCGCGTTTCCTGCCGTCTCAAAATGACATTCGCGTTCTGATCGTGGCCTGCTATATCTGCCCAACGTATCTGTCCAAACCAGACCTTGCCGGGCAGGAAGCTGGCCGCGTATCGTGGAAGTTTGGCTTGCGGACTGCGTTGCGGTCAGGCAACGTCTCCTGCAAGGCAAAGGTCTTTAATCGGACCAGGGACCGCTGCAATGAGCCACGAAAGAGTGCTGATCGTCGAGGACGAAGAGAACGAGCGCACGGGATTGGCGGAGCTTGTCTCTTCGTGGGGCTATCACGTCGAGACAGCCTCCGACGGTGCCCAAGGGTTGGAGAAAGCGGCTCAGTGGTCTCCATCGATCGTCGTCACGGATATAAAGATGCCTCGGATGGGCGGCATCGAGCTGTTGGAGCGCCTCCGCGAACAGCCGCAGGAGGTTGCCGTCATCATGGTGACCGCGCAAGCGAGCTACGACAGCTGCGTGCAGGCCATGCGTATCGGCGCCTACGACTATATCCCCAAACCCATCGACCCCAGTCGGCTGCGAATGATTTTGGTCAACGCTTCCGAGATGCTGGCACACCAACGCGAAAGCGAGGTCATGCGGCGGCGACTGCGCGATGCCGGGTGTCTGGGTAAGCTCAGCGGGTCCTCGCGCAAAATGCAGGAGATCTTCCGCCTGATTGAGATGGTCGCGCCCAGTACGGCCTCGGTGTTGATTACCGGCGCGAGCGGAACAGGAAAGGAACTGGTCGCCCGCACCATTCACGACCTCAGCCCACGCAAGGGACGGCCTTTCGTCGCCATTAATTGTGCAGCGATTCCTGAAACGCTGATGGAGAGCGAAATCTTCGGCCACGAGAAGGGAGCGTTTACCGGAGCGCTCGAACGCCGTACGGGATGTTTTGAGCTGGCCGAGGGCGGAACTCTCCTTCTCGATGAGATTGGCGAAATGCCCGTCGCGACGCAGGCCAAGCTGCTGCGCGTGCTGGAAGACCGCAAACTGCGCCGCTTGGGCAGCAAGGTGGAAACACCGGTCGACGTGCGCGTGCTCGCGGCGACCAACAAAGTTCCCGACGAAGCGGTTTCGCGGGGAGAGTTGCGCAGCGACCTGTATTACCGCCTCAATGTCTTCAACATTCACATGCCTCCCCTGCGCGAGCACCGAGAGGACATTCCGGGCCTGGTGGACCTTTTGCTGACGGAGATGAGCGAAAAACACGGGCGCAAGGTCGGAGCCGTCAGCGAAGCCGTCCTGAATCAGTTCAACAATTATTCCTGGCCGGGAAATGTGCGTGAACTCCGCAACACGATTGAGCGGGCCGTCATCGTTTGCGACGGCGGCGTGATCGAAACCAAGCATCTGCCGCCCGGATTCGGCCAGGCTCCTCTCCGTGCCGTCGCCAGCGACCCTGACGCCGTCCGCCTGGGTGTGGGCACGACTGTGGAAGAGGCCGAGAAGATGCTGATCCTCAAAACCCTCGAGGCCACCAGTAACAACAAGACGCGAGCGGCAGAAATTCTCGGCATAAGTCTGAAAACTCTGCACAACAAGCTGAAGGAGTACGGCAGCGCCACACAAGAAGCAGCCGTTGGTAAGGAGGAAGCCCCCGGCGACTAACACGTCGCCATAGTTTCGCTTAGAAAATAGGTATCGAGTCCATCTCATGCTGCGCCGCAAGACCATCATCGTCCTCGTCATCACTCTTATGGTGACCGTGATGGTGACTGCGTTCTCGTATCTCTACATCTCTCAAATCCTTCGCCTCCGCGTGTCCAACGCCCGCGATGAAGCCGTCTATCTGACGCACCAATTGGCCTATGCCGCGGCCAATGCCGTGCCCGACTTCAGCAGCACACGTATTGACACCAATGATCCCAAGGCGGTTCGCAGCGCGCTGGCGGAATATCTGCAGATGGATCCGAACCTGAACAACCAGCTGCAGTCCGACCCTGGCATCTGGCGTTACATTGCCGACGCCTGCATCGTTGATGCAAATGGCAAAGCCCTGCTGCACAGCAACGCATCGATGGTCGGCAAAACAATTTCTGTGCGGCCCGACTTTCAGGAGGTTGTTAACGCCCGTTTCCCGGAACAGATTCGGATGGTCTTCAGCCCGCCCACGGTCTACGATGTCAGCTACCCGCTGCAGCTGAATGGCGAGCCTTTTGGCACGATTCATATGGGCGTGCAGACTGCCTTCTTGAAACATGAAGTGGCCACCCGGCTGACGAAGGCAGTCTACTTTTCCGTGGCGTCGATCTTCGTTTCTCTGCTGCTGGCTGCTGGAATCTCGAATCTCGCTCTGGGACCGCTGAAGCAGATCAACCTCAATCTCGACAGCATGAGCGCTGCCGATAGGGGCACAATCTCATCCGACGACTCGGGCCACGATGAATACGGGCTGGTGACTCTGAAAATCGCCAACCTGGGCCGCCAGATTCGCGACAGCAAAGAAATTTTCTCCGCCCTCAAAGACAACGTGGATCAACTCATGTCGAAGTTGCAGGATGGCCTGATGCTGTTCACCCGCGACTCGCGCGTGGTGCTGGTCAGCGCGCCGGTTGAGGGTTTTCTGGGCCACCCTCGAGCTGCACTGCTTGGGCATACGGTGCAGGAAATCTTTGACCGCAGTTCCCGTCTCGGGGGGGCCTTGCTCGATTCCTTCGAGCGCCGTCGTCCCATCATGCAGCGCGAATTCGAAGCTGCGGGAGGAAAACGCGTTCAGGTTTCGCTCGACTTTGTGCAGGAAAAAAATTCGCAGATCGGCGCCTTGCTCATCATGCGCGATACCGAGTCGGTGCAGCGAATCGGCGACGAGATCGAAATGTCACGCCGTCTCTCCGCCAGCGGCCGGCTCACTCGCGGTGTGGCCCACGAAGTGAAGAATCCCATTAACGCCATCGTGCTGCATCTGCAACTGCTGCGCAACAAGCTGGCCGAGCAGGAGCCGGACACGCGCCGCCACATGGACATCATCGATAACGAGATTCATCGGCTTGATCGTGTGGTGCAGACGCTGGTGGATTTTACCCGTCCCCGCGATCTTCACCTGGAGGAGGTGGACGTACGACGCCTGCTGGAAGATGTGGCACAACTTGCTGGTCCCGACGCCGAGCAACATGGAGTCACCATCGAACGTCACCTGGGGGCGCAGCGGCTGCCCATCAAGGTTGACGTTGATTTGATGAAGCAGGCGCTTCTCAATGTAGTTATCAACGGAGTGCAGGCCATGCAAAAGGGTGGCGTGCTCTCCATCTCGGCGCACCGCAAAGACAACGCGATCATCGCGCTGGTCCATGACCAGGGCTGCGGAATCCCCCGGGAGGCGCACGACAAGATATTTGAACTTTATTTCACCACTAAGAAGGATGGCAGCGGCATCGGGCTGGCGCAGACCTATCAGATTCTGCAGTGGCACTACGGCTCGGTAGACTTCGAATCGACCGAGGGCGCGGGAACAACTTTCCGTTTCCAGATTCCCGCCGCCAATTCGACAGTGGAGTCGCGGCCGGCATATGCCGCTGACGTCGCCGGATCAAAACGAAGTTGACACATGGCACTCGTATCGCTGAAATCGTCGCCCCGGCCGTAACAACACGCGGTGCTCTAGAGGCATAGAATGAACCAGTTTCGTAGTAGGGTCGCTCGGGGTCAACGGATGACTCTGGCCGCGGTGCTGTTCCTCGGCGCTCTTTCGGCAGCCGTTGCCTCGCCGGTTGCGGCAGGCGTGGCTCAGGCCTCGACGCAATCACCTTCTGCAATCGCACCGGCCAATTCTCCGTCGCAGAATCAGAACCCGCCATCGTCTTCATCTCAGCCTCCGTCTCAGAATCCGGCGCCCCAGAGCTCGCCGGCGACATCTCAAGCGCAGACTTCGACTCCCTCCGCTGCGAAGGCGCCTGCGGGACAAAATCACCCTCAGCCTGCGCATCCCGTTCGGCATAAAAAGAAACCGGCCAACTCGGATTGCACAAGCGCTGCAGTTGCTTCGGGAACATCTTCGTCTGCTCCCTCCGACGCCACACAGGCCAATGCATCGTCCGGGACGCACTCTGCCACGCCTCCTGCGCCTGCGAATTGTCCTCCACCGAAGGTGATTGTCCGCCAGGGAGGAACCAAAGAAACGAGTATTCAGTTGGCTGGGGGGGCGGGCGGCGATCAGGCAGTCCAGCAGCGAGCCACAGCCAACCAGATGCTGGACGCAACGGAAGAAAACCTGAAGAAGATCGAAGGCCGTCAGCTGACCGCGAGCCAGCAGGATGTGGTCTCACAGATCCGCCAGTTCATGGCCCAGTCCCGCAGCGCCGTGAAAGCCGGGGAACTTGATCGGGCTCGTACTCTCGCTTGGAAGGCGCAGACGCTTTCGGAAGAACTGATCAAGCCGGAAAACCAATGAATTGCGCTGACGCCGGGTTTACTTTGCTTTGGCGCGCGCTGCGTTCACCTTCGCCAGCAACTCCTGCGACATGGGTTGCAGCGGCCCCGGAATCTTGACGGCCTCGGTCAGCACCTCACGCGCTTCGGTCAGTTTATTTAATTTGCCGTACGCGAAGCCCAGGCCATACAGTGCCCGCGCGTATTGCTGGTCATCTTGTCCCTTCAGTAAAGCCGAAGCGTCCTTGAGCTCGGGGATGGCAGCTGCGGTTTTCTCCTGTTTCAGATAGGCCCACCCAATCGTGTTGTGGGCCACCCCGGCGGATACTTTCCGTCCTTTATCGGCGTCGGGAGCATCTGGCTTCGCAACTTCGATTGCCTTCTGCGCGTAGCTGATAGCCTTCGCGGAGCTACCCGGCTTCGAATCTTCCGCGTAGAAGTTGGCCAGCAGCAGGAGCGCGGGCAGCGAGTTCGGATTCGCGGCCAGGGCCTTCTCTCCGTAGGCCACCAGGCGGGCGCTGTCTTTCAATTGGCTCAGCGCGTCCAAGGCCAGACTCGAAATCGTATCCTGGAACTGGGAATCCGGAAACGCCGACGTGAATTTCTCGACGTACGACATGCGGGTCTTGGGATCGTTCTCGCTCGAGATCAGGTTGAGGCCTGACGTTTCCAGAAAGTAGCAGTTGCTCTGCGATGATGCTTTCTCCTCGGCGATTTTCCGCGCAAAGTCCTCGTCACTCATATCCTGCGGCTTGGGCTGCTTGGCGATGGAGGTGCACACCTCTCCGCCTTTCGCGACGTACTCCATTACCTTGGCGTTATTCTTGGCCTGCTGCGCCACGTTCACCTGCGACACCAGGATGTCCAGGTTATGGGGCGATCCGGCCACAGCCTTGTCACCATAGTCCAGCGCTTTCTGGAAGTCGCCCGCAGTCTGGTACGCCTGTGAAATCTGCCAGTTCCCATAGGCTACGGCCGCGGGGTTCGATGCGAACTTTTGTACGAAGTCCTGATACATCGCCAGCTTCTTCTGTGCGTCGGGCTCGTTGGAAATGGTCTGCAGGTCGTGATCTTCGTCCGTTCCGGCCGGGATGATGATGCGCTCCAGCTGCGCGCGCACACGAAGAACAGAAAAGGCAAAACAGAAACAAACCAGCAGTAGTGATCCGCTGCAGCGTCTCACAATCCACCTCCGGAGTAGGCGAGATGAGGACTTCAATTTCGATTAGCACGCGAATCCTAGCGCTGAATGCACCGTGACGCAAGGGCAGTGGTCACAGGATCATTCACAGGATTATCGGCTAAAGTAGACAGATGCGTGCCATTCTCAGTCAGCGGCCGTTGCGTTTCGTTTTTGCCGCCAACATGATTTCCATGTTCGGCAGTGGGATGAACAGCGCCGCCGTGGGCTGGTTTATCCTGCAGGCCACGCACAACGAAATGGCTCTGGGGCTGTTGATCATCCTGCAGACCATCCCCGCCATGATGTTGCTCCCTTTCTCCGGAGTCATCATCGACCGCGAGGACCGGCGCCGGCTGGTCATGTGGCTCGACGCCCTGCGTGCCCTGATCATCGTGACCGTGGCCATTCTCGCACTCGAGCACCGCGCGCAAGTCTGGCAGCTCTACGTTATGAACACGCTGGTTTCAGCGGGCTTCTGGATGTTCTGGCCGACGATCACCGCACTGATTCAGGAGCTCACGCCCGAAGGCCAATTCGTGCATGCCAACACGTTTCTGATGGCAGGCGTGCAGGGCGGATGGCTGATCGCCGGCTCGGTGGTCGGCTTCATGTACAACCACATCGGCCTGGGTGGAGTATTGCTGATCGACGTTTCTACTTATGTACTCTCTTTCCTGTGCTACCTCGCGGTGCGCAAAGGGCGCCATGTCGTGCTGCGCCCCGAACACCTGCGTGAGGATATTCTGGCCGCGGAAAATCAGCTGCAACACTTCTGGCGCGACCTCCGCGAGGCCGTGAACTTTCTGCGCAACCAGCGCGCGGTTGTACTTTTGGGAATCAGTTGGGCTCTGTTTCTGGGAGCGATGATGACCGGCACTATCCTGACGCCTTCGCTGAGCGACCGCATCTTCCATGCCGGACCGCAAGGCTATGGCTGGCTCAGCGCAGGATGGGGCACCGGAGCCTTCGTCAGCACTCTGTATATGGCGCCGGCGATTTCCGCGCTGGGTGGCCGTCGCGCAACCGCATTTGCCATGGCGATGTTGTCAGTGTGCATGGCCATCGCGCCGATCTCGCAATTTCTGTTTCTAGCAATTTTGACCTATTTCCTGATGGGCTCGGCGCGGGGCGTCGGCGGCGTCGCGATGAACAGCAGCCTGATGGAGATGGTCCCCAAATATCTGATGGGGCGCGTGCAGAATGCCTTTAACCTTGCGGGAACGTCTCTGCAGCTTGTACTTGCGTTCAGTGTCGGCGCGGTCGCGCACAACGTGAGCCTTGTCGCCGGCTTCGCTATTGTGGCCTGCGCGTATGGTCTGTCGTTTGTGGCGGCGTGCTGGCGGGTGGGAGCAGTTAGCCGCGAAACCGTTGCGGCTGATTGACGAATACCGGTTGGAGCCTGCAATACTGGCGCATAAGTCGGAGGATAAGATCAACGCTGTATGGCGCGACGCACCAAGCTCGCACTCGGAGCACTGTTGCTGCTTGGGGTCGCTTTCGCATCCCGACCCCTTATTCTCGATCACGCATCTGAATCGTTCCTGAACACTGGACCGAACGGCCGGGAGACACCGGCCACAGTGGGCCTTGCTTTCGATCGCCTGAAGATTCCCAGCGGAAATCGAATTCTGGATGCGTACCTGGTTCGTGCCGCGACCACCTGCCAGCCTCGCGTTGCCGTATTGATTTTTCACGGCGTCATGGAAACGATCTCGGAGTGGGTTCTGGCACAGAAGTTTCTTTACGACCACTGCGTCTCGTCGATCGTGTTTGACTATTCCGGGCACGGCGACAGTTCGCGCCCCGGCACGATCGGCCATTTGAATGGCGATGCGGTGCGGGCCTACTCCACCTTCGTCTCTCAATTCCCAGGCGAGCGGCTCTGTGTGCTCGGTCATTCCATGGGCAACGGAGTCATGCTGGAGTCCATGTCGCATTTCACTCCCCCTCCGGCTTGCGTCGTCGTGGGCAACGCCTTTTCGTCCCTCCGAGACGCGGGCCGGAAGCGCGGGACCTCTCTTTTCTTACTCTATGCCATCCCCGACGCTTGGGATAACGTCGAAAATGTCAAATATCTCCGCTCTCCCCTGCTCGTCATCTACAGCGATGCCGACAAGGTGAATCCCGCAGCCATGGGTCACCAGATTTTCGAAGCGGCGCCCGAACCGAAACAGTTGGCCGTTCTTCACGGCTTCTCGCACAATGCTCTCTACCAAGCGCCCACGGACGAGTGGTGGACACCGGTGCTTCGGTTTCTCCAGCCTCGGTGAAATGAACGCTTCAAACTGTTATCCTTCCCCTTCCCAAGGAGTCAACATGTCCTCAGACTTGCAGGGCCGGAACGGCGTCGTTTTCGGAGTCGCCAACAAGCGCTCGATCGCATGGTCGATTGCGCAGGGACTTCACGCCGCCGGGATGAAGCTGGCCATCACCTACCAAAACGAGCGCCTCGAGCAGGAAGCCAAAGACCTGATCCTGTCCTTGCCCGGCGCCGAAGGCTACATGTGTGACGTTTCGAAGGACGATGACATCGACCGCCTCTTTGCCATGTTGAAAGAACGCTCTGGCAAGTTGCACGCGCTTGTGCACTCGGTGGCCTATGCGCCCGCAGAGGAACTTAAAGGCGACTTTATCAACACGACGCGCGAAGGCTTCCGCATTGCGCATGACGTGAGCGTGTACTCGCTGATCGCCGTGGCGCGAGCCGCGGCTCCCCTGATGGAAGACGGCGGATCGATCATTACCATGACCTACTACGGCGCGGAAAAAGTTGTCCCGCACTACAACGTGATGGCCGTTGCGAAAGCCGCACTTGAATGCACGGTGCGCTACTTAGCGCACGATTTGGGCAAGAGAAAAATTCGCGTGAATGCCATTTCCGCCGGCCCCATCAAAACCCTGGCCGCTCGCGGCATCTCCGGCCTCGGCGACATGCTGAAATCCCACGCCGAGCGCGCCCCACTGGGGCGCAACGTGGAAGTGGCCGAGGTCGGCTCTACGGGAGTGTTCCTGGCCTCGGACGCATCGAGCGGCATCACCGGCGAAGTTATTTACGTGGATTGCGGGTATAACATCATGGGATTTTGACTGTGTAGGGGCGGACCCATTGGTCCGCCCCGCGTCGCGCCAACGACGCATGTGTCACGCTGCCATCCTGGGGTCTGTATTTCAGTCCCCCTGGATCTTTCATGAAGAGGACCACTAGAGTCGCATGGATTCTCGGGCTGTCCGCATTGGTCCTACTTACCGGCTCAGCCTTTTATATGAGGTGGTCCCTCCGACATATGCACCTCGATTTGGATTTACGCGGTCTTAGTTCGCGGCTGGGCCTTGTGGAAGCGTTGACCGGGGCCCGCAGTCCTTGCATCGCCAGTGCCGACTCTGCGAGTCTCGGTGATCGAGAGAAGGAGGCGGAGATGTCGTACGTGGCTACGATGCCTGACCTGTACAAAAGTAGATTCGGCGTGCCTGCGTCGAGCGTGGCGGACTTGAACAAGCTTCCGGAGTTTGAGAGTGCTAACCGATTGAACAATCGCGAATTCGAAAAGGACTGCACGATTTATTTCGATCAGAACACGTCGTTTGCAGTTACCTGTGGATCGCCGAAACCCTCGAGCGCTGAGGCGTCAACGTTCATGCGAAGCGCTCCATTTGTGCGTGGGTTCTACAAGCTAGGTCAGAGCGAGATTCTCTATGTTCCGGCGCCGAAGTGCTAGTAAGCCCTAACTCCAAATTCTTATTCGCCGCTCGTTCTCGCTTTCCCGCTCCAGCACAATCTCCACATCACGCTCGCGCACAAAGCGAGGAAACTTCTCTCCCCACTCTATTAACAAGACGCTGTTGTCGGAGCGCAGATCATCCAACGCCAGCGTATCGAGTTCGCGCTGCGTGTCGATGCGATAAAGATCGATGTGGTAAACATTGACCCTCGGCCCGCGATATTCATGCACCAGCGTGAAGGTGGGGCTGGTGACGTCTTCCTCCGCGGCGGCTTCGAAGGCCGCGGCAATCCCCTTGACCAGCGTAGTCTTCCCCGCGCCGAGGTCACCGCGCAACAACACCAGTTTGGGAGGAGCGAGCAGTTCTCTCAGACTACGGCCGAAGTCTATCGTCTCCTCCGCCGAATGCGTGGTGATTTCGCGTATCAAGGTTCCGGTTTGCGTCTGGGAACTCACACCAACAGTATAAGGCTCGGGTTGAGCCGGCTTAGGTCAGCGCAAGCGGAGGGCGCGCGATGTTCCGGTCGCCTGCAGCGACGTGGAAGAGCGGCCCTTGAGGGCCGCGTGGGCGGGCTTGGAGGTTGCCCTTCAGGGCTGGTGGAGTATGTCGAAGGCACTCCGAAAAGGCGGCGCAGGGGCTAAAGCCCACTCGCAGAAAATCCGCTTTGACGCGGCCCTGAAGGGCCGCTCTTCCACTGGCTCGCTAGCTCATAGGATCCGGTGGGACGTGAGCCTCAGTCCATTCAGGCTTCGCTCGGCGGAAGCCGAGGCGGCTTTCCCTATGTGGCGATCAGTACGTCGAGAATGCGCTCGACTTCAACCCCAGCACGTTGCGCTCGGCCACGTGATCGAGCGAGGTGCGCAGGCGGCGATGGTCATCGTCCTCGAGCGCCACGAAGCGGAACGGTTGCAACACGCCGTCGCTAATTTTCCTCATGGGGCTGAGAACCTCGGCCATGCCGTGCACCGGTCCGGCTTGCGTCTGAAAGGCGACTTCCACGAAGTCGCCCTGCCCCAGCGAGTGGGCCAGGCGCAAAAGTCCGCCCGTCGCGGAGATGGTTTGCAGTTTGGCTTTGGTGCGCCGGCCATCTTCGAGTCGAATCGCAGCCAGAACGGAATCTCCCAGCTGGACTCGGACGGCGCGCCGCGAAGGGTGGGGTTGGGGGAAGTGGGTCATATGCCGGTGAATCCAGAACGACTATGGCACTCACCTCTGTTAAGTAACAGATTACTGAAGCCCCTTGTCCGGATTCCGCGCTGGAAGCCGGAATTGAAGGCGCGCAGGCTGTTCCGCTGGAAGCAGTTAGCGTATGTTAACTAATTGAATAATGTCCGGGAGGACAGCGGCGTGACAGATAAACCTTGTCAGCCTGACAGGAGGCCTTGCAGAAACGCATGGCCACGCCGATGCCGCTGCAAGCGTGCACGCGGTCCTTCGACTGCGCGCGGGCTGCGCGTTGCGCAGCCCACACATCGCTCAGGATGATAAAGGGAGAGCGATGCCCTCATCCGTTCCAGCGAACAAGTTTTTCGTTTGCCGCTTTTTGTGCACGCCGGAAAGCCTCCGGCAGCCCGCGCAACAGATCGGTGGCAACCATGGAATGCTCGCCGATAGTTTCGCGCATCACGTCACCAGCAAGACCGTGGAGATGAACGGCGGCACACACCGCGAGCAGCGACTTGTCCGGATGCTGTCCAATCAGGGACGCGACCATCCCGGTCAGAATGTCGCCGGTGCCTCCGGTCGACATGCCGGGATTACCGGTCATGTTGACCCAAACTTCGTTGGCCCGGGCCTCACCCTCTGGCTGCACAACCAGGGTGCGGTGTCCCTTGAGCACCACGATCACACCGTGCTCGCGAGCGAACCGACGCGCCGTGCCCAGGCGGTCTTTTTGTACGTCGGCGACGGAACAGCCCGCCAGCCGCGCCATTTCGCCCGGGTGCGGCGTAATCACAAGCAGCCGGCCTTTGCCATTGAGTTCGTTCGCCCGATTCTCAAAGGCGTTCAGACCGTCGGCATCGAGAACAATGGGAACCGCGCTCTCGCCCACCAGTGTGCGCACGAACGCAGAAGTCTCCTCCACGCGCGAGATCCCCGGCCCAATCGCCAGCACGCTCTTCCCTTTCGCCAGTTGACCAATCCTTTCGCGTGCATTGGCTGAAATCGTACCAGTGTCGGTTTCCGGCACCGGTTCGGTCATGACCTCGGCATGAAATCCCGCGACTGTAGAGAGTACAGACTTCGGTGTCGCCACGGTCGCTAGCCCCGCTCCGGCGCGCAGCGCGGAGATGCCGGCCATTGCCGCCGCGCCAGCCTTGCCGACCGATCCTCCGACCACAAGCACGTGACCGTAATTTCCCTTGTTCGATTCCGCCGGGCGCGGACGAAGCAAGGGGGCGAAATCGTGCGCCGTAATCACATTCAGATGCAGCGACGAAGTAATCGCTTCAGGCGGCGAGCCGATCGGGGCCACAATCGTCGGGCCGTCGGTCAGACTACCGAACACATGTGCTGGCCGCGGCGCGGTGAAAGTTACGACCGAATTTGCTCGCGCAATCACTCCGGTCTGGGAGCTCATCGCGTCTGCGTCAGCACCAGAAGGAGTGTCAACCGCGACGATCGGCGCCTGGCTCGCGTTCATGATCTCGATGGCCTCGGCATACAAGCCGCTCACCGGCGGCTTGAAGCCGGTGCCCAGAATGGCATCCACGTACAAGTCGGCTTCAAGACAGGAGCGAATTCGCTCACTTTTTAGTTCGTCGCTCGAGCGCACCATGGTCGTGGTAACCGGCAGCTTCCCGTACATCGCGGCAGCGTCGCCCTTCAGTTCCGCAGCATCGGCCAGCAGGATGACCTGAACCGCCTTGCCATCTTTATGCAACCGGCGCGCCACCACGAAACCGTCGCCGCCGTTATTTCCCTTGCCACAAAAAATCACGATGCGCCGGGACGCGCCGTAATGCTCCAGCACATGCTCGGCGACGGCGGCGCCGGCGTTTTCCATCAAAGTGGGCGAAGGAACGCCGAAGCGCTCGCTGGTGGCGCGATCTATCTCGCGCATTTCCGCTGCAGTTACGATTTTCATGGAATCAACGTTTCACGAGGACGCCGCCGTCTGCTCCAGACGCCGCAGTTGCGCAGGTTCACCCATGGCGATGAGGCAGTCATCGGGCTCGATCCGCTCATCCGGCGCGGGATTGAAGCGCATGCTGTCGCGCCTCTTGATCGCCAGCACGATAACGCCGCGCTCCTGTCTTATGCGAGAACTCTCAATCGTCTTGCCGGCAAAGGCCGATTTCCCCGTAATCTGAATCTCACCGATTTCCAGGTCCATGCCGAGGTGAGTCGTTGCGGTGTCAAGAAAGCTGACTACATGCGGCCGCAATAACGACTGCGCGATGCGCTGTCCCGCGAACGAATACGGCGAGACGACGGAATCGGCTCCGGCGGTCAGCAGATGTTTTTCCGCGCCCTCTTCGCTGGCGCGGGCAATGATTTTCAAATGCGGGTTCAGCCCGCGCGCCGTCAGCACGATGTAGAGGTTCGTTGCATCGGTGGTGGTCACGGCAATCAGCCCGCGTGCACGTTCGATTTGGGCCTGCCTTAGGGTCTGCTCTTGCGTGGCGTCTCCGGTCACAACCAGCCAGGTCTCTCCGGCGTAGCGCTGCATCTTGGTTTCGGCATTTTCAACGAACACGAACGGCGCCGGCTTGCGCGCCAACTCGCGCGCCACGCTGCGGCCCACGCGTCCCATGCCGCAGATGATGTAGTGACCGTCCAGACGTCCGATTTCGCGCTCCATGCGCCGCCTGCCAAAGAAGCTTTGCAACTCGAATTCTAGCAAAGCCTGACTGAGCGATCCGACGCCCAGCAGCAACAGCGACACGCCCGCCAGAATCACAAACACATTGAAGACGCGCCCCGCGTGCGACAGCGGGTGCACCTCCTGGTAGCCGATGGTGGTCAGCGTGGTCACCACCATGTAGAAACCGTCGAACCAGGGCCATCCTTCGATGTAGTGATAGCCCGCTGTGCCGGCTGCCATCACCAGCACGAGCAGCGCGCCAATCACGCGAAGATTGCGAAAGGCCTTCACTTGAGTCGTGAGTCGCGAGGCGTACCGACTATAAAACAAAACGGCCCTCCGCGCTGTGCGGAGGGCCCGAAACCGCAACCCGTTTCACTCTTTCGACGAGTTCCCTGCAGCCAGCGCCTGCACCCGGCTGTGCTTCTGCCCATAGCCGAAGTACACAAACAGCCCAATCACCAGCCAGATGATCAAGCGCGCCCAGTTCACCCATCCCAGCTTAACCATCATGTATCCGTTGGAGATCACCCCGAGAATCGGCACTAACGGCACCCATGGCGTGCGGAAGGGTCGCGGCTGATCGGGATTCGTACGGCGCAGCACGATGACGGCCACCGAGACGATCACAAACGCAAGTAGTGTTCCGATGTTCACCATCTTTCCAATATCGTCAATCGGCGTCACGCTGCCGACGATCGCCGCCAGCAATCCAACCAGGATCGTGTTCTTCCACGGCGTGCGGAACTTCGGATGCACATCGGCAAAGAAAGTCTTCGGCAGCAGGCCGTCGTTGGCCATGGAATAGAGAACGCGCGTTTGCCCAAGAAGCATCACCAGCATCACGCTCGTCAGTCCCGCGAGCGCGCCTAGCGTGATGATGTGCGACGCGGTCGTCAATCCGCGATCCAGGAACGCACGCGCCACCGGAGCTTCGATATTGATCTGCTGCCAGCGCACCATCCCCGTCAGCACTCCGGCAACGGAGATATAGAGGACGGTGCAGATGGCCAGCGAGGCGATCATCCCAATGGGCAAGTCGCGCTGAGGATTCTTGGCCTCCTGGGCCGTGGTGGAAACCGCATCAAATCCGATATAGGCGAAGAATATGTACGCGGCGCCGGCGCCAATCCCGGCAAATCCGTGAGGTGCGTACGTGGCCCAGTCCGAGCCCCAGTTCGCGCTGCTGATATAGCGCGAGCCCAGCGCAATCACGAACAGTACAACACTCACCTTGATCGCGACAATCGTGGCGTTGAACCTTGCACTCTCTTTGATCCCGATCACGAGAATCGTCGTGATGATCAGGGCGATGACGAAGGCGGGCAGGTTAAAACCGATCTCTAACCCAAACAGGTGAGGTGCGCCGAGCAGCGCGTGGGCCCGCTGCAGCAATTCGGCAGAAGGCGTGGCCGTAAGAGCCGAGACTTTGTCAAGAAATGCCTGTGTCCCGGGAACCAGCGCAGGATCCGCTGCTAATGCCATCTGTTGCGCCACCGTCTTTTCGGCGGTTCGCAATGCCGTCCAGTGGTCATAGGCCAGCCAGAGCGGCATCTTGAGGTGGAACATATTCAGCAGCTCGATGAAATGATTCGACCAGCCCGACGAAACTGTGCTCGCGCCCATGGCGTACTCCAGCGTCAGGTCCCAGCCAATAATCCACGCCAAGAGTTCGCCCAGCGTCGCATAAGCGTAGGTGTAAGCGCTGCCCGCGAGGGGAATCATGGCGGCAAACTCGGCATAACAAAGCCCTGCAAAGGCGCATCCCAGCCCTGACAGGACGAACGAGAGCGTCAGTCCCGGCCCGGCATACTGCGATCCCAGTCCAACCATCACGAAAATGCCCGCGCCGATAATCGCGCCCACACCGAGAGCCGTGAGTTGGAAAACTCCCAGAGTACGTTTGAGGCTATGTTCCCCGGACTCGCGAGATTCTTCCACCAACAGGTTCAGCGGCTTGGTGACCAGCAGCTTGGATTTCCCCTGATTGCTGGTTGATGAAACTGGAGTAGATGTAACAGACATCAGGCACGCTCCCCATTCGGCCGCGCATTTCGCGACCACGCGTAGTAAACCGGAATCCCCAACAGCACTACCACCAGCCCCGGCCAGGTGTACTGCGGCTTGTAGCGCAATAGTACGACATCAATGAACAACGCCATCAAAATATAAATCGCCGGCAGCGCCGGATAGCCAAAGGCCCGGTAGGGCCGCTCGGCGTCCGGATGCGTCCGCCGCAGCACAAACAGCCCAACAATCGTGAGAATGTAAAACACGAGCACAGCAAAGACAATGTAGTCCAGAAGCTGGCCGTAGCTGCCGGAAATGCAGAGTATGCACGTCCAGACCATCTGCACCATCAGCGACACGGCCGGCGTCTTGTAACTGGGATGCAGTCTGGCGACGTTGCGGAAAAACAGGCCGTCCTTGGCCATGGCGTAATACACCCGCGCACCGGAGAGCAGCAACCCATTCACACAGCCAATGGCGGAAATAATGATCGCCGCTGCCATCAGCAGTCCGCCGATCGAGCCGAACATCTGCGTCATGACCGCCGTGCCCACGCGATCTTCCACGGCGTGATTGATGCCACGCGCCAGAATCGTTGCGCCGTCGGCCGAGCCCATAAGCGGAAGTACACCCAGGTAAACGAAGTTGGCGGCGATGTAAAGAGCGATGACTACGCCCGTGCCCAGCGCCAGCGACAACGGCAAGTTTCGGCTGGGATTCTTCACTTCTCCGGCGGTGAACGTTACATTGTTCCACGCGTCCGCTGAGAACAGCGACCCGACCTGCGCCACGGCCAGAATCGTCAGCGTGCCCACCATCACGATAGGCCCGCCCACGCCCACCTGCACTGCGTGCTGCGCGCCCAGCCCGGCGTTATGCCAGAAGTTTCCGCTGAAATTCGCCGCGATCGCCTGTGCGTTCCGGCCGATGGCGACGCCGATCAGGATCAGCCCCAGCAGAGCCGAAACTTTTGCCACAGTGAACACGTTTTGAATGAAGGCACCGGTCTTGATGCCGAAGGTGTTTACCACCGAGAGGAAAATAATGACGAAAATCGCCACCAGATTCTGCGTGCTGACCCCGACTTCCATGTTGCCCAGCACCATCGGACCGAACGGAATCGGCGGCACTTTCCAGAGGTGCAGAATCCAGTTGGTCGAAGAAATCGAAGGAAAGAAAACTCCCAGAAACTTGCCCACAGCCACAGCCACGGCGGCCGCCGTGCCAGTCTGGATAACTAGAAACAGCGTCCAGCCGTAGAGAAAGCCCCACAGCGGTCCCAAAGCTTCGCGGAGATAAACGTACTGGCCGCCAGCACGAGGCATCATCGCGGCCAGTTCGCCGTAGCTCAGCGCGGCCACAATGGTCATGAATCCTGCGATCGCCCAGGCAGCGATCAGCAACGCGGGCGAGCCAACTTCGCGGGCAATTTCAGCGGAAACGATGAAAATACCGGAGCCGATCATCGACCCCATAACCAGCATGGTCGAACTCGTCAGGCCCAGCGCCTTGACCAGCTCCTGATCCTGATGACTGTGAACTTCCCAGTCACTCGCTGCGGCGGGTTGCGTGGTCGGTGTGCTCAGGAGTCGCTCCTTCGTCGCGAACTGGCTTGCTCACGTGCATTGTCATCCTGAGCGGAGTGGCGATTTCGCTGTCGGCGAAATCGTTGCGGAGTCGAAGGACCCCATGCACGCCGACGCTGCCGGTGGCTTCCGCGGGAATTCTCACCGCGACCGCAGCAGCATCGTGCAAACGCCTGTCCACCTTCTTCTCACTCCATACATCTGCGGGGTCCTTCGACTGCGCGAGGTCTTCCCTACGGGAAGACCTTGCTCCGCTCAGCGTGACAGGCCGATAGCAATGCCTGAAGAACTTTACCGCAATATCCGCAAAAATTCCTCTGCTGATTTGCGCGGATCCCGTAACAAGTCAGATATCACGGCCACAGAATCGGCCCCAGCCGCGATCACCGACGCGGCATTCGCCCGCGTAATCCCGCCGATTGCCACCAGCGGCTTGCGGGTTAAAGCCCGTGCCCGGCGCACGCCTTCCAAGCCGACGACCGGATCGGGCTTGTCTTTGCTGGAAGTGGCGAAAACCGGCCCGATAGCAAGATAATCCGCGGAAGTCAGATCAGCTTCGCGCAGTTGCGCGGGATTATGGGTCGACACTCCCAGCCAGCGATCGGGCCCAATGATCCTTCTCACCGATTCGGGCGAGAGATCGTCCTGCCCGACGTGAACGCCGTCAAACTCGGCCGCCAGGCACAGATCGGCGCGGTCATTCATGATCAGCTGTACAGAACTTTGAGCGTGCGGGCGCCCCACTTCTGGCCGTTTTTGCCAGAAGTGGGAACTTTGACTTTGGGTGCCCCATCCTGACGTCGCGTTTTTTGCGACGTTAGGGTGGGTAAGACATTTCTTCAAGTCCCGGCCCTGCTCAAGCATGACACGCGCGTTCCCGGACTTATTGCGGTATTGGATCAGCGTGCAGCCTGCGGCGGCGAGTTCTTCGGTTGCAGCCAGCAAGCCTGCGGTGTCCGGGAGGAAGCCAGCGTCGAGAATGGCGTACAGGCGGGGAAGTCGCACCATCTGCTCGAATCTACTATCGCGATAGCTCGCAAATCCAGTTGACTTCCCAGGTCTTGCCGCCATCTGGTGAGAATGACTGCTCCATGCGCGCCGACGTGGGAGAAATGTTGAGCCACACGTAGCGCACCAGAATGGCGCGGCCTTTGTACTCTTCCTGATCGAAAAACTCGCCGCGATTTCCGGTGAAAGAGCCAACCACCGGAGGGAGGCTGATCGTCCCGTTGTCGAGATCGACGAGATAGATGCTCCACTGACGCGTCGCGGGATTGTAAAGGCGAAGCGTCTGCCCCTTGATGTGGAGTTTCTTGTCGGTGCTGGTCACCTCGAACTGTTCAAAGTTGGCGTTGCTGTCGAGGAGTTTGTGGTGGTTTGAGATGCCGTCGTACTCGACCCAGGTATTTGAGTTGTTGAGCCGGTCGGGAAGCCGCTTCACGTGAGCCTTCCAGTCGCCGATGAGGAAGTCGAAGTCGTGGGAGCCATCGCGCTGGGGCAGAAGGGCGGGATTGTCGGTGGTCTGGGCGGTTTGGGCGTGGCCAGTTTGGGGGGGAAGCAGGACGGCCAGCGTGGCGCAGAGAACGAGCAGGGGCAGGAGCTGGAGCTTACCGACCTTCATAACGGTTCATCCTTTCCAAAGGATTGATTGGATGCTGGCGGTTTCACTCTGCGTTGGACGGGGATTGCTCAAATTCGGTATCAGTCGTAGCCTTTGGAATCAGGGGCACCCATGAGTCGCATCGGATGGCAAATCGTAATTGTGCTGCTGATTGGCGGGTCCTTGGCGTGCGATAAAACAGTCACCAGAAGCTATCAGGCATGGGTGGCTCTCGATGGAAAAGGACCGCTGGGTCTAACCGATCCACCATGGGATGGGCCAGATGCAGTTGTTTTGTACCGCACAGGGCACAACGGTGTCGTTTGCTTCGACGGGTTCCACTCGAAGGATCTCCACGATCGTTTGCTAGCAAAAAACGGAAAGCCCGTAATCGTTGAGTACGACACATTCGGCGGGTCTGGAAAAGTCAGCGGATACAACGTGCTTTCCGTTGACGGGATAATGCTGGCAAACGGGCGCCACGTCCTTCGCGAGGATTATTCCGCGGCAGCCGGCGTCATGCGCAGAGGTGAAGGCAACGCTTCGGGTGACGATTGTTGGTGAGGTTCGACAATTCTCTGCCAGCTCACTTCCCGTTCTTCGCTAGAAACCGCTCGATGAATCCCGTGTCGAATTTCCCTGCCCTAAAATCCGGGTCGGCCAGAATCCGGCGATGCAGCGGGATGGTCGTGTGGACGCCTTCGACGATGAACATCTCGAGCGCTCGCGCCATGCGCGAGATGGCTTCGTTGCGGTCCTTGCCGCGGGCGATCAGCTTGGCAATCAGCGAGTCGTAATACGGCGGAATCACACCCTCGGCGTAAGCCGCCGTATCTACGCGTACGCCCGTCCCTCCCGCCGGATGAAATGCCGTGATCTTCCCCGCCGATGGCGTGAACTTCTCCGGATGCTCGGCGTTGATACGACATTCGATGGCGTGCCCGATCGACACGATCGAATCCGGCACCACCTCGCGCATAGGCGCGCCGGCCGCGATCATGATCTGGCTCTTCACCAGGTCCACATTGGTGACCATCTCGGTCACTGGGTGCTCGACCTGAATGCGCGTGTTCATCTCGATGAAGTGCAGGCGCTTCTCCTGATCCATCAGGAACTCGATCGTGCCGGCGTTCCAGTAGCCGATCTGCGCCAGCGACTTGCAGAGCACGTCGCCGGTCTGCTTGCGCAATTCCGGCGTCACCTGCGTGGAAGGCGATTCCTCGAGCAATTTCTGATGACGCCGCTGAATCGAGCATTCGCGCTCGCCCAGGCTGACCACATGGCCGTGCTCATCGGCCAGAATCTGGAATTCAATATGCCGGGGATGCTCGACATACTTTTCCATGTACAGGTCGCCGTTGCCGAAGGCTCCGGCGGCCTCCGCGGTCGCGGCCTTGAACAATCCCGGCAATTCTTCTTCGCTGCGGACGATGCGCATACCGCGCCCGCCGCCTCCGGCCGAGGCTTTCACGATCACGGGAAATCCGACCTGCCGCGCCCACTCCAGCGCTTCGCCCTCCGACGCGACAATTCCATCGGAGCCGGGCAGGATCGGCACGCCGGCGGCTTTCATGGCCGCGCGGGCTTTCTCCTTCTCACCCATCAGCCGCGTCACTTCCGGCCGCGGGCCAATGAACTTGAGGCCGCTGGTCTCGCAGACCTCGGCGAAGTTGGCGTTTTCCGCCAGTAGGCCGTAGCCGGGATGGATCGCTTCGACGTTGGCGATCTCAGCGGCGCTGATCACCGCCGGAATGTTCAGATAGCTCTGGGCCAGTTGCGGCGGGCCAATGCAGATGGCCTCGTCGGCAAAGCGCACATGGAGCGAATTGCGGTCGGCCTCGCTGTAGATGGCGACTGTGCGGATGCCCAGCTCCTTGCACGCGCAGATCACGCGCAGGGCAATTTCTCCGCGATTGGCGATGAGAATTTTCTTGAACATGAAATCTCTGTCGGATTGGTTCGTATCAGGGCATCGCTTCAGCGATGCCCTTAAGCGCTCACGGAATGCAACCGGCTTTAGCCGCTGGGTTGGCGATCGTCAGCGGCTAAAGCCGGTTCATCACCACTCCATATTCCGGCACGCCTGAAGGCATGGCCTGAATACGAACCTCACTTCGCTGGCCGTATGACAAACAATTCCTGGCCGTATTCGATCGGCTGGCCGTTTGTGGCCAGCTTCTTGACGATCTCTCCGGCCACGTCGGACTCAATTTCGTTAAGCAGCTTCATCGCCTCAACGATGCACAAAACCTGGCCGACTTCCACCGTGTCGCCGACTTTCACGAACGGGGGCGCTCCGGGTGACGGCGCTTCATAAAACGTTCCCACGATCGGCGACTTGACGACATGCAGGCCTTCTTCGGCCGCGGGCGCAGCAGGCGCCGCTGCCGCCGGTTTTGGCGCTGCGTGCGCACCGTTGACGTCTGGAGAGGCTGCGGCAGCCGGGGGCACAGCGAAAAGGTGCGGTTCCGCGTGGGTGTGAACCACAGTCTGCGCGCCGGCCCGCTTGATCTTGACTTTGACGTCGCCGCGCTCCAGTTCAAACTCGGCGATATCTTTTTCGATCAAGAACTCGATCAGTTCTTTCAGTTCTTTTTGATTCATTCGTTTCGGTGGGACTGCCTGCGCTTACCCATCTTCGCGCCAATCGCGGCGCACAACAGCCGGGCATGCGGATTCCCCAGCTGAGAATTTGGAAAACGTTAAGAAGAATCAGACCGCCGTAAAGTCCTTACCCGTGGGCGTCAGCACCTCATAGCCGTTGGCTGTAACGGCGACCATATCCTCAATTCTCACGCCCCATTTGCCGGGGAAGTATACTCCCGGCTCGATCGTGATGACCATCCCCGGTTTCAGGACTTCTTTTTGTCCTTTTGCCACGCGCGGCGACTCATGAATCTCTAACCCGACCCCGTGGCCGGCGGAGTGCGTAAAATAACGGACTAAGCCACGCGTCTGCAATACCTTGCGAGCGGCTTCGTCCACTTGGCCCGCGGTAACTCCCGGCCGGACCGCGGCAATCGCAGCTACTTGCGCCTCAAGCACCGCCTCATACGCCTGTCGGGCTTCGTCGGTTGCGGCGCCTACCCACACAGTGCGCGTCTGGTCGGAACAATAACCTTTCAGTATAACACCGAAGTCGCAGACCACGAATGCGCCGGGCTGGATCGGCTGCTCTGAAGCGCGCCCGTGTGGCAGCGCCGATCGGTCGCCCGACGCAATGATGGTCGGGAACGACATTTCCTCTGCGCCCTGTCGTCGCGCGGCATACTCCATCGCCGCGGCCACTTCACTTTCCTTGACGCCAGGCCGGAGCACTTCCAATGCCCGATCGAACAGCTTTGCACCCAGGTTCACCGCGGCGCGAATTCGGTCCAGTTCTTCCGCATCTTTGATCATGCGATCTTTCTCTACCTGTGCTGGCCCGTCCTTCAGACGAATTCCGGCCGGCAGCAGGTCGCTCAGCCGTTTTTTGTCGGCGAGAGTGAAATGTTCGGCCTCCATCCCGAGTCGCCATCCCCGCGCGCGCTTGTGCCCCTTCTTCAGCCACTCCGCTACGGCCTCTAAAACCGACTTCTTCGCCACCACAACTTTCGCGCCTTTGACTTCCTCGTGCGCCTGTGTGTCGTAGCGAACGTCGGTGAAGAACACGCTGCCGGCTCCGTCGAGCAGCAGAAACCCGGCGCTGCCGGTAAAACCGCAAAGATACCGGATGTTGGGAAGATGGCTGATCAGCAGGGCGTCAAGCCGGGAAGAGGCCAGGTGCTCGCGAAGTTTGCTCTGGCGCGCGGGGAAGTTCATTTCATGGGAGTGTAACAAGAAGTGGAGAGCACCGTGTGAGCACCGAACGAAAGCTCCACTTCTCGCGCACAGAACGCGTGAGAAATGCGGCACCCGATCAGCTCACTCAGTACTCGGTACTCGAAAACACCACCGCCGGCCTGACAGGTTCTTCAGGCCGGCGGGCTTTTACTCAGGACTCGCGTCTCAAGACTCAGGACTTGTTATGTCTGAGGTTCTACGTTTGAATGATCCGCGGCGTGATGAAGAAGATCAGCTCCTGGTTCGAGGTGTTCACCTGCGTATGCTTGAACAGGTTGCCCAGGTACGGGATGTTGCCGAGCAACGGCACCTGGGTGATGTTGATCGAGTTCTGCGTCTGGATGACGCCGCCGATCACCACCGTGCCGCCGTCGGTCACCAGCACCTGCGTGGTAGCCTGCTGCGTGATCAGTTCGGGGTTGCCCTGCACTTCCTGGCCGAAGTTCGGAGTGGTGTTTTCCACGTCCACGTTCAGGAAGATGGTGGCCTCCGAGGTGATCTGCGGGGTTACGGTCAATCGCAGGAAAGCATCCACGTAGGTCACGGTCGGCGGACCACCCAACTGGGCCTGGGTGACGATGGGTACGCGCACGCCCTGCTTCACCAGCGCCTGAATATTGTTCTGCGTGATGATGCGCGGACGAGAGAGCACTTTCAGCAAGCCGCGCGATTCCGCCATCGAGAGGATGGCGTCAATACGCACGTTGTTGCTGGCGTTCACGAATGAGAAGCCGCTGGTCGGAGCAGTCGATCCCAGGTTCGAGAACAAGGGAATCGTCGATCCCGTGCTCGATCCCGAGCCGGCTACCGTGATGTAGCCCGGGGTCAGCCCGTTGACCGTGGTCGGCGAGGTTCCGGCCGCCTGGTTTCCGCCCACCGCGCTGTGCCCGTTACCCCAGCCAAAACCGAGCTGCGTGCCGATGTCGCGCGCGAACTGCCGGGTCGCGGCCACTACGCGGGCTTCAATTTCGACTTCCTGCGTCTTGCGGTCGAGCTGCGTCAGGAGGCGGTCAATCACCGGAATGACTTTGGGGATGTCGTTGACGATGACGGCGTTGGTGCGGTCATCGGCGACAACGTCGCCGCGCTGCGAGAGGAATTTCTTGACCGTGATGATGCAGTCCTTCGCCTTGGCGTAGCTGAGGAAGCGGGTCACCGAGACTTTCTCGACGGCCAGCGCTTCGGACTCGATCTGCGCCCGTCGGGCGTCGGCTTCGTGCTTCAGGGTATCGACCGTGGCGATGCGCAGCACGTTGCCTTCGAGCTCACGCGCCAGGTCATTGTTCTTGAGCACGATGTCGAGCGCCTGATCCCACGGCACGTCATCCAAAACCACCGTGAGCGTTCCGTGCACGTTGGGATCGAGCACCACGTTCAGTCCGCTGATCTCGTGAATCAGGCGGAAGAAATCTTTGAGGTCGACGTCTTTTAAGTTGACCGAGATGGGCTCGCCCGTATATTTCGGTCCGTTCGAAGCCGGTTGCTGGCCCACCTGTGACTTCTGTTCCGCGGCCAGGTTCACGGCCGGCTGAATGGCAGCAGGGGCGTTCTGACCCTGAGCGGCGCTGTCGGTGATGGCGAGCAGTTCCGCCGCAGTCTTGTCCGCAAAGCGCGCCGCAGCTTCCTGGGCACGGGCCGCGGGCTCATCGGCGGCTATAGCCTTCGCGTCCGTTTTCGAGTCGCTGGCCGTCTCGCTCTTGGCTTCGTTCTTGGCCTCATACTTCGGCTCGACAAAAACGAAGTCGTTCGGCGCAGCCGCGTCCGCAGTCGGCTTCTGCACGGACGCAGGCTGCGGCTTGGGCGCCGTCAGCGAGCGCGTGTCAATGACTCGCGGAGAGAAAGGCGACATGGGATGGCTGGCCGGCACCGGCGCAACGACGACCGGTACGGCCGCAACTGTCTGCTTCGAGTCCGTCGGCTTTGCCGCTTCCGCCTTCGGGGCGTGCAGCGTCAGCACCAGCTTGCCGCCCGAAGAGGGCGTCAGGTCATAGGTGCAAGCCTCGTCGAGGTCGACGACGATGCGCGTGGTCGGAGGCATCTGCCCATCCATTCCAATGCGCACGCCCTTGACCCCGGCCGCCGCCACCGCGATGCGTCTCTGCCCCGTCGCCATGACGGTCGCGGGCAGATCCACCACCACGCGGGCGGGCGAGTCCAGAGTGCTGAGCTTGGGCGTTACCGCGCCGCTCGCGCTCATCTCGACCCGGATGTCGTCCGTGCCCCGGACTACGTTGACTCGATCGAGCTGGCTTGGTGTCTGCGCGGCAGCCGCCACGGCTACCGTGAAGACCAGCAACGATACGAACTTTGTCAGTTGTTGCTTTCGCATTTCGCCTCTCCCCAACCCGCGGGCCCCGATTCTGGAAAGGTTCGCCGCGTGTCCTTCTGTAAACTTGATTTCGGCGCCCGGCTCGTCCGGCCCGCCGTCTTGCCGCCTAGACTGCCGGCGTGTAGATCCGCTTGACCACTTCGCGCGTGAACGGCTTGCCCAGCTTGTCCTGCACTGTCTCCTGGAACACCACTGAGTCACCCGTGATCTTCATCACGTAGCCGTTGAACACGGGATCGTTCTCGCGCAGGAAATAAGCCTTGTTCAGGCTGTTCGTGACCACCGCGATGAAGCCGGTATCGGACTTCACCACGCCCCGCAGATTGATATTGCCGATCTCCAGGCACTTCTTGCCAGTCGTACAACCCGACCCGCTCTGCTGCACAACCGGGCTGAAAAACGGGTCGCGCTTGCCGCTCATCGCCCATTTCTTGTCCTGCGGCTTGGGCTTGGCGTCAGCAGTTTTTGTAGCGTCGGCGGCGGCAGGTGTTGCCGCGGCAGCAGCGGATTTCGCGTCCTTGGCTGCTTCCGCTTTCTGCGGCGCCGGCTTCGCTGGTTCGGTCTTCGCCGCAGCAGTCTTGGCCGCAGCAGTCTTGGCTGCTTCAGTCTTGGCGGGCTCCGTCTTGGCTGTTACCGCCTTGGCCGGTTCCGTCTTCTTGGCTTCTGTTTTAGCCGGGGCTGGCTGCTGCTTGGGTGCCGGCTGAGCCGCCGCCTGAGGCTTCACTGCCGGGGCAACGGCTTTGGCCACAGTCTGCGGTTGCGGCGCAGGTGCGGGTGTCTTGGTTGGCGCCGGCGCCGCCGTCTTTGCCGGAGCCGGAGCCGGGCTGCTCTTGGCGACGATCGGTGCTCCCTGCGTATGCAGAATCAGCGCCAGCTTGTCGCCGGAGCCAGGCGTCAGCTCATAGGCACAGGCCTGGTCGAGGTCCACGACCACGCTTGTGGTCGGAGGCGTCTTGCCGTCCATGCCGATGCGAATTCCTTTGATTCCGGCACTGCCGACAAGAATGTGATTCTTGGCGGTGGCATCGATGGTTCCCGGCAGCTCCACCAGCACGCGGGCCGGTGAGGAAAGCTTGCTGACGCGCGGGGTCACCGAGCCGCTGGCGTTCAGCTCCACCCGGACCGCGTCACCGTCCTGCAGCACGCTCACGCGTTGCAGCTGATTGTGCGAGGAAGATGCCGGCGACGCCGGGGGAGCCGGAGCGGGCTTGGCAGCGGGCGCCGGTTTTGCCGCGGCAGTCTGCACCGCAGGGGCCGGTTTCGATCCCGGAATGACCGCAGGCTTCACCGCTGGAGCCGGAGCTCCCGGGGCTGGTTTGGATGACGCCGGCACTCCCGCCGCATTCAGCGCGGCGTTCGAGTCGTTGTCCTGTTTCTGCTGCAGCGATTTGGCGACGCTGCGCGCGTTGTCGATAGCGTCCGGGTTCTGCGCCAAAGCCGCGCCCGCCGTCATCGTGATCAAGATCGAGATCGCCAGAATGCCAGTTGTCAGCTTCATAGAGAGTCCCTACTTCGCCGCGGGCGCGCCGGGCTTCGTCCCTGCGGCGGCCTCTGGAACTTGCAAGTCGTGACTGAAATACGTCGTTGCCGTAAACCCCGCCACAATGCTTTCGTTCGGGGCGTACTGGTACGTGTGCTTGACCTTGGCCAGCGACGGGTTCCGCGTCGTAGACACCATCAGTCCGCTGATGTTCACGATCCGTTCCAGCTTGCTGATCCGGTCAAAGAAATTCAGCATCGAGTAGTACGGCCCGTCGGCGTCGATGTCGAACGGCACTTCCGTATAGAACTGCTGCTGCTTGGTGTCCTTGGCCGCATAGCGCCGGAGTTCCACACCAGCTTTCTGCGCTTCCGCGTCGACCATGGTGATGAAACCATCCACCTGCTTCTCGTTGGGTACGATGCGCTCTTCGATCTCAAGCTGCTGCTTCAGCTCCGCCAGCTGCTGTTCGATCTGCTTCAGGCGCGGCCGGTAGGACTCCAGCTCGTTGTTCTCCCGGACTTTGTCGTCGAGAGCGTGCTGCGCCACCGTGTTCTTCTCGACCTGGCTCTTGTACACGGTGAAATACAGCACCGCCGTCAGCACGGCTCCGCCCGCAATCACCAATCCCCACTGCTTGATGCCCGAAAGTTCGCTAAAATTGATCGCCATAGGTCCGCCTCTACGACTTTCCTCTCTGGCAGGTCAGGATGAACTGAAACGCCTGCATGTCTTTCAACTGCTCGTCCTGCCACGTCTCCTTGATCTCGACGCTCTGGAAGAATCCGGTCTTCTGCAGATTCGCGATCAGGTTGGCCACGGCATCGGTCGACAGCGCCGTGCCTTCCAGGCTGACGTTGGGGCCGGTTTCATCCATCTTGCTCAGCCACACCGCTTCGGTGTTGTTCACCGTCTCGCCCAGCATGGCCATCAGGTTCACCGGCGTGGTCTGGTTGTTGCGCAGGTTGTCGATCACATCCACGCGGCGCTTGTAGTTGTTGGCCTGCGTCTGCCGCTCCAGGAATCGCGCCTTGACGTCGGCCAGTTCCCGGTTCTTCTTCTGGGCTTCATCCATGCGCACGGCGATCGCTTTGCCCTGATGATCGAGCCGGTACCAGACCATGAGATTCAGGAGCCCGGCCACCACCACCACCACCAGGAGCTTCAGCTTGGGCGATCCCATGTCGCCCATTTCCATCGTCGGCATCGACGGACCACCGCCGCCGGCGCGCTTGTTTTTCCCCTTGGCTGTTTCGAGCAGGTTGATTTTGATCATAGGGATTCAAAGCTCCTCAGGGCCAAGCCCACCGCTACTGCCATCTGCCCGGGGTTCTTTTCGACCAGCTCCGCCCCGAGTCCTTCCACCGGCGGGGTCACGCGCTGGAACGGATTCAACAGCTCCACCGGCATGGAAAATTCCTGCCGCAGCGCTTCCACCAGCCCCGGCACCTTCGACGAGCCGCCGGCCAAATAGATCTTCTCGATGTGCTCACCGGCGGCGCTGGCCCGGAAGAAGTCGAACGTCTTCTGGATTTCCAGCACGATGATCTCGGTCACCTGCTGCAGGATCGGCTGCTTGGCGTCTTCGCTCACCGTGCCCACCTTGTTGCCCAGCTTGAGCGACTCGGCGTCGTCAAAGCTCAGATCCAGCTCCTTCTGCAGCGAGTCGGTGTACTGGTGCCCGCCCACGCTGACGTCGCGCGGGAACAGGGGCGTCGTGCCCTTCACGATGTTGATGTTCATGACGCTGGCGCCCAGGTTCAGCAGCGCCACCACCTGGCCCGGCGAGGGCTGGTAGTTGTACTCGTAGCAGTTCTGCAGCGCCAAGGCATCGATGTCCACGATAGCCGGGGTGCGGCCGGCCATCGAGAGCACGTTGGTGTAGTTCAAAATCTTGTCCTTCTTCACCGCCACCAGGAGCACGTCCATCTGCGGCGAACCGACTTCGTCGGAGAGAATCTGGTAGTCGAGACTCACATCGGCCAGATCGAAGGGAATATGCTGCGCCGCTTCCTTCTCGATGGTCTCGGCCAACTCCTGATCGCTCATCGAGGGCAACGAGATCTTCTTCACAATCACGGAGTGGCCGCTCACCGCCGTGGCCACCGCCTTGGTCTTGATCTGGTTGTCGAGGAACAGCTTCGAGATCGCGCTCGAAACCGTGCCCGAGTCGACGATCATCGAATCGACCACGATGTCGCTGGCCAGCGGTTCCAGCCCCAGGTGCGCGACTTCAATCTGCCCACCTTTCTTTTTCAGCTCCACCGCCTTGATGCTCGAGGAGCCTACGTCCAGGCCAACAATCGACTTCGATCCCAGTCCAAACATGTGCCCACCTTCGTGTGGCGCGGGCATTCAGCCCGCGCAGTGTTTTCCTAAACTGTCCCAGCCGCTTTCGCCGCTGCCTTCGGTTTGCGTTTCACTTGCGGTTCGATCTCGCTCGACTTCTCTTCCATCCACTGGTCCAGCCGCGACTTCTTGAAGCGCCAGCGATTTCCCAGCTTGAACGCCGGGATTCTCTGCTCCCCCACGTACTTGTAAAGCGTGTCCGGACTCACGCCCAGATATTGCGACGCCTGGCGAATGTTCATCACTTCTCGCGAGTCGGCCATAGTTTCTCTTGCTCGTTCCTGCTGCTCTCGCCCGGGCTTGCCGCACAGGCTTCCGCTCGGAAATCAGCTCAGAACTTCTCCTTCCGAGGGCTTCGTGTCCTGAGCATATATCAGCCGGGAAAAGCCCCGGCTCGAAGCGAATCTCCTTGTTTTATTTGGTTTTTTGCCGGTTTTCTGGAATCGACAAAGCGACAGGAGGCGAGGTGTGTCTATATGTTGTAGCTTCTTAAAGGAAAGGCACAATTAGCAGTATTCGTCATGCAGATCGCCCCCGGTCACTCCGAGAACGGTAACTGAAGTACTAGGCACGGTACGGAGGTACTACGTCGCTAGGCCAGAGAGACTGATTGGACTCGCATCCGGCCTCGTTCGCCGTTGCTAGAGGAGATCGGCCGAGAATCCCGCACATCCTAGTGGCAGTTGATCGAAAAGCTGGCGCGATCCGACTGCATTTCGACCGGATCGACGATCTGAATTTGCTCCCAGCCGGACACGTGTCCTGCCAATTCCCAGGTCGTCTGGACCTCCTGGCTTCCTGGCTGCTCATAGTGCAAGTTTTGAATTGGGCTACCAGCCGACATATCACTGCGAACGAACTTGTAAGCGACGTTGCCCCTGCCCCCCGCCGTGGAAATTCGACCGGCAAACTTGATCTTCACCGGGCACGGGCCGTTGTAATTGAACGGATCGGCTCGAAGAATCGCCTCCACAACCCGGAATTTTTCCGGAGGCGGAGCCTGCGAGCGGGTTGAGCCCTGAGGGTGAGCGGGCGTGCTGCTGGTAGACGCGGACGATGATCCGGCCGCCGGTTGTGTGTTATGCGGAATCACCTGATACAAGCCCACCAGAGCCGTGATCAGCGCCGCAACTGCAGTGAGAACTCCCGGAAGCGTAGTCCAAAACGAACCCTTCTGTTCACCTTCGTCTGCCAAGGAAATGGCTCCCTTCCGCTGTCGGCCCGGCCCGCATCGTGAGAGTGCCCCCGGCTGAAGGAGCTGCCCTCGCGTCCGTTCTCGACAGCGACCGCAAGGGCCCTAATTCACGTCCGCCACCCGTCCGTTGATGAACGTCACCTTCATGTCTTTGTAAACGTAGAGTTGCTTGGGGCCAAGGTTGACCATCTTTTCGGGCTGGCCGAATGCGGCCACGACCTGATCGATCGTCATGCCCATCTGAATGCTCTGCGGCTGCTGTTGCTGCTGCGCCTGTTGCCCGCCGCCTTGCTGGCCTCCGCCCTGTTGCCCGGCCTGCTGTTGCCCGCCCTGATCTCCCTGTGCCTGATCCGATGAGCTGTCGCTGATGGCGAACACCTGGCCGATCGTGTCTTCCACGTCCCCGGCACTGGCTTTGGCCAAGGTCCCCTTGGCGAACTGGAAGACCATGTTCACCTTGTTGTAGGTGGGCGGATCGGTCTTGTTGCAGGAGTCGCAAGCAATAATGCCCATTGTCACCTGATCCTTGTCGAGGTTCACGTCAACCTTGCTGGGATAGACCTTGTCGCCGATCTTGAACAGCTTGGTGACCGCTTCATTGTTGGCGGCGTCGGGCGTCGTGGGACACTTGTGCATGATGCCGCAGAACTTGTCGCTGATCCCTTTCACCTTGCCCACGGTGTCGGTGGAGTGGATGGTGCCATCCTGGTAGGTCGCGGTACGCGTGGTGTTGTTCTTGTAGGGACTGCCGAGGATGCCCCCTTTCTTGACCTCCAGCAGCGTGCCTTCTTCGGTCACGGCGGCACCGCTGGAGTCCGATCCCATCTTCACCAGCTTGTATTGCGCCGCCAACTGCTCCGCCAAGGTGGGGGCCTGCGCCCACGCCGCCACCGATAGTCCTGTCGCCAGCGCCAGCAGCAGCGCCGCCGTCATCGCCTCGATTCTCTGCCGCATAAGCCAATTCTCCTGAGTAACTTATCGTTAGAAAAATCCCACTTCTGGCAACACTGGCCAGAAGTGGGAACCCGTATAAATCTCTGAAGCGGGTGCCCCATTTCTCGCGCGTTTTGTGCGCCAGAAATGGGGAGTTTCGAATCCTTACTGTTGTCCGCCGCCTGTTCCGCCGCTGGCATTGGCTTGCTTGGCCTCGGCTTCGGCCTGGTCAGCCGCCGTCTGCTGATCCTGCAGAGCTTTCGCCGCGGTGCTATCCGCCGCAGGGGCTGGAACTTCTCCATCATGCTTGCCGGTGTCAGGGGCCTTGGGCAGACCGCCGGTGCCTTGCTTTTTAGAGAGTTCATCCATGCCGTTGGAAAGCTGCTCGCGCAGGTGGTTCCGCATCTCCTGCAGATCGTCGAGTGACACAGCGACCTGCTTGCCCACGGCACAATCGGTCTTGCTGCTGGCCAGCACCTTCACCTGGAGATTCTTGTCTCCGTCGGGTGTTTCGGAGGTACGGCTGATGATGTCGCCTTGGGTCAGTGAGCACTCTTCGCCGTCTGCAGCGGTGGAAACTTCGTCGTTGACCACAAAGATCGGCCGCTTAGGATCGAGCGCCGGCGGGGGTTCATTGCCGGCTGCCTGTCCGCCCGACGAAGCGTTGCCGCTCTTGGAAGCATCCGCCTGATCTGCCCCCAACTGCGCTTTGATCTCCTCCGCCAGCTGATCTTTGACTTCCTTGGTCATCGTGACCTTGGTCTCGTCAGGCACCGGAAACGCTCCCAGGCTGGCCACGAGTTCAAGGTCCGGAGCGAGCGGACTTAGCTGCGCGTTCGCTTCCGCCCGCGCTGCATACGCCGCCTGCAGGCTGGCCGCGATCATCCAATCGGTCAGCCAGAAGGCCGCCGAAGGATACACGGGATACGGCGCCCAGTACGGGCCGTAGTATCCGTACCACGGCGCTCCTCCCCATCCCCACCCGTAGTACACGGGCGCGGGCCAGGGATTGTAGGCCCAGCCGTAATACGCGGGGCCGTAATAGTAGGCCGGGGCCCAGCCGTAGTAGCAGCAATACCCACCATATCCGTAGGAGCGGTATACGTTGACATACGTCCTGCCGCCGACCACATAGGTGCGCGAAACGTAGGTTCTGCCTCCGCGAGCGAAATATGCCCGCTGCACAAAGCCACCATGCGCGCCGGTGGTCACGACTCGCGCACCGTTATGCGTGCTCACGACGGTGCGGCTGCCGTGGAAGCCACGCGAAATCTGCATCCCATGACTGTTGATGGAGCGGACCTGCCCATTAGGACGGAAGTTCGCCGTTCCGCCGCTCTTCAGCGAAACCGTTTTGCCGGGTGCCGTCCGGCTCGTGGCGGAGGCATTGCCACGACCCGCATTCCCTGCCATACCCGGCCGCGCGGCGTTGTTGGTGGCTGCGGGACGGGACGCATTGTTCGTCGTCCCCGGGCGTGAAGTGTTGTTGCTTGGGGCCCCGGGACGGCCGGCGTTATTTGAGCCCGGATGTGTTGCCGCAGGCGTCGAGGGATGCGCTGCAGGCGCGCTGGTTTTCGGCGGCGGTGCTGACTTGGTGTTTTTCTGTTGACCCACTACCGGAACGGCCACGGCGAGCAGAAGCACAGCCAACTTCTGCAGGAAACGCTTACTGGTCTTGGGATTCATCACGCACTCCTGAATTCAAGGATTCCCGACGGCTTTAAAAGAAACTTCTCTCGCTTGCGTATTAAGATCCCGGTGGCTCGAAAAGTCCACCGATGCAGGGGTCCAAGCCTCGACACACGTCTCAACACGGGGGAAATCGGGGCGCCCAAACGTTATCAAAACTTTCTTCGGCGCGCAATCGTTCTCTGTGATTCCCCTTCGCGGTGGCGGTCCTTTTTGGGGCACGGCTTTTCTGGTCTCTGGCTGCGGCTTCCGCTGCGGTAATCTAGTCTCCGGATTGTTGGAGGAAACCGTGCGCTATCTGGACCGTCTGCAACCGCTCGCCCTTCTCGTCATGCGCCTCTCTCTTGGTGTGATCATGGTCGCGCACGGATATCAGAAAGTTTTTGGCGGCCTGCACCACCACGCCCAGTTTGTTGCCAGCCTGGGCCTGCCGGCGTGGTCGGGCTACGTCTCTTCGTTCACTGAGTTTCTGTGCGGATTAATGATTCTTACAGGTTTTTTTAGCCGGCTGGCGGCTTTCGCCATCTGCATCGATCTGGCCGTGGCGATCTGGAAGGTGCATTGGCATAACGGACTGACCGGCAACGGCGGAGTCGAGTTCCCGCTGGCGGCGGCCACGCTCGCCTTCGCCTTGATCTTCTTCGGCGCGGGACCCATTTCTCTCGACCACATTCTTCGTGGCGGAGGCAGTGGGGCGCGGAGGGCGTGATTGGGGAGTGGAGCCCCGGACGCATTCGTCCGGGGTTGCGCGCACCGCGCGCAATGTCGGCCTTCGGCTTCGCTCAGGGAAAGGCTACGGCGTCCGCCCTACACCGCAACTTATTTCAAGACCAGGGGTTGGCACATGGAGTGGCGATATCCGCTTTGAATCGGGCCCGGGTTTGAATCTGGCCGCGGCTGAAAGTATGATGGTGCCTTACCCATGCACCTGCATCCAAACTGTTCTGCGGTCGCATCTTATCGACTGCGACCATCAATCCAGGAGGTTCTCTTGAGAAAGCTCGCCTTCTTTGTGATCGTGTGTGTGTTTTCCCTTATCACCAGCTTTGCCGCAGCCCAGCAGGCTGATGTCACGCTCGGTTTCGGCACCATCACGTCGCCTGGAGCTTCGTCGTGCAACCCAGACACTTTGTTTTGTCCCGAAAAAGGCGGCCTCTATCCGACGATTGGGGTCGACGTCATCTTTCATCGGCGCATTGGTTTTGCCTATGACGTAACCTGGAGAGGCGGACAGGGCGCATACGGAGGGACCGGCGGTCAGCCCTATCGTCCGATCATTAACGATTTCAATGCCGTCTATCAGCCCCGCGTGGGCAAGAGAGTCGGAGTCGACCTTATTGCGGGCATCGGCTTCCAGGACACGCGCTACTACGGGTACACTCCCAGTACAGGCTGCGTTTATTTCGGAGCCTGCTTCAGCAGTTCGTTCCATTTCCTGACCGATTTTGGAGGCGGGATCCGCTACTACTTCTGGCATCACGCGTTTATTCGCCCTGAAGTCCGCTACTACTGGCTCAACAACAATACCAATGACTTCACGGGCAATAACATTCTCCGCGTCGGAGGCTCGATCGGCTACACCATCGGCGGTCCAGAGTAGGCTAGTTCCGGCAGCCGCGCATCTTAAACCGCAGGGCATTTGCTAACATGTTCGCGAGCGACCAGTTCTCTGGTCGCTCGTCCGTTAGCGGCATCCGCATCAGTCACGCTGGAAGGAATCATCAAGCTTCAGGGGAGGTGTGTTGAGAAAGCTCGTCTTGTTCGCATACGCATGCGCGCTCGCGATAGTTGCCAGCCAGGCCCGTGCGCAACAGCAGATTGATATAGCCGTCGGCGCCAGCCGTCTTTACTCACCCAAGCCGCTCAACTCCTCTTTGGCCTTTGCCCCACCCGCGCTTACCGGGGGAATCTATCCTCAAGGCAGCGTGCAGGTAATTTTCAGCAATCATTTTGGATTCAACGTGGAAGGGACCTATCGCTACAACGACGACGTGTACAACGGCTTTCAGCGCTTCCGACCAACCTTCTACGAGGCCAACGGGGTGTATGCGTCTCGAGTAACGAACAGAATCCGGGCCGACGCCATGGTAGGCCTGGGCGGCGAGACAGTCTTTTTCTACAACCAGTTCGGTTCGTGCAATCCGATCTACGCCGGGGACTGCCACGTAAACGCGAACAGCACCCACCTGCTCGAGCACGTGGGAGGCGACCTGCGCTACTACTTCTGGCGGCGCGTGTTCGTGCGGCCTGAGGTGCACTTCTATCACATCCAGAACAACACCAACATTTTCAGCAGCAACAACGTTCTTCGCTACGGCGCGTCGATCGGGTTCAGCCTCAGTCGCCAGTAAAACCGGGCCGGGAGACTGCGAGAAAAGAAAAGGCAGCGTCCGCTCGACGCTGCCTTTTGAGCTAATGCTCTTGGGGTCTACGGTTCTGCGGCGCAGATTTCTGCTTCGTGAATAGCCTGATCCAAATGCTTGATGGCGGCAACGCGGTGGCCGTGAAAGTCGTGCTCCGCGGTCTCGAGATGATGCTTGGCGTTGTGCATGGCTTCCAGGGCCTCGTCAATGTGCGGATGTGGCGGCATCGGGGTTGCTGCAGCCACGGCTGGCGCGGCCACGGCTGGCGCGGCCACGGCTGGCGCGGCCACTGCCGGTACCGGCGCAGCCGTTGCCCTCGGTTGCAAGACGGCCGCTGAGAAGGCCAGTGTTAGGACGACCGTTACTGCGATCACGAAAAAGAAACTCAGAAACCTCTTCATGCGTTCCTCCTCGTCCGACTTGCGGCGCGGACGCAACCTTTTTGCTTCCATGGGATGGCCACGGAACACACCTCGCGTGCAGTTTGAGATTTCTCCGCGACTTCCGCACAGTATAGCCGCGTCTTTGCCGTCTGCGCCTGTGCAAAAGTTAACTCAGCGGATGCCCGGTTCCATTCTTGCGGCGGTTTCGCCACCACCAAGAAATTGCTGTCAGCAAAACCGCAATCAGGACGGCTATGTCGAACCGCTTGAGATCGCGCATCAGCGTCGCCCAGTGGCGCCCGAACATGTAACCCACGCTGGAGATCACCGCCGCCCAGACCGCAGCGCCGAGAAAATTGAACAGCAGAAAAGTTCGCCACGGCATGCGCAACACTCCGGCCAAGGGCCCTGCGACAACCCGCAGACCAAACACGAACCGCGCAAAGAAAATGGTGACCCCGCCAAAACGGGAAAAGAGGTCTTCCCCTCGCGCCAAAATAGATGGAGGGACGCGGAATGTGCGCTGATAGCGCTCAAGCAACGGGCGCCCGCCATAGTGGCCCAAGGCGAAGCCAAGGCTTCCGCCAACGGTCGAGACCATAGTGGCTACTACCATGATCCAGGGAAGTTGCAGATCGTGCTCGGAAAAGGCCAGAAAGCTCGCCAGCAATAGAATGGGTTCTCCCGGGAGCGGGATTCCAACGTTCTCCAGCAGGAGGGCCGCACCGACCGCCCAGTAACCGTAGTGCACTACTGCATGCCGTAACAGGTCGAAGAAGGAGTGGTTCATGCGTAACGGGGTGAGTGATGACCGGTCAGCGATCTGCTGAAGTTTACCGGTGTTAGCCGCCGGTGTCGGTTAGAAACTTGAGCAACTCCCGATTAAAGTCCTCCGCACACTCCTCGTAAGGCAAATGCCCAATGCCAGAGAATACGACCTTCTTCGCGTTTGGAAAGTATCGCGCCAGCGGCTCCAGCGAAGAAACGTAAACGGCCGGGTCGCGATCTCCCCACATCAGCAGGGTTGGAATTGCTGTCAGCTTCGGCAGCAAGACCTCCAGTTCCCGCAGGTCAGCACCCCATGTGCTGACGATACTGAGCGCATGATCGAACAGCCCCGGTATTCTTATCGGTGCCTTGTAGCCTTCCAGACTTCCTGCAGGAATTTTGCTCTTGTCGGCATACAAGCGGGCGTGAAAAAAGGGATAAAGCGAAGGCACGTTCTCGAGGACCAGACGAACCAACGGAGCTCCGAAGGAAGTGCCGGCGAACGCTGCCAAGCTCTGTCCGTGCGGTGAGAATGGATTCACCGGACAAACCAGAACGAGCCGCCGGATTCTGACCGGAGCCGTCCCTTCGATGCATTGTGCGGCTGCCACCATCGCCACCGCTCCGCCGCGTGAAGTCCCCAGCAGATCGAGCGATTCCATACCCAGATTCTCGGCGAACCGAAGTACCCGCCCCGCCGTCGCTCGCAAGGAGTGATCGATGCGAGGGCGGTCGGAGAACCCCGCTCCCAGCATGTCCGGCGCGTAAACCGTGAAATGTGGCGCCAGCGCCGGCATGACATAGCGCCACGAAAAGGAATACCCGAGCAAACCATGCAACAAAATCACCGCCGGTCCCGCACCCGCGCGCAGGTAGCGCATGCGGGCGCCATCGAAATCCATCCAGCATTCTTCGATGGCGGTGCCATTACCCGAGCCACTTACCCGTTCCGGCTGGACATCACCAATCTGCAGACGATTCGCGTCGACCGCGTTCGCAGCGATTTCCTTCATCTGTACTTCGTTCATCTGGACTTCCCGCATGTGTCCACAATCTCTCCGCCCGGAAGACAACTCTTTCCCGCAGGCCAGATTCTATCTAATTGAATAATGCCTCTGTCGCTTCACTTTGGGGAGCTTCGGCTCCCCGTTTTTTTCCTTCGGTCTTTGGTGTTAGGCGTTTGGTCTTAAAAGTCTTAGCGAGGACTGCAGTCGCAGGCCACTAACACCTGAAGACCAATACCTACGACCGGGGTTACGCCGCCGCCTTCTGCTTCTTTCCCAGGAGCTTCTTCAAAACGCGAATCCCCTTGTCCACATGCTTCTCCTCCAGCAAGAACGGAGGCAGGAATCGCACGACTGTGTCCTGCGTGCTGTTGAACAGCACGCCTTCCGCCAGTCCCGCGTCCACAATTGGGCGCGCCGGAATCTCCAGCTGAATCCCCTGAATGAATCCCCGGCCGCGGACTTCATTGCCCGCTCCGCGTTTCTCAGCTAGCGCTTTCAGTTCCTGCTGCAGATAGGCTCCGACCTTATTCACGTTCTCGAGCAGCTTCTCTTCCTCGACAATAGACAGAAACTCGAGCGCAATGCGGCACGCCAGCGGCCCGCCACCGAATGTTGTTCCGTGCTGTCCCGGGGCGATCGCATTAGCAAATTCCTCCTTCGCGATGAACGCTCCCAACGGCAGCCCCGCCGCGATCGGCTTGGCAATCGCCACGATATCGGGCATCACGCCAAAACTTTGAAACGCAAAAATGGTTCCCGTGCGCCCCAGGCCGCACTGAATTTCGTCGAAGATTAGCGCCGCCTTGTGTCGGTCCGCCAGAGCGCGGCATTCCTGCAAAAATTCTGGAGAGCATTCGTAAATCCCGCCTTCGCCGAAAATCGGTTCCAGGACGATGGCGCAGGTGTTGTCGTTTACCGCCGCGCGCAGACCCTCCACATCGTTCTGCCTCACGAACGTCACATCTTCGAGCAGCGGTTCGAACCCCTTGCGATGCTTGTCCTGCCCGGTCAGCGACAATGCGCCAAACGTGCGCCCGTGATACGAGCCCTCCAGCGCCACCAGACGGCACTTGGCCTCGCCGCCCGCGCGGTGGCCCGCCAGACGCGCCAGCTTGATCGATCCCTCAATCGCCTCGGTGCCACTGTTGGAAAAAAACGCGCGAAACTTTTCTCTGGAAGATCCGTCTCCGGAAGATCCGCTGGCAAGTGTGCACAGCTTTTCCGCCAGCGGCCCCTGGTATTCGTGATAGTAGAGATTGGAAACATGCACCAGCCGCGCCGCCTGCTCGCGAATCGCCCTCACAATCCGCGGATGCGCGTGCCCCAGCGCATTCACTCCCAGGCCGGAAACGAAGTCGAGATACTTCCTGCCCTCAATGTCATACAAAAACACGCCCTTGCCGCGCGTCAGCACGACAGGATAACGGCTATAAGTCTGCAGCAAATATTTCCGCTCTCGTTCCGCGATTTGTTCGTAGGTAGCCGACGGAGCCGCACTCTCGGTTGAAGCAGCGGTAGGAGCGACAGAAGAAGCAGTCATCAGAACCTCCAAAATTCGATTTTACTCGATCCGGTTGTCTCCCACTTGCCGCGCATTGACTCCCATGTGAGCTTCTCTTACCATCAGGGGCCATCGCGACGTGCCTGGAGGGGCGCTTTTCGATTGAGTTCCTCGCCAGCCGACGATTGCAGATCCGCAATGCGAAAGCGAAAGTATGCCCACCGCGAATGAGTTCTGGGACGTGGCGGCGCAGGTCTCTTCGGAGCGCGGCGGCCTGGTGGTGGGCTTTGTCCGTGACGGAACACAGCCCGAGGTCGGGTCCACGATCGACAACGTTTTCGGCTTCGCCGCCCTGGAGCCCGTCACGGTCGCCGGCGTTTCTGACTCGACCGACTGGGACGAACAGGTAGAAGCGTTCTATCGCCTGCGTCCTTCCTGGGGCCGAGGGAAAGCCGGCGATCCCGACGCAAAATACTATCGCGTAAGTCTCCCCGCGCCCGGGCCGATACGCACGCAGCAGAGTGCAACCGACATGCTTCCGTCCTTCTCCCCCCGGCTCACTATCCCTGCTCTCAGCTCTCTCAGCCGATATGCGGTGGCGGCCGGGAAGTTCAAGGGAGCGACTTTTTGGCCGAGGGCCGCTGCCCGCGCCCTCGACCTGGTTCTGCAATACTTCGTGGCAATGTTTACGGGAGTACTGTTCACTATTTTGTTAACGGTTGCCGCGGGAGGACGACCACCGGCGTGGGTTCTGGCCCGCATCTCACGCGCGCACCTGCCGGTTTACGCGGCCTCATTATTAGGATCGTTTGCGTACTTCGTGATCTGCGAGAGCATTCACGGCAGTACGCTCGGCAAATTGCTGCTCTCGTTGCAGGTACTGCAGGAAGATGGGTCGCGTTGCCGGCCGACCTCGGCGATCATCCGCGAACTGGGTTACTTTGTCGACGTTCTGTTTTTCGGATTCATCGGCTACGTGGCCATGAAAGATACCGACGAGCAGCAACGGTACGGCGATCAATGGGCACACACCATCGTCTGCAAGCGCTCCGACGTCCCGCCGGAGAGCCAGCAAAGCACGATGCGGTTTGTGCTGGGAGTAATGCTGGGCATCTTTGCCTACGTGGCGTTCCTGATGATGGGCCTGCTGATTCAGATGAATTCCTGACACGCCAGATCGCGCGAGTCGTTCCTAGTGTGGGTCGTTTCCAGCGTTGGTGGAAAATGGGCTTCCGGATTTCGACTAATACAACGGCGGTTGACCCTCCGGTCGCGTCTTCCACCGGCGGTGTACCCACAACCACTGCTCCGGATATTTCCTAACGTAATCCTCAATCACCTTGGTGAACTTCTGCGTGTTGGCGACGATGTCACATTCCAGGTTACCCGTACGCACCAGTTCTACTGGCGGATCGAATCGCAGCCGGTACTTCCCCAGCGCCTCATCCCAAATCGTAAAACCCGGAACCACCGCGGCATCCGTGCGCAATGCAATGCGCGCCAGTCCACTCGCCGTGCATGCCGGGATGCCGAAGAAATCCACAAACACGCCCTGCGGAGGAGTCATATTCGTGTCCATCAGGATTCCGACAGTCTCGCCCGCCTTCATCGCGGCCAGCAGCCCACGCACGAACTCATCCTTGGCAACCGTCTTATTCCCATGCATGGTGCGGTAGCTCTGAATCAGCCGGTCCAGATATTCATTGTCCATGGGCCGCATCACCACGTGCAGCCAGTGCCCATGAAGCGAATGCGCAAAGGCGGAGAGTTCCCATCCCCCAAAGTGCGCCGTCAGAAACAGAACGCCCTTGCCGCGAGCATAGGCGCGTTCGTAGTTTTCCAAGCCGTCGTACACCACTACGTCGTGAATGTTCTCGCGCGTGTAGCGCGGAAACTGGCACACCTCGGCCAACTGGCGCCCCAGCGAGGTAAACTCCCCTCGCAATATGCGTTCCCGCTCCTTTTGACTTTTTTCGGGAAAGACCATTTCCAGATTGCGCATTCCAACCCGGCGCAGCCGGAAATGCAACGTGTAGATCAACCAGGCAAGGCTGATGGCGAACGCGCGCGACCAGCTACGCGGCAGAATGCCCAGAATCTTGACGAACGGCCAGGCTGCCGCGTATTCCAGTTTTCGCCGCATTGGGAGAGCAGGGACTAGGGTCTAGAGTTCAGGGACCAGGAATGCGAATAGCTCTTGTCAGTCCCTATCCCCTAGCCCCTGACCCCTGTTTTTTATTTCGCCGCTTCCTGCGCCCATTTGGCCAAGGTCGTAAGGAACGTGTTCGCGCTCGCGGGCGGATCGATTTCTCCGGTCAACGACGCTTTCGTGGTCACCATGTGTCCGTAGAATTCCCGCGTCGAGCTCTTATCCTGTTTGACGACCGCGCCGTTCAGAGTCACACCGGCAAACACTCCGCGGGCCCGCGAATAGGTCAGCACTTCGGACCGCATCTTCCAATCGGTGTTGCCTTCTGCATGACGTCCCACCGGACCCGCCGCCACCGACGCATCTGCGCCCAGCGCAAACTGACTCGAGAGCAGGTGCTGCATTCCGTTCTTGTTCATGATCAGCATGACCAGATCCACGGCCTGGCCGCCGATCTGAAGTCCGAAACTGCCTCCCCCTACGGTAAAGAACGCGGGCGCGCTCCAACCTTTCGGCGTGCGGCAGCTGGCCAGGCCACGGCCATACTTGCCGCCGAAAATGAATCCGCCCTTCAGCATCGACGGCACCACGGCTACGCATTCCGACGAACCGAGAATCTCCTGGGGAATGCCCCTGTCGGGCGCGCCTTGAATCTCATCCAACACATCCGCTGCGGCCTGCACGCGATCGGTAACTTTTGAATCTTTTGCCTGATCATCAGCCGCGAAGGCAGGGGAAAACGCAGAGAGCGACACCAGCAGGGTCAACAGTGCAAACTTTCGCATAGGTCCTCACCACAAAACAATTCTCTGGGATTTGTTACTTGGATTGTAAACGAAAGCGGGGCCGTTGCATGAAAGCCAGACGAACGTTGAGCACGCAGGCAGGGGCTGGTGCGCTGGAAGCTGGGACTCGGGACAAAAAAAATGCGGGGCTGAAAGTAGTGACCCTAATCGCCACTCCCAACCCCGTCTCCCAGGTTCTGTGGTAGGTGAGGCGAGTATGCGCTGCAGGCGGGGGCCTCACAAGATTACGAAGGTAAGTGGTCCACGGGGTTACCACGCTCCCCTGGAATGGAAGACTGGAAGCTTTAGGCCTACACCCGCCGGCCTCTGACACCAGCTACTTGGTGGCGACCAGCGAGTGTGTAATCGCATGCACTGACAGCGCGATGCGGTTCTGCACGCCTACTTTGCGCATCAGCTTCGCCACGTGCGCTTTCACGGTGCGTTCTTCGATTCCCAACTGACCGCCAATCTCTTTGTTCGACCGTCCTGCGACCAGCATTTCCAGCACTTCTTTCTCGCGGTCGGTGAAGGTGACCCGTCCCGCGGGGAAAATCCGGCCCGGCGCTGAGGAGACGCGCTCAATGAACATCGAGAGCACGCGACGCGGTGCCCATACCGATCCCTGGTTCACAACACGGATCGCCTGCGCAAATTCAGCAGGCGTGGCCGCTTCATCAACGTAGCCTTTGGCTCCGGAAGCAATTGCCTTGAGAATGGTTTCTTCATCAATGCCCGAGCCAGTCACGATGATACGCAGATCCGGACGCGTCGCTTTCAGGCTGGCCATTACGTCAAACAGGTTTTGTCCGGAACGGTTGCCGAGCAGGATGAGATCAATGCCCTGCAGCGTGCTGATTTCCGGAAGCGCCGCGGAGATAAGTTCGAACTCGGGCTCAGAGTCAAACAGCGCGCGAAACCCGACAAAGCGTAAAGGATCGCTTTCCACCACTGCGATTCGAATTACAGGTTTTCTGGCGACTGCTGCTTTCATAGTTTTCCCTATAGGGTCTGGATTCTTCTACTCAGCATAGTAATAAATCGGTGCCGTGCAAAGAGAAGGTGACCGAAGGGAAATTACGGGAGTAACATGGAAAACGCGTGTCGCACGCGGCATTTGGCAGGCTGAAAATCGGCGCAGTCGCGACATTTTGTCATCGCGACACTTTGCCATTACCTAAACGAGGCTCCTAGTCGCATGAAGAAATCAGAATTATTCGCTCTCACCTTCGTTCTGCTCGCCGTTTCCATTTTTGTGCTGGCGCAGGCGCCCACACAACAGTCGGAGCCGGCTCCTGCGCCGCAGACTCCCGCGCCTACACAACAGTCGGAACCGGCGCCGGCTCCAGCACCACAGATGCCAGCGCCCCCACAAACGCCGGCGGTTCCTGCGTACACGCCCAAATACCACGGCGATCCAGCCCGCTCGGATTCCGAATTCGCCGCGCTTGCCTATATGCGCGGCGTCATGCGGGCCCAGATGCTGTTCAACAAGCATTACGGTCACTATGCCACTGCCCTCACGCAGCTGGTTCACAGCGGAAATTTCACGCAGCGTATGATCAATCCCGACCGCGGCGACTACACGGCAGGTTTTAAGGGAAAGGCGGACAGCTTCGTGCTGACCATGACGCCGAAAAATCTGGACGCCCAGCATCGCTCGTTTTACGCCACGGACGACGGGAAGATTCACGGCGACGAAGCCAAACCCGCAGATACAGACTCGACCGTAGTCGAGACGCACCGCTGGTGAAGTGAAATCGCCTTCAGGAAATGCGGGATGCGCGTGGCGCGGGCCACGAACAGGCGGCGTCTTTACGGCTTGCCGTTCTGCGCCACCGACGGCTGAATGCGGCGCAACCCAATTACGGGACAAACGTCCGGATATTCAGCGTACTCGAATGCCTTCGCGTCCTTGGCTTCGAAATGCTTCAGCCAATCCACAACTTTCGCTACTGACTCAGGAAACGGGTTCTCGCCGTCCGCATTCAACCAATGCACCCGCTGGGCTTCGTGCCCGATCTCGTGCGGTGTCCCATCTTCCAGTGCGCCCCGAATCTCTGCTGCGAAGCTCTCTGAGTCCTGACGAATCAAGCCGCCATGATTGCTCGTCACAGCGCGGAACTTCTCCGAATCAAGCAGGGTCTTCAATTGCTCACGCTGCTCTTTGGTCAGTTTCCCTTGCAACCGCTCGGTTCCCGTGATCAGCGTGCGTTCGATGCGGTACCCTCCGTCGCGCGAAACGGCCACGCAGATGTGGCGAGCGGCAGCATCGTCGGACACAATCGCGGAAGTATCGTATGCAAGCCTGGCGAACAAATCTGCATCGTGCGAGTGGTACGCTTCTTGCGCGCGAACACCGGCCGAGATCAGAACCACCGCTGCAACAACAACGAATGTCGGAAATGACCGCATGGCAACCTCCGGAGAAATTCAATGGTGCCATTTTAGTATGGCTTTAAATTGCGGCAAACCTGGTTGGGGAATGCAGGCACTACGGCTGCGCCTCCGCCTCGGAGATCACTTGCAGCGATACGCTCCTTCGTTCTCCCTCGCTCGCACGCAGCGCGCTGCCGAGACCAGCGTAGTTCTTGAGAAATTCGCCATTGTAGTAGGCGTCGCCGTCCACGCTTTCCCAGGCGAACAGCGTATAGTCAGCCGGCGCAATGCCCTGCAGGGTGAAGCGCCCACTCTGATCGCTGACCGTCTTGCGATAGCGGTCCACCCGTCCGCGCAGACGCGCTTCCGGGACAGCGACGATCACGGCATTGGCCACCGGCTCGCCCTTCTGGTCTGTAACGACGCCATCCAGAGCAGCCCCGTTGGAACTGGCGACCAGATCGAGCACGACCGCGCCACCGTTCACGCTGATGCCGGCCTCATCTGCCTCGCGGCCGCCTGCCAGCACGGATTTCAGATACCACTCCGGACCCAGGCCGCCGCCCGCGAACTGCACGTAATAGCTGCCCGGCGGAACGCTCTTCCATTCGAAGCTGCCGTCGGGAGCGACCTGCGTGATATTCGAAAAAGCATCTCTGAAGGAGAATGCGCCCAACAAATCGTCGTCTCCGTCGGCTGCCCGCAACATTAGGAACAATTCGCCCGGTTCGATCCGGTTGTTGCCTTTGCTTTCCAAGCGGAGGCGGCCGTGAATCCATCCGCCGGGTTGCGGAGCCAGCCGCAAGTCATCGACGTTGCCCGCCACCAGCAACGACTGGCGCGCCATCATCGGCGCGGGTGTATTTTCCACCGTGGCGAGAATCGTGTACGCGCCGGGAGCTACGTCGCGAATCACGAAGGAACCGTCCTTGTGGATCTCGGCGTCGTTCAGCATCAGGTTGAAATCGTGCGACTGCAGCATGATCGTCGCCGATGAGCGTGGCGGCAGGTTCACTACAGACCCGTGAATACTCAGCGCCGGACTGGGTGTCAGCGAGAAGTCAACGGGAAAATCGTCGCCTGCTTTCAACTGGATCGGAGCGGCCTGACTGCGGTCCGTTGTGCCGGGGTAATAGGTAGTCTGGTAGGACAGAGCCGCCGTCTTGTCTGATGCGTTCGACCTCGCCGACCCCGGATCACTGGCGGCGCGTCCCGCCGCTTCGATCAGGCTCTTGAAGTCCGGCGGCGGATTCACCGACACGTAGTAATTGCCGGCGGGCAAGTTCGCGATGCGGTATTCGCCCAGGTCGTTGGTTCGCTCCGATCCCGCCGGCTCCCATCGGTTGCGGCCGGAAGCGAGTGTCTGGCGCAACACGGTGACCTGTGCGCTGGCCATAGGGTCGCCGTCTTCGTCGGTGACGCGCCCCCGTACCACAGCTGCAGCCTGCAGGCGAATGAGCAGGTCCTTGACTTCCTGTCCGGCGGTGAGTGTCAGCACGCGGCCGTCGATGCGGGCGCGGTGCTTGTCAACTTCCAGAAATCCGGTGCGCTCGGCGAAAAGATGATAACGGCCGGGCGCGATGCCCTCGATGCGAAAGGAACCGTCTGGGCCGCTGATGGCGGTGGAGGCTCCGCTCTCCGCCGGATTTTCGGCGATCAGCTCGATCAACGCTTTTTTCACTGGCTCGCCGCCGGGTTCTTTTGTAACGGTGCCTTCAATCACGCCGTGGCTGGCGGGTTTCGAGGCAACCGGGGTCGTTTGCGCCACCAGCGCTGTGGCGCCGAGGATCAGAACGCTCAATAGGCAGGTGCGAACCAAGTTCATTCTCAGATGGGAAGACCTGGGTTGCGAGCGGAGCCGGGAGGAGCGGTCCAGGGGACTCGACTAGCTGCTATTTTACCTCTGTTTATTCTGAGTCCCAAGCATGAATTACAACCTTACATTGCCACTCCTTAACGCCAAACCCTTACTGGCAGCCGGTTTCCGGGCACTGATCCTTGCGGTATTCATCCACATAGATGGTCCAAGGCGGTTCCCCGAGCGCATCGCGGTAGAGCCCAGTCTTGAAGTAGACCTGGCGCAGGGAGCGGCCGCGCGGCGCCCTGTATACCGTGGGGCCGCGATAGCGAACAATCGTGCGGCCGTCGAGAGTGGCGTCGATGCTGCCCTGGTCGGTGAGATCGAATCGGATCACGAAGCGAAAGTCGAGCCATCGTCCGCGAACGTCTTCGCTGCCGCGATAAAGCTCCTGGCTGTGGCTCTCGTCACGACGCGTGATTCTGAGCACTCCGTGGTCGTAACGAATTGCCAGCACAGGGTTGTCTGGATGGCAGCGCCAGCACAACTGCTTCCATTGAGCAATCACCAGACGCTCCGATGTCTGCGGAAAATCCGGCGGGATATACAGACTGAACGAATACACGTACGTTCGGCCGAGGCGGGAGAACAGCCACCACGACTCCATGAGTTCATCGCGCTCGGTGGCAGCTCCTTCTTCGCTGGCAGCCTCGTAGCGATCGCCGTTGCGCACGGTGATGGCCAGTGCTCTGCGACCGGAGCGAACGATGGCCTGTTCAGGCACAACTGCTCCGCGAACGAAGCGTCCACGCGACCAATGAAACCGACTCAGGTGATGAGACTCAAAGCCGTCGTAGACGTGGATAGGGACTCGGCGCAGGACGAAGACAAAGAGGAGTCCTAACGTCAAGACGATTGCAGCTGCCTGAAGAAGCCTCTTCATGTTGGGTAAGGCCGCCTGAAGATTCTAGCTGTCTTTGCGATACAGCAGGTTGCGCATGGCTTCGCGGCGGGCGGCGTTGGCCTGCTTGTCGGTTTTCAACACGTCGGTCGACTTCGATGAGGCGTCCGCTTCCTCTTCACCGCACGAGGGACAGTGGTTGGCAAAGCCGGGCTTGCCGGGTTTGAGTTCGAACTCTTCGCCGCAGACGACACAGGTTTTGATGGGATAGGTGGGCATGGTTGGTTCCATTTTATCGTGAGGGGAGAATATCGAGCCCTTCCCGAAACGAAACTTCGCGGTGCGAGAAATCCAGCCAATAACAGCCGTTCCGGATCGCCGCGATCTATGCTCTTGGGCGTGGGCCTGTGGTGTAATGGCAGCACAGTTCCTTGCCAAGGTACAGGTGAGGGTTCGAATCCCTCCAGGTCCATTCCTTCTCAGGAAGGATTGTCTCTCAGGGACGAGTGGAGGGTTCGTAGGGCAGGGTGCGGCCCTCCTTAAAGTAACTTGATTTGCAGAGGGATTGCTTCGATAATAGTCTTGTTACCTTGGCGAGGAACTGGTTTTCAGTACTCGCGAACGGCCTCGGGCTTCCGGGGCCGTTTGCATTTTCGGCCGCCTAAATCCACGTGGGCTTCAATTCAGAAAATACTGCCGGTAGAGCGTGTCCCTCTGTGCTGGTCTGAACCCAGCGTCGCGGATGATGCGGCGCAACTCTTCTTCTGTCGTGCAATTCATCACGCCCGCCGCGCGGACCACGTTTTCTTCGAGCATCACCGAGCCCACGTCGTTGCCGCCGAAGCGCAGGCCCATCTGGCAGACTTTCAGGCCTTGCGTCACCCAGCTCGATTGCACATTCAGGAAGTTCGAAAGATAGAGGCGCGAGATGGCCAACACTTTCAGGTAATCGACGGCGGTGGCTTCGTCCCAGTGGCGGCCGCCGAGTGCCGTGTTTTGCGGCTGGAAGCTCCACGGGATGAAGGCGGTGAATCCGCCGGTCTCTTCCTGCAAATCGTAAAGCCGCTGGAAGTGGTTGATGCGGTGCTCGTACTTTTCGCCGACGCCGAACATCATGGTCGCGGTGGTGCGCATGCCGATCTGGTGGGCAGTGCGATGCACGTTGATCCAGTCGTCGGTGAGGCACTTGAGGCGCGCGATTTTGTAGCGGACTTCGTCGTCCAAAATTTCGGCGCCGCCGCCGGGGATCGAGTCAAGGCCGGCGTCGCGCAGGCGAAGAATCGTGTCGCGGATCGTGAGACCGCTGTATCCGGCGATGGCGATGATCTCCGACGCCGAGTAGCAGTGCAGATGCACTTTCGGGAAGCGCTGCTTGATGCCGCGCAGCATTTTTTCGTGCCAGTCGATCTTCAGGTCAGGATGCAGGCCTCCCTGCATGAGCACGCCGGTGCCGCCGAGTTCGACCGTCTCGCGAATCTTGGCGTAAATCGTGTCGAAGTCGAGGATGTAGCCTTCCTTGGCGGCCGGTCCTTTGAGTGGGCGGTAAAACGCGCAGAAGGTGCAGTACTCGGTGCAAAAATTGGTGTAGTTGATGTTGCGGTCGATGATGTAGGTGACCACGCCCTCGGGATGGATCCTGCGCCGCACGGCGTCGGCTTCCATGCCGATGCCGATCAGATCATCGGATTCGAACATCTCCAGCGCTTGCGATTTGGTCAGCGACATGAGGCTTCCACAGAACGCTTTATTTTAGCGGAGACTGAGCATCTCTGAAAAACGCTACAA